>Ga0182024_10010994_pt1 | contig 18303 bp, 17 predicted proteins | sample P32metaG_FD_120480 | JGI IMG/M metagenome (GOLD analysis project Ga0182024, IMG submission 120480) | Permafrost microbial communities from Stordalen Mire, Sweden - P3-2 metaG (Illumina Assembly) | ecosystem: Environmental > Terrestrial > Soil > Wetlands > Permafrost | place: Sweden: Stordalen... | reverse complement strand
TATTCGCGGCCGCCGTAGCCGTCGAATCCAACCACCGTCGTCCCAACCGCCATGGCCTCGAGCGGGACCAGTCCGAAGCCTTCGGCCGGCGCGACGCTGATGAGGTACCGAACCGCGCCGAGCGTTGCCTTGAGCTGCGAATGTGCGAGGTACGGAAGCGAAGACGACAAGTCGATGCCGGGGTCGCGTTCGGCGACCGCGCGCGTCAATGCAGCGAGATCGCCGGTGTGCCCCTTGTGGTGCAGGAGGATCGAGCCGGGGGCGCGGTCGTCCCATTCCGCGAGCGCCGGAACATCGTCGATCTGGACGAAGGCGGGAATGATGGGCGCCGCGACGTCGTAGACGTTCTTCAAGAATCGCTGGACGAAGCCGCTGACCGCGATGTACGCATCATAATTTCGATCGAGCGGGCGCGGCGTAGTGAAGTGTTGCACGTACATCAGCTTGCGGCCGGGAAGCCGTGGGCCGAATGCGAAGCGCGAGTGTCCCGCGTTCGCGAACAGCAGATCGTCTGCCGTGATGCTGCGCTCCAGCTCGTCGATCGTGACCGACGGAAAGACGGAATCGTACCGAAACATGCCGTGAGCCGGCGTTTCGTCGGCGACGGTTACCGCTATGGCGGCATACCCGAAGCTCTCTTGGATGATGCGGGCCGCGTGGTACGCCATGTGCGTGCCCCCGTTCGGTGTGTACGGACCCACGACGAAAACGCGGCCGGGCGGCATCCCGCACGCTTGCGCTAGGCCGCTTCCGTTCCTTCCGGGCGTGTCGTTCTTTCGTGCAATGCAAGCTTTCGGTAAACTTGTGCAGGGCTACAACCGAGGGTGCGGAAGGCTCCCGCCCCCTTCCCCATTTCACGAGAGGCAAGCCACGTATCGAAGTCTCATCATTCTATTTTTTGCGGCACTGTGTCTTACCGCGATGACCTCGCAGGCGCAGGCGCAAGCCAGCCGCACCTGGATTTCGGGTGTGGGTGACGACGCGAATCCGTGCAGCCGCACCGCTCCCTGCAAGACGTTCGCCGGCATCTTGTTCGACAGCGGCGGACAAGTGCTGACGTTTGGGAGTAATCGGGTGTCGAGCAACGTCGGCCTGTCCGGGTTCTCGGGCACGCTCTCTCCAAGCTAGGTTCCGGCAGGACGGCGCGTTTTTCGCGGCCAGCGAAGTTCGCGCCGTCCCGCTCCCGGAGATCAGAACACCGTACGCACCCGATAGGTCAGCGTGGTCGAACCCTCCGGCGGGACGCGCAAGGTCCACGACGCGGTCGACGAGGACGACTTCGTGGACGGCGCCGAGGATTCGAGCATCGTCCAATCGCCGGGGACCGGCTCCACCACCAGAACCGTCTCCGCGGTCTTCTTGGCATTGCGGATCACGATCTGGTAGGCGCTCTCGTACGTACTGCCGCCGACGACGTGAAAGTCGGTCTGCTTCTTGCTCGCCGTCACGTCGAACGAGTCGCCGAGGTGCAACCGTACGTACTCGCCCTTCGGCGTGTGATCGATTTGATCCGAGCCGATGAATTGCGCGGTCCCGGCCGTGTCGCGCTTGTACACGCGAATCGTGCCCGCCGGGAGTGGGATACCGAGATCACCGCCCTGGTTGCGGAAGGTGACGTAGGTACCGATCTTCAGCTTGGCGCCGAGGTCGGGCCTCGACTGACGGTAGTAGTACGGCGAGCCGCGCAGTTCGAGCGTCTTGGTCACCGCGACGTTGGTGGCGGTGAGCAGTTCGACTTGTTTGGTCTGATTGTCGGCAACCGTCGTGCGGCGCGGCAGCGTGTAGAGATGGTACTCGAACAGCGACTGTTCGCCGACGGGCATCGGCGTCGGGATAGGTGCCGCAAACGAGTCCATTGTCCGGCCCATCATCACCTGCGGGCGCACGATGTTCACGTCGCCGGCGACCAGCTGCACGTCGGCGTTGCGGAACGTCGTGCCACTGGAATTCTGCAGCGTGATCAGGCCGCGCAGATCCAGCCGGTCGTCGCCGGACGCGAGCAGTGCGGTGTAGTCGGCCTTCCAGCTCAGGCCGCCCGAAAGATAGGTGAGCTCGATCTCCTGCGACCCGCCGGCCGTGTTGGTGAGATCGCTGACGAGCGTCGGACGGTCGCGCAAGTCGGGCGGCAGCGAGGGAAACGACAGTTGACCGTTCACCGAGGTCTCGATCCGGTCGGCGTAGCGGAGCACGATGCCGTCGTTCGTCGCCAGGACGCGGGCGCGCTCGGCGTGACGCTCGCCGGTGCGCGGGTCGTAGCGGATCACGTCGACGTCGCGCCCGACGTATTTTTGGAGCAGCTTTTGCGGCGAGAGCAGGTCGTAGTCGAAGTTCTGCTCGAGCACCGTCAGGCGCTGCGGCGCCCCGACGCTCTGCAGGAGTGCCGTCTCGGGCTGAATCCGCGCGCTGACGTCGCGCAGCGCGAGCCGCGATTCGCCCTGCGGCAAATCGACCTTTCGACGGTCGCGCACCAGGGCGAGGTCGGCGTTGTAGATCGTGATGCCGACGCCGTTCTGGTCGGCCAAGGTACTGACGCGCTCGCCGGGATCGGCAGACGCGGTCGCGCCCAATACGAGCAGCAGCGCGAGGGCGAGAGTCGTGGGATGGCGCATGCGAAATCTCCATGGACGGGGCGACGTTCGCGGTGTGGGGAGGACCCTGTTACTCGTACGATCCGTCGAGCCGTATCTGGCAAACGTTCGACGGGTTCGTAATGTGCGATGGGCGGATCGCATCGCTGCGCGCCGACGACGCCGGCGCCGGGATACGGCGGATCGATCTGGCCGGCCGCGCCGCGTACCCGGCTTTCGCCGACTGTCACGTCCACCTGACCGACACCGGGCTCTTCCTCGGCGCGCGCGATTTGAGCGCGGCGCGTACGGCGACGGCGTATGCGCGAGCGCTGGCCGGCCTTCCGCGCTCGGGGTTCGTGCTGGCTTCGAACTACGACGAGTCGCGCTGGACCGACGGCGGTACCGCCGGCGCGGCGCCGCTGGAGTACGCGCACCCCGACGCGATCGCTATGGCCGTCCGTGTCGACGGACACTCGTGCGTGGTGAATCGCCGCACGTTGGCCTGGCTCGATTTCGCACCCGAGGTCGAAGGCATCGAACGCGACGCGGAGGGCACGCCGACCGGGCGGCTCTTTCTCGAAGCCAACTGGCGGGCGCAGGCCGCGGTGCTCAACGCGCTGCCCGCCGCCGAGAAGCGGGCCGCGGACCGGCGCGCGACCGATCTTGCGCTGCGGGCCGGGGCGCTGCACCTGCACGTGCAGCTGGTCGGATTGCCGTCGCCGCAAGCGTATGCCGAAGAAATCGCGGCGCTGCCGGCGGCCGGAGCCGCGAAGTGGTACCCCAAAGTCTGCGAGCCCGATCCGCAGCTGGCGAAGGATCTGGGCTTACCCTACATCGGGGGCGACGTTTTCCTTGACGGTTCGCTCGGCAGCGGCACGGCGGCGCTGAACGAGCCGTACCGCGACCGCGCGGGCTGCGGCACGCTGATGCACCCGGATGCGGACGTCGAGGCGTATTTCGCCGCCGCGGAGCGTTTGGGGATCAGCGCCGGCGTGCACGCCATCGGCGACCGGGCGATCGAGCAATGCCTGCGCGCGTGGGAGACGGTGCTCTGCGGATGCCCCTCGCCGGCGAACCGGCATTTCATCGAACACTTCGAGATCGCTTCGCCCGACCAGATCGCCCGCTGCGCCCAGCTCGGCATCTTCCTCTCGATGCAGCCTCAATTTGATGCCGCCTGGGGCCACCCGGGGGGGATGTACGAGACGCGGCTCGGTCCCGAGCGGGCCCGCGGGATGAACGCGCTGGGCTCGCTGAAGCGTGCGGGTGCGGTGCTGGTGGGCGGCGATGACAGCCCAGTCTGCCCGCTCTCGCCGCTCGACGGGATGCGCGCGGCCGCCGCGCACCATGTCGCCGACGAGCGGCTGGGGATCGCGGACGCGCTGCTGATGTATACGTACGATGCCGCTCGTTTCGGGCATGCCGAACGAGCGACCGGGCGGCTCGCGCCCGGCTTCGCGGCCGATATCGTGCTGCTTGACGGCGACCCCCTCGGGGCGGGGTCGTTCGACGGCGTGCAGGTCGCCGCGACCTGGCGGGACGGGGTCGACGTAACAGAAACTTAGCGGGGCCCCGAAGGGGCCTCTCCCCTGGGTAGTCAAGGGTTCGGGACCAGGAACGTCGCCGACAGCAGTCGGCGTCGGCCCTTTCGCGGTTCCGTCGCCTCGCATTCGAAACGATGGACCGGGTTTTGCGTTTACCGCGTCGTTTCGGGAGTGCTCATGCGTTTCACTCGTGCCGGTCTCGCGTTGTTGGGTGCGCTCGCGCTCAGTTCGTGCGGAGCCAATGGACCGTTCGGCCTCAATCCGCAGCCATCGGGCGGTTTTGTCGTAACCAGCCAGCAGTCCGGTAAAGTGCTGACCACGTCGCTGGCCAACCCGTTCATCGTCTCGGGCGGCAGTTTTGCGGTCCAAGTGACGGAGCCGCACCTGACCAGCCCGCCAAACGTGCGGATCACCGCCTGGACGGCGCCGGGCAACGTTCCCTGTTTCGTGCCGCACATGCTGCCCGGCACCAACGTGTTCCAGTTCACCGCCGACAACGGTGCGACCCAGACGAACACCCCGACGATCAATCCCTGTTCGCCGTTCGCGTTCGCCGGCGGTTACTCGACCAGCGAAGAGACGGTGACGTTCACCGACAACCACGGAAACACCGGAAACTTCTACTATCAGATCGCCAATTCGACGACGGGCAGCGGCACGGGCGCCGCGTCGAACACGGTTGCGACCATCGCGCTCGCATGGGATGGTGAAGTTCCAACCACCGGCGGCACCTGCGGCGCCTATCTGCTGTCGGTCACCGCATTCGACAGCACGGGCGCCCAGATCGTCGGGCAGGCGTACGCGAATCCGATCACGCTGTCGACGTCGAATTTGTATACGAGCGGCTTCTCGACGGCGACGTCCGGAGTCGAGCCGGCCCCGCCGCCGGCCGGTGAAAACTGTACGGATATTCCACCGCAGCCCATCCCGAACCCGGGCGGCACACCGACGCTGGTCGTACCGAACACGACCACGCCGTCCGTCGTGTACTGGCAGCCGGCGGCGGCTGGTTCGGGTCCGACCGTCATCACCGCGACGGCGATTGGCGCAACCCAAATCAGCACCACGATCACGATCTCGAACGTCGCGAAGAAGCCGCTGAGCGCTCCCCGGAAGTAAACCGGCAAACAACGGGCCCGGCGGCGGACGAACTCCGCCGGCCGGGCTTTTTCTTTTAGATCAGCGAGATCGTTTCGGCCGGTTTGGCCGGAAGCGCCGCCATCGCGGCCATGAGCGCCGCGGCGAGCACGTCGACCAGCGGATCGTCGATCTCTTCGACGCGGCCGGTGTCGGCGAGTGCGACCAGCGCGGGATCGAGCGGCAGCCGCGCGAACAGCGGTGCGCCCGCGAGTTCCGCCACTTGATCGGCGTACGACGGTCCGAAGATCTCGTACCGCTTGCCGGTGTCGGGGGCGGTGAAATAGGCCATGTTCTCGACCACGCCGACGATCGGCTTCTTCAGCTGGTGGACGAGGTTCGCGGCCTTGCGCACGATCATCGTCGCGAGGCGCTGCGGCATCGTCACCAGCACCACGCCGTCGATCGTCAGCGACTGCAGCACGGTGAGCGGCGCGTCGGACGTCCCCGGCGGAAGATCGATCAGGATGTAGTCGAGGTCGCTCCAGAGCACCTGTTCGTAGAACTGCCGGATCACGCCCGAGAGGATCGGCCCGCGCCAGATCATCGCGGTGTCTTCTTTGTCGGTGAGCAGGTTCGAGCTGACGATTTCGATCGCCGAGCGCGATTTGGCCGGCGTCATCAGCGGTTTGGGCTGCTGGCCGGGCGGCGTATTGGGGTCGGACTCCAGACCCAGCGGGGTTGTCAGGCCGAACAGCCGCGGGATCGACGGGCCGGTGATATCGGCATCGAGGATACCGACCGTTTTCCCGGCCCGCCGCAGTCCGATCGCCAGCAGCGCGGTCGTGAGCGACTTGCCGACCCCGCCCTTGCCGGACATCACGGCGATCACGCGGCCGAAGCGCGCGCGGCGGCCGAACGGACCGGGCGCACGCCGCTGCGGCGTCTTGTCTTCGTTCATGATCGTCGGCACGCGTCCGGAGAGCCGGGCCTGACTGAGCGCGGCGATGATCGGCTCGACGCGCAGGCCATGGGCCGCGGCGCCCTTCTCGAGCGTCTCGTACTTGTTGACGCCGCAGCCCGAGCAGTGCAGGCCGAAAGCGGTCAGGACTTCCTCGGCGAGCGGAAAGGCAGCCACGAGTTCGCTGATGTTGGTCTGCGGCATGAGGTCGGTCGGTGTCGGCATATCCGCTTCTCTCGACACCTTGGAGCGAACGATGGTTGAGCGCCCCGGCGCTGAGGGCGCGGTGGGAATCCTCGCGCGGAGGCGTAAAGCGATTTTCGACGTGACCGTAACCACCGATGACGCGCTGGCGGCGGGCGTCAGCTCACCCGTGCGCGCGGGGCGCCGGGTCGGCGGCGCGCCGTTCGTGTGCGCGCGGGGCGAAGGACCCTACGCGTTCGATGCCGAGGGCCGCCGCTTCATCGACTACGTGATGGCGTACGGTCCGCTGCTGTTCGGCCATACCCCGCCGTTTCTGCGCGGACTCGACGCCGTCGCTGCGGCCGGTGTCGTTCACGGTTCGACCTCGCCCGACGAACGGTATTTGGCCGAACGCATTCGGGCCGTGCTTCCGTCGATGGAAAAGCTGCGCTTTGCGACCACCGGCAGCGAAGCGGTGCAGGGCGCGCTGCGCATCGCGCGCGCATACACCGGGCGCGACGCGGTGCTGAAGTTTGCCGGCAACTATCACGGTCACTTCGACCTCGCGCTGCAAGGCGCCGGCGCGTCGGTCCACACGACCGATGCGCAGCGGTCGGGAATCCCCTCCGCCCTCACCGCCGATCTGGCCGTCGCGCGCTACAACGACCTCGACGATGTCGATCGGAAGATCGACCGCATCGGCGGCCGTCTGGCGGCGATTCTCGTCGAACCGGTCTGCGCCAACATGGGACTGGTCGAACCGGTGCCCGGATTCTTGTCCGGTCTCCGCGAGCGGGCCGACCGCTGCGGAGCGGTGCTGATCTTCGACGAAGTGATCACCTGGCTGCGCCTTGGCCTGGGCGGTGCGCAGGCGCGTGCCGGCGTGCGTCCCGACCTCACCGTCGTCGGCAAGATTCTCGGCGGCGGTTTTCCGCTGGCGGCCTTCGGCGGGCGATCCGAGATCCTGGCGCTGCTGGCGCCCGACGGACCGTGTTTCACCGGCGGGACCCACGCCGGCATGCCGTTCGCGGTGACGATGGGGCTGCGCGTGCTCGCCCACGTCGAGCGGGAGTCGGCGGCGCTGGCTCAGACGGCGCAGCGCGCGCGCACCCTCGCCGACGGCATCCGCTCGACCCTGCGCGCGCTCGATCTGCGCTACGCGGTCGTCCAGTTGGAATCGATCGTCGATTTCAAGTTCCGTTCCGGTCCCGCGACCCGTTCGTACGACGATCAGGCGCGCGACGATCAGACGGCCTATGCGGCCTTCTACCACGCTGCCCGCGCGCGGGACATTCTGCTGCCGCCATCGCACAACGAGGTGATGTTCTTGTCGACCGCGCACGGCGATGCCGAGGTGGCCGCGACCGTCGACGCGCTCGCTGGGTCGCTGCGCGCGCTGCGCGCCGAGGGAGTCGTATGATCGATGCGCCGGCGGGCTGGAGCAGTGACGGAAACGCCTGGGTGAAGACGTTCGACCGAAAGGATTTCGACGGCGCGGTCGCTTTCGTCAACGCGATCGCCGCTGCGGCCAACCGCCTCGACCACCACCCGGACATCGCGCTGGCTTGGAACGCGGTCACGATTCGCACCTGGTCGCACGACGTCGGCACGATCACCGAACGCGATCTCCGCTTGGCGGACGCAATCGACGACCTCGCCGCTCGTCCGGCTTGAACCGAAAGGCACAGGTGAGGAACCGTAGATGCAACGCGCCGAGTTCTTCGGTACGCTAGCGGCCGCCGGGGCGCTTGGCCTTTCCGACCCGGATCTCGAGGCGGCTTCCGCTTCTTCCCGGCTGCAGCATTTGCGGGCGATCCGTACCGCCCAAGCCGCCCGCGTTTCGCGCCACGCGATCGCGCATCGATCGAACGGAGACGATGCGCGATACGCTGACCGCTACTACATGGGGTCGTACGCGAAGGGTTTGCCGCACGACGATCGCGGCCGCGTCGATCCCGCGGCATATCGCACGTACCTCGCCGCCCTCCGCGGTGGTGCGCTCGAATCGCTCGGCCGGATTGCGGCACCGGCTCTGCTGGGCCTGGTCGCGGCGACGCGCGACCTCGGGTACGAGTTCGAGGGCGACGACGCCACCCAGTTCGAGATCGCTCCGCCGGCGACGCTCGCGTCGGCGATGACGGCGATCGATATGATCGAAGCCTACTGGATGGCGCGCGCCCGTGACGTTCCCTTCGTGCGTTTCGGAGAAAACGCGACGATCGGGGCGGCGAGCGCCGAACTCGCGACGACCCCGGCCCACCTCTTCCGCGCGAACCCAGACCCGGTTTCCGGTCCGTACATCTCGCAATTCCTGTACATCGACCTGCTTCGGGACCCCGCGCCGCCGTCGCCCCATGTCGCGCCGTTCGCAATCCCCGGTCGCGACTATCTGACGACGCGCGACCAACTGATCCAGATGCAGCGCAATCCCGTTGAACCGCCGGCCGAGCGAGAAAGCCAGCCGCGGTACGTCTACACCTTGCGCTGTCTTGCCGATTACATCAGCCGCAGCTTCGACCTGATCGGCAATACGGCGGCGATCTTGACGTTGCTGCCCGATCAAGCGAAGCAGCCGTACTTCGACGCGATCGAGATGAACGCGCTCGCGGCGCGCGCCCAGGCGATCGCCGGCGGCGCCGTGTACTTCCAAAAGTTCATGCTGCACCGACGCGTTCGGCCCGAGGCCCTTGGGCTGCTCGTCGACCGCGCTCGCTCGGGCGAAGCATTGCCGATCCACCCGACCTTGCTGCATTCGTCGGCCGTCGGCGTGACCGAGAAAGCAAACGGGAACGCGTTGCTTCCGCAGGTCTATCCGTACGGCTGTCCGCAGCATCCTTCGTATCCGGCCGCCCACGCGATCGTCAGCGGCGCGAACATCACGATCTTCAAGGCGTTCATCAAGGGCGAGACCCTCTTCCCGCAAGTGGTCGCGCCGAACGACGACGGCACCGCGCTGGTCGCGCAGCCCGAGACCGGCTTGTCCTTGAACGGAGAGTTGGACAAGCTCGCTTCGAATTACGCGTTTGGGCGCTGCGCGGCCGGAGTCCACTTTCGCGCGGACTGCCTGGCGGGTTTGCGCCTCGGCGAAGCGGTCGCCCTCAGCGTTCTGCGCGACCGCGCGCGCGCAGCGCCCCTGCGCCACGGTCCATTCGTCGTACGCACTTTCGACGGCACAACGCTGCACATCTCGGGCTGACTCGAGCTAGTCCGGCTTGAATACCATCAGGATGAGGATCGCGATGATCAGGACGCCGAGGATCGCGGCGAAGACGTTGCCCCGCGTTGACAGACGCGCGGCTTCGGGACTGTCTGTGCCGTCGCGCTCGATGGCGCGAATCTGTCCGGCCAGCGCCGGCGTGTAGCCGAGGTAGCCCGCCGCGACGGCGAGCACCCACAGCCCCATTGCCCACGAGATCCAATGCGTGCCGAAGCTGTAGCCGGCGACCTTCACCATCGCGATCCCGGTCGGCAGCAGCAGTAGGTACGACGGGTTCGCGACCCAGTCGTCGATGAATTTCACCCCGCGCAGCGCGATCGGGGCGAACGCGGGATACATTTTCGAGCGGGCGACCCAGACGCCGTAGGTCAGGTTGGCGCCCAGCGCCGTGATCGCCAAGAGGATGTGGAAGAACTTCAGGGTCAGGAAGAGCATGCGGTCTGCCTCCTACGGCTGCAGACGTTTCAGCGCGTCGACGCTGAACTGCGGTGATCCACAGAGGTCGATAATCGTGCGCTCCTTGGCAATGATCGCTTCGCAGGCGTCCGGGATCTGGCGCGCGATCTCGGGCGGGATCACCTGGACCCCGTGCATGTCGGCATGGACGAGATCGCCGGGCCGGATCTCGAGGCCGCCGATCGTGACCGGCGTACCGTAGTCGACCATCGTCACGTACGCGTGCGAGACCATCACCGAACCGGCATAGTACTGAAAGCCGAGCGCCTCTACTTCGCGCAAGTCGCGCACGCCGCCGTTGGTGACCGCGCCGACGCAGCCCAGCGCGCGATGAATGTTCGACTGCACCTCGCCCCAGAACGCGCCGACCGGCGGTTCGTCGAGATCCTGGATCACCGCAACGCGCGGCGCCGGCGCCGCCGCGACCGCATCCCACCAGCCGTGGCGCGAATACGACTGCGACGCCGGCAGCGCGGCGCGGCAGCGCGCCGTGACCGCGTAGCCGATCATCGTCCCGAACTGCGGGAAGATGCAGCGCACCGAGGGCGATGCGAAGCCCGCGGTACGCGGGCGAATGTCGAACGTTTCGATCGCGTTGGCGATCGTCGGCGTATCGTACCGCCGTAGGCGATCGAGCTCGGCAGCGGAGAGCGGCGTGGCCATCAGTGCATCTCCCGGCCGACTGCCGCCCCGCTGTGACCGACCAGAAAATCGAGATCGGCGCCGCGATCGGCACCCAGCACGTGCTCGACGTACAACCGCGCGTAACCGCGATCGAACATCAGCGGCGGCGGCCGCCAGGCTGCGCGACGCCGCGCGAGTTCCGCGTCGTCGACGAGCAGCGCGAGCTCCCGCTGCGGAACGTCGAGTTCGATCAGGTCGCCGTTCTGCACCAGCGCCAACGGTCCGCCGGCGGCGGACTCCGGCGAGGTGTGCAGCACGACGGTTCCGTAGGCCGTGCCGCTCATCCGCGCGTCCGAGATGCGCACCATGTCGGTCACGCCTTTGGCCAGCAGTTTGGGCGGCAGCGGAAGGTTGCCGGTCTCGGGCATCCCCGGGTAGCCGCGCGGGCCGGCGCCTTTGAGCACGAGCACGCAGGTTTCGTCCACATCGAGCTGTGGATCGTCGATGCGGGCTTTGAAATCCTCGATGTTCTCGAATACGACCGCCCGGCCGCGGTGCGTCAGCAGCGCGGGGGTCGCCGCCGAGGGTTTGATCACCGCGCCGTCGGGCGCGAGGTTGCCGCGCAGGACGGCGATGCCGGCGTGCTCTTTGAGCGGCGCATCGAGCGTGCGGATGACCTCGCGGTTCCAGCACGGCGCATCCACGGTCATCTCGCCGAGCGTTTTCCCGCTCACGGTCAGCGCATCGCGATGCAGCAGACCGCCGAGCTCGCGGACCACCGCCGGGACGCCGCCGGCGTAGAAGAAGTCCTCCATCAGGAAACGGCCCGAGGGCTGGAGATCGACCAGCAGCGGCAGGTCATGGCCGAGGCGGTCGAAGTCTTCCAGGACGAGCGGCACGCCGAGGCGCCCCGCGATCGCCAGCAGATGGATCACGGCGTTGGTCGAGCCGCCGATCGCCGCGTTGACGCGAATGGCGTTCTCGAACGACGCGCGCGTGACGACTTGCGACATGCGCAGATCCTCGCGTACCATCTCGACGATGCGCCGTCCCGTCATCTGCGCCAGCGCGTAGCGACGCGAATCGACGGCCGGAATCGCGGCGTTGCCGGTCGGCGCGATTCCGAGCGCTTCGGCCATGCTCGCCATCGTCGACGCGGTTCCCATCGTCATGCAGTGGCCGTTGCTGCGCGACTGCCCGGCCTCGGCTTCGAAGAACTCTTTCCAGGTCATCTCGCCGGCCCGCACCTGCTCGGAGAATTTCCAGACCATCGTTCCCGAACCGATGTCGCCGCCGCGGTACTTCCCGTTGAGCATCGGTCCGCCGGTCAGCATGATCGTCGGAAGGTCGACGCTGGCGGCGCCCATCAGCTGAGCCGGCGTCGTCTTGTCGCAGCCGGCCAGCAGCACCACGCCGTCGACCGGATTGGCGCGAAGCGACTCTTCGACGTCCATGCTCATCAGGTTGCGGAACAGCATCGTCGTCGGCCGCATGTATGTCTCGCCGAGCGAGATGGTCGGAAACTCGAGCGGCCAGCCGCCGGCCTCCCACACGCCGCGCTTCACCGACTCGGCAACCGCACGCAAGTGGACGTTGCACGACGTCAGCTCCGACCACGAGTTGCAGATCCCGATGACCGGCCGGCCGTCGAAGACGTCGGGCGCGAACCCCTCGGCACGCATCCAGCTGCGGTGAATGAACCCGTCGCGGTCCTGTTTGCCCCACCACTGCGCGCTACGCAGGGGCCGGCCGTTCGAATGCTGCATCGCTCTCCTTCGTGAATCAACTCGACGTGCGCGGGCGGGTCGCCGTGGTGACCGGCGGCGTTTCAGGGATCGGGCTGGCGATCGCGCAGAGGCTGCTTACCGGCGGCGCGGCATTGAGCCTGTGGGATCGCAGCGCCGACGACCTCGCGGCGAAGGCACCCGAACTGGGGGGTGCGCACGCCGCGACGGTCGACGTGCGCGACTACTCGCAGGTCGAGCGCGCGCGTGATGCGACGCTGGCGGTGTTGGGCCGCATCGACATCCTGGTGACCAGCGCGGGGATCACCGGTCCGAACGTTCCGGTCGCCGACTATCCGCTCGATGGTTGGCGCGACGTGCTCGACGTCAACCTCACCGGCACGTTCCACTGCGCGCGCGCCGTCGTTCCGGTGATGCAGGCGGCCGGTTACGGCCGGATCGTCGCGATCGCCTCGGTGGCGGGGAAGGAAGGCAATCCCAACGCTGCCGCCTACAGCGCCTCGAAAGCCGGCGTCATCGGGCTGGTAAAGTCGCTCGGGAAGGAGCTCGCGACGACCGGTGTGCGGGTGAACTGCGTCACGCCCGCAGCGGTCGAGACGCCGATGTTCGCGCAGATGACCGCCGAGCATATCGCCTACATGAAGTCGCGCATTCCGATGAACCGCTTCGGCAGCGTCGACGAAATCGCCGCGCTCGTCGCTTGGCTGTGCACCGAGGAGTGTTCGTTCTCGACCGCTGCAGTGTTCGATCTCTCGGGCGGCCGTTCGACCTACTGACCTCACCGTATCGCCGCGGTGCGGCGATAGAATGCGATCGTCTCGCGCGTTCCCACCTCGAGCGGCGTGCGCCGCAAGCCGGGAAACTGCGCGTGCAGCGGCGCTTCGTCGATCTCGGACGCGAACATCAGGGCCGGCCCGTCGGCGCGCACGTCGGCGCCGGGTACTTCCGCGTGAATTGCGGCGAGCACGTCGTCCATCGTGGCGAGCTGGCCCTGCAGGCTGAATGCGAAGGCGCCCTCCGGCGTCTGCGTCGCGGCACGGGCGAAGATCGCTGCGACGTCCTCGACGTAGTCCATCCCGGTCGGGCCGGTGAAACGGATCGTGAACGAGCCGCCCTCCGCGGCCGCGCGCATCGCGAGCGTCGGATCGGCGGTCACGCCGATCTCGCGCCCCGGGCCGTAGACGGTCGAGGGACGCAGCCCGACGCTGCGCAGCCCTGCGTCTTGCCAGTACGCGCGTGCGGTGCCTTCGTTGCAGAGTTTGTAGGCGCCGTAGTGCGTGTGCGGATACGGGTGTACGCCGTCGTCGGGTCCGAAAACCGCCGCGCTCGACGCAAAGGCGAGCCCCTTGACGCCGTGACGCTTCGCGGCCTCGAAGACGTGGAGCGTGCCGAGCACGTTGACGCGCGCGCCGAGCAGCGGGTCCTTGCGCGCGGTAGGGATCAGGACCGCGGCGAGATGCACGACGGCATCGCAGCCTGCGACCGCATCCTCGACCGCGGCGGCATCAGCGATGTCTCCGCGCCGAACATCGACCTCGCCGGCCGCACGCTCGCCGACGATCGCATCGAAGAGTGTCCGATCGTCCTGTTGATCGAACAGGCGCACGCTATGCCGATCGGTCAGAAGTTTGCGGGCGGTCCACGCGCCGATGAAGCCGAGCCCGCCGGTGATCAGGATGCGCATCAGGCGACCGCCGCCGCCGCTTCGAAGGACAGCAGGTCGTCGCCGGCCAGCGTCAGCGCGTCGGTCGGTTCGCCGATCGAATAGCGGCTCGAGTCGACGATCGCGGCGAGCGCCGCCTCCGAGACGGCGATCGTTTCGACGTGCAGCGTATCGCGGATGCGCGCGACCCGCGCCTCTCGCTCGGTGACGCCGGCGGCGTTGAGGGCATAGCGGATCGCGTCGCGGTCGTGTTCGCACACGACCGGCAGCCGCGCGGCGGCCGGCTGCGCCGCGGTCATCGCGTTCAGATAGGTCGGCGCCCAGTCGATCGCGTCCGCCAGCCGGCGGGTGCAGAAGTCGGCCAGCCCGATCCCGCTCGCGTTCCCTTCCGACTCGGGAGCCAGCTCGCGCACGAACAACTGCCGCACGACCGGACGGGGGACTTTCTGCGAGCGTCCGTCGACGGCGCGTCCGGTCACGTTCGTGTCCATCCCCGAACCGGAGAAGATCTTGCCCATGCGGTCGACGATCAGCAGGTCGAGCACGTCGAACGGAAGCGCCGGCATCAGGCTTCGCGCGCGTGCCAGCAGGCCTTCTTCGCCGGCGACGATGCCGGCTGTGGGGAAGGCCTCGATCGCGTGCGTTCCGCCGCGATTGTCCTCGACGATTCCGACGCCGGCCACGATCGGGAGCTGGGCGTACATCAGCGCCGCGACCTCGCGGATGATCGTCTCGTAACCCCAGCGCGCAAACGCCGCGTGGTAGCGCGCCGCGCCGATCTCTTTCCCCAACCCGATCGCGGTCATCTTGAGGATTCCGCTCTCGATCGCGCCGTCGAAGTCGGTGTGCGGCTTCACGCGTCCGGCCACGACGATGGCGTCGGCGCGCGCCGCGCGTGCGTCGCAGGCGACCGCGACGCCGTGCCCGGTCTGCCCCATCTCGACGACGTCCATCTCGCTCTCGATCGGGACACCGACGCTCGCCTCGCTCACGCCGAGATGCGCGAGCATCGTGCGCTGTCCGAGCCCGGTCCCGCCGCCGTGCGATCCCATCGCCGCGACCAGGAACGGCTCGCCGCCGGCTTCCCGCACGACCACGCAGATCGCGCGCAAGATCTGCGGAATGCGCGCGACGCCGCGGCTGCCGGCAGTGACTGCCACCCGTGCGCCGGATCGCAGCCGGGCTTCACTCAACACCGGTGCGAGCGTCCGGCGCGTTTCCGCCTCGATATCGTCGATCGGCGCGACACGCAGCGTGTCGCGCACCAGCCGGCTATCGATCGTCATGGTGCGTCCTCCATGAGCGCGATGACGTCGCGCTCGGTGTGAGCCAGGTGCAGGCGCATCGCGCTCCGTGCGGCAGCAGGATCGCGGCGCCGAACGGCGTCAGCGATCGCTTGATGTTCGGACAGCGCGCGGCCCAGCACGCCCGGCACCGCATCGGTGAGTGCCTGGGCGTACGAAAGCAGCTCGCGCATCGGCTGCGCCATGCGCTCGAGCACGCGGTTGCGCGCGGCACGCACGAGCGTGAGGTGAAACGCCGAGTCGCCGACCACGAACGCCGGCGGATCGTCGAGATTGGCGCTCATCGTCGCGAGCGCGTCGTCGAGCGCTGCCAGTTCGGCGGGCCCGGCGCGTTCGGCGGCCAGCGCGGCGACCTCGCATTCGACGATCTTGCGCGCCTCGAGCAAGTCGCGCAAGACCTCGGCTTGCGGACCGGGGCCGTGCAGCAGTCCGAGCACCGCCGGGTCGAGCGGATCCCAGTGATCGGCAGTGGTCACCCGCGTCCCCGAGCCGTGGCGGACGTCGATGAGGCCCTTTTCGCCGAGCACTCGGAGCGCTTCGCGAATCACCGAGCGCGAAACACCGAACTGGGCGCTCATCTCGGCCTCGGTGGGAAGGGCCGTGCCGGGCGCCAAGCGGCCGCCGACTATCGCCTGCATCAGCGCTTCGACCACCTGCGCGTGAAGCCGCCGCGGGGCGACCGTGACGTTCATTCCCGGCAGGAGTTGTCCGATCACCCGACGATTCCTAGCGCACTCGCATGCCCCTTTCCAACGACGGTGCCGCTCTGCGCCTCAAGGACGACGATGACGTCGCGGTGGTCCTGCGCGCGTTGGGGCCGGGCAACGAGGTCCGCTTCGGCGAGACGGTGGTCGTCGCTGCGGCTGCGATCCCGAGCGGCCACAAGATCGCCCTGCGCGCGATCGACGCCGGCGCGCTGATTCGCAAGTACGGTCAGGTCATCGGCCGTGCCTCGATGCCGATTGCGCCCGGCGAGCACGTCCACGTGCACAACGTCGAAGGGACGCGGGGCCGCGGAGATCTGGCGGAGGCCACACCATGAGCACCTTCCAAGGATATCGCCGTGCCAACGGTTCGGTCGGCGTGCGCAACCACGTGCTGGTGCTGCCGTCGGTGATGTGCGCCAACAACGTGGTCGATCGGATCGGACGCAGCGTCCCGGAAGTGGTCATCGTCAATCACCCGACGGGCTGCTCGCAGGTCGGCGCCGATTTCGAACAGACGAAGCGCACGATGGCGGGCTTCGCCGCGAACCCCAATGTGGCAGCAGTGCTGGTCGTCGGGCTGGGCTGCGAAACGAATGAGTCCAAGGCCCTCGCGAGCGAGATCGAGGCGCGCGGACAGCGGGTTGCGGTGATCGGGATTCAGGACTGCGGCGGCAGCACCGAAACGATCGCGCGCGGCGTGACGATCGCCCGCGAGCTGGTCCGTGAAGCCGCAGCGCACGAACGCGAGACCTGCGATATCAGCGAGCTGATCGTCGGCACCGAGTGCGGCGGCAGCGACGGCTTCTCGGGGATTACCGCGAACCCGGCGCTGGGCTACGCCGCCGATCGCCTCGTCGCCGAGGGCGGTACGGTGATTCTGGCCGAACTCCCCGAGCTGGTCGGCGCCGAACATCTGCTCGCCGCACGCGCGAGCGAGCCGGTCGCGGCGAAACTCTACGAGCTGGTCGAACGCGTCGAGGCACGCGCGCGCGCCATGCACGTCGACATGCGGTACGGCAACCCCACGCAGGGCAACATCGCGGGCGGGTTGACGACGATCGAGGAGAAGTCGCTCGGCGCTGCCTACAAGGGCGGCTCGACCGCGTTGCGCGAGGTCATTGAATACGCCGAGCGTCCGTCCGAGCGCGGGCTCGTGGTAATGGACACGCCGGGCCAGGACATCGAGCAGCTGACCGGGATGATCGCCGGCGGCGCGCAGGTCGTCGTTTTCACAACCGGGCGCGGTACGCCGACCGGTTCGCCGATCGCTCCGGTGATCAAAGTTGCGACCAACACGACGATGTTCGAGCGGATGCGCGAGAACATGGACGTCAACGCGGGTGCGATCCTCGACGGTTCGCAATCGCTCGAGCAAGTCGGCGACGAGATCTTTTCGTGGATCGTCGACGCCGCGAATGGGCGCCAGCCCGCAGCGGAGACGCTGGGATTCGGCGACTTCGCGATCAACCGCATCGGCCCGTCCTTCTAGAGCGGCGCCGGCACTTAGGAGGAGACCTGCCGTGGAAGTAACCCGGAAAAAATTTCTTGCGACCAGTGCGGCCGCCGGCGCTGCGATCGGTTTTCCCGCCATCGTGGGCGCGGCGCCCGAACCGATCCGGCTGGGCTCGATTCCGCCGCTGACGGGATCGAATGCGCTCTTGGGGGAGCAGGAACACGACGGCGTGCTGCTCGCGGTCGAACAGATCAACGCGCGTCCCGGTAAAGTCTACGATGACCGGCCGTTCGTGATCGTCGAAGAAGACGCGACCAACGACAACCAATCGGCCGTCTCGGCGCTCAACAAGATGCTGGGCGAGAACGTGGTTGCGATCGTCAACCCCGTTCTCTCGACGCAAGTTCAGGCCATGGCGCCGGTCATGAAGGACCAGGTCATCCCCTGGATGACCGGCGGTACGGCGGTCAAGAACACGCAGCTCGGCGTCAACGGGCTCTTCCGCCTGCGCGCTTCCGACGCGATCACCGCGGCCGCGATGACGAACTTCATCGTGCAGGAGAAGAAGGCCAAGAAGGTCGCGATTCTTCACGCCAGTGACGCCTTCGGCACCGGCGGCGCCGAGCAGATCGTCATCAACCTCAAGAAGCACGGGCTCGACCCGATCGTCAACCTTCAGTACCCCAAAGACGCGAAGGACTATACGGCCGAGATTCTGCGCATCAAGCAATCAGGCGCGGATGCGCTGGCGATGTACGTGCAGAACCCGAGCGATACCGCGGTCATCCTGCAGCAGATC
>Ga0182024_10010993_pt1 | contig 18304 bp, 16 predicted proteins | sample P32metaG_FD_120480 | JGI IMG/M metagenome (GOLD analysis project Ga0182024, IMG submission 120480) | Permafrost microbial communities from Stordalen Mire, Sweden - P3-2 metaG (Illumina Assembly) | ecosystem: Environmental > Terrestrial > Soil > Wetlands > Permafrost | place: Sweden: Stordalen... | reverse complement strand
GTTGCCGATCTTATAATACTGTGGGGGTTATGCCAAATAAGTGGGCGGTGGCCCGGCCTTCGCATTTTGAAGGACGAGTCACCCAAGCGCATTATATTAACTACTAGTTAATATAATTAAGTAGTATAAAGCAGCGAAGTGCGGACAATTCCTTGGGCAACATAGGAACGGGCCACCCGCCGCGGTGTTCGCCCCGATTGTCCAGGAGTCTCGACCCGTCACTTATTGATCTTTTCCTTCAGCCAGTCGGCCATTTGCGGGATCACGACGGGCCAGTACTCCACCGCGCAATGCTCGCCGCGGCCGAGCAGCCACAGATCGCCTTCCTTCACCGACTGGTAGGTGGACATCAGGTCCGGGACGGGGTTGCCGGCATCGCGCGTGCCGTTGACCACGAGCATGGGGCCGTTGATCAGCTTGTCTCCCGGCTTTGCGTCGGGGGCGAGCGAGTTTTTCTCGCCGAGGTGCAGGCCTGCGCACATGGCCACGATGGCTTTTACGCGCGGATCATTTCTCAGGGCCGCATGCAACGTGGCGCCGCCGCCATAGCTTTGTCCGAAGAGGCTGATGCGCTTGGTGTCGAGATCACTACGCTTCATGTACGCGTCCAGGACCGCAAAATTGGCGTCCGCCGAGGTCTCTTTCGGCCATTGGCGGCTCTCGCCGAAGCCCGGCAAATCAAGCGTGGCTACGGCAAATCCTTTGGCGAGCATGTCCTGGATGGGTCGCCAGTGGTTCGCTTTATACTGGTCAACGCCTCCGCACCAGATGACGAGTGGCGGATTCACGACGCCGACCGGCTTGTGCAGGTACGTGGTGATCATGCCGTCCTTGTACGGAACCTTGACCACCTCGAGCGGCACGTCGAACAGCTTGCCGCCCTTCTGGTACACCTGCAACTGTGCGTCATAGGCTTTCGCTTCCTGCTGCGAGCTGACATTCGGGAACCAAGCGAGCGCGTAGTAGACGCTCGAGGTCATGTAGGCGTCGAGCGCGGGGTGCCGCAGCCCGGTCTTGAGGAACGTGTCGCCGCGATCCTCGTAATATTTGCCGAGGAGGCTCCACTCGTAGACCCACCCTCCGGGCTCGTCGCCTTCCTGCCTCACGATCCGCTGCACCGTCTGGCGGATGATGTTCTCATCGCCTCCGAGGTAGGTGTACGCCCGGATGCGGCGCTCCTCGAGCAACACTTTCCCGTCTTTGAAGTTCGGGCTCTTGGCTGTCGCCTGAACCGCAGGCAGGGCCGGGGCCTGGGCGAAGCTGGCCGAGACGGCGAAGAGTGACAACAATGGTATTGCCAGACCGATCGCCACTGATCCGCAGAGTGCCCGCGAAAGGGACTTCCTGAGACGAGGCATAAGCATAAAATTTATCCTTTTTACAGCCAGAGGAACCGATTGGCGGAGCGTAGCACTCGATGCGTAGTGAGGCAAGACGGATTCTTCGAAGCGGCTCACACTCCAGACTGGACGAGCCACCCCATTACGTCCCATTAACTTGTCGTGTTGTATGAGCATGTGTCGCTCTGGCCGCGCAAATATGCGTCCTTAACTTTGGGATTAATGAGGTTCGGCAGCTCCCACGGCAGAAACATTCCGTGATGTTCGTCATTTGATTGTGTGAGCCTTATCACCGCATCTCTGCGGAGGCGCCCTTATTAGTATCGTGGCTGCTCATTGAAGCGGCCTCCTGGGAGGGATTTATGCGGAGTTCGAATGCCGTCGATTTGAGGTCAAAGGGCGGGCAAGCCACGCAGGCAGCGGCACCTCGACCATGGCCGGGCAATAGCAGATTCAAAACACAATTCAAGCGGGAGCAAGCTTTAGATGCCCAAGCTTTTCTCGACTCGGAAGGTCCGGGGAGAAAGATAGCCAAGTTTCGAGGAAATGAAACGGTCTTCTCGCAAGGCAGTCCCGGCACGAATGTCATGTACATTCAAGAAGGCGGTGTGAAGCTTACTTTGGTCAATGCGACTGGCAAAGAAGCTATTGTGGAGATTCTGGGACCGGGTGATTTTTTTGGTATACGGTGCCTTTCAGGCCATTCCTTAAACAAGGCGACTGCGACCACGATTATGCCTACTACTGTACTCGTCATTGAGAAAGACATGATGATTCGCGTTCTTCACGCGGAACACGATATCTCCGACCGCTTCATCGCAAATATGCTGGCACGACACGTCCGAGTAGAGGAAGCCCTGATAGACCAGCTCTTCAACTCCGGCGAGAAACGGCTGGCGCGCACCCTACTGCTGCTGGCGCGATATGACACGCAAAACCAGCCTCCAGAGGTGATTCCCAAAGTATCGCAGGAGATGCTGGCGGAAATGATCGGGACAACGCGCTCCCGAGTCAATTTTTTCATGAACAAGTTTAGGAAGCTGGGTTTCATCGAATACGACGGCGAGATTCACATTAACGAGTCCCTACTGAATGTTCTGCTGCACGACTAAGTTAAATTGTCGCGCGATACGGAAAGATACAGGACGGGCGGCTCGGCCTTTGACTCGGATTTTGGGCTGCCCTGTCCTTCGCGTCTTTCCGTAGCAGGTCTAGGCAAAAGCCCCGCCGTTGAAGAGCCATTAAGGACGGGGCACCCCACCCCAAGCTCCCGATTGTAACTACTAATAAATATAATGCAATGGTATAAGCCAATGGAGCGCAGACAATTCGGTAGACTTCAGAAGTCCAGGCCACCCGCCCGTCGTCTTATCGGGGACTGGCTTTTTGCTTGCAAGCCGGAACGAGACTGGGTTAACCGCGGCGAACTCTAATTGTCCGTGGCTTCAAAGCGGTCTTCGATTTCCGCGTCTATTTTTTCTTCTTCGGGAGTTTCTGAACGCGGCGTGCCGGCAACACGGTCCCGCAACGTGCAACTTTTTTCGTGTTGCTGCGCTTCTTCGGCGGTGTCAAATGTTTTGCCGCAGATCGAGCATTTATTTTTCGCTTCTTGAGTGGCTGTCGCCATTTTTGCCTCCATCCATTCCTATGCGCTTCCTGAGATCAGACTACTCGCGAGTTTCGATCCGCAGTATCCGGATTATCCGGTAGTTTTCGGTTTGAGCTGTTTTAGGAGGAGAAACGGTTGTAGAGGCACGGGATTGCCGCGCCCCTACCTCAAAGTTATCCAGTATGGGCCGCAATTGTTTCCCCCGGACGATCTGTCTAGCCAGCGAATTCTCACATTCCGAGAATCGCGGTCCTCAAGACTTGGCCCATCTCACTATTGCGAGTAAGCTTCCGGGGACTTAAATCGGAGGACATTCATGAATTCGTCGTCAAAGATTGCCATCGTCACGGGTGCAGGGAGCGGGATCGGAAAGCACGTTGCCATAGTTCTCGCTCATAATGGATATGCGGTGGTTCTTGCCGGACGGCGCAAGGAAACCTTAGAAGCCGCCGCGCTGGAAGCGAATCGCGATCCTTCCCAAATGTTGGTCGTGCCTGCGGACGTCACCGATCCCAAATCAGTGCGCGAACTTTTTGCGAAAACAAAACACACTTTCGGGAGGCTCGACCTGCTGTTCAACAACGCTGGAATCTCCGGCCCGGGCTTGCTGCTGGAAGATTTAACGTACGAAGAATGGAAGTCCGTGGTCGATACGAACCTTACCGGCGCATTTCTTTGCACGCAGGAAGCGTTCAAAATTATGAAGAGCCAGGAACCGCGCGGTGGGCGCATCATTAACAACGGCTCGATTGCGGCGCACAACCCTCGGCCGAATTCGGCCCCGTACACGGCAACCAAACATGCGATTACCGGACTTACGAAAGCAACTTCATTGGACGGTCGAAGGTACGACATCGCCTGCGGCCAGATCGACATTGGAAATGCGCTGACCGAAATGGGGGAAAAAATGAAGAAGGGCGTCCTCCAGCCGAACGGAGAAATAGTGCCTGAGGCCACGATGAATCCCGCGGACGTTGCGCGCGCGATCCTCTATATGGCGTCTCTGCCTCTGGACGCCAATGTCCAATTCATGACTGTGATGGCGACCAAAATGCCCTTCATCGGCCGTGGCTAGCCGTCGGTTTACGTTTCGGGTCAGTGCCGGAAAAGTTGTGCGATGGGAAAGTAGTTCTTTCCAATTTTCAGTTATCGATAGCCCCATTTCCCCGTGCGACTAGGCCGGTTTACCCTCCCGCTTTTCTTAAATACTCGGTTAAAGACGCTTCCGGGCAAGAAAACGAATCATCCGTGGATGGCCTGCGCCTCAGCGCGGCCAACACCTGGATGACTAAATTCACTTTCAAGCACATGCTCCTAAGCGAGCCTACACCGAAGCTCAAATGTCGTCCCTGGCAGCCGAGGCCGATTTCAAGTCCTGCGAAATCGTCAAGTCCCCCGTAGGCATGGAGATCAAGCTCGTGCGTCAGCAACCGCTAACGGAACAAGCCGCCTGAAAATTTACCGTCATTCTCCTGCGGCGCCCGCCTTCAGGCGGACATCCCGCCGAGCCAAAGCAGGCATGGCTGCCAACTAATTCTCCAACTTAATTCAAAACTGAAAATTACCGGCAAGGTCAGATCGGTGCAGGTTTAGTACAGGCTTAGTACAGGTCGAGTACAGGTCAGAAGGTCTACAGTGTTTTTCTTTGGAAAACTACAGGAAGTTTCTTGCAAAACTAGGTAGAATACCTGAGCGCGACGCACTCTGGATGTTCTTCCCCAGCCCCGAGAGCCGCTTCATCGTCTGTCGCGAAAAATCTAATTCCGATTAGGGGACTAATAAATGAGACTTTGCCACCGGTGTGCGTGGATGTGTTCAATCGTATTGATGCTCGGACTTTTTGGTTTCGATGGAGTATCAGTCAATGCCTTTGCGGATGACGTCGTTCTAATTTCCACTACGATATTGCCGGCGGGACAGATTGGAATTCCTTACTCGGCGCCGGTTGTGGCCGGTGACGGCGCCCCGCCATTTCATTGGTACCTCATTTCAGGCAATCTTCCAGGCGGGCTCGCGTTGGACGCAGGAACCGGAGCTATCTCAGGTACTCCCAACAGTACCGGCACATTTTCTTTCACGGCTGGGATCACCGACGCCGAAGGCTTCTCTGCATCGGCAAACTTATCCGTTGTCGTAACAACGAGTGCGGATGCCTGGAAGTCTCCCACCTACGGCGCGGCAGTGGGCTCGGACGGTCTTAGCAACACCACGGTTGGTCCCTACCAGAACAAGGTCAGTTACCGCTTTCGCGCGACGCATACCGGCGCAGTTCAGCAAGCCATGATCTACATAATTCCCGACAAAAGCGGCTATGCGGGTGGCTCGGGTGGCACGATTCAAGTATCGATTAACACCGATGATGGAAGCGATGCGCATAACCCCAGCGGTACCACGCTGGCAACGTATTATATAAACGGCGCCGCTTCGCTCCCGTCCCCGCAGAGATATTTTTACGTGATGAAATTTGTAAATCCTCCAACACTGAACGCTGGACAGTTGTATCACATGGTTTTTCAGAACATCGATGGCGAGCCTCAGACCAACTTTATTTCCGTGGACGCTCTGTATGAGTCTTCCTATCAGTCGTCGGCGTCGGCTGAACTCAGCGACCCGTCCGCCGCTGTATTGCTCGCGGATAGCGGCGGGCCCTGGACGCCACGAACGGGCTTTACGCCAATTTATCAACTCGATTTCGAGGATGGAGCTTCCCAGGGAATGGGGTACGTGGAGGCGTGGGTTGGCAATCAACAAAATATTTCCGGATCGAGTCCGCTTCGAGAAACCTTTACTGTAACAGGTTCGCAGATAAGCGTAACTTCGGCCGCCATCCGGCTCTCCCGCATCAATGGCGAGAATCCCTTAACCATTCGATTCGAGAATGCGGATGGTTCCTTGATCGAAGAAGGATACGTCCCGGCAGCCAACATCCCGTTAAGCAGCGCCAGTTCACCGATTAACGCCTGGGCAATTTACACGTTTTCTTCGGCGCACACTCTGGTGCCCGGCCAGACCTACCATTTGGTATTTGAATGCTCAGCGACATCCACGTATCAGGCGTTTCCACTTCAGAAGGGCAACTATTACGGCTTCCAATCCACTACATTTTTCCCGGATGGCGAAGCACAAGTCAAAATAAACGGCTCGTGGACCGGATGGAGCCAGTGGGGAACCGCAAACCGTCCGGATGACGATCTGCAATTCTATATGTCGGTGGCGCAGTAATAGAACCCGCACCGAGTTGAGAGCGCTTCAGCGTTTTACCGTTGTGCGCTGGCCCGGCCTTTGTCTCAGATTTTGGGCTGCCCCGTCCTTCACATTGTGCAGGGCGGGGCATTTTTGTCTGTGGCTCCAGGCGTGGCAGGATTAGACAAAAACGCCGCCCCGATTCCCACGATTCGATCATCCGATTCCTCAGGACCTATCTGGTCCATTTGTAAATTATTTTAAGTTAGGCCGCTTCTCAAGTGGAGTTCCATAGCGGAGCGAGCCCATGGATGTGATATAAAACTCTTTTACCTTTAACGGACTAAAAGTCGGCCCTGCCAGCTCAATGAACATTCACTTCGACAACACCTACGCCAAGCTGCCGGAACGTTTCTTCGCCAAACAGGTACCCGCCCGTGTTCCGGAACCAAAGCTCATCCGTCTCAACCTTGGACTCGCTGCAAAGCTTTCAATGGACATCGACTGGCTGCAATCGCCTGACGGCGTAGCGATGCTCGCGGGCAACGCGATTCCCGAGGGTGCCGAGCCGCTTGCGCAGGCCTACGCCGGCCATCAGTTCGGTGGATTCTCGCCACAGCTGGGCGACGGCCGCGCCATCCTGCTCGGTGAAGTCATCGACACGGACGGCGCACGTTACGATCTGCAGCTGAAGGGCTCAGGGCGCACGCCATGGTCGCGCGGCGGCGATGGCAAATCCGCACTCGGCCCTGTCATTCGCGAATACATTGTCAGTGAAGCGATGGCCGCGCTCGGCGTACCCACGACCCGAGCGCTCGCCGCTGTTTCCACGGGCGAAAGAGTTATGCGCCAGGAAGGGTATGTCCTGGGCGGCGTGTTCACCCGTGTCGCTGCAAGTCACATTCGCGTTGGGACTTTTCAATATTTCATGGCGCGCAACGATGTCGATGCCCTGCGACATCTCGCCCACTATGCCATTGCCCGGCACTACCCGGACGCCGCAAAAGCACCAAATCCTTATGTAGCTTTGTTGGAGTCGGTCACGGCTGCGCAGGCGGATCTGATCGCACAATGGATGTCTCTCGGCTTCATCCATGGCGTGATGAATACGGACAATACCGCCATCTCTGGCGAGACGATCGATTATGGCCCGTGCGCATTCATGGACGCCTTCCACCCGCAGCGCGTTTTCAGTTCCATCGACGCCGGGGGGCGCTATGCCTGGGGCAATCAGCCAGACATCGGGCTGTGGAACGTCACTCGTTTCGCGGAAACATTGCTGCCATTGTTGTCTGAAGATCCTGACGAGGCGGTCAAGATCGCAGAAGCCGCTCTCTCCAAATATCCTGAGCGATTCGGCCGCCAATACATCGCCCGGTTCAGCGCCAAATTAGGCCTCGCGCCAGAAGCGCCCGTCGCTCTGATCGACGAATGTCTCGATCTGCTCAGCGCCCAGGAGATCGATTTCACGCTCTTTTTTCGTAGCCTCACGCGTGTCGCCGGCGGCGAAGATTCCAAAACGCTTGCGGCGATGTTTTCCAGCAGTGACCCTTTTGAAAAATGGTTTGCCAAATGGCGTAGCGAAGCGAACCCCGCGAAGCGCCTCGCAGACATGCGCGCCGCCAACCCGATCCTGATCCCGCGCAATCACCGCGTCGAGCAAGCCATCCAAGGTGCCTATATTGGCAACTTTGCCCCGTTCCACAGCCTAGTTGACGCCTTGGCCGCGCCTTACGCTGACCAAGCCGAATACGCAGATCTCGAATTGCCTCCGCGACCGGAAGAAATCGTCCACAAAACTTTCTGCGGCACCTAGCCCGCCGTTACTTTATCGACGCTGAAGACGGAGACACTGCCGCACGGCTCCGCCAGGGATCACGTGCAAGCGCGAGATTGTTAACCGTTCCGCCCCAATGGCGAGCGCCCAGCGAGCCTCGATCTTGCGTCACGCGCCGCTCACTTCAGAGTTTTTTTGACAATCGAAGTGCTTTAAATCGGTTTTTCCTATTTGACATAATCATCGTCCTTTGCACGCTGGTTGATTACGCTGAGGAGGCCTCTGTGGACTGTCATTTCTCTGCTGTTGTAATCGATAAAGCCAAGCGTTCTGAACTTATTCATGAAAAAATTAATCCGTGACCGGGTTGTTCCGACCATTTCCGCCAGGTTTTCGTGATTGATTCCGGGAACTACAGTTTCGGTCTTGCTGTCCTTGCTAAAATGAGACAGTAGCAGGAGCATCCGAGCCAGGCGCACCTCGCTGGAGTTGAAAATCTGATCGACGATGTCCGCTTCGTATCGAATATTTCGGGAAAGCAGATAAGCGACGAACATTTCCGAGAGACCTTTCTCCTTATGGAGCATTCTTGCCATGACTGACTTTTCAACCCTCGTGAGAGTGCAATCTTCCACTGAAATAGCCGTTGCCATGCGCGACGCCTGGCCAGCCAAGCACCCTTCGCCAAAGAATTCACCGGAGTCCAGAGTGGCGACAATTGCTTCCTTGCCTTCGAAGGATGAAACCGCGAGCTTCACCTTGCCTCGCCCGAGAAAGAATATGGATTCCGCCGGCTGTCCTTGCGTGTAGATGTTGCGGTTCGCACGGTATTCAATAACGCTTTTCCCGGTCGAGATTCCAGACAGGAAGGGTTCCCACCCGGCAGTCGTGGGTTTCATGGCCGCTGCAGCGGACCCGTTGGACCCGTTCTTCCTACCGGCAGGAAAGCTCTTCCTGCGAGCCGTATCGACCATATTTCCCCTGGTAACTCCCGCTGATTTCCGGAGATGATTCGGATCCTCAAAAGCCATTGTTTCCATAAGGTGCTTATTGCGCATTCCGTTCGTTATCACTCGCATTCTTTCAGATCCAGCCCGAAGAGGACTTTGTCTTGGTCAGACAGGTCCCCGATGAGCCGCCGCAGCGGGCGCGGGAGCTGTTTAATGAGCGTGGGCACGGCCACAATCTGCTCGTCTCTGGCCAGATTCACCTGCTGGCAAATGTCGATGATTTCCAGGGTATATCGACGATCCAAATGTTGCTCGCAAACCTGCTTGATATTCTTTACAGCCAGCGTCGATTTCAACGTGGATCCGTTTATATACAGGCGCAAGACGTACTTTGCCTCGATCGAATGGGAGCCAGTCTGCTCCATTTTCCCCGGCGATCCAAGTTTCCTCTTTGCTGCCACGCCGATCTTTTTCGGTGGCTTGTTCATGGGAACCTTTCTGAGCCTGGTCAGACGATCGGTTGCAGAGCCAAGCCGATCAACGTCCGCTCCGTATTGGACAGGTCTCCAATGATCTTTCGAACAGGACCGGGAAGATCTCTTACCAGGGTCGGAACTGCCACGATCTGGTCGCCGCGCGCCATTTGCGGATTCTCCAAGAGATCGATCACTTCGATCCGATAGCGCCCCTTCAAGTGTTTTTCACAAAGCACCTCAAGGTTGGCAAAGGCGCGAATCGATTTGGGAGTCTGTCCCGCCACGTAGAGCCGCAGCTTCCAAAACTCCGGTTTCAGGGGCTTCGGTTTGCGAGGCCGGGCCCGAGTTTTTTTCTTGATTTTCGGCATTTAGCGTTTCCGCGCGGCTGGCGCGCCCCCCACTTTTTTGTAGGCGGAGGTGTCCGCTTCCCGGCTCCGCACCATCTGCCCGCGGTCCTGCAACACTTCCTCGGCCAGTAATTTCGATTCGGAGATGCTCTGTTTAATGGTTTCTTCCTCCACTTCAAACTCCGCCCGGAGCATGACCATGCGGGCCTCAAAGATCTGACGCTTGCGCTCCAGTTCGCGCCGGCGGGTCTCCTGTTCCTGCTGGCGGAACGTGACCAGCGCTTTCTCGCGCCCTTCTTGTGACACCCGGGCGGAACCGGTCAGCACGCCCTCGGGTCCGAGGTACACGTCCAGCAATCGGAGGCCGTCGTTAGTGAGCACGAATTCGCGAATCTGGTTGGAATGTTCCATGCCTCGCGATTTTAGCACGTAGAGTGCGCGGTTTCGCTCTCCTCCGACCTCAATCGCTTTCAGCAGGAGCCAGGTGTCCATGAGGGAGGAGACGTCCGCCTCGCTGGCTTCCAGGGAGCCGCCTGCCGCGGTCAAACTGGTGAAAATTGCGGTGATCTCCTTGGTCTTTAGGAAATCGACCAGCCGCGTAAGCATGGACCGCACTTCGTTCAGTGTGCTGACCATGAGCAGATTGGTAATCGGGTCCACCACCACGATGCTGGGCTGGAAGCTGGAGATGTGTTTGTGGGTTACGAGCAGGACTTCTTCGATTCCCCCGTAGGTGGGACGCGCCGCATGGAATTGCAGGAGCCCCTTGCGGACCCAGGGCTCGAGATCGATGCCAATCGAGCGCATATTGCGGACCACCTGTCGGGGCGATTCCTCGAACGCGAAATACAAGCAGCGCTCACCGCGGCGGCAGGCCGCATCCACGAAATGCGCCGCCACGCTGCTTTTACCAGTTCCGGCTGTGCCGGACAGCATGATGCTGCTGCCCCGATAAAAGCCCTTGCCGCCCATCATGCCGTCCAACCGGTCTATGCCCGTTGAGATTCGTTCGACGGGCGCCGCATGGTCCAGGCCCAGTGAGGAGATCGGCAGGACTGAAATGCCGTGTTCATCGATGAGGAAAGGATACTCATTCGTACCGTGGGTCGATCCCCGGTACTTGACAACGCGCAGGCGCCGCGTCGAAATCTCCTCCCGGATGCGATGGTCCAGGACGATCACGCAGTCCGAGACGAACTCCTCGATGCCGTGCCGCGTCAACTTGTCCGGCCGGTCCCGCTCGGCGGTAATGATCGTGGTCAATCCTTTTTGCTTGAGCCAGTCGAACAGGCGGCGAATTTCGGCGCGCAGGATCCCTGGGTTGGGCATCTCGCCGAAGAGCGCTTCAATGGTGTCCAGGACAATTCGCTTCGCCCCGACCCTCTGGACAGCGTCGGCAATTCGAATGAAGAGGCCGTCGAGGTCGTACTCCCCGGTTACCGCAATCTCGCTTCGCGAGATATGCACATGGTCCAGGAATAGCTTTTTCTCTGCCACCAGGCGATCCAGGTCGAAACCCAGGGACGCGGCGTTTTGGGTCAGGTCCGGGATCGTCTCCTCGAATGACATGAACACGCCGGGTTCGTCGTATTGTGTGGCGCCCCGAACCAGGAACTCCAGTCCGAATAGTGTCTTTCCGGAACCTGCGCCTCCACTGACGAGAGTGGGACGCCCGGTTGGCAGCCCTCCCTTGGTGATTTCGTCAAACCCCTGGATTCCTGTCGTCGATTTCGGAAGTGCTTTAGAAGTTGCCCGAATTGTTTTTTTCTTTTGGTTCATTTATTCATCCTTATCTTTTCGCAGTTGAGCCGCCAGGTCCAGAGAAGTCGGCTTGCAGGAATGTGGCCGAAGGCGCCGCAGCGGTCGAGCTCGCGCTTACAAAACTTAGCGCGATGGAACTACCAGGTAAGCTCACTTCTCTTCAAGAGCCTCAATAGCGGAAACCTTCCGAGCTAGATGAGGTTCTAAACGCAAGGCACCTGAATACAGGATGCAACCCATCCCGGCAGATACACCACAGATAGGACAAGGGACAGAGGACAATTGTTTTCGTGTGAGTTCTATCTCTTTCAACACGCCAGTCTGACTTAATGCGCCGCCGTAAAACTGTTCAATATCGCACAGTTTCCAGGATGACGTATGTGGCAGTCAAAAAACTGGAACAGGACCTCCGAAGCCGGAGCCATGTGCTGATAAGTTAATTAGGAACTATTCGATTTCTCGAATCAGCGCATATTGCGATAATGCCAAGTGTTCAAGGAGAGTAGAGAAAATGAATCCGGCGCCCAAAGATGCATTGGATGAGCTCGCGCCACAGGGAATGCTGCGTGCGGCGATCAATTTCGGTAATCCCGTGCTCGCGCAAAGGAATCCCGAAAGCGGCGAGGCCTGCGGCGTGTCCGTGGATTTGGCGCGCGAACTGGCAAAGCGCCTGGGAGTTGCGGTCCAGCTGGTTTTGTTCGAGGCGGCCGGAAAAGTGTTTGAGGCCATCCAGTCCAATGCGTGGGACATTGCTTTTCTGGCTCTGGATCCGCTGCGCGCGACGCAGATTCTCTTTACCGCGCCTTACGTCATGATCGAGGGTACCTATGTGGTTCGCGACGCGTCACCCTTTCATGCCATCGAAGATTTCGACCGGACGGGAGTGCGGATCGCCGTTGGAAAAGGGGCTGCCTATGACCTTTTTTTAACCCGCACTATGAAACACGCCGAACTCGTAAGAAGCGACACTTCCGCTGGAGCAATGGAAATGTTTTTCGATGGCGGATTGGAAGCTGTCGCGGGAGTGCGGCAGCCCTTGCTCGAATTTGCGCGGACGCATGAGGGGATCCGAGTGATTGACGGAAAATTTATCTCCATCGAGCAGGCGATGGGAACGCCGAAAGGCCGTCCGGCGGCGAGGGAATTTCTGCAGTCCTTCATCGAAGAGGTGAAGCGGAGCGGATTTGTTGCGTCAGCTCTGGAACGAAGCGGACAACGCGGAGCGGGCATAGCTTCCGCGCGTAACTCGTGGCCGAAATTCTAGAACGCCGGCTACGCAGCCCGATAAGCAAATGCCCGCACTGGACGATTCATCTCCACGGCTCATCAAGAATTATTTTAGTGCGCAAACCGATCGACCTGAATGGCATCAGTGCTGGTTGTGCCGCCACGTCCAATATTCCTTCTGCTCATTCGCGTTGCGGCGACGAAAATCCACATGCTTGCGATGGGTTTCGCCTTCCCATCGGCCGTAAAAACCTACTTCATTGTTATCCCAAACGTGGTCATCATTGTAGTAACCGTCGTGAACTCGGTAACCGGTGCTTACACGCGCCGAACAACCGGCAAGCATAGTCGCTGAAGTGAACACCACGCCTAGCACAAACAAATTCAAATTTCTGAATGGAATTTTCATGCGGAGTCTCCTCGAATTTGTAATGCCAGATAAACATAACTCTTTCGCTGGAAGGGAAAAAGCCCATTTTGGCATCGGAAATACTGTAGGCAACATGACTGGCCTTCTGTTTTTCGATGGACCATGCCGTTGAAGTTAAGTGCTGCCCGCTTCGTTCCCGGTGCTACTAACTCGCATGTACGACCGGTTCAATCGCCGGAGACGAACCAGCCTGCCATTTTCTAAAATGTTCAAAATGGGACAGACGCAAACGCGCCAAAGGAGATTCAATGTAAGAGGGTGATCGATGCCTTAGAAATTGTTTGCTTCATGGCCAAATCCTGTTACGGTCGGCGACATTTTGAGGGCGGAGGATGGAGAAAAAAACGTGTTTCACTTAATTTGGTACATTCTGATTGGGCTGATCTCGGGAGTTATTGCGAAATCCGTGATGCATGTCCACATAACGAACTTCTGGACAATCGTACTCGGCATCATCGGATCGATCCTTGGGGGTGCCGTCACCCACATTTTTTCGCGCCCGACAAACGATCGCTTCCACCCCGCCGGCCTGATTTTTTCCACGCTGGGCGCGATCCTGGTTCTCTACGTTTGCTATAAGCTGAACATTCATTTCCCCACACCGAATTTCACATTTCGATAAATTCTTGGAACTTCAATTTCAGTATCGCGCAGCGATAAAAATCGATTTCGGTATCATCCTGTGGACGCCATTGTGCTCGTCGACCGCCTGCGTGATGTGCAGGTCCGCAGCGACGCCATCCCTATGACAAACCAACGGGTCATGGTCGCAATTGGTTTTTTAATCACACGAAATAAGGTTTTTGCCTCGTTTTGGATTGGGGGGGTTACTCTATAGAGAACACCTTACGCTATGGACTGCGGATAGAAGCTAACGCAGGTTAATGAGCCTGTTTTATGAAGACCATCGAGGCGCCAAAGAAATTAAACGCAGCACTCGCACAACCTGAAATCGGGCCTGGCCGCGACCATGGCGCCGATTGGACGGGTCTCGTATTATTAGGTCTTCTCGTCGCGGTGTGCCTGACTGCCTTCGAGCGATTGGTACATTACACATTTCCCCACTGGAGATCCTGGCAGTATCAGTCTGTGACTGTAGCAGTAGGGACGACAGCTGCAGTGATTGGCGGCCACTATTTGTCGCGGAAGCTCAGACGCGCCCTTTCGGCACACGCCCAAGCGGAAAAAAGCCTGGCTCTGGAGCGCAACGTTTTCCGCACGGTCACGGATAACATCCCCGACAGTATTTTCGCCAAGGATACGGAAGGCCGCTACCTGTTTGCGAACAAAGCATTCGCCGTCCTTCATGGGATGAAGTCGTGTGACGAGTTGTTAGGGAAAACAGCCTTCGATCTATTTTCGACGGAGCGTGCCACTGCCTTGAAGGCGGACGACCAGGCGGTGATGAAATCAGGTCGAGAAGTAACGGAAACGGAGCGGACGGCGGTGGATGCGGAAGGGAATATGACACTGCTGCAGACGACCAAAGTTCGCATGGTCGACGCGAACGAAAAGGTTGTGGGAATTGTCGGCTTGCACCGGGACATTACCAGGCGAAAAGAATCAGAGCAAAGATTGCGGCAGAGCGAGGCCAACTTGGCGGCTGCGCAGCGGATTGCCCACTTTGGGAGCGTTGAGCTGGATCTCGTTAACCTCGAGGAGCCCGAAAAGAATCCTGTGCGTTGGTCCGACGAAGTGTTTCGGATCTTCGGGTATGAACCCGGTATAGACGAACCGTCGCGCTGGGCGTTCTTTCGCTTAGTGCATCCGGACGAGAAGGAAGAAGTGCGAAAGACTTTGGATGATGCCCTCCGCAATGCCAAGCCATACGCCCTCGGTTTCAGGATTATTCGACCGGACGGCGCGGAACGAAATATTCACGAGCGTGGCGATATTATTTTCGATCCGAAGACACAAAAGCCTCTGAAGCTGGTGGGAAGCGTTCAGGACGTCACCGAACGCGTACAGGCAGAAATCCAGGTGCACAATGCCAATCAGGAGTTGGCTCAGAAAGTGCAAGAATTAGAGCAGCGCTCGAAGGAAATTAGTCTCTTAAGCGAACTGGGAAGCCGCCTTCAAACTTGTAAAAAAGCAGCGGAAGCTTTCGTCGAGATTGGGTATGTGGCGGAACAGCTATTTCCGAAATGGTCGGGCGCGCTATGCATAACCAGCGCTTCCAGAACAGCGGTGGAGACGGTTGCCGAATGGGGTAAGACCTCTGGTGGAGAACGCGTGTTTGCACCGGACGACTGCTGGGCGTTACGCCGTGGCCAGCCGCAATTGTTTCGGCGCGGGGAAAAAATGTCGTCCTGCCGCCACTACGATCCGACAGATGTGACGGAGTCTCTCTGCGTCCCCTTCATGGCGCAAGGGGAAGCAATCGGAATTGTGAGTTTGCAAATGAGGACCAGTCCGGAACAGCAGGATCTCGCACCCCAATACTCTGGCGAGTCGATACGCCGACTGGTGTCAATTCTGGGCGAACAAATTGGCTTGGCGCTTGGAAATTTGAAACTGAGGGAAAGCCTTCAAAATCAGTCTATTTGCGACCCCCTGACGGGACTGTTCAATCGCCGTTACATGGAAGAATCGCTGGAACGGGAGTTCGCCCGGGCGAGCCGCAACAAGAACTCTGTCGCGATTGTCATGATGGACCTCGACCACTTTAAGCGGTTTAACGATACGTTTGGACATCAGGCCGGCGACGCTCTACTTCGTACATTCGGGGATCTTTTGAAAAGAAGCTCGCGGGGCCAGGATATCGCCTGCCGCTATGGTGGAGAAGAGTTCGCGCTGGTACTCACGGATTCTAATTTAGCCGGCGCTCTGCGTAGGGCGGATCTCCTGCGACAGCAAGTCAAACAGCTGAGCGTGGAATATGCCGGCCAACTGCTGGGAGCCGTCAGCATGTCGATGGGTGTGGCTCTTTATCCTGACCATGGCACCACAATCGGCGATGTTCTGAGAGCTTCCGACCAGGCTTTGTATTGCGCGAAACGCGAGGGGCGCGACCGCGCATGCGTGTGGACCGCGGAATCCGTAGTCTAAACGGCCAGAACGCAATCTGCTGCATATCTTCCTTCCGAGTGGCATTTCCAAATAACTCGGATTTCCGGTGTCTTGATTTTTTCTTGTTTTGCAATGGTAAACGAGATCGCGAACGATACAGATCCGCGGACAATGTAGTGCAGCACAGTCGGATTTACTTGCGGTATTGCTCGTTGCTGACCTGTTCCATCCAGTCGACGACTTTTCCGTCCTTCTTTTCCTGAATCGCGATGTGCGTCATGGCCGTCGTTGGCGTCGCGCCGTGCCAATGTTTTTCGCCCGGCGAGAACCACACCACATCACCAGGCCGGATTTCCTCAATGGGTCCGCCTTCGCGCTGCGCCCAGCCGCAGCCACTTGTAACGACGAGAGTTTGCCCCAGGGGATGCGTATGCCACGCGGTCCGCGCGCCCGGCTCGAATGTTACACTGGCGCCTTGAACAAGTGCAGGATCGGGCGCCTGAAACAGCGGATCGATGCGCACGGTCCCGGTGAACCAGTCCGACGGTCCCTTGCCCGAGGGTTGCGAGCCAATTCTTTTGATTTCCATTTTCAAACTCCTTCATTCGGATGAAATTGATCTTGTCATTTGCAAACCCCGCGAATCGGTACGCGAGTTTTTGGCGATTAAATCCTAATTTTAGGTCTCCTACTACACTACATAGTCCATCCTGCGGTTGTGCGGGCTTTCTCGGCGGCTTGCTCCGGCGGCAGAGAGTCATCCCAAAGATTCGCAGTGAAGCGGCCGCCTGTGACTTCGCTGGCTGCTTCCGAAACTAGCCACAGCAGCGGCGGGATCATGATGTCCGGCTGAATTAATTTCTGGCGCACGTGGGGCGCAAGATCCTCCGGGACCATGCCCGTGTCCGTGGCTCCTCCGGGCAAAAGAGCGTTTACGGTTACGCCGGTGCCAGCCAAATCCTGCGCCCAGATAATGGTTTCCGATTCGAGCGCGGCCTTCGATGGGCCGTACGGCGAAAAACCCGCGCGGCGCATGGTTTCGTGGTTCATCGAAATGTTGATGATGCGTCCCCAGCGCTGCTTCATCATCTGCGGCGCAACGGCGCGAGCCATGTGGAATGGCCCGTTCACATTCGTGTCGATCATCATTTTCCAGATGGCGGGATCGGTTTCCCAAAATTTGGTCGGAGTATCGAAAAATTTCTCGCTGACGAAGCGCATGCCGCGCCCCGCGTTGTTAACCAGGATGTGCACGCCGCCAAACTCGCGCAAGGTTTCGCTCGCCACGCGCACGCAATCTTCTTCGCGCGCCACATCGGCCAAGTGTTGGCGAATTTTGCCCGCGAATGGATTTTTTGCCGCTTCCTCCGCCACTTGTTCAATTTCGTGGCGATTGCGCGCCGCGGTCAGCACCACGTTCGCTCCAGCGCGCGCGAGGCCCAGCGCCATCGCACGGCCTAGACCGCGCCCCGCTCCTGTAACAATGGCTGTCTTTCCCGAAAGTTTTCCGTCCGCCATATGATTAATAAGACCTCTTCGCGCCGTGCTGTGAATGCGTGTGCAACGCATTGCGGCGAGCCAGTGGCTTAGCTTTAGCCTATGCCACTCAATTCTACAATCAATTCCGATTTGCAGCTTCACTTCGATGCGCGCAGGCTGGCACAATGGTTTAAGTAGCACAGGCTTCAGCCTGTGGATTTTGAACTTCACACATGAGAAAACCCACAGGCTGAAGCCTGTGCTACTAAAAACCCATGCCGACACGCCACGAAAAAGCGACGCTCCTGATTGTGGAAGACGAAGCCAAGATGCGGCGCTTGCTCGAACTGCGTCTGGGCGAAGAAAATTTTATCGTGCATACCGCGGGCGACGCGGAAACCGGACTGCAGTTGCTCGTGCGCGAAAAGCCGGACCTCGTGGTCACCGATCTGCGCCTGCCCGGAATGAGCGGCCTGGAATTTTTGCAGGCCGTGAAGCGCGCGAACGCCGCGCTGCCCGTTGTCATAATGACGGCGTACGGGACGGTCGAATCGGCCGTCGAAGCCATGAAAGTCGGCGCGAGCAACTACGTCACAAAACCGTTTTCGTTCGATGAATTGATACTCGTGATTCGCAAGGAACTCGATTCGCATCAGTTGCGCGAGGAAAATCGGTCGCTGCGCGAAGCGCTGGGACGCCGCTACTCCTATAAAAAT
>Ga0182024_10010992_pt1 | contig 18304 bp, 17 predicted proteins | sample P32metaG_FD_120480 | JGI IMG/M metagenome (GOLD analysis project Ga0182024, IMG submission 120480) | Permafrost microbial communities from Stordalen Mire, Sweden - P3-2 metaG (Illumina Assembly) | ecosystem: Environmental > Terrestrial > Soil > Wetlands > Permafrost | place: Sweden: Stordalen... | reverse complement strand
TTGGTAGCTGGCATTTCCCGAGAGAGCGACGTTACGGTCCATGTGACACGTGCCGCACTTGGTACCCGCCAGGCCGTCGCCAAATTCTCCGCGCGAGACCGGGGGCGCGTGGGTATGCTCATCGTTGCCCTGGAGCGGGTGATCGCCTGCCGGATGACAATTTACGCAGCGTGGATTCATGATGACCCTTGCGGCTTCAGAAAAAAGCGCGCGCGAGCGCATCTGGGTATTCTGGATGCTTGCGAACGAACTGGGCGAACGCAACTCACCGGCATTCTGCGCTGCCGCCGTGTAACCTCCGAAGGCCGCCAGCAATGCGCAACCGGCGACCACGAGCGAAATCCTCTTGGAGCGGATAGAGAGGCTGCCCCATTTAAACCTATTTCCGTAACCGGAGGTCCACATCGTGGTCTTCCTTTGCGTTTATTTCGCCGTTCAGCTCACAACCGGTCATGATCAACGCACAAGCAATGATTGAGGTCCTTGTCGGTCCGGAGAAAAGGCGGACACGGCGCAACACCCCAGCGCCCGCCGTGAGCCGATCCGTTTTTCAGGCGAAGCCGACCGTCCGGTCAGGGCGCCGGATGACGCGAACGACTCAAAGCCGATCGCCTTCGGCGCTAGCGCGGAGGCAAACGCTCGAATGTCTGCAAGCCATCTGGAATGACGTGGAAGGGCTGCTTGTCGACGGCATAGATCGCCATTTGAGGCGTGCCGAATAGACTCGGATCATCAAGCGTGCCGACCTTGAGGATGACAAGCGGCAGACCCGGTCGTCGCGTTGTCAGATGGGTCCCGCATTCGCCACAAAACTCACGCGTCACCGGGCTTTCGAGATCGGAACGCGAGAATTTTCGCGGTTCGCCGCTTGTGTAACGAAAGCCTTGCGGCGCCATGAGCATGAACATGTTCGGCGCGCCGCCGCTGATGTACTGGCATTCGCGGCAATGGCATTGTGCCTTAAGACGAGGTTCGCCCTCCGCCACGTAGCGAATTTTACGGCAATAGCACCCGCCTTCGAATTTCATGGATGAAACCCTCCGGACAAAGTCATTTTAGCACGTTTATGAAAAAAATAGAGAATAGAAGAAGGACCGCGCCAGGCGGCTTGACGAGCATGGCTGCAATTGGCCCTTCGCGTCAGTTTTAAATGTCTGCAGTTCGGTCGCTGACGGGCGAACAGCGGGCATGCTCGTTCGATGTTGGCTTCGCGATCTTCGCGTTGCCGAATTCGCTGAACTTGAAAACGTGGCCTGAGACGGCCGCCACTTCGGCAGCTCACCCGCTCCGCGTTCAGTCTGTCATTCCGAATTGGCCGATTGCACGGTCCAGTTCATGCCGATGTTGCCGGCGTTGACGGAGGAGGAGACTTGCCCGGCACTGAGGAACCAGATCGCAAGATTGCCGCTGTTGTCTTGCCACAGGATGTCGCTCGTGCCGTCACCGTTGTAATCTCCCGTCTGGACGACGTTCCAGGTATTGGGCACCGCGCCGAGCGTGGTCGTCGATTTGATCTGGGTACCATTCAGATTCCAGATAGCGACGGCGCCGGTATTGCTGTCACGCCACAGAATATCGATGTCGCCATCGCCGTAGAAATCGCCAAACCCCTGGATCATCCAGTTGCTCGGCACATTTCCGAGACCTGCAGACGCGACCAATGCGCCGGAGACCTGCCACATCGCATAATTGTAGCTGTTGTCGTGCCAGAAAATGTCGCCCTTGTTGTCGTCCCCAATGAGGGTCCAGGTGAGCGGCGGCGCGCCGAGATTGACGGTCGACGATACCGAGGTTCCACCCAGGTACCACACCGCCACGGTGCCGGTAATGCTGTCGCGCCAAAGTATGGCTCCGGGCAAGGAGCCCTGGGGGGCAAGTGCGCCGTCAAGATTGCCGGTGCCATAGACGCTCCAGTTGCTCGGCACCGCGCCCAAACTCACCGTTGACGTGACCTGGAAGCCGTTCATGAACCAGATTGCCACGGTGCCGGTATTGCTGTCGCGCCAGAGCAGATCGGCGTAGCCGTCGCCATCGAAGTCGCGCTGACCGATGAGCGACCAGTTGCTCGGCACGCTGCCAAGGACCTGCGAGTTCACAATGCTGCCGCCCGGGCCCATCTGCCACAACGCGAACAGTGCGCTACCGCCGACAGGTTTGGCGCTGCCAATCGGTACGCCGCCGCCAAAGGCTATTCCGGACCCAAAAGGCGACGAGCCAGTGCAAGGACCCCAGAAGTTATGTTGGGTCGCCAGCGGTATATAGGCGGGCGTCCACATGCCGAACTCACTGACATGAGATGACTACCAAGTCGCCGAGAACGTATCGTGCAGACCGCAGGGAATGGGCTGGGTCAAAGTGTAGTATAGCTCCGCTTGCATCGGCGGTTGCGGTGCTCAACAGCCAGCTTGCGTGTTGTCAGTGACGATGGCGGTACTCGTAACGCCATAGCCTGGTTGCGGGCTGACAGTCCATTGTCCGGGATCGCCGTCGTAGCATCCACCAAAGATCTCGTAAAAGCCGGAGACAGCCACTTTGACGCCGAGCGGGGCCTGGAAAATGCCTCCGTTATTTATAGAATTGGGTGTGGAATTGTGAGCGCTTTGCGCCGCCGCACCCACGGCCGAACCGAACGCTGCCACGACAGCGAAGGCGACGCCAAATAACGAGTGCGCGCGAAACGCTTGCCCGGACCGCCCGATCGTTTTTTTCGTCCTTTTTGGCGCCGACGCCCACCGCCGTCGCAAAGCGCATCGCTGCGATGCCGCCGACACAACCTACCAATTGCCACAGCGTCATGTTCAACCTCTCTTTGAGGAGCAAAGTGAATGAAAGCATTCCGGACATGCGAGGCAGTCGCGAGCGCCGCGAGGACGGCTCGCGGACAGAAGACATTCCGGCGGCGGTCGCAAGCGCACCACGCCTGCACAGCCCATCTCTTCAAGGATTCAAATCGTTCGCCCGCCGTAAGCGCCGAGGCTGCCGTTTGCAAGGACGAGACTTCAGCATGTCTCGCGAGCAACTCAATAAGAGATTACCCAGCACTGCGGCCATTGACAATATGGAATTTCAGTTTTCGGCCATACCGCGTGTGGACAGGTTAGGCCATCGACAAATCCAGACAACAATCTCATCTTTGAGTTGTGAAACGCAAAGGTCAAAGATAATTTGGTCACGCGGTCGTCTGGAGGCGGAGGTCGTCATTGGGCGACGGCGAGCGTCGGGGCGGTGTCGACTGCCAGCGGCTGGAACATTGCTCAAACCGGCCGCTATAGCGATATTTTGTGGATCGACGGCAGAAACGACGTGGCAGTGTGGTTCATGAACGGCGCGACGCACCCAATGCAAATACGCACGGACCCCACGCCGCTTAACGGCCTAATATCGGGGCGCTCACGCGATGCGGACCTGAGCGAGGAATTGGTCCACCTTTTCGTTGACCGTGTCGGCATCGCGCAGCAGGCCCTGCGTCTCGATCTCGACCGTTTTGGATGCCTCATCGGTTCGATTGGCCGCATCGGCCAATCGCAACATCATTTCCGCGACCTTGTCGACGCTGTTGCTTGCCGAACCTGCGCCGCTGGCGATCTCGGTTGTCGCGACTGCCTGTTCATTGACGGACGCAGCCATCGTCTGTGAGACGGATTCCACGTCTTGCATGGCCTCACTGATCGATCGGATGCTTGCGGCCACAGTGGAGCAAGACTCGCGAATTGCCGTTATGCGCGCCGAGATATCATGGGTGGCTCGTTCCGTCTGATTGGCGAGCGCTTTGACTTCCGCGGCGACCACTCCGAAACCCCTGCCGGCGTCGCCGGCGCGCGCCGCTTCTATGGCGGCGTTGAGGGCCAAGAGATTTGTCCCTGCCGCGACCTCCTGGATGAGTTCCACAACTGATGTGATGTGATCGGTGGCTTGGACAAGTTGCCCGATCTTGTCATCGGCCCGTTGGGTTTCGGCAGCGGTGAACTTGACCAGATCATTCGCCTTGGTGACCTGGGCGGCGATCTCTTGAATGGTGCCTGACATCTGCTGCGCGGCGCTGGCTACGGTCTGAACGCTGGCTGATGCGGTTTCGGCAAATTGTCTCATGCTTGCGGATTGGCCGCGTGTCTCCCCCGCGCTCCTAGCAAGCGAGACCGAGCTCGCATTGATCGTCCTGGCCGCTTCGCTCAGGCGGGAGGCGATCAGCTTGACCGACGTTTCAAAGTCCGATGCCAAAGCGCCCATTTCCGCCTTGCGCATCTCCGCATTGCTGCGCTGCTCCTCGTGCTGGCGCTCCTCAAGCGCGCGGATGTGGGCGACGTTGTGCCGAAACACGGCGATCGCCTTCACCATGCGGCCGATCTCATCGGACCGGTCGGCGTAGCCGATGCTGGCGTCGAGCTTGCCTATTGAAACGGCCTGCATGTTCCGCGTCACGTCTCTAATCGGCGTGACTATCGAAAGCGCCACAAGAAGGCAGACGAATATGCTCAGCGGGATAACGATGCCGATGGCGCCAAGCAAAAGTGCCCGGCTTTGCCCGGCGGACTGATCCATCGAAGTCGCAAAATCTTCGGTAGCCAACTTGATCGATTGCGAAATGTCGTCGGTGTCTTTTCTCAGGCTTTTCAATAAGTCATCGACCGTACCGAGCGTCATCACTGCCATGCTCGGTTGGACCGCGCCCATTTCAATGGCGTCTTTCGCAAGCTTTTTGAATTTGCTCCAGCCCTGCTTTACATTTTTCAGCTTATCGCGCTCATCTCTCGTCAAGTTGCCTTGGGTCAGAAGTTCATCGATCTTGCTTATAATGACGCCGTCGCGCGTTTCGATCTCGTTCTCGGCTTTTCTCAGTGTTTGGGCGTCGACCCCACTGTTCAGCCACGAGACATAGCGAAACAGCAATATTTGGGTATCGGTCACAGCGCCGGAGAGCCACTCAACGGCATTCCACGTTGGAAGTTTCGCTCCAGACAGCGATTCGAGTCCCGCGGCGGTGTTTGCGATGAAGAAATAGCTTTTAGCGCTGACCCCGATCAGGCAAAATAACAGCAAGAGCGGAGCAGAGAACGCCTTGACTGTGATTGGCAGGTTCTGAAACCACCGGAGCATAATGGAGTGAACCTTTGTCCTCTGGAGCCAGGACCAACTCCATCGCAGCTCAATCGGCTGACGCGGAATCGTGAGGCGTTGCTGCGTTATCGATAAACGCCCACGCCGACAAAATAGTCACCCATGCGCTCGATGTAGCTCGACTTCGGCTCAATCAGCTTCGTGACTGGATTCGGCCACTTGTAATCGACCCAACCGTGGCCGGGGTTCTTGGCTATCGTGGACAATTCGCGGATCAGGAATTTGCCATCCTGATCTTTCAGATCGATCAAGTTCTTGCCGACCATGGCGGGATTGGCGCCATGGGCGACACATTTTGTTCCGTCGAGCGTGTAGATGAAAGGATAGAGGTCGCGATCGTTGAAGACCTTGTCCTTTTCACTCACGGCCTTGAAGGTCGCTTCAGCGCCGTCCTTGCTGTACATGTCCTGTACGCGTTGGACCATCGCGACCGCCTCATCGCGAGTGCCGTGCTCGGAAGCAGCGAGCGGAGCAATGCCACCCACGAACAACAGGGCGGCAAGTGCAAGCATCCTCATCGTGGAGTCCCCTCAAAGATGGACCGGGATACCGGCCATCTTCTGATTGCAAAGCTAATAAACCATTAATTAACGAAACCGCCCGATCTGCTTTTTGGCGTTTCGCCCGAGCGCGCGACGCGCTCGGATGCGTAGGCCAGCCTGGCCAACGCCGTGATTTCCAGCGCCGGCAGGCGCGAAACACGGCTCGATGCCGGCGTAAGATGGTCTCAGGCTAAATGACCTCAGCCAAATCGAGCAAGCTCGGCCCGAGACGAGTCATCCATACTAACAGTACCTCTCGCAACCGCGCAGCCGCTGACGCCGCGGTGCCCGCCGCCGCGCAACATTGAGCTGATGACGCGGGAAAGATTTTCGGTATCGAGCTCGCCGCGGCGCCTGTCCGTCGGGTTGGACAAATTTCGTCAAACGGTCAGCAACCACCTCGCCCGTCAGCCGGCGCATACGCAGGACTTCGCACGGCGGAAATCTTAACGTCTGCGGCGCCCAGATGCATCGATGCTCCTGGAGGAAAGCCATGCAATGTTATTTGTTTCTGAAGCGCTTCGCCTGTGCGGCAATGACGTCCATTGCCCTTGCGGGAGCGTCCGCAGCGGCGAAAGCAGACGGCCTGCCTGCCTACATGCAGCCGATTGCCGGTCACACCGCCTCCAGTCCCCCGGAAATCGCTACGAAGAACATGCTGGCACTCAATTCCGGCATGTTCGAACTTTACGGCGACGCAGCCAAAATCTTTCAAAGCAACATCCTCGGTCAGCATCCCGTCATCCTTGGTCTGTTCTCCGGAGCGGGCGGGCGTTTCATCCTTTACCGGCCCGGCCAAGCCCCGCTCGACGCGCCGCCGGTCCCGGTCGTCTATCAGATCCTGAAATCCGTCGGCCACAGCACCATGGCGCTGGCCGAAGTGGTCGGACCTTATCTGGACAATCCCGACGATCAGTCCTGGCGCGGATCGATGCTCGCCTATCGCAGCCGGATGAAGTCGGCGCTGGACGGCCTGGACGCGACGCCAATGCTGCCGGAGTGGCGCGCAAACAATCGCATCATCCTTGAGGACAACATCGCGTTCATGGACGAGTGCGTGGCCAAGGGCGCGATCTTCTTCGCCTCGTTGCAGGCGTTTTCGCAGAAACAGGCCCCCTACTTGAAGCGCAATGTCGCATGGGCGGCGCAGACCCAGGTCGCGCATTGGATGACCGTGATCTCGCAGTGGAAGAAGATGCTCGGCAGCGATTGGGACAAGACCTACGCCGCCAGCAACACCATCTATGTCACGCGCCAGAACAACGTTCTGTTCAGCGTATTGGCGCAGTTCTTCGGTCCGGATGCCATCAACGATCGGCTGCTCCTGATCGAGACGACCTCGTTCACCACGACCCCTGAGGACATGCTGGTCTCGTTGACCCGCATCATCGCCGACCGCTCCGTCGGTGCGTTGTTCTTCGGCAACTATCATCTGATGGACTACGAATTGATGGGGGGCGATGCACGCGCCGCAATCATGGCGGAAGACGCCAAGCTTGGGACGACGCCGTTCCTGCCACCACTCGTGCCGTTCGGCTCCAAGCAATGGCCTGCCCTGGTCACCTCCGGGGCCGGACCCACGTCCATTGCCGATCTTCATTGAACAGGTCGCGCGACGGCGACTAAACCAGCGCACGCCAAGAGGTAACAAGGAATGGGCATTTCGCGACGCGAGTTTGTCAAGTTGGCGACGTCAAGCGGTATCGCGCTCAGCTTCTCACGGGCGGCGTTTGCCGAAAGTCCAGGGTTCGACACGCGCGAGACGCTGCCGGGACGCCAGAGTTGGAATCCGGCTGCCACAGGTGTAGGACGCATCGACGGCCCTGCCAAAGTCACCGGGACCAAGCTCTACGCATCCGATTTTCGTGCGGCCGACCTCCCTGGTTGGCCTGCGAACACGTCACACGCATTGCTGATCCGTGCGACGAACGCAACGCATGTCTTTGCCGGAGTCGATCTCTCGCGATTGAACGGTGCTCTCGCGCCATCGCGCGTGGTTACGGCCGCTGATCTCGTGAGCGCCGGCATCCGCGTGCCCGCGTTCTATGAGGGCGATCTCTTCTGCCCCGTCGGTAAAACGCCGCTGTATCTGGGCCAGCCGGTGGCCATGCTGTTCTTTGAACAGTTCGACGCCTTCGATCAGGCGCGCCTGGCGTTACGCGATCCGAGCTGTGTGAAATATGGCACGGAGACAGGGCCCGTCCCGATTGCTCCCTACGGTTCGCATCGTTTTGTGCGCATTGCCGGCGCGACGCCGCAGGCGCCGGATGTCTACTCGCCGCTGCAGGCCGGCTGGGTCGCCCCGCGCAGTTTTCAGAACGGGGACATTCCGGTCTGGGCGCCGGCCGACCGGCAGGGACCGGCGGACGCCAAAGCGTCCTTCTACGGCGAACAAATCCGTACCGAGCTCACCGCGGGCAATCCAGAGCTGCTGGTACTGGACCGCGAATTCGAGACGCAATCCGTCGATCCGGTGTTTCTCGAACCGGAGGCCGGTCTCGCCTGGTACGATGGCGGCGGACGGGCACTCGAGCTTGTGCTGGGAGTCCAGTCTCCGCTGGAGGCCGCAGAATCGATTGCCTACCTGCTCGGCGGCGCGCGCGGAAGCTTCAAGCCAACTCAGATTCACACCCATTTCGCTCACCTCGGCGGTGGTTTCGGCGGCCGCGATCACACGCCCATGCCGCTCTACATCGCGCTGGCAGCGATGTTTTTTCCCGATCGTCCGGTGCGGCTCGCCAACAACCGCTATGAACAGTTTCAATCGGGCATCAAGCGGCACCCGTTCAAGATGCACTCTCGAATTGGCATCGACCGGACGACGGGCCTGATCCGCGCCTTCGCTGCCGACCACGTCCTCGATGGCGGCGGCCTTGCCAACTATTCCGCCAGCGTAGCCGACGTTGCCGCGGCGGGCGCGATCGGAATCTACGACATACCCAAGGTCGACATCGCCACAGTTGCCATCCATTCGCGCGGAGTGACCGCCGGTTCGATGCGCGGCTATGGAACATTGCAGACGATGACGGCGCTCGAGGTCTTGATCGATGAAGCCGCGCAGATACTGCGTCTCGACCCGATCGAGTTCCGGCGCAGAAACGCTTTGCCCACCGGCGGCAAGACCATCACCGGCAATCCGTTGGTCGGGGTCACGCGTACCGGCGAGATTCTCGACAAGCTCGCCAAGCACGCGATCTGGCAGGACCAAGCGACCGAGAAGGCCCGCATGCAGCAACAATCCGCAACCCTGATGGGCACCGGCGTGGCTTGCGTCACCAAGGATTTCGGCAGCGGCGCCGACTGCACCTTGGCGTCCGTCGCGATTTCGCGCGAGGGCCAGATCACGATCTGCTCCGATGCCGTCGAAATGGGGACCGCCATCGGTACCGCGCTTGCCAATCGCGTGGCCGCGATCATCGGCGGCGTGGCGGATGAAGTGACCGTGGCGAAGATCGAGGCGTTCGCGCCGCTTGGTCTCGTCACCTCCGGCGATCCCTACAGCATCACGCAGTCCGCGCAAGATGCGGCATCGCGCAACCCGCGCTGGGTTCCGGCGATCAGCGCGCCGTCGAGCGCGTCGATCGGCGCGCATATCAGCACGCATGGCGCGTTCGAAGCGGCGCGCGTCATATTCCGCTTCGGACTGTGGCCGGCCGCCCTCGAATTGTGGGGAGTTGCCAAGACCGATCCGCGGGCCGGGCAATGGGACAGCGCACGATGGCAAGAACGCCAGCTGGTGATGCTTGGTTTGGCGCCGTTGGACCTTGCGGCCGTCGCAGCGAAAGCGCACGCGCGCGGCGGGGTCACCGGGGCGATGGTCCACGGGTTCAATCGCTGGGAATGGTCGCGCGCTTCCTTCACGGTGGCGGGCGAGACCTGGATTGCCGATATCGACGCGCTTGCCGTGCGCATGGGCGCCGCAACCAACACGGCGCGCGGCCGCTCCAGCACAGCGGATCGCTTTGTGCCTCTCGATCGGACCCAGATACGTGTCCCGCCCGCCGTGAACCAGCGCATTGGTACAGCCTATTCTTCGGCCTGCGGATCGCTGGTCCGGATCGAGATCGAGCGCAAAACCGGCAGCGTGCGCGTCGTCAAGGGGTACAGCGTCGTCGAATGCGGCCAGGCGTTGGTGCCGGAAGTCGTCGTCGGACAGGCGCAGGGCGGCTTCGCGATGGGCGTGGGCTACGCCTTGTTGGAGTCGTTGCCGCTCTATGAAGACGGGCCTGGTAACGGGAAATGGAATCTCGGTCGATACGTGATCGCCCGCGCGACGGACTTGCCGTTGAACGGGTTGGAGATCGAGGTGCTGCCCGCGCTGGCGCCGACCGACCCCCCGAGGGGCATGGCGGAGGTCGTGATGATTCCCATCGTTCCGGCGATCCTGAACGCGATCTGCGACGCCACGGGTCATCGCTTCCAATCCTTGCCGGTCACCCAAGCCATGATCAAGGGAGTGCTGTCGTGACCAAGATGAGCGTCACAATCAACGGCAAGGCCTACGGACCGTTCGAGGTCCGTGACGAATTATCGATGAACGATTTCCTGCGGGAGTATCTGGGCCTCACCGGCACCAAATTCGGTTGCGGCATGGCGCAGTGCTTGAGTTGCGCGGTGATCGTCGACAATCCCGATGGCACCAGCCAGACCAGCCCGACCTGCGTCGTGCCGGCGGCAAACTTCGCCGGCAAGTCGATCCGCACGGTCGAGGGCCATGCACAGAACGGACAATTGTCCGTCCTGCAAAGGGCTTTCGTGGAACATTTTTCGTTCCAGTGCGGCTACTGCACGGCCGGCTTTTTGAACGAGGGTCAGGTGCTGCTGGAGCGTTTGGCGAAAGCGCCGGTGACGCTCGTCGACCTCGACAAAACGATCCTGGAGGCTCTCGATGGCCATCTGTGCCGCTGCACTGGCTATGTCAAATACCACGAGGCGGTACGCGACGTGATCGTTTCCGATCCGAAACGTTACTTGGGCTAGCAGGGTCACGCGGCTGCCCATTGCACCGTTTGGCGTGGAGGAGATACCCGGTCATGAATTCAGCCAAGCGCGTTGCATTATTTGCTTCGCTGATGGCAGCACTGGCACTGACGCCGGCGCCGAGCGTTGAATCCGCAGAGCCGTCAGCCGCTCTGGCGACGCCGGAGAGCTTCGCCAATATCGGCGATACCGCGGCGCGGTCGGCGGCTCTGTTCACGGAAGCCGGCAAGGTCCTGACCTCTCCGCGTTGCGTGAACTGCCACCCAGCCGGCGATCGGCCGCTCCAAGGCCAAGCGGGCCGGCTGCATCAGCCGCCCGTCGAGCGCGGCGCCGACGGCTTCGGCGCAGTGGCGATGCGCTGCGCCACGTGCCACCAAGGCGCCAACTTCGATCCCGCCGGTGTGCCGGGCCACCCGCACTGGCACCTGGCACCCAGGGAGATGGCCTGGCAGGACAAGACGCTCGGCGAGATCTGCGCGCAGATCAAGGAGCCGGCGCGCAACGGCGGCCGGTCGCTGGAGCAGATCTTGACGCACATGGCCACGGATTCGCTGGTCGGCTGGGCCTGGGCGCCCGGCTTCGGCCGCGAGCCCGCCCCGGGCACGCAGAAGGAACTGGGTGCGCTCATCGAGGCATGGGTGAAATCCGGGGCGGTGTGTCCGACCTAAAGCGCCGCCGGCACACGCGCCACGCTGCGCTCAGTCGAAGTCGTTTTGGGTCTTGCGATCAGGCGCGTGGCGCGGTCTGCCGGAGGACTACGGATCACTCACCTGATCGGTTGAACAAACGGCTGACCGGCGCGCGCTTAAAGGAACCATCGCGGGCGCAAGCGTTGCTGATGAAGGCGAGCTGACCACTTTCCAGCCAAGTCCAATTGTGGACGAGGGCACGGCTGGACGAACAAAGGCCGCTGCTGCAAAATAACCTGCAGTGATGCACTTCGGCGCGCGATTCATTGAGGCCGGAGGATTCTACACCATGGTGCGGCCTGCGACGCAGGATGATCTGTCGGCGATCCTTGCCATCTATAACGATGCCGTTCTTCACAGCACTGCGATTTGGAACGATCAGGTGGTCGATCTGGAAAATCGTCGTGCTTGGTTGCTGGATCGACAGTCCCGTAACTATCCGGTGTTGGTTGCCGAAGATGCTGGCAAGGTTGTCGGGTATTCTTCCTTTGGCGATTTTCGTCCGTTCGATGGATATCGGCTCACCGTCGAGCACTCGGTTTATGTCGCCGATAGCGCCAGGGGTAGTGGGTTTGGGCGGGCTCTTGTCGAAGCTCTTTTCAAACCAGCACTAAGCCTAGGCAAGGCCGTTATGGTTGGCGGAATAGCTGCCGACAACGTGGCATCGCTCAAGCTTCACGCCGGCCTCGGTTTCATCGAAACCGCACGGATGCCGGGGGTCGGGATAAAGTTCGGCCGACGCCTTGATCTTGTTTTCATGCAAAAGCAGCTTTGATCGACTTAACGCGGTCGAACTGCATCGGTCATCACCTCGCGAAACCGGGCGAACGGCTCTCTCAGCCACTCCACCGTGTCGTCCAGGCGCATTGCGTCGACGGCTTTCATGAAATTCGACATTTCCCGGCGCGGATCGGATCGGAAACTATCGAGCGACATGAGATATTCAGCGGACATCGTGCTGCAAGGATGTTTCACCGCACATGAAAGGTAATTGTCGCAAGTCGCGAGCGCGAAGCCCGATTGGTCGAACGCACGCTGCGCCACGCCGTGTTCGAAGAAAGCCTCGCGTCCAAGCCGACGAAGTGCACCTGACGTCACCGCGTAATTATTCGTGTAAACAATACGGTCCAGAGGACGACGCTGGATGATCGGGCCAGCATAGCCGTTTGCCGCGAAGGCGCGACCCAGCCTCAGGCTACCCCACCTCGCTCCTTCTGCGTCGGAGGTCGTCGCCGGCAGGCTTTCGAATAGGGCAGGGCACATCCAGTCGTCGTCGTCCACGAAGGCAACCCAGCCCCCGGGCTCGGCCTTGCCGTCCCATTCCTCGTGGCGGAGAAGTGAGGCGTGCCGAACGTCATTGTAGGTCTGCAATGCGAGTGTCTTCAGTTGCGCCCGGACGCCGCGATAATCGACTTTGAAATGCCTGCTCCATAGCGCGGCAAACTCTATGATGAGAGTCTCAGGCCGACCGATAGATCTGAGGAAGTGACGCGAGCTTTCAAGATCGAAAGTCGTCCAATCGGGACTGGAGCGCAGAATCAATAAAATCTCGTGCATCGCCGAAATTTCCCAACCCTGCTCCCGACATTTTCAGATCGCGGTCGATTTCATCGCCGGTCTGCCGCGGCGCGGCTGGGTTCGGCGGCGGGCGAAATCGAGTTAGTTTTGCGGATTGCGCCACCACACGCCGCTGCGGTCGATTTCTTGGATGGGAGCCTCGATGTTGTGCTGCGCTCTATAGTCGAGCACGGCCTGCCGGCATTCCGGCAGTATGCCGAAATCGTCGATGATCACGAAGCCTCCCGGCGACAGCTTGGGATACAGATGCCGGAGCGCCACGACGGTGGATTCGTACAAATCGCCGTCCAATCCGATCAACGCGAAGGAGCGGCATTGCAATGCAGGCAAAGTGTCGCTGAAGAAGCCTCTGACGAAGACGACCTGGTCGTCGAGCAGGCCGTAGCGTTCGAAATTGGCCTTCACGACGTCGAGCGGCACGGACAGTTCGGCGTGCGTGTGCAGGTTGCTGCCGCGATCCGCCGGGTATCACCCGCCGCCGGCATGAGGTTGCCGACCAAAGAGCACCCGCGCGATCGCGCTCTCACCGATGATGAGATTCGCTGGCTGTGGCTGGCCTGCGAGGCGACCGAATGGCCCTTCGGCCCGCTGGTCAAGCTCTTGCTGCTCACCGCACAGCGGCGCGACGAAGTCGCCGGCATCGAACGGCCTGAAATCGACCTTGAAAAGAAAACTTGGACGATCCCGCGCGAGAAGGCGAAGAACGATCGCGCGCACGAGGTACAGCTCTCGACCGCCGCGATCGAGGTCCTGAATGCCCTCCCGCGTGTCAGCGATGGGCTTGTGTTCACCAGCACGGGCACGACGCCGGTATCTGGCTTCTCGCGCGCGAAGCTGCGCCTGGACGCGGCCATGTTGGCAGCGAAGCGCGAAGAGCTTGGCGAAAAGTGTGGCCCGATCCAGCCTTGGACTTTGCACGACCTGCGGCGCACCGCGGCCACCGGCATGGCGCGGCTCGGCTTCGCGCCGCACGTCGTCGACAAGGTGCTCAACCACGTCGGCGGCACCATCCGCGGCGTGGCAGCGGTCTACAACAGGTTTGAATACGTCGAAGAGCGGCGCGGTGCACTCGAAGCATGGGGGCGCTATGTCACCGGCCTGATCGCCCCGGCGCCGGCGAACGTGGTCAAGTTCCGCGGGTGAAAGATGGCCCTCCGCCGCAGCCTCGAGCAGATCAATTTCGACTATACGCCGGCGGAATGGGGGCGGATTTCGACCGCCGTCGCGCGTGTTCGGCGCGAGCCCTTGTCCGACATTGAGCGAGATGCGCTGCGCGTGACCGCGGACGATTATTTGAGCGAACAGAGGGTGTGGCGCTCCGACCAGTCAGCCGTGGCTATGCGAGGCGCTCGGCGAAAAGCGTGGGAAAAAATTGGACGCAAAATTGCGGAATTAAGTCGCGCGGTGGATGAGCTCGTCGCCCTCCCCGGATCACAAGTCGATGTCGATTTGCTGTTTTTTGTAACCGACGAAATGAGGGCAGCCCTCAATGGGGACCCCGCGCCCAAACCGAACGTAGTAACGACACGAGGTCGAACGATCACGATCCCTTTTACCAACCTTACTCGCTGGATGAGCGCCGACGAGACGCGCGCGCTTCTCTCACAACTTCGGGTCAGCGCTGATAGACATGCCGCGGAGCTGCGTCGGGGCCCGTCATATTTTTGGACGTACACAGGCCGCATGGAGCCGCGCGTCCCGTACATGCAGCAGATATTATGGCTCTGGACGCACCACTTTTCGGGAGCCCTGACACTTTCCATCGATTCGACGCGCATCCCTGCCCGGGTGTACGGACCGCTGGTCGATTACGTGGCCGCGGTCGCTGGCCCAACCATGAAAGGAACTGCTCCAAAGGCGTCAGCTCTGCGCGATTGCATCAAGCGGCAGAAGAAATTTTACGCCTGGCTTTCCGAGAACGAGAGGAAGTACGGGTCGCGCGGCGTCTGGGCGTACAACTACGCCAAGTCCCTGCGAGAGCCCGACGAAGACCCTTATGGGGATGTCGCATCCTGGGCTTGAATTCGACTTCCCCATTTTTCAAATCTGCTCATTCGCTCTACGTGTACCTTTCATGAAGGAACACGAGGCGCCCCGCCATGCGCAGACGAAAACCGACCAAGGTTAAGGCCAATCTCGCCACCAGGACGAAGCCGGCGACGACGACCGCCACCGCCGCCTCCGCGGCGGCGGACTCCGCCCAGGAGATGCTATACGCAGCGAGGCTCCAAAAACGGCTGGGAATTTCTGATGTTACGCTTTGGCGGTGGCGGCATGACGAGCGTCTCGGCTTCCCGAAAGGCCGCCTAATCAACCGCCGAGTGTATTTCCCTTGGCATGAAGTCGCGGCTTGGCTCGAGCGCCAGCAGCAGGTGGCCTAAGCGGCGAAGCTCAATCCGCGCGTTACCCGACGACGGAAGCCGACCATGCAGCCCGGACTTTTCCGCGCACCATCGAAGCTTTTACGACCGGAGCAATCGTTCGGCCGTCAGGAGGTCGAGGCACAGAGATTACTTGGCTGAGCCGAAGCCGGAATGATTCGCGTCGCCACGCCGAACGCGGCGGGCGGCCCAATGAAACGACTGTCAAACAGAGCGGTGTGGAGTGAGTGTCGTGAACCGCAACAGCAATGGTTCGATCGGGAATGACGCGACTACTCACCGCACTGCTCGCGGCTCTGGAGTTCAACGAACGATCGGAGCCCGATCTCGAACTGACGACATGGCTCGCGGCTCGAGGCGTCGATGTCGCGCATGCGCTTTCGATTGTCGGCCCACTCGCCGAACACTCCATTTCGGTACTGCCGCGCGCGCAGTTTGATTTTGCCGACCCCCTCGACAACGAGGCGGTCCGTGCCGTGGTGCATGTTGCCCTGGGCGACAATACGGCAACTCCAGTCGACCTGGTTGCGTGGACGCGCGACCAGCCGGATCGGATGCTGCGTTGCCTGGGCGCCGCAGACGCGCTCGGCATCGACCAGCTCTGCAATCCGGCATCGTATTTCGATCAGCGTGCGCTCTGGGTGCGCAGGAACGCGCTCGCATGGCTTGCCGCGGGCTGCGACGGCATCGTGCCGTTCAATTTTTCAGCGATCCGTGAGCGCCTCCAGCGCCTTCCTGCAAGTCAAAATTACCGACTGGCAACAGCCGACATTGCAAGCGGGCGCGTGCTGCGACGAGAGCTGAGGCCTTTGCCTACATGCATTCGGATCATGGTTCCGGTTCCGATCTCGGATGCGGCAGCATGAGTACGCAGCGGCTAGTCGACATCGAGGAAGCCGAAAAGATTGAGCGCCTTTCTGCGCGTCAGGGGCCAGGCATCATTCGGGCTACCCCGTTCGTGTGGCGGGAGCCGCACGAAATCCCACCGCGCCAATGGCTTTATGGCGCCCATTACATCCGTCGCTACGTTACCGCGACGGTGGCGGCAGGCGGTCTGGGCAAATCCAGCAACGCACTGGTGGAAAACTTGGCGATGGCTTCTGGGCGTTCCCTAGTCGGGGTCGGGGCAAAACGGCCTTTGCGGGTCTGGTACTGGAACGGCGAAGATCCCAGGGAGGAAACGGAACGACGCGTCGCGGCGATCTGCAAGCATTTTCAGATCGCCGAAGGCGACATTGGAGACCGCCTCTATATTGACAATGGCCGCGACACGAAAATCCTAATCGCAGAAAAGTTCAGCGACAAAGTAACGGTCAATGCCGCCTTGGTCGATGCGCTGGCGAAAGAAATCATTGCGAGAAACATCGACTGTCTGACTGTCGACCCGTTCGTGAGCAGCCACAGCGTCCCCGAGAACGACAACGGTGCAATAGATCAAGTGGCTCGCGCCTATGCCGACATCGCGGAGAAGGCTAACTGCTCAATTGAGCTCATCCATCACACGCGAAAACTGCCGGCCGCAAGCAACGGTGAGCGCACGATCGATGACGCGCGCGGTGCAGGCGCACTCGGCGCGGCAGCCCGATCGGTCCGCATTCTCAACGCGATGAATAAGGAGGAAGCCGAAGGCGCGGACGTGAAGCCCGAACATCGCTTGCTCTACTTTCGCATTGATAACGGCAAGCGCAACATGCAGCCACCGGCCGAGAGGGCCGACTGGCGAAAGCTAATCTCGGTGCCGCTCGGCAATTCGACCGAGGACGATCCTGAGGATTGGGTGCAGGTCACCACGCACTGGACGATGCCTACGGCATTTGATGGTATCACAACCGCGCATCTTGACCGCGTGATCGAAAAAACCCGCTCAGGCAGCTACCGTGAAAGCCCGCAGTCGCCTGACTGGATTGGTCATGCCGTGGCCGAGGTAATCGATGTTGATCTTGAGAAAAATGCCGATCGGAAGAGGGTCAACGCGCTAATCCGGTCCTGGCTGCGCACCAAAGCGCTGAAGGTGGTCGAAGGCAAGGACAAGGCGCGTCGGCGGGTCAAATTTGTCGTGCCGGGACCTGGCCCGGAGGGCGGCACCGAAAGCGTGCTCAAGTCGCAAAATTTAACCTGAGCGCAACTTGAGCAGTTCGATGCGCGCTCGGGTGCGCGGGTGCTCACCCCCCCTTATAAGGGGGTAGCACTTGAGCAGAGCGCAAACGTTACCGCTCGACCCGAGCGCCCTGGAGAACCGTCGAACGGCTGGCGCGTCCGCGCGCGCCGAGCGCCGTCGCCCCCGGCGGGGCGGAGCGACGCGCCGTACTGGCCACGTTCCGGCTCGCGGCCTGAGTTCGCGGAGGCGAAGGCCGCCCGCGCGGCGGTCGGGCTGGCGATCCAGGCGATCGCCGCCGCGGCATCACGGAATCGTACAGCCGACGGGCGCCCGCCGGACCGCGGATCGCACCCCGGGACGCGCTTGAAGGGAAATGGATCGGGCCGTCGCCCCGCTGGGCAGCGCGATAGACGGTTCGGCGAGCCCATCGGTTGGCTTTGGGTCGGGGCGCAACCAGGCATCAAGACTTCTGAGATATCCGGACGATCGCCAACTGCAGAACTGGCGCGACCCGGGCCAAGAACCTTGCGGCCAGAGGTCGACACCGGAGGGTATGAATGGGCCGGCACATTTCGGGGCGAGAAGCAACGCATATTGCGATTGAAAGCGATCGGCGAGGTCCCGTGCAGATCGAATCATCACCTTCGGTCAGTGCCGCGACTACCGGTTCGGTCACAGTGCCGACGATAGCGCCGCGGAAAGCACCACCTCGCGTGCGGAAGCCGTCGCTGCACAACGATCAGTGTGTCGCGCCGACGCCGGACCTGGAGGCTCACCGCGGGGCGCTACGTCAGGCCTTAGAGGTGGTCCCATTTCCTGAGACAGCCGGCTAAGGTGGATTCGCCGATGCAGAGGACGGACCACCATGAGGACGCGGAGACGGTTTTCGGCTGAGTTCAAAGCCAAGGTCGCGCTTGAGGC
>Ga0182024_10010991_pt1 | contig 18306 bp, 9 predicted proteins | sample P32metaG_FD_120480 | JGI IMG/M metagenome (GOLD analysis project Ga0182024, IMG submission 120480) | Permafrost microbial communities from Stordalen Mire, Sweden - P3-2 metaG (Illumina Assembly) | ecosystem: Environmental > Terrestrial > Soil > Wetlands > Permafrost | place: Sweden: Stordalen... | reverse complement strand
GGCCACATTTCGACTTCACGCAGCGCGCCGTCCCCCGGATCGACCATAAAGCGCGTTTCCACCCCACCCGAGGTGCCGACCAATACGTCGGCCAAACCGGCACGATCGGCAACCGGGCTCGTCCCCAAGTAATACAAATCGCCGAACTGTTTGGGACCGACGGCCAGCAACCGGCGCCACATGGCCAGAGTGACCATCAATCCGCCGCTGTTCGGCGGGCCGAGCGAGTCGGCCAGAGAACCGTCGAGATTGCACTTGGCCTCGCCGCCCGGAATCCGCACGACGGCCTGTTTGTCGGTGAGCTCGATCTCGAAGTCGCCCCCCGAGGCGAGCGAACCGCTGATCGTCCACTTGCCGGCCAAGGCCGTCAGGTCGCCCCGGCTGGCCATCGCCCGCCAAACGCGGTCGGCATTCAATTGATTGAAGTAATAGTTCACATAGCCGGGCCGAGCGATGAAATGCTCTTTGACGATCGCCGGCAGGGGGGGCGGTGCGCCGCGGCCGGCAGCGTGCTGCGGCTGTTCGGGATCGCTGGGGGCCTGATCGGGCGACTTGTCGTCGGGCGACTTATCATCGGGCGGCTGGGGCCCATCCGGCAATTTACCGTCGGGCAATTTACCGTCGGGCAATTTACCGTCGGGCAATTTGCCGCCGGGAGGTTTGTCACCGGGACGGGGAGCGTCGGGGCGGGGTTTACCGGGCTTGCGCCCGCGAGGACCATGCGGCGCTTTATCGGGCTGGACCTGGGCTTCGAGCAGTTGCGCCAATTCGGCTTCGGCGTGAACGCCCGAGAGTCGGACCAGGATATCGACGATGCGATCGTCGCGACGATAGACCAGCGGCACGCGCCAGCCCTTGGGATAGATGCCCAGCACATTCTTGAAACCGTTGACGGTGCTCGTCGGCCGGCCGGCGAAGCTGAGAACTTCGTCGCCATAGCGGAGGCCGCGGCGGAAGGCGTCGGAACTGGTCAAAATGTCGTCGACGACGACGCGCCGGCGGCTGTCGCTGGCCACGCGGGCGCCGAGCGTGGCGTGATCGACCACGCGGCCGCTCTTCAGATGGCCGAGAAAATTCTTGATCTGGTTGATCGAAATGGCATAGCCGACGCCGACGTTGACCCGGCCCCGTTTTTCGAACGAGCCGCGGCCATTGATGCCGATCAACCGGCCCTGGTCGTCAAACAGCGGACCGCCCGAATTGCCGGGATTGATCGCCGCGTCGGCTTGCAGGCAGTCGGCATATTCCAGCAAAGTGCCGGCGGGGTATTGGTAGCGATGGACACCGGAAATCACGCCATAGGCGACACTCGGTTTGAAGTCGGTGGCCAGCAGGAACGGATTGCCGATCGTGAAGCAGCCGTCGCCGGTCCGCACCCGATCGCTGTCGGCCATTTCGGCAAACGGGAAGTCGTCGCGGCCGAGCAATTTGATCAACGCGACGTCGCCGGTCGGGTCGACGCCGACGATCACCGCGTCGTACAGGCGGCCATCGACCATGCCGCACTTCATCGCGGTGCCGCAGGCCTGGGTGACGTGAAAGTTGGAGAGCGCATAACCGTCGGGCGAGATCACGACGCCCGAGCCGCCTCCTTGTCCACCCGGCGCAAACACGGCGACCGTGGGGCGGCTGGCCCCTTCGACGACCGCCACGCGACGGGCCTCGGCCGCACGGACGGCCGGATCGACGTCGATGGCCGCGCCGGCGGGGCGCAGCGCGACGCCGAGCACCGCCACCAGCAAACCGGCGATCGTAACGGCGGCAGGCAGGATTGCGGCAGAACGTCGGCCCCGAGCGCACAGGATCATCGAATCACCTTGACGTCGCAGAGATCGATCACGTCACCGGCATCAAAGCCGCCGCCAAAATCCGCCAGAATCTCCAGCCGCCTGACTCCTGCGACCGAGACGTCGAGCGACAGGGCATGTTCGGTTCCGCGCACGGCCGACTCCCATAACATTTTACCGTCGCCGCGAATTTCGAGCCGCGCGTCCCCCGCGTCGCGCACCGAGTCGTCGACGCCAACGACGGCGGTCAGACGGCGAAACTTGCCCGGCAGCCGATAGACGGCCGTGGTGCGGGCGTGCAGCGACAGTCCCTTGGTGAAGGTTTTGCCTTCGAGCTTGAGCGGGTTCAGGTCGAAAGCCACGTCGCGGCGCGGTTTGTAAAACTCGGACAGGCTGGCCGGCTGATCCTTGCCGCCGAAGTAGGCGACATAGGCGAAGCTTTCGGGTTCCAGATCGCTGAGATACTGCGTGTTCGCCGACGAGAAATCGAGCCGCTCGAGATCGGCCAGCGGCAGCGAGATTTCGGCGCCGGCCGGAGTGGTGACCTTCACGTGGTCGGTGACCAAGGCGAGTGCGGCGGCTTCCAAGCGGGTCCCTCCTCGAACGGTGACCGTCGCCGCTGCGTCGGCCAGCTCCTCTTTTTTGGCACGATAGTAGATCAGGCCCTCGACTCTCGAGCGTTTGACGGTGACCGGTTCGTGGTCGACTTCGAACAGAATTGCGGCGTCGGTGACCCGGCTGGCGACTCCTTCCAGATAGTCGAGCCCTTGTTTATTGCGCACCACCAGCACGTCGGCCACGGCGGCGGTCGCTTTGCCGCGCGGCCGCTTGTCGCCCACCGGCTGCGAGCGCGACGTTTCGGCCGCCGCGGCTTCGCCCGCTGCTCCGGCGACCATCTCGGCCCATTGAACCGCCAGAGGATCGTCGCCGCCGGCCGCGCGAAAGCGGACCCAATCGATTCGCCCGGTGGGAAGCGAGAGGGTCATTCCGCTGGTCAAACGGATCTCGGCCACACCATCATGCGCTTGGAAACTGGTGGCTGCCAAGAGCGATCCGTCGACGATTGCCACGGTCAGCGCCGACGGCTCGACCGGCGACAGCTCGTCGCGGCGGGCAGCGACCGACACCAAGCGGGCGGCCGGCAACTTGATGACCGCGCGCCAGGCGGCCTCGTCGGTGGTCACTCCCTCGGCCGATAGTTCGAGCAGCGTTCCCGCGACCGATTGGCCTTCGATCGTGCTGGCAACCACGCGCAGGCCGGGGGCGGAAGCGGCGGCCCAAGCGGTCGAGCCTACAAGTGCCGCGCACAGGATCGCCGCCAACAGGCCAGCCAACGTAGCGGCGTATCGAAAAAATGGGACAGCCGACCGTCGACCGGACGGATGGTTTGCTGCTGCCATGGGTGCCTGAATCGGTTTCAAGGAATGCGTTGCTGCGGCTGCGTTCACGGGGCTGGGTTCACTGCACCAATGGCTCACGGGGTCTTGCTATCTTCCGTCGCTAACTTGCGAAAGTATTGTTCGATCACATCGCGGTAATGAGCCGGAAAATCTTTGCCGATTTGCTGCAAGGCCTCTTGGCGCTGGTGGGGGGGCAGATCTCCCCACCCACTTTGGTGGCCAATGTCTCGCTGCACGATATGTCCCGGACCCTTCCCTCCCATGGGCACGCTGTCTTGAGCCGGGGCGACGGGAATGACGTTGCTGCCCCCCTGCGCGGCGGCTGCCGCAGCCGCGGCCGCTTGCTGTTCCAGCTCCTCAATCAACTTGTCGAGCGATTTGATGACCCCGTCTTCCACCTCGCGAACCTGGGTTCCCGACCGACCCAAATCGAGCCGCCGGCGAATGTCTTCCATCCGCCGGGCGATATGGTCGAGCGAATCGTCCTTAAGCGGTGCCAGGTCTGACTGCATCAGTCGTGCCACCGACTGATAACGACGCGGAATTTCGTGTCCAGGTTCGAGTAGTCGCAAAAGCGCCCCAAGTCCTGCCTCTTTTTTGAGCAGCCGATGGTAGACCACCGACTGATAAAACAGCAGGGCTGCCGGGTCAACCACGTCGTCGGGTTGTAGCGATTGGAGCTGAACGAGCGCTTCGTCGTAAAGGGACGCTTGCACCAGCCAGCGGCCGTAGAGCAGACGCAAATTATTTCGCTCGATTACCCCAGTGGCCTCGTCGGCAAGCCAGGGAAAGTCGGACGGGTTCAGACCACGCCGCGGGTGCGAGCAGAGGGTGACTAATTCTTTGGCGGCCGGATCGGCACCGGCAAATACCTCGGCCAGGCGATCGAGCAGCTCTTCGGGCGTCCAACTGTCGGCGGCGGCCCAATCGATTTCGATCTGCTGGACAGTTGGTCCGGCCGCGGGTCGGCTGGCCAACCACTGCTGGAGTTGCTGGCGAACCTCGGAGCCTTTGGCGGGATGCCAGGTGGCCGCTGTCGTGGCCGAGGAGGCGCCGCCAGGCGGTTGATCGGCGGCGGCGAAAGGGGCCGCAGCGGTGATGGCGGCGGCGAGGACCAAAAGGCCGGCAAGCTGAGATCGGCTCATTTATTCCTCCCCACGACGATGTCACGCGTCACGCGGTGGATCCGCTGCTCGCGATCGGCCAGGCGGCGTAGCGCGGCGATCAGATCGGGAGATTCGGAGGGATCGGATTTGGCCATTTCGGTGTAACGCTTGGTGCGCTGATTGACCCACATTTGCATCGAACGGATCATTTTGATCTCCGACAGGTCGTCGACCAAGGGGGTCTCGGTCTCGCCGCCGGACTGGGCCCCTTTTTGCGGGGCCTGCTGCTGTTTTTGGGCCGTGCGGAGCGCCGCGATCATTTCTTCGAGCGCCACGACAATGTCGTTCTCGAGCCCCTGCGTCAGGCTGTCGACTTTGGCCTGGGCCAGCCGCACCACGACTTGCTCCATGTCGTCGCGCAGATCGCTGACCGCTTCGGGAAAGGCGACGGCCGATCCTTCGTCGTGCAAGACGGCCAGGGCCTTGTCGGCCTCGCTGACGATCGCCGCCTCTTGCCGGCTGAGCCGGCCGGCCTCGATCTCGTCGTCATGATCGCGCTCGGCAACGGCGACTTTGTCGAGCCGCTGGGTGCCGGTGTTGACCTGGTTTTGCAGTTCGAGCATTTTGCGGAACCGCGATTCCAGCATGGCCAGCGTGCGGCCGACTTCTTCCTCGCGCAACTGGCGGAGGATGGCCTCGAGTTCGGCTTTGGCCAGCTCGAGGTCGCGCTTGGCTTGATCCTGTTTTTCAATCGCCTGATCGCGCTGGGCCTCGGCCAGCTTTTTCTGGGCATCACGCATTTTCTGTTCGGCCTGGGCCACCCGCTCACGGACCGGATTCTTTTCGGCCGCCGGTTTGTCGTCGGCCCCTTCCTCGCCGGGCTGGGGGCTTTCGCTCGACCCTTCGGACGGCTTGCCGCCGGGCTGTCCCTCGGCCGGGCTGTCCGAATCGGCCGGTTTTTCGGGCGTCTCCGCGGCGTCCGGCGAATCGGAATCGCCGCTCGGTTGGCCGTCGGGCGATTCTTTCCCGTCGGATGATTTTTTACCGTCGGGCGATTCCTTTCCGTCCGGCGATTGGTTCTCGTCCGGAGAATCGCCGTCGGGTTTGCCGGCTGGTTCTTTTCCTTTGGCATCTTCGCCTTTGGACTCTTTGCCCTTGGATTCTTTGGCCGGTTGTTTGTCGGGCGAGTCCTCGGCGGGTTGGTCATCGGCGGGCTCGCCTTCGCCGGGCTTGCTTTCGCCGTCGGATTTGCCGTCACCGACGGGTTTGTCCGGTTTGCCTTTGGGTGAGTTGCCCTTGGCCGGTTTGGGTTTGGAGTCGGGCTTTTTCTTGTCCTTGGGCTCGCCTTCGCTTTCGCCGATGTCTCGGGCGAGCTCGCCGGTCTTTTCGGCGAGTTGGCCTTGTTGCTCGGCGATCTGCTCCAGTTCGGCCTGGCCGGACGATTGTCCCTGAAGTTCTTTTTGTTGCTTGATGAGTTTGTTGACGCGTTGGAGGTATTTGCCGATCCGCTCTTTTTCCGTTTGCAGGCGTTTTGAGCGGTCCTCGCTGAGCAACAGCTCCAACAGCTTGGTCAGGTCCTGTCCAACGGCCGCCTGATTTTTGACGGCCGGAGCGAGGCGATCTTGGCCGAGCAATTCCACCAATTGGGCCAGTTGCGACTCGATTCCCTGCTGTTTGCTTTGGGCCACGGCCTTGCGCAGCAGGGAGGCGCGGTGCGGATCGGTGGCGGCCGTCAACTCGGCCATCCGCAGGAGCTTCTTCTCCAGTTCGCTGAAGCGGTCGAGCACCTGGCGCTGCTCGGTGACGAGCGGAGCGGCGTCGGTCGCGGCCGGCGCGGCGTCGCCGGTGGGGGCGACAGGGGCAGACTTGCCGGGGGCCGTATTACCGGGGGCGGCGTCGGCCTCCTCGGCTTCGGCCCAAACGCGGCCGGCAAGCGCGAGGACCAGCACCAGCAGGGAGACGAACAGAGAGGCCGCCGAGAACCGGGCGAAAGCGATCTTCGGCGCGGCGGTCAGCGCCGGTCGGTCTGTCGTGGTGAGCCGTCCTGCCATGAAATTCCACTCCTTACTCGGCCGATATCCCTCTACTTTACACCGTCCTCATCCTCGTCGAGCAACTGCTTAAGTTTTTCTTTCTGTTTTTGCTTGGTTTCGCGGTTGATCTGGTCCTGCGAATCGATGATTCCTCGCAACAAATCGAGGACTTCGTTAAAAGTCTCCAGTTCCAACATTTTATCCAAGATCTGGTTCATTTGGACCAGAATTGCGTCGGCTTGCTCGCGGGCCGCGTCCCGGGCGGCGGCACCGGCCTGGGGGTCGGCCAGGTTGGCCTGCAGGGTTTGCAAACGGCGTTCCAACTCGGGGAACATCTCGCGGCAAATCCGGCGGAGTGGATCGGCAATGCCGTCTTTCAACCGAAGCTTGAGCTCTTCGGTGTCGACGCGGTTGTTGACCAGTTCCTCGCGGATGGCGTCGAACGCGGTGGCCAGGCCGAGCGTTTCGTCGAGGCTGCGCTGGGAGTTTTGCAACGCCCGTTCTGCCTGCACGCGCCGTAACGTCAAATGACGATCGGCGGCCGGCGAATCGGCGGCTGGGGGGACTGCGGGGGATGAATCCGGCGCCGGCTCGGTGGTTGGTTTTTTGCCGGCCGCTTCGCCCTCTTTGCCGGCCGTCATGTCGATGCGCACCAGGGCGTCGCGCGATTCGGTCAGTTCCTGGACGATGGTTTCGAAACGCCGGCGGAGCAGCAACTCGCGCGCTTCGAGCATCGAGCGCAATTGTTCGGGCGTGACGACGTCGAGCAGATAGCGCTGGCTGATTCCGACGTTTGGTCCGCCGGCCAATTCGCAGGTGTCGGAGGCCTGGACCACGACGTGGAATTTGTGCTTCGGTTCCAATTTGAAACGTTCGACCTCGATCGCCTCTTCGACCGGCACACGATCCTGGCCTTCGATCTTGGCCTCGAACGGCTGCTCGTCCGGCGCGCCGTCGTCGACGTGGCTCTCGAACCAGGCCTTGGCCACGCCATAGTCATCCAAGATTTCGCCCGTCATCGGCAGGCGCGCGTGAGGCGTGATGGCGGTGCCGATGCCGGCCAGTTGCACGCGGACCTGAGGGGCCTCGTCGTCCATGGCTGCCAGCGCCAGCCGCACCGGATCGCGGCTGCGAATGCCATCGACGTCGAGCAACGTGAAACGGAGTGTCGTGTCGCGATCGAGCGAAGGGATGACATATTCGAACTGCCGGCCGCCCGCGCTGCCCCCGGCGGTCAAATCGATCTTGTGAGCGATCGGCGCTTGCTCCTCGCTCAGATCGTCGACCTGTACTTGCACGACGTCTTTGTTCGTTTCGGCCCGCACCGAAACCTGCGTTCCGCGCGGCACCGACATGGCGCCGGCGACGGGCAGATCGCGTGGCTCGCGCTTCATGTAGGCCGGATAGACGCAGTGCAGCACCATCTGGCCGACCGTGGGACTGTCGACGACGTCGACATACAACGGGCCCAGCCGGTCGTCGCCGCCGCGGACGTAGAATTCCAGCGGGGTGAGGACGGCTTTGAAATCGTGGATGTAGTTTTGATAGGCCCCCGATTCGACCGGTGCATTGCCGGAGCGGCCCATCGTTTCGCGACCGCGCGAACTTCCTTGCACGTAGCGGATTTCGACGATCTCGGGAACCGCTCGGCCGGGGGCGGCATCGGCCTGGACGACGAGCTCCAGATCGGCGCCGCGAGCGATTTTCGTGCGCCCCTCGGAGTCGAATCCGACGGCGACCAATCGTGTCTTGCGCGGCCACATTTCGTCGGACAGCATCAGGCTGCGGCGGGCCCAGATGCCCAAGGCCGTCGATTCGGCCAGGCCGAAGCCAATGACCGCCGCCAACAGCACCAGGGCCAACAGTCCGCGCCGCGCGAGCAGTTTGAGATCGAAGACCCGGCCCAGCGGCAACTCGGCGGCGCCGGCCAGCGCCTCTTGTTGTGTATGCACGAGCATCTCGGGATCGAAAGCCGCTGTGCCGGCGGGTGTTTGAGAAAGTTCGACGGCGGTGACGAGGCTGTCTTGAAACTGGCTGAATCGTCGTTCCAGCACCAGGGCCAGGCTGCGGTCGGCCAGGCGGACAAAGATCCGCCGCAAGACGAACCGATAGCTGACCCAGGCGAGCGCGAGCGCAACGACGGCCAGCACGGCGACGCGCAGCGGCGCAGGGGGCTCGAAGCACCAGTCCATCGCCAGGCTGAGCCAAAAGCTGCCCGCCAGCACGGCCACGAAAAGAGCGATCCCCTCGGTCCAGGCGTAAGCCCGAATGCCGCGGCGCAACCGGGCCAGCAGCGCCACGATCGGCGGCGCCAATTCGATCACGGTTTTTTCTGCCGGCGGCTGGATCATGCGAGTTTCACCAGGCGGCGGAGGGTCCATTCCAAAAACAACGCGCCGGCAATGACGCCCAGCAGCGTCCACATCCAACGCCCTTCGAAATCAAGATCCTTGACGCCCGAAAGATAGGTCGTCTCGGTGCGGTCGGGCAATTGACCGGCCAGTTCGGGCATCCCGTCGCGGCCCAACACCGACTCGGCACCGACGTAGTAGACGCCGCCGGTCGAGTGGGCCACGTCGCTGAGCAGGGCATCGTTGCGCTCGGGATGCTCGCGTTCCAATTCGGGAACCTTCACTTGAATCCGCCGCTCGAGTTGTTCTTCACTGTCGGGCACCGCCAGATCGAGCCGATAGGTTCCTTCCTTGAGCGCACTGAACTGCCCGGCGAACATTCCCTTGCGCTGTGGATCGGCCACGAGTTGCAAGGTTTCGAGCGTGCCGTCGGGCTGGACGATTGCCAGCGGCACCTGGGGGATGTCGAGCGGCTCGAACTGCGAGTCGGACAATTGGGCGCGGACCAGGACGGTTCCGCCCAACAGGTAGCGATCGCGGTCGACCAACAGCATGCCACGGCTCGACCCGACGAGCAACCGGCCTTGCGAGACGTGGCGCACGAGTTTGGTGTAGAGCTGCTCGAAGTAGGCTTCGTTGACGGCCCGCAAGCGCCACATTTCGCCGCTGCCGAGATAAAAGACGCGGCCCGAGCCATAGAAATGACCGGCCATGTAAACGGGCAATTGACCACCGCTGGCCGACTCGGGATCGGAATAGCGGGCAAAGACCGTGGCCCCCGGTTTGGCGCCGTGAACGCCGTAATATCCATAGACGCCGGGAAACGACGCCCAGGCCTGTGCGCTGGCCGAGGCGTTGTCGGCCAACCACAGGAATTCGGCTTCGATTCCCTCGCGGGTGAACTCCAGCGGCCAGACGGTCTCCGAGCCAAAACGCCCTTCTTCCATCAAGGTCAGACGGCGAGTGAACTCGACCGGATACAAGCCGCGGATCCTTGCCATCCGCGTTTCGTTGATCCAGCGATCCATCTCGACGGGTCCGGCGATGACGATCAGCCCGCCGGCCTTTTCGGCGACCCAGCGTTCGAGCAGGTCGACCTGGTCGTCGTCGAGCGCCAGCCAATCGGGATCGAACGCGACGATCGCATCGTATTGAAAAAGTTTCTGTGCATCGTTGGGGAAGGCGTCGAGAATTTCATTGGCGTCTTGCGAAATGCCTTTTTGGCCCGATTGCAACACGACGTCGACCATCATTTCCGAGTCGCGTCGCAATTGGTTGCGCAGGAAGATGTATTCGCGCGTTGGCCCGCTGGCCAGCAGCAGGACCTTGGTCTTGCGATCGATGACTTCGACGTCGACTTCTTGCATGTTGTCGGCGGTGTCGCGGTCCTCGCTGGGGGGTTTCACTTCCAGCCGGTAGGTGCGACGGCCAGTGTCGGTGGGCGTCAACGTGAACTTGACCGGAATGGTTTCGGTGTTGCCGCCAAGCAAGACTTGTTCGGTCCCTTCGGACCTGGGCGTCTGGTCGGCGGCGTTGCCGGCCGCTTTGGAGGTCAACTCGACGGCCACCGTCCGACCGGCAAGCTCTTGGGCCTGCAAATATCCGGTGACGATAAAGCTGTCGCCTGGAAACGCCCGGGCCGGAGCCACGAAGTCGGCGATGCGGACACCCGCCGCACGGCGGTCCGATCCCACGCCGACGGCAAAGACCGGGATCTTGGCGTCGCGGGCCGACAGAATTGCCGACTGGGCATCGATGCCGGCATTCTGGCCGCCATCGCTAAAGACGACGATGCCGGCCACCGGAGCGGCCCGCTCTTCGTGAATCAAATCACGCAAGGCTTGTCCCAGCCGGGTCTCGGCTCCTTGTGGCCGCAGCGATTTTTTCCAATCGGTCGCGGCGGCGGCCACGGGCGTACCGGCGGCGGCTCCGTCGGGCGTGGGCGGAGAACCGGGCGACGGGGAAGGGGGTGGCTGCGAGTCGTTCTTTTCGTCGGCCGCGGGCTGCAATTTGGCGAGCGTTGCCAGGCGGTTGATCTCGGAATCGAAGCGGACGAGGACGACGTCGTGGACCTCGCGCAGGCGGCGGATGAATCCGCCGGTGTCGAGTACCGCCGCGACTTGCTCGAGTCGATTGGACGCGGTGCTGGTCGAGGCAGTGCCGGTCGAGGCAGTGCCGGTTGAGGCAGTGCCAGTTGAGACTGTGGCGGCCGGCGCGCCGTCGGGCGCGGGCTCGGTCGCTTTGTCTGGCTCTTTGGCTGGCACTTTGTCGGGCGCCGGCGTGGCGGCTCGGCTGGCGTCTTGCAATCCCATGCTCAGGCTGGTGTCGACCAGCACGATCACGCGCGAGTTGTGGATTGCCGTTCGCTCGGTCCGTTTTTCGAGTTCCAGAAAATAGGCCAACACGCCCAGCAGCGCCGTCACCCGCAGGGCCAGCAGCACCAGGCCCATGCCGGGTCGCAACTCGACGCTGTCGCGGCGGTAGAGGGATGCGACAAAAACCAGCACCGCCGCGCAAACGGCCAACAGGGCCATGACGTGCCAGCGCTCGCCGATCGATTGCCAGCGTTCAAAATCGTAGGTCGTGCGAGTGGCGGCCTCGGCCAAGAGGGAGGTCAACATCAGCGTGCCGCTCCCCGGCGGACCGGATGGTAGCTTGCCGAGTAGGCCAGGATTTGCTCGATCAGCAGCACGATGATCAACAGCCACATGAAAAACCGGCCCAGGTTTGGCCCGGCCAGGCGTTCGCCGTCGTAGACGACGTCCTGAGCATGCTGATAGAGATACTTGATTCCGTGCAGCCGGTCGGCCAGGCCGGCGGAGTCGAGCCGGTCGAGGTTTCCTTCGCGCGGGTCGACATTCAGGGCGAACTGACGGGGGACGACCTCGCCGCTGCTGCGCTGGGTCCATTGGGCTTCGTAGACGCCGGCGGTGTGTGTGTCGCCGAGTTCGGCAGTCAAATCGGTGGCCGATGCCTCGGCGTCGACCGTCAAGGTTCCGCCTCCTTGCTCGGCGGGAATGATGAACCGGACCTGGGGCAGATACTGAGCCAGCGGCATGGTGGTCGAGAGAGGCTGTCCGACCAGGCCGGTGATGGCCCGGTGGCGCCCCGCGGCGAGATAGGCTTCGAGTTCGAGCATGGCCACGATATAGCTGGGATTGTTACGTCCCCAATTGTTCCAGCCCCCTTGGGGCGTTTCGCCCGGCCCGGCCTTGGTCAAAAAGGTGACGACGCGTCCTTCGCCCAGGTGGCTCTCGATGGCCAGGGGCGCGCCGTTGCGCAGGCGAGCGATGACTTCGGTCGTCGAATCGGCCGGCGGGCTCCAGTTCTTGGGAGCGGCAAAGTAATGCTCGACCAGGACGCTGCTGATAAAACTGTTGCGCTCGCCGGCAAAGACCGAAAAGATCGGATGATCGGTCACTTCGACGTCGGGGACCGGCTCGGTCCGATCGACCAACAGTTCCGTGACTCCGACGAGCGGCAGCGGGAACAAACCCTCGCCGTCGCGATACAAATGCTTGTTGATGAATTCGGCCTGGCTGAGCTCGCCCAGAAAAATTCCGATGCCCCCTCCGGCGCGGACATAGGCCTCGAGCGCGGCGATCTCGGCCGCGTCGAACCGGTCGAAATTCAACAGATAGACGGCGTCGAACCCGTCGAGCGCATGGTCGCGCAGAAAGCGCGGCGACTCGATGAGCGGACTGATGCCGCTTTTGACTTTGCCACCGGGGGCAAGAGCGGTCGACAGAAAGACCGCATCGCTTCCCCGGGGATCGCCATCGACGATCAGCACCGGCGACGTGGCCTCGACCTCGACCACCGCAAAGCGCACGTTGTCGGCAGTGACGGCATCGCCGTCGAGTTGAGCCGAGACGCGGTGCTGGCCGGCCGTGGCAAACACGACCGGAAAACGCCGGGTGATGCTTTTGCCGGCCGGGATCTGGCGAATGACCACCGCCGGCCGGGGCATGCCGTCTTCGGCCAACTTCACCGAAACGTCGTGCGCCGGATTGGCGGCATAGTTCGTCACGGTCACGGACATCCACAGCGGCACGCCCGCGGCGCAGACGCCGGAGGTGACTCGCAGATCCGAAATCGCGAGATTGGAGTGCGTGCCATCGACACAGTCGACCAGTTGCAGATGGGCGCCTTGCTGCTGGAGCCGGGCCAGCGTCGTGCGGACGTCGGCCGGATCATCCCACTGATTGGCGCGGAAATCGGAAATCAAATAAACCATCCGCTCCTCGGAGCCTCCCTGTTGCGGCAGGCGTTCGATGGCTTCGAGCGCCTCGGCCGGACCGGAGGCCAATTGCGAGGGGGCCCAGGCGGCCACCATGCCGGCCAGCCTTTCGCGTAATCCGGCGGTGAGAGGTTGTTCGAGCAAGTCGGGCTGGGTGCCGCGTGGCCCCGCGCCGGCCTGTGAGAACCGCAGCAGCGTGAAGACTTGGGGATTGTCGGCCCGCGCGGCCTGTTCGGCCAAGCGCACGACGACTTCCTTGGCCCGATCGAAGGCGCTGGCATCGGACAAGCGATCCGACATCGAAAAGCTGTCGTCGACCAGCACGATGTGGTGTGTTTTGGCATGACTCAGCAGGGCGGCCCATTGGTTGTGAGGCTGGGCCAGCATCAAGACGATCGCCGCCACGGCCACGACGCGCAGCAGGAGCAACAGGAGTTGCTTGAGCAGGATCCAATTGCGGCTGCGTTTCTGGCTGGCCAGCAGAAACTCCATCGCCGCCCAACCGACGCGGCGATGCCGCAGCCGGTTGATGAGATGGATCAGGATTGGCACGCCCAACAGCGCAAGTCCCCAGAGCAGTGGTGCGTGAACGAACGGCAACATGGGTGTGGCGAACTCGGGTTCTGTGGGCTTTCGACGTCGGGTCGGTCGTCTAACTTCGCGGCTACGGTAGCAAGCGTAGCGTTGGGCGAGGGTTCTGCATCCTGGATCCCTCGCGGGTACCTGCGTACACGCGGGTGGCGTCGGGTTAGTGGAGCCGGTGGCGTCTCTCGGCTAATTCTTGGACTGTAAGGCCAGACGATGGTTCAAATAGGCGGTCAGCGCCACGTCGAGCGGTTGGCTGGTCCGCACCAGCGTGTAGTCGACTCCCTGGCGGGCACAACCGTGGCGGACATCGTGCAGGAACAGGTTGAGCGCCTCGAGGTAGCCGTCGCGCAGTGCGCGGGGATTGCAATTCAAATGGGCCGGCAACTCCAAGCCTTCGAACCGCGTGGCCCCGCTGAACGGAAAATCGAGTTCGTCGTCGTCCAGAATGTGGAACACGACGACGTCGTGTCCCATTTGCCTCAGCAGCCGCAAGCCGGCAAACAGCGATGCGCGCTCGACCAGCAAGTCGGAAACCAGGATCATCAATCCGCGCCGCGGGTAGGTCTCGACGGCGCCGCGGAGGATCGCCAGCATGTCGGTCTTCTGATTGGGCTCGGAAACGGCGAGCGCCTGAATGATGGAATTCAAATGGCCCCGCTTGGTGTGCAACGCGACCCGGCTGCGCACGGTTTCGTCGAACGCCAGGCACCCGACCGCGTCTTGCTGCCTGAGCAGCAAATAGGCGATCGAGACGGCCAGCGTGCAGGCGTATTCGAATTTATTGAGCGGGCCCGTCCCATAGCGCATGCTGCCGGAGACATCGACCAGCAGCGCCGAACGGAGGTTCGTATCCTCTTCGTACTGTTTGATGTAATAGCGATCTTGCTTGGCCCAAACCTTCCAATCGACGTGCCGCAGATCGTCGCCGGCCGCATACTCGCGGTGCTGACGAAACTCGATCGATTGACCGAAAAAGGGACTGCGGTGGATGCCCGCCAGAAACCCTTCGACGACGTGGCGCGCGCGCACCTCGAGCCGGCTAATGCGGGCGATCGTCTCAGGATGCAAAAATCTTTTGGAATCGGACATCGCGCGTCAGCTCGTCCTCTTTGGTCGGAGTCATCTCGATCAGTCGGCGGACAATGTCGTCCGGCGTGACCCCTTCGCTTTGGGCGGCAAAATTGACCACCAACCGATGACGCAGCACCGGCCGGGCCAGGGCCTGGATGTCGTCGGTCGACACATGGGTGCGGCCGTGCAACAGCGCCCGCGCCTTCGCCCCCACGATCAGATACTGGACGGCCCGGGGTCCGGCCCCCCAACTCAGTTGGTCGGAAACGAAGTCGGGCGTGCCGACTTCCGCCACCCGCGTCTGCCGCACCAGCGAGACCGTGTAGCGGATGACGTGATCGGTGACCGGGACTTCGCGCACCAGCCGGGCCAGATCGAGGATTTCGCCGGCCGACAGGACCGGCTCGATCCGATCGACCAGGGTGCTGGTCGTGCGGCGGGCGATTTCGGTCTCTTCCTCGAACGTCGGATAGCGGACGAAGACCTTGAACATAAAGCGATCTTGCTGGGCTTCGGGAAGGGGGTAGGTCCCTTCCTGCTCGATCGGATTCTGCGTGGCCAGCACGAAAAACGGATCGGACAGTTTGTGCCGCACGCGGCCCACCGTGACCTGCCGCTCTTGCATCGCTTCGAGCAGCGCGGCCTGGGTTTTGGGCGGAGTGCGGTTCAGCTCGTCGGCCAGAATGACGTTGGAAAAGAGCGGTCCTTCGAGAAAGCGAAACTCGCGACTGCCGGTCGAGCGATTCTCTTCGATGATCTCGGTGCCGGTAATGTCGGCCGGCATCAGGTCGGGCGTGAACTGAATGCGGCTGAACGAAAGGTTGAGTGCCCGGGCCAGGGTACTGATCATCAGCGTTTTGGCCAGGCCGGGAACGCCTTCCAGCAGGCAATGGCCGCGGCTGAAGAGCGAGATGAGCAGTTCCTCGATGACGGCGTTCTGTCCGACGATGACTTGCGCCAATTGATCGAGAATTTTCTGGCGGGCCTCGCCCAGTTTATGAATGGCGGAATCGGTCGCGCGGTGATCGGTGATTGCCGGTATGCCTCGTTCCAAGGGGGGCTCGCTCAATTGAGGGGTGGAGGGATGAAATGAACGGACGAATTAAACCGATGAACTAACTTATCAGGCGCGTCGCCGGGCTGCCGCGAAATCGCCTGGCAAGGCCGCCAGGAGCGGGGAACCCGTCAGGCCGGCGATTGCCATCGCGCCGGACGGCAGCCGCGGTGCACGGCTGGTGGTACGCAGGCTGGTGGCAGGTAGCCGAGGACGCGGCGCGGCGCGGCGGGATTTCGAACTTGCGGAGAATCAACGTTGATAGATCGGCAGTGCGCCGTTTTCCAGTTGCAGAATCGTAAGATTGATCGCCGTGGTGTAGATCGGACCGATGTAACCCTGGTTCCAACGAACGTACTTTCCGTTGTCGCTCACCTCGGCCATCAGCTTGAGGTAAACCTTGTCCCGGTAGGAGTCCCACTCGGCTCCACCCTCGCGGTATTTGACCTGTGCGTAGTAGTAGTGGGCGTAGTGCCAGTGTCCGAAACCCTGGTTGGAAATATCCGCCAGGTTGCTCTCGCAGTATTTGAGCAGCTTGGGGACGTACTGGCTGTCGTAGTCGCCGGCATTGAACAGACAGGCAATCGCCGCGGCCGAGATGGCCGGCCGACCCCCGCCCCCTTTAGAACTGTATTGTACTCCGCCGTCGGGCAGGGTGCATTTGCGGATGTAGTCGATCGCTTTGTCGACGACCTCGTTGGGGACCGGAATGCCGGCATTGCGGCAGCCGCGCAGACCTTGCACCTGGGTGATGGTGGTCGAGCCTTCGTCAAAATCATTGCCATCCTTGGCACTGACGTAACCCCACCCCCCGGCCGCGGTTTGCGCTTCGCCGGTGAACTGTACGGCGCGGGTGAGGACGTCGATCAACTCTTTGCGCCGGCTGACGTCTTCTTCTTCTCCCAGGACCTGGGAGAGAAACAACATCGAGTAGCCGTGTCCGTAGGTGTAGCGGTCGTCGCGCAGCGGATCGCCAATCAATCCGTTGGGGCGGCTGCGGCTGATCAGATAATCAACGGCCAGACGAATGTGCTTGGCATAGCGGCCCTGGGTCGTGGTCGAGCCCTCGGCCAGCAAGGCGAGGGCGGCCAAAGCGGTCATCGACGTCGGGTAGCGGCCGTCAATGGCGCTCCAATGTCCAAGCCGCGATTGGGTGCTGGCGACCCAGTCGAGTCCGCGGGCGACGACCTTTGCCACACGAGGATCCTGCGGGGTGGCCGAGGCGCATCGCGGCGCGGCGGCGGCCGCCAGCGCCAGCGCTCCTAAAAAAATCAATCGGGTTGGCATCATCGCTCCTAAGTTTTTAGAGCCGATCCGAAAACCGCCTGGGAGAAGGGGACAGTCCCATTTTGCTCGGCGCCGAGCTTGTTGCATCGCGTTTGGCGCAAAATTGAGACAGTCCCCGGCGGTTTTCGGATCGGCAGTTAGTCATCGTCGGCGTCGCCAGCGGCCCCCTGGCCAATGTTGTTCGGCAGCACTCCCCCCACGGGGCGCGCCGAGCGTTCGAGCGATCGCAGGATGGCTCCGCCCAGCCCGCCCAGGAAACCTGGCTTGGGAGGTGGCGGAGCTTCGGCCAACGGGGGAAGAGGCTCGTCGGTAAGTCGGAAAGTGAACATGGTGCCGGGAAGCAACAGGGTGACCGTGTTGGCATCGTGATCGCCACTGAGTTCGAAATTCGTAATCATCGGCAAGTCTTCCCGCTTGAACCAAACGCGGCCATTCCGTTTGTCGACCACCTGCACGGCCGATCTGGCCTCGGGCTGACCGGCCGGGTTGTTCCGATGGCGGTTGCTCAGGAAGAACAGTAGCGGCAGCTCGCTGGGCTGCGACAGGATCAACCCCTGCTGCTGCACGACGACCGGCCGCGGCCATAGTTTTTTGCCGCTGGCGCGATCGAAGGCATAGATCCGGCCGCTCACCAGCTTGTCGTTGTTCAGTCCGCCGGTTGCCACCTGGATATTCAAGCTGGAGTCAACCCCCGTGGCCGGGGAATCGGTGACCAGCAGATATTGATCCGACGAGCGGAGCAGGCAAATTCCGGTCAGTGTGTCTTCGCGGTCGAGCCGCTCTTCGACGAGTTTTTGCCCATCCGCGAGCCGCACCATCAGGAAGCGGCCGGACTGTTCGAGCACTCCCAGAACTTCGTCGGCAATCACCGCTCCGCGAGCCCCGGCACTGAACGAGTAGGTCCACTTGACGTCGCCCGTCCAGGCGTCGCGAAGCGTGACGACTTGCCTGGAGTCGACAACTTCCCAGACGAGCGTGGACCGGCCGAGGGTCGTCATTCGCTGTCGAAGTGGCCCGACCGGGCGTTTGCCCAGCAGTTGGCCATCCAGAGCGCGCAAGACCAAGGCGTCGCCACCGTCGGGCGGGGCGGCGAAGAGGAGCTCTTCATCGCCGAAAATGTCGCTGCCGACCGGCACATTTTTGCGGGTCCACAGCAGCTCGCCGGAGAGGGGATCGACGCAATTCAAATCGCGAAACCGCTGGAAGCAGATTCCGTTGAAATTGACCGGCCCCATGTTGCCGATCAAATGGTTGTAAGGATCCTGAGCGACCAAACGGCCCGGCAATCCGCCCCAGGGCGTATTGAGGGGTGTTTGGTGATAGCCCCCTTGCATCGGCAAGCCGGGAACCTGGTCGGCGAGGTCTTTCGACCACTGAACGCGTTTCTGG
>Ga0182024_10010990_pt1 | contig 18307 bp, 20 predicted proteins | sample P32metaG_FD_120480 | JGI IMG/M metagenome (GOLD analysis project Ga0182024, IMG submission 120480) | Permafrost microbial communities from Stordalen Mire, Sweden - P3-2 metaG (Illumina Assembly) | ecosystem: Environmental > Terrestrial > Soil > Wetlands > Permafrost | place: Sweden: Stordalen... | reverse complement strand
TCGCAGACCGTGTGCAGGTCCAGGCCCTTCACCTTGCGGCGGGTCTCCTCATAGCCCTCGCCCCCGGGCAGCTGCGCGCGCAGCCAGTCCGGTTTGCGTCCGTAGGCTTTGAAGACGGCGGAAGGGATGAGGGTCATGGCTTATTCCTCGAACCTGTAATGCTTGCGTATGGCCTTGGTCACCCGCCAGCGGCAGGCCAGGCCCTTGGGGAAGACCACGTAATCCCCGGCCCCGAAGCTGAATTCCCTGCCCCGCGCCTCCACCACTGCCTCGCCTTCCAGCAGCAGGCAGCGCTCGGTGGAGGAATAGCCCCATTCAAAAACGCTCGGCTCGCAGGTCCAAATGGGCCAGGAGGCGGCTTCTGCACGTTCAAAATCGCTAGGTTTGCGAATGATCACGGGCATTGCGGACTCCCTGGGTGCCGCTATTGCGGCGTATGAATTCTTATGCGCCCCGGCTCCACAATCCAGATTTTCCCGGAGGGATTTTCAGTGCCCGGAAATCCGATCGCCTCTAAAGCCAGCTGCTCAATTTGGACCAAAACCGTTCGGGCGGGCCGCAAAACGACCACACCCGGGGTGGCCCCCGCCGGGAAACGCAAAGGATTGGCAAAATCCAAGTCCAAAGTCACCAAAGCGCGTCCTGCTTCCTTGGATGCTTCAAACACTTGACCGTCAGGTGCCCCAGCCAAACCCTCTTCTAAGACGGTATCCACCTCATGCCCTGCCGTCCGAAATAAGCTGAGGATGCTGGGCCCCAAATTTTCATCCAACTTCAAAAGCATCAGGCAGCCGCGGGCACAGGCACCGGAATAACCCGTTCACGAGTGAGCTCAGCTGCATATGCCAGGCAAGCGGCAATATCCTCGTGGGTCAATTGAGGGTAGTCGGACAGAATAGCGGCCTCTGAAACGCCGGCCGCCAAATTTTCAATGACTAGGGCGACCCAGATGCGCGTACCCTTGACGCAAGCCTTACCGAAACAGACCTGTGGGTCCACGCTGATGCGTTGCAAAAGATCCTGGCGGGTCATACCCACCTCCTGCATGCCGATAAACGATTTTTCCCTCTGCGCCGTGAAGCTGCCGCTTTCGAACTCTACACCAAGACCGCCGCTTTTGATACTTCGGGCCCCGCTTCGTTCAATAGGCCAGGTACGGCCCCAGCCATTTCTCGGCCTCTTGCATGCTCCAGCCCTTGCGCTGGGCATAGTCCGCCACCTGGTCCTTGGCGATCCGTCCCACCGCGAAATAGCGGCTGTCCGGATGGGCGAAGTAGAGGCCGCTGACGCTGGCGCCCGGGTGCATGGCATAACTGCTGGTCAGGGTGATGCCTGTGGCCTTTTCCGCGTCCAAGAGCTTCCAGAGCGGGGCCTTTTCAGTGTGGTCCGGGGCCGAAGGATAGCCCGCGGCGGGGCGTATGCCGCGGTACTTTTCCTTCAACAAATCGGCCGTGCTCAGGTTCTCAGACTCACCGTAGCCCCAGGCCTTGCGGACCTGCAGGTGCAGGAATTCGGCCAGTGCCTCGGCCAGGCGGTCGCCCAGGGCTTGGATGAGCAGGCCCTTGTAGTCATCCCCGCCTTTTTTCAAGGATAGGGCGTAATCCTCCAGCTCCTGCCCCGCGGTGCAGGCGAACGCGCCCACCGTGTCCACGCGGCCGCTGGATCTGGGCGCCACGAAATCGGACAGGCAATAGAGCGGCTCCCCCGGCTTGAGATCCTGGGACTGGCGCAGGAAACGAAGGGTGGCCAACGTTGTGGCGCGTGCGGCGTCCGCGTAGACCTCAACATCGTCGCCGACGCTGTTGGCCGGCCATAGGCCGGCCACGGCGCGCGGCTTGGCCCGCTTGTTCCGGATGATGTCCTCCAGGAGCTTCTTGCCGTCGGCGTGGAGGATGCGGGCCTGCTCCCCATAAGTGGGGTGGTCCAGGATCTGGGGAAACTGGGCCTTCAGCTCCCAGGTCAGGAAGTAGGGGGTCCAGTCGATGAACTCGGCCAGACGGTCCAAGGGAATCTCGGGCCAGACCTGGGCGCCCAAGCGCTTCGGCTCCGGAATATCGGCCTTGGCCCAATCGAATTTCGGGGCCCTGGCCCGCGCTTCGGCCAGGGGAAGCAGGGGTGCCCTGCCGGCTTTGTCGGCTTCGTGCAGGCGCCGGGCCTGTTCATACTGCAGATCCAGGTCCAGCAGGAACTTGCCCCGTTGCTGTTCGCTTTTCAAGGCGCTCAGGACGTTGACCACCAGGCTGGCGTCGCCCACATGCACGGTCGGCCCGCTGTATTTGGGAGCGAGCTTGATGGCGGTGTGGGCCCGGCTGGTGGTGGCCCCGCCGATGAGCAGGGGGACCGTGAAGCCCAGGCGTTCCATTTCCTCCGCGTTGCCGGCCATCTCATCGAGGCTGGGGGTGATGAGGCCGCTCATGCCGATGAAATCCACGTTCTCTTTTTTGGCCGCCTCAAAAATGCGCGACGATTCGACCATGACGCCCAGGTCTATCACCTCGTAGCCATTGCAGGCCAGGACCACGCCCACGATGTTCTTGCCGATGTCGTGGACGTCGCCTTTGACCGTGGCCAGCAGGACCTTGCCCTGGCTGCTGACGCCCGAAGCGGCCTTGGCCGCGGCCATGGCGGGCTCCAGGAAAGCCACGGCCTTTTTCATGACGCGGGCGCTCTTCACCACCTGGGGCAGGAACATCTTGCCCTCGCCGAAGAGCTGGCCCACCACCTTCATGCCCTCCATGAGGGGGCCCTCGATGACCTTGAGGGGCTCCTTCAGGTCCTTGAAGGCCTCTTCGGTGTCCTGCTCGATCCAGGCGTCCAGGCCTTTGACCAGGGCGTGGGTGATGCGCTGGCCGTAGCTTGCCGAGCGCCAGGTGTCGTCCTCCTTCTTGCCTTCCACGCTCTGGCCCTTGAATTGCTCGGCGTAGTCCAAAAGACGTTCCGTGGCGTCCGGGCGCCGGTTCAGGAGCACGTCCTCCACCCTCAGCTTCAGCTCCGGCTCGATGTCGTCGTAGATGGCCAGCATGCCGGCGTTGACGATGCCCATGTCCAGGCCGGCCTTGATGGCGTGGTAGAGGAAGCAGCTGTGCATGGCCTCGCGGACCTTGTTGTTGCCGCGGAAGCTGAAACTGACGTTGCTGATGCCGCCGGAGAAGCGGACCCCCGGGCAGAGGGCCTTGACCTCGGCCACGGCCGCGAAGAAGTCCGTGGCGTAGGCGGCATGCTCCACCATGCCCGTGGCCACGGTCAGGACGTTGAGGTCGAAGATGATGTCCTCGGCCGGGAAGCCGGCCTGCTCCGTGAGCAGGGCGTAGGCCCGGCGGGCGATGCGCACCTTCTCGTCCTTGGTGGCGGCCTGGCCCTTCTCGTCAAAAGCCATGACCACGGCCGCCGCGCCGTAGCGGCGGATCAAGCGGGCCCTCTCCAGGAAGGCCGCCTCGCCCTCCTTCAGGCTGATGCTGTTGACCACGCCCTTGCCCTGCAGGCACTTCAGCCCGGCCTCGATCACCGACCACTTGCTCGAGTCGACCATCACCGGCACGCGGGCGATGTCCGGTTCGCTGGCGATGAGGTTCAAAAAGTGCCGCATGCTGGCTTCCCCGTCCAGCAGGCCCTCGTCGAAATTGATGTCGATGATGTTGGCGCCGCTGACCACCTGTTGGCGGGCGACCTCCAGGGCCTGCTCAAAGCGGCCGTCCAGGATCAGCTGCTTGAACTTGGGGCTGCCGGTCACGTTGGTGCGCTCCCCGACCATGACAAAGGTGCCCGCCCCGGAGAGGGTGAAGGGCTCCAGGCCGCTGAGGCGCAGGGCTTTGGGGGGGTGGGGGATGCTGCGGGGCGGGAAGGGCCTGAGTTTGGCGATGATGGCCTTCAGATGCTCGGGCGTGGTGCCGCAGCAGCCGCCGGCGATATTGAGCAGGCCCTCCCGGCCGAAGCCCTCCAAGGCAGTGGAGGTGATCTCGGGCGTCTCGTCGTAGCCGGTTTCATTGAGCGGGTTGGGCAAGCCGGCGTTGGGGTAGCAATGCACGTAGGTGTCGGCGATGCCGGAAAGGGTCTTCACAAAGGGGCGCATGGCCTCGGCGCCCATGGCGCAGTTCACGCCGATGCAGAAGGGCTTGGCGTGGTTCAAGGAGGCCCAGGCCGCGTCGATGGTCTGGCCCGCGAGTATCCTGCCGCTGGCGTCGGTGATGGTCAGGCTCAGCATCACCGGGACCCTTTTTTCCTTTCGGTCGAAGACCTTCTCCATGGCGAAGAGGCAGGCCTTCAGGTTCAGGGTGTCGATGGTGGTTTCGGGCAGCAGTATGTCCACGCCGCCGTCCACCAGGGCTTCGACCTGCTCCTCATAGGCCGCCACGACCTCGTCCCAGGTCACCGCGCGCCGTTCGGGGTGGTTCACGTCCGAACTCATGCTCAGGGTCTTGCCCAGGGGGCTGATGGAACCGGCGACGAAGAGGGGCCGTTTCTGGAGCTCCATCTCCGCCTGGACCGCCTTGCGCGCCACGGCCGCGGCGGCGAGGTTGAACTCGCGCACGTGGTCCTGCAGGCCGTATTCGGCCAGGGTGAAGCGCACCGCGTTGAAACTGCAGGTCTCCACGATGTCGCAGCCGACCCGGAGGTATTGGCGGTGGATGTCCGCTATCATGTCCGGGCGGGTCAGGACCAGCAGGTCATTGAGACCCTTGAGGGGCCGGTGCCAGTCCTTGAAACGCGCGCCGCGGTAGTCCTCCTCCGAGGGCTTAAGGCGCTGTATCATGGATCCCATGGCCCCGTCCAGGAACACGATGCGCCGGCGCAGAAGATCGTCGAGCGCGGCCGTCGAGGGGATGAACGGTTTATTGCCGGGAGTGGGGGGCATGAGCTCTTGTCAGAAAAAGGTTCCCGGGGGCACCAGGTCGCCGGTCTCAAGCATACGTATGTCCGCGGTCCTCAGCTTTTCCCGCGTCAAATCGGTGTTCAGGTAAATTTGTCCGGTCGCCGTGAGATAGACGAAGCCGCCCTCCCCATCGTAGGCCCCCACCCAATCGGCGCTGCCGCGCAGGCGTTCGGTCGGGGGCTGGACCGGGGACCAGAAACCCGCGGCGACCATTTCAGGGACATCCCGGGGGAAACGGCCCTTCCGGCTCCGGAACTGCGCGACTTTGATGCGCAGGCCCTTGACCTCGCCGTTGGCTTCAGCCAGAAAAACGGCGGTGCGGGCCTTGCGAAACGTGATGGCCAGGCTGCCTTCAAACGCGAAGCCGGCGGAAAATGCGGCAACAAAGAGTATGAGGATCTTGGACAGTTCTTTCATTATTTTTTATGTGTTAGGATAAATTTCTGTGCTCCCCGGCGTATTGCCTGGGAATAGATCCATTTTGACACAGTGCATCCGTCCTCGCCAGAGGGGCTTGACCTTTCCTTATGCCCGTTTACGATCAGTATAGCGACGAGCAATTGGTGGCCGCGGCCGGCGACGACGATCTTGGCGCCTGGGAGGCCTTCCTGCGCAGGCAAGGCCAGCGATTGCTCGCCTTTTATACGCGCATGACGGGCGACGAGGAACTGTCCCGGGAACTGTGGGTGCGTTCCTGCAACGAACTCTGGAAGCAGCGCGCCACCCTGGCCCGCGGCGGAAAAGTCGTCACCGCCGTCTTCAGCCTGGCGACCCGCCTCTGCGCCAAAACCGCGAGCCCGGCCCCGCAGCGGAGCCCCAAGGGCGACCCGAGCAGCCTGGAATCGCGATCGGCCGGCCTGCGCCAGGCCTTGCTGGGGATCCCGGTCCGGACGCGGGCGGCTTTGTGCCTCTGTTATTTCGACAATGTGGGCTTTAGGGAAGCGGAACGCTGCCTGGGCGCGGCGCCCGGGGAGGCCCGGCAACTCTGCGCCGAGGGCTACGCGGACCTGATCCGCGCCCTGGGCCCAGCTTTCATGAACAACGGGCTTGCATGAGCGCGTTGAGCGAAGCCCTGCTCTTCCTGGACCTGGACAAGGGCAAGGATCCCTTGCTCGAGGAGCGGCGCGGCGCCCTGATCAGCGATCCGCGCCTGCGCCCGGGCTGGTTGCGTTACCAGGCCCTGCAGGCCCTGGCCCTGGAGACAGCGCCCGCCCCCAATGAGAAGATGCTGCGGGCCGTGATGACGCAATGCCGCCGCGAGGGCGTCAGGCGTCATTTGTCCGCCATCGCGGGCGGCGATGAACTGGCCCGGGAAATCCTGCTGGACACGGGCCCTAAAAGCCGCGGCCTGGCCGCCTGGATCCTCGGCCTCCTGCTGCTGGGCGCGCTGGGCCTGGGCTGGATCGTCTTCCAAGGCGGCAGGGCGGGCATGGGCTTAGACACGCACAGCCCGGAGGCCTCCACGGCACTTTTCACAGGCGGCCCGAGCGGTCCGGTGCCCTTTGAGTTCCCGGTGCAAAGCCCGCCGGCCGAGGCGGCCCTGGCCGGACCCGTGGACGACGCCTCCGCCTCGGACGCGGACGACGTCCACGACGAGCCGCCCGCCGCGCGCCAGGCGAGCCGCTTGCTGAGCGACCATCTGCACGAGGCTGAGGCCAGGGAGCAGGGCCCGGATAGGGACGCACCGGCGGCGGGAGCCGAAGCTTCAGGAACGGGCCAGGGGTCCGGCGCGGACACGAACGCGCATACGGTCGCCAAACCGCGCCGCGCGGCCGCGATCAAGCCCAAGCCGACGGCGATGGCAAGGCCCGCGCCGAGCCCGATTCCGGCGCTCCAAGCCGGGCTGACGCTGTCGTCGGACACCTTGCTCCCGTCGGCGTCAAGCGGGGCGGCGGGCCTCACCCCATCCGCGGCCGGCCAGGCCCAGGCCGGCCCGCTGGATATCACCGTGGACATGCCCCGCCGGCATGACATCGACGTGAGGCTCTTCACCCTGGCCGGAAAACCGGCGCGCATCCTCGCCAGCGGCGCGTTCGGGCCCGGCGCGGTGCACCTGCTTCTGGACGCCAAAGACGACACCGGCACGGCCTTGGCGCCGGGCACGTATTACCTGCGCGTGATGACCCCCTGGTTTTCACGCGTTGAACCCATACAAATACACTAGGAGACGGCCATGGCTGCGAAGAAACGTCCTTCCAAATCCGCCCCAATCCGCCTGCGTCGAAGCGCGGCGCGGCTGAAAAGCCCCCGGTCCGTCAAGGCGCGCCCTGTACCCGCCCCAGTCTTGGCGCCTGAAGCCGAAGCGGTCCACACCATGCACTACGGCCCCATCATAATGGCGGTCGTCGTGGTGGTGGGTCTGGGCTGGTGGGCCCTGAAGCCCAAGAGCCCGGACATGGCCACGGCCCCGGCTCCCATGGTTCCCGCAACGGCTCCGGCCGGCAATCCGTCCGCCGGCGCGGCCCAGACGGCGCCGGTGCCTGAAGCGAAATCCGTGATGACACAGCGCGAACCGAGCGACGTCACGACGCTTACGTTCAAGGGCGGCAAAACCTGGAGCGTGCGCTGCTGGCGCTCCGCCGACGGCCCGGCCAGCCTGAGCATTTTCGGCCGGCGCAACGTCCGCGTCCGTTCCGTGCTTTCCGATGCGGGCGCCCCGGGTTGGCAGATCCTGAGCTGGAACGGCCTGGACGACAAAGGGGCCCCGGTGCCCAAAGGCGAATACTACGCCCTGCCTTCGCAGAAACACCAAGAGGTGATTTTGGAATTGAGAGTGAAAAACTGAGGTTTTTGAGGAAATATCCTTTAATAAGAGGCTCTTTTAATCGGAGTCCCGGCGTCACTAAAAGGCCCCGGACAGCGTATCAAGGATGTGAACCGTGGACCTGAAAGAGGCCAGCGACGAAAACCTGATGCTGGCCGTCTGCGCCGAGGACGCCTCCGCGTTTGACGAGCTGGTGCGGCGCTTCCAGCCGCGGCTCTTCCATTTCGCCCTGCGCCGGGTCAACGAACGCCAGGAAGCCGAGGATGTGGTCCAGGAGACGCTCCTCAAGGTCTGGCGGCATAGGGAAAGCTTCCGCCATGGTTCGCGGCTGAGCACCTGGATCTTCGCCCTCTGCCTGAACCTGGTCCGCGACCACTGGCGCAGGACCAAGCCCGAAAGCTCGATGGAACGGCCCGAGGTGGCCATGGCCGCGGAACACAGCGGCCTGCGTCGGCGCCCGGCCGACGCTTCCGAGGAGGCCTATCAGCACGAATTGGCGGCGCTCCTGCTGGAAGCCCTGGAGCAAGTGCCGGTCCGCAGCGCGGACCTCTTGCGCGAGCGCAGCCGCCTCGACCTGACCCTGGAAGAGGCGGGGCAGCGCGTGGGCCTCGGCCCGGATGCGGCCCGCGCGGCGGCGTCCAGGGCCTACAAGAAACTGAAGACTTTCCTGAGCAAACGGATGGATTGAGCCGTGAAACTACTTCGCCCACTCTATGAATCCTGGCTCTTCAAGGCCACCGAAACCGGCCTGCCCGGCTGGCAGCGCGGCTTGCTGGCCCGGGCCTTGCGCGGCGACGAAGCCCTGCGCTGCCTGGCCTTTGAACTGGCGGAATTCAACTGCGAGCCTGCCCCGCCCGCGCAAGACGCGTCCACCATGGCCCTGCGCTTGCGCGCCCACATCGCCGACGACACCAGCCCCTTGGAGCGCCCCCTCTTCCCTTCGGGTTGGGTGCCCGCGGGAGCCGTCGCGGTGCTCCTGTTCACCGGCTGGATCGCCCTGTCGGTCAAACCCGCCCCGCTGACGCGGGGGACCGGGGAATCCAGCGCCCAGGCCCCCGCGGCGGTCCAGGATCTGGCCCCTCCCGCGCCTTTTCCCGCGCTTTTGTCCAAGCCTAAACCGTCCGTGAGCGACACGTCCTCGTCCGTACGGAGCCCGGCCGCATTGTCCAAAACCGCCGGCTCGCTCCACCCCTTGAGCCCCTCAGCCAAATAAATTTTTGTGCGTCATGCAAGCGACGCCGGCCGGCCTTGACCGTCCGCGCCAGGGCCCTTAACGTGGCTCCCCCATGAATCAAATCCAATACAACACCAGGCTGGGAGTCCTTCACGAATGCCTGTGGGGGGCCGCCCAGGGCCTCATCAATCCTTTCACCATACTGCCCCTGGCGGCCCACGACCTGGGCCGCAGCGTGGCCGATGCCGGCCTCTTGGAGGCGTCCCTCTTCGCGGGCATGAACCTCTTCCAATTGGGGGCGGCCTTCGTGTTCCCGCCCGCCTGGACCGAGCCCAAGAAAACGGCTTGGATGCACGCCCCGGCCCTTGCCTTCACGCTCGCCACTGCGGTGGGCCTGGCCCTGCCAATGGCCAACGCCGCGCATTGGACGCTGCTCCTGTGCTGCATGACCGCCCACTGGATCTGCGTGGGCATGGTGGTGCCCCACTGGGCCACGCTCAGCAGCCGCAACATCCCCCACGAAAAACTGGGCCGTTATTTCGGCTGGTGTTTCTCCGCCTCGGGCTTGGCCATGGTCTTCAGCGGCGCATTGGCGGCCCGCCTGGCGGCGCGGGGCGGCATAGCCTGGGGCTACGCGAGCTGTTTCGGGCTGGCCTTCGTCATCCAGGTCGTCAGCGCCTGGCTGCTGGGCCTGACGCGGCCGCTGCGGGGCCAGCCCGACCGGCGTCCGCCCTTGTTCTCTTTTCTGAAGGCGCGCTGGACGCAATTCAGGCTTGAAAAAATCTGGCTCTACTTCGGCATCCTCGTGGTCCTGTTGCAATTCGGGACCGCCTCCACCCAGCTCTTCACCAGCTTCCTCAAGGACCACGGCTACCGGACCGTGGACTTCGAGGTCTTCAACCCGTCCTTGGCCGCGGGCGCCATGCTGGGTTCGGTGTGCCTGGGCTGGATCATGGACCGCCACGGCCCGCGCCGGGCGCTGCTGGTCGGCCTGCTGCCCTTGCTGGCGGCGCTGGCCGCCCTCAGCTTCGGCAACGGCTGGGGGGCCGGGGCCCTGGCCTTTTTCGGCGCGGGAATCTTCAACGTGATCTTCGGCGCGGTCATGCTTCCCTGGATGCTGCGTTTGGCCGACCCGGGCCAGCATCCCGCCTACATGGGCCTCTACAACACCCTGACCGCGCCCTGGAACTTCCTGGCCCCCTGGCTTTTGGGGATGCTGGCCAGCCGCGCGGGTTATGGCCCCGCGTTCGGCATCTCCGCCGCGGCGGTCTTGGCCGCCCTCATCGCCCTGGCCCTGCTGCCGCGTTCCATCCCGCAAGCCGCGACCGATCAAGCCGCGATCTAGGCCAGGGGATCCTCGGGCCACGCGTGGCGGGGATATTTGCGCATCAGTTCCTTGCGCACCCGCGGATACTCGCGTTCCCAAAAACCCGCCAGGTCCTGGGTGACCTGCTGGGGACGCTGGTTGGGCGCGAGCAGGTGCACGGTCAACGGGCTTCCGGCCAGCTTCGGCGTCTCCCTCATTCCGAAGAAATCCTGGAGCCGGGAGGCCACCCACGCGGGCTGCCCGGCTTGATAATGGATGCTGGTTTCGCGGCCGCTGGGCAGGCGCAGACGCGCCGGAGCCAGCTCATCCAGGAGGCGGCGGGCTTGGGGCGCGCGTTCCAAGGCCAGGCGCAAGGGGTCGGCCTGGCGCAAAGCCTCGAAGCTGACGGCCCCGGAACGGGCCAATTCCTCGGCCACGGCCCAGATCGCCTCCTCATCCGGCACTTGCGCGTCTTTCCTGGTCTGGAGGATGAAATCCCTCCGGGCCAAGTAACGTTGGGGCTGGCCTTCCCCGCAAAGGGCCTGCAGCCCCGTTTTGCGCGCTTCACGTATCAACGTCCCGGCCGCCGCATCGCGCGCGGCCCGGCTTTTGGCCTCGCCTTCGTCCAAAACCAGCGCGCCATAGGTCAGGCGTTCACGGACCTGGACCCGCTTGGCGCCGGAATCAAAGGTCACCAGGGCGGCTTCCTTCACCCGCTCGGGCAGGGCCTCCAAAAGCCAATCCGGCTGCAGCGGCAGCAGGCTCTGCACGCGCGGCAAGCCGGCGGCCTGCCCAAGGGCCCGGCTTTCCACGATCTCCATCAGCAGATAAAAGCCGGGCGGCGCGCTGAAGCTGTCGCTGCGGCAATCGGCCTCCCCCCCGGAGGCCAGCACGAAGCGCGTCTGCCCCCGTTTGTCCGTTCCCTGACGCGAATGGCCCACCTGGTCCGGAAAAGCCCTCAGCAGCGCCAAGCTCAGGCGCAGTTCCCAAGGACCCCGCGTGGCGGCGGGGCGCTCTTTCTCGGAGTCCAGCCAATCCGAACATTGCCGAAGCAGAAGGCGCGCGGGCCCTTGCGCCTCAAAGCGGCGCAGGGCGGTGAAAAAATCCAGTTCGCGCAGGCGCCCCGCGTCGAGCATGGCCAGGCAAGCCGCCAGTTCGTCGCGTTCCTCCTGGCTGCCGGCGCGCGCCTCCCAGGCCACGGCGGCCAAACGGGGATGCAAAGGGGCCCGCGCCAGGGCCTTGCCCTTGGGCGTCAAACCCGCGTCCACTTCCAAAGCGCCCAGTTCATCCAAGACGGCCCGGGCCGCGTCCACGTGGGCGGGCGGCGGCGCCTCAAGCCAGGGCAGCGCGTCCAGATTGCCGAAGCCCGAGGCCAGGGACTGGAGCAGGGCCTGGGCCAGGTCAGCGCGCTGGAGTTCGGGCGTGTCAAAGCGGGGCCGGGCCTGGAACTCCGCGGCGGAACAGAGGCGCAGGCAACGCCCCGGCGCCTCGCGCCCGGCGCGTCCGGCGCGCTGGGTCATGGCCGCCTGGCTGGCCGGCAGGGTGACCAATGCGCTCAGTCCGCTGAAGGGGTTGAACGCGTCCCGCCGGGTCACGCCGGCGTCGACCACGACCCGCACCCCTGGGACCGTCAGCGAGGTTTCAGCCACATTGGTCGCCAGAATGATTTTGGGCTTGTCCGCGGGACCCAGGGCCCTCTTTTGTTCCTCCGGACTCAATTGCCCATGCAAAGCCAGGACCCGGCGGCCGTCAAAAAAGGGGTCCCCGGCTAGGCGGTCGGCGGCGCGCCGTATCTCCGAAGTGCCGGGCAAAAAGGCGAGTATATCCCCGGCCTCGTCGGCCACTTCGCGCAGGCCCCGAACCATCCGCCGTTCCAAGAATTCCTGGGGGTCGCTGCGATCCTTTTCCAGATAGGCGATCTCCACGCTGTGGGCGCGGCCCGGGCACTCCAAAACCGGACAATCCCCCAAGGCCGCGCTGACCGCCCTGGCGTCGAGGGTCGCGGACATCAGCAGCAGTTTCAGGTCCGGCCTCCGTTCCCGCAGGCGGCGCAATAGGGCCAAAGCCAGGTCCACGTCGAGCGAGCGCTCATGGAACTCGTCGAGCACCACACAGGCGACCTCGCCCAGATTCGGGTCCGCCTGCAGGCGGCGCAGGAACATGCCCTCGGTGAGAAAGAGCACGCGGGTCTCCCGCGATTCCTTGCGGTCGAACCTGAAGTGGTAGCCCACGAAGCCGCCGGGCTGGCCGTGGCCCTGCTCCTCGGCCACGCGCCACGCCGCCACCAGGGCGGCCAAACGCCGCGGCTGCAGCACCCAGACCGAGCGCCCGCCGGCCCAGGGCGCCGCGGCCAGGGCCGTCGGAACGCGGGTGGTCTTGCCGGCGCCGGGTTCGGCGGTCAGCAGTCCCACATCGCCCGCGGCCATCATGGCCATCAGGCGCGGAAGATGTTCGTCAATGGGAAGGCTTTGCATAGGGCTACGGGATTCCGTCTGATGCCGGGATAAACAGGGAGGGACGCTTCACTGCGCCGGAAGATGGTCCAATTGCCCGGCTAGGGTGGACCCGAACCCCATGACCCCCGCGGCGCTCAGCGGGCGGGCCGCGAAATGGTCAAAAAGCCGTATCCGCGTCAGGAACACGACCATAAGCAAGGGTAGGACCAGCGCGAATTTTTTGTAAGGACCGGGCTGGGCGCGCGGCGGAAACTCGTTCTTCGGTCGGGGTATCCCCAAGAGCAGCAGCGCCTGGACCAGAACCAGCATGATCCAGCGGTTCTTGTCGGTTCCAAGGTAGCCGAGCAGCAGCGGGCAGCAGCAGGCCAGCAGGGCGGCCCAACGCTCAAGGCGCGAAGCGGACGGAAACGCCGCGCCCGACATTATCCATAAGGCCAGCGCCGCCACCAGGGGCAGGACCACCGCGAGCAGCTCAACGCCGTGGTAATAGAACTGGAATTCCTGGCCAAAGGGTTCCGCGTAATACAGAAGAAAATCCCGGCGGCCTATGGGGTGGCCGCAGGCGATGGAAAGGTCGTCGTAACGCTTCAGGACCGCGAAGGGTATGGATGTGGAAAAAAGCGGCAGGGCCGCCAAGACCAGGAACATGGGCAGCAGCAGCTTCCATAAGGACGGCCGCCGCCCGGCGGGCAGACGCAGCCAGAGGACCAGCACCACGGGCAGGACCGTGAATAACGCCATTTCATGGATCAGGGCGGCGACAGCCATCAGAAGGGCCGCCGCCCAGGCGCGTTCCCGGGCAAGCAATGCGCCGCAGCCCGCGGTCAAGAGCATCAGGATCTGGTCGGGATAACCGACTTCGTTGAAGAACAAGGTGCCGGCCTCCGAGGCCATGAACGCGCAGAGAGCCAACGCGGCCGGCGCGCCGTTGCGGCCGAGCCGGAACAGGAGGGCCAGGGCCGCGGCCAGCACGGAATATTGGATCACCCAGACGACGTGGGGATCGAAGCGGGCGCAACCCAAGGGAAGCAGGAACATGCCCAGCAAGCCCCGGCGCAGGAAGCCGTCCGCCCAACTGATCTGGTAGTAATTGATGCTCCACATGCTGGGCGCCCGGAAACCCCGGTAAAACGCCAGCAGGACCAAGGCGACCTGCGCCAGCCCATAGGGCCATGGGGGACTTGTCCGCGGTCCGTTGATCATTGTCCCGATGCGGCGTCGGCCATGCCGTGGGCCCCCCGCCAGTCCGCCCCGAATTGTCCGCACAGACCCAAGAATAGCCTGACCCGGTCCTTGATGTCCCCAGCGGCGCAGGCGCCATAGACGCTGCGCTCCCAGTCCGTCACGCGCCCTTTTTGCCCGGCCTGGCCCTTCAGGCCTTCCGCCGGGGCGAAGACTTGGAGCTGGAAGTTGAAGACCCGTTGGGGATCAGCGGGGTCCTCGGCACCGGTGACGCCGCGCGCCCAGAGATCCATGCTCACGAAGGGCTCCCCAAGGGGGTCAAAGGTACCGTCCTGCATGGGCACGCCGGCGGCCTTCAGGCGCTTGAAGGCCGCGCTTGCCAGGGCGTCGCCGAAGCCGTCGCTTCCGCCCACCATACGGGCGGTGACGGCGTCCACGGTCCAGGTGATGCGCAAGGGCGGGCGTATGGCCCGCAGGCCGGCGTAGCTGTCGCCTTGAGCGAGGCCGATGGCCCCTAAAAGGGGCGGAAAAACCAGGATCGCGATGAAAGCCCGGACGGTGCGGAGCATGGCGTCCCTTTCTAGGTCTTCTTGGCGCGGCTGTGCTTCTGGGTGCGTTTGTTGGGGATGTCCAGTTCCTGCATCTTCAGGATCAGCGTGTTGCGGTGCACTTGCAGGCGCTCCGCAGCCCGGCTTTGGTTGCCGCGCACGGCCTTGAGCGTGCGCAGGATCACATGGCGCTCGAACGCGTGCACCAGCCCCTTCAAGGGATGGACATCCTTGGCGCCCCGCTCCCCCACGAACAAGGGGTTCGGCAGGTCGGCCAGGCCCACGTCTTCCTGCGCAAGCGCCGCGATCAAATGGGCCAGGGCCTCCAGTTCCCCCACGTTCCCGGGAAAGGAATGGGCCTTGACCGCCTCCATGGCTTCCGGACGCAGCACGGGGACCGCCCTATTGAAACGGACGCAGTGGCGTTTGAGGAAGTTTCGAAACAGTTCTTCGCTGTCCCCGGGGCGCTCGCGCAGGGGAGGCAGCTCCAAGGGTGTGGCTCCCAGGCTCCAGTAGAGATCCTCGCGGAAGCTCCCCTCTTTCGCGTGGGCGCGCAGTGAGGGGATGGAAGTGGCCAGCACCCTCAGCTCCAGGGGCACGAAACGGGTGCCGCCTTCGGGCGCGAACCCGCGGTCTTGGAGGGCCCTGAGCAGTTTGGCTTGGGCCGCCATAGGCAGGAACTCCACATGCTGAAGCAGCAGCATGCCGCCGGCGGCGAGTTCCAGGCTCCCGGATTCGGCGGATGTTCCGAAGAGCGCGCGATCCGCTTCCGTCGAAATTCCGGCGCAGTCCAAGGTCAGCAGGGGGCCCTTGCGGCGGGAACTGTGGAAATGGATGAAACGGGCGGCCAGGTTCTTGCCCGAGCCCGGCTCCCCCAAAAGCAGCACGTTGGCTTCATGCCCCGCGGCCTTGATGAGCGTTTCGCGCAGCCGTAGCGCGGCTTCGGACGAGCCGAGCAAGACCGGCTGGTGCTCATCGCGCAGTCGCGCGGCCCTGAGCTCACCGCCCAAGCGCGCCCGTTCGCAGGCGCGTTTCACCGAGGCTTCCAGGGCGCTTCGGTCCATGGGCAAGGGGACGCTGTCGTAGGCTCCGATCTTCAATGCCCTCAGGCCCCGCTGCGCATCGCCTTCCGGCGCGAGGACCACGAACTGGGTCAGTGGAAATGATTGTTTCAAACGGCTGAGGAGGGATTCGCCGCGTCCTTCAGCCAGGCGCAGATCCAGGATTGCCACTTGGAACACGCGCCGCCGCATCCATTGTTCAGCCTGATCCGGATCCCGGGCGCTTTCCACACGCCAAGCCTCTTCTTCAGCCATGCCCAATATCAAGGGTAGGACGGTGGCCTGCTCTTCGATTAAAAGCACGTCTTCCATGGCATTCTCCGCCAATTTAGGAGCTACTTGGCAATAAACAATTTTATAGTCAGATAGTATGTCAGTTTTATTGATAATAAATAAACAAAAAAAATATCGATTCTTTAAAAAAATAACTTGCAAACCATATTTGTGTATGGTAAATTTATTTTGCCAGTGAGGACTGGCCCTTTTTTTACCCACTGAACCATACGCGTGTATGGCTCACCAAGAGAGGAGAACAGAATGCATCCGGATCTGAACGGCTTGGCCTTCGTCATCATGACCCTGGCATCCGCAGTCGCTTGCGGCATCTCCTACTGGGCCGGAAGACTGACCCATTAGGCGGACGGTACAAGCGCGATGCCTGATGACATGCATCGCGGCGGCGAAGATCAGCAAGAGGACAAGATCCAGGGTGAATCCCTATCCCGGCAGTCCGGGAAACCAACCTGGCCCAGAACGACATTGATCTGGGATGAGCCCCTCCGGGAACGGCCCCGTGAGGCAGCCAACGAGGAATATATGCGCACTGAGCCGAGAGGTTATTGGACCCGCGTTTTTGACCAGGCAGCCGCGCTTCTGCGGGCCCGGCCTGAATTGAATGGAGACGCCGCCTACTGGACGGCGCGCCGCATGGTTGACCAGAGCCTGGCCGAGCTGGAAAGCGAAGTCCCGCTCTTCGAGCACCGGGAAGCGGCGCCGGCCTTGGTGCTGGCTCCCTAAGCAGCTCCGGCAAAACCCCAAGGAGACCTATGGACCCGAACTTGACCGACCGTCAGCGCGAGATCCTGGATTTCATCCGCGCTTACCACGGAGAAAATGATTACTTCCCTTCCTTGCGTGAGATCGCGGGGCATTTCCAGGTGTCCATAGGCACGGTGCAAACCCACCTGGACTATCTCAAACGCAAGGGGGCCCTGGATTGGGACAAGGGCAAACCCCGGGCCCTGCGCATCGGCGGCTCCTTCAAGACGAACGTTCCGCAAGAGAACTACGAGCGCGGCCTGGCGGACATGCTCAAGGACTTCATCCAGGTGCCTGTTTTGGGCATGGTGTCCGCCGGTCCCGGCTTGCTGGCGGCCGAAAACGTCGAGGACACCCTGACCTTGCCGCGCAATTTCCTGCGCTACGGTACGGGCGAAGTCTTCGGCCTCAAGGTGAAGGGCGACTCCATGATCGGAGCCGGCATCCTTGAAGGCGATCTGGTCATGGTGCGCCAACAGCGCACGGCTGTTGAAGGCGAGATCGTGGTGGCCCTCTTGGGTGAGGAAGCCACGGTCAAATACTTCCAGCGCAGGGCCGACGGCATTTTCCTGGTGTCCGCGAACCCGGCCTACCCTCCCCGCAAAGTCGGCGAAGACTTCGCCATCCTGGGACGGGTGGTCAGCCTGCTGCGGCAGTACTAGCTCCTGCGGAGCCTCTAGGCCGCCATTGGCCGCGATAGTGGCCTTGTATGGCGGCACACCCCTTGCGCCTGCGGGCCGCCGAAACGACTGTTCCACCGTCACGATGTTCCACCGCCCGAGGGAATCCCGCCTTTCATTGTGAAGGGCAGGACCACCCTCTCAAGTACAGGAGTAGTTCATGCAAAGCAAACAGCCCGTCACGTTCAGCCAGGCCCGGGTGTCCCTTTTCGCGAAGGACAGTCTCCGCGCCCTGGTCTCGGTCAAGGTCCACGAGGCGGTCTATCTGACCGGCTTGAGGGTCATCGAAGGCAAGAACGGCCTCTTCGTGGCCATGCCCAACCGCAAGACCGGCGGCGGCGAATACCAGGACATCTATTTTCCGGCCAGCAAGGCCATGCGCGATGAGCTGCAAAGCTTCGTGCTGGAGGCCTACCGGCAGGAGGCGGACGCCGCCCCTGACAGCGTGGCCGAGACCGCTTTGGCGGCCTGAGGAACACCCTTCTGAAGTCCGTACGTTGTATTGAAACCAGCTAACGCACAAAGCCCGATCGGCCGGACCATCCGGTGGTCGGGCTTTGTGCGTTCTGGGCGGGTGGGGGCGCCGAATCACCCAAAAATGACACTTCAAAATGGAGTATCAAATTGCTATGTCAAATTTCCTTCGCTGGATTTATACTTCACTATTAAATGCTCTAGGCTTCGACCAATCGTTCCAATTCGACGACTTCGATTGGGATGACGGCAACGGCACTAAGAGCCTAGTCAAGCACGGCATTGACAAGGCAACAGTGCAATCGTTGTTCGATGCCACCCCCTATATAGCCGATGACTCCAGGCACTCGAAACAGGAAAAACGCTTTGTCGCAGTTGGAAGCACCCCGCAAGGCCGCCGGATCATCGTGGCTTTCACAATTCGAATTCGCACAGGGCGAAGGTATATACGGCCCATCAGCGCCAGATATATGCACGCAAAGGAGGTAAGCCGCCATGAAAAAAATCGCTAAAACCAAGGTCACTCTTCGCGACGAAGATCCCTTGGCCGGCGACATGTCGGATTTCATAAGCAAAGCCAAGTGGCGCAGGATCCGCTTCGTCTTCGCCCCCAAGGACACCACCGTAACCATTCGGATTCCCAAAACCTTCGTGGAACTGGCCAAGCAGGTCGCCAAAAAAAAAGGCGTCAAATATCATAAGATGATGCGGGATGCCATCGTGGACTATGTGGTGAAGGCGGCATAAAATCGAT
>Ga0182024_10010989_pt1 | contig 18308 bp, 15 predicted proteins | sample P32metaG_FD_120480 | JGI IMG/M metagenome (GOLD analysis project Ga0182024, IMG submission 120480) | Permafrost microbial communities from Stordalen Mire, Sweden - P3-2 metaG (Illumina Assembly) | ecosystem: Environmental > Terrestrial > Soil > Wetlands > Permafrost | place: Sweden: Stordalen... | reverse complement strand
GAATACGCCGCCGACAAAGCGTCGGCCGCCGCTTTGCTGGCGGACCTGATCGGCCGGGGGGTCCCGGTGGCGTCGTTCAGCCCGAACACGCCGGGATTGGAGGAAGCATACCTCCGCAGTGGGATTGGGCAGGTGGACTAGGCCCTGTCTGAAAACTCCTCGGAGTTGCGGCGGCCCGGAAATGCCCCAGATGCGAGGCGTCGCGACGAAGCGACTCAACCAAACGAGTCGTTGAGGAGCGAGAACGAAGCAGATGGGGCGTTTCCGGGCCGCCGCGGCCCGACGAGTTTTCAGACAGGGCCTAACACAATGGCTGCAACATTCAGTCCTGACAACGCCATCGCCTGGGCGCAGATCCGCCTCCGCGGCGGTTGGAAGAACCTGGCGGTCACCGGAGTTGCCTACGCATTGCTGGTGGGCGGCGGCATTTATGCCAGCGCCAAGCTGCTGGCGTCGTCGCCGGCGGTCGCCTACGGCGGCTGGCTCACAGGGCTGCTGGGCTTGCAGTCGGCAGTCCTGTTGCTGTTCGGCGCCTCGCGCGTCGGGGCCGCGATCCGCCAGGACCACGCCAGCCGGATGATCGAATCGCACCGCCTGATGCCGATCGGGGCGGGGCAAGCGATCTTCGGCTACCTTGCCGGCTCGACCGCGCAGGCGATCGTGCTGGCCGCCATCAACGTTGCCCTCGGGGCGGCCGTAGCCGTGGGCGCGGGCATCCCCGTGAGCGTATGGCTGGTGGTTAACTTCGTGCTGGCGGCGTTCTGCGGCTTCATCTGGGTCCTGTCGGCGTTCTGGGCGTTCCTGGTCAAAGCGCCGTTCGCGCTGTTCCTGCTCCTGGGGTTGGGGTCCTGGTTCAGCGCAGGCCTGGTCATCGAACTCGTGCCCGCCCTGACGCCACTGGCCGGCCCCTTGATGGGGCAGACCGTCTTCAGCCTCCGCGCCTCGGCCACTGAACCGAGCTTCGCCTATGCCGTGTCGTTCGGGTCACAGGCGTTCATCGGGACGATCTGCTTCATCGGCGCCGCCCGGCGTTTCCGCCGGGGCGACGCGCCGGCCTTCACCCTGCCGATGTCGCTGCTGCTGCTGGCCGGTTGGGTGGCGATTTCCTGCGTCACGATCCGGTGGTGGGACGATTTCAAGCCCCAGTTCCTGCCGGGGCAGATCATCAACCCCGAGTCGCAGCTCATCGGGTCGCTGTTGTCGTCGATGCTGCTGGCGTTGACGCCGATCGCCGGCTCGGCGCGGGCCCACTGCCAGTGGGCGGCTCGCGTGCCCAACGACCCCCGGCACACCCGGCGGCCCGTGCCGTTGCCGCTCGTCGCGGTAGCGGCCACGGCGATCGTCTTGTGCCTGACATGCGTCGAATTCTCTGCCGGGCCCACCGGCGAGCTTGTCAGCCGGGTGCTGCGCACCGCCCTCGTGGTTTTTTTGTTCCTTCTCTCCGCTGGGTATCTGCTTCAAGTGCTCATTCGCTGCGGTATCCGCCCGGTCGCCCCCGTGCTGATCTGGCTCGCCCTGACCTGGCTCGGGCCGCTGCTGATCGATGTCGCTCGGCACGGTGTGTTGGAGGACAATCCATTTAGTCCGATTCTGATGACGATCTCCACATGCAGCCCGCTGGGTACTTTGCTCCAGACCTGGTTACCCTCGGATAGCGCGCGTTCTGCTCCGGTCAGCGCCACGCTCGGCATCGCCGTTCAGGCATTGGTTGCGGTTGTATTCTTTCTGCTCGATGCTCGGACGAGGAGAACGAGGCCGGAGAAATGAATGTAGATCAGTCCTTTGTCGTCTTGGGGAGTGCCTCGCGGCCATTTCCAAATGACAATTGATAAATGCCACGATACGATACGAAACCATGACCATTCAGGAGATCCAACGCCTGCGGGCAATCCAGCCGTTTGAGCCATTCCGAATTCTGGTGGCCGACGGCAGGACCTACGATGTTCGCCATCCAGAGAATTTCGCGATAGCCGGGAACGGCAGATTGATAGCGGTCGGAATGCCGGACCACTTCGTAACGCTCGATCTTTTTTTGGTCACGGGAATCGCCCGGCCGATCCCGCCAAAACGAAACGGAACCCGAAAGAGGACGTCGTGAGGCGGTCTTGCCAGTTACTGAAAGACACGACCTCGGCCTCCCAAAACAGACTGCCTCGTAACGCTCTACGCGAGTCATTCATCGTGTCTTCCGCCTATTTGGCCTCCCGTTGACGGCAATGCCCGTCAACCACGACCTTCCCCGCCCGATCCACCTGGATGACTTCTCCCGTATCCGGGCAGACCGCCGAAAGCCGGCCTGCGGGGCTGAGGGCTGCGCCGGTGTCCAGGAGGACGGTGTCCGGCAGGCGGATCGGCTGGTTCCGGCCGCCGTGCAGCGAGGGAGAGAAGAATTCGACCGGGGTGTGGCCGAAATATCCGGTGCGGCGCCAGATTTTTTTGCGCGACACTTCGACGCCGAAACGGCCCCAGAGGATTTGGTGCTTGGCGATCCCGTCATTGACGAGGCGCTGGCTGATCGACGGCGATTCGTCCAAAACGTCCGGACCCCACATGGCGTGAGCTACGAAAATGTCCGGCTCTTCGATCACCGGCACCAGCGATTCGATGAACTGCCGGTGCGCCGCAGGGACCGCCGAGAAAAGCTTGAAGACGGCGTTGGGGGTCGGATGGTGGCGGACCCATTCGATGTCCAGGTAGTCAACGTCGTAGCTGGCCAGGGTCTTTTCCATGCCGTAGTTGACGAACCACAGAAACGCCGACACGGGGTCGCCGGCATGGAGGTGGGGGGCGTAGCTCTGGCCGGAAAGGACCATCTGGAAGACGTCGTCGTGGTTGCCGCGGACGAAGGTCGCGTTTTTCAGGCCGAGCAGAAGATCGATGACGCCGCGGGAATCGGGCCCGCGGTTGACGTAATCGCCGACGAACAGGAGCCGGGCGGCGGGATCCTGTCGGGCGATTTCGCCCAGAATGCCCCGGAGAGGCGTGAGCATGCCGTGAATGTCACCAATGACCCATCGCATGACCAATAGTTTACACGCAAGGGGTTGCCGATTCTCCCGCGGTGGATGTAAGTTGAGCTTTCCAAGCATTCGTCGCCAAAAGGAGCCAGAATATGAGCACCGCAACCACCGACCTTTCCGTCAAACATTGCCAGCCTTGTGAAAAGGGCACCCCGGCCCTGGAAGGGACGAAGGTGGCGGAATTGCTGCGCGCCCTGCCCGGCTGGGAAGCTGGCGGCGGCGCCATCGCCAAGACTTACGAGTTCAAGAACTATTACGAAACGATGGCGTTCGTGAACGCGACGGCCTGGATCTCGCACCGCGAGGACCACCATCCCGACCTGGAAGTCGGCTACAACAAGTGCCGGGTGCGCTACACCTCGCACGAGGTCGGTGGGCTGTCGGAAAACGATTTCATCTGCGCCGCCAAGGTGGAGGCGCTGATGACGTAGCCTAATGGAGCGGCCCCTTTCCTTTTGGGGGCGCCATGGGGGCCGTGGGCACCTGACATCGCTCGCGTCGTCAGGACCACTTCGTAACGGCGAAAGCGTTGTGTATAATGGGCCCGATGGAGATTGTATGACACTTGCACATGCCGCCGGGACAACCACGCCAGACGAATTGCTCCGCATGCCCGGTAGCAACACGATGGAACTCGTCGACGGCGAGATCGTGGAGAAAAACGTGAGCGCCGAATCGAGTGAAACCGAGGGGATATTCTATTTTCGCTTTCAGACGTTTCTGCTTGGCCGGTCTGTTGCCAAGGCATATCCGTCAAGTCTGGGATATCGATGCTTTCCGGACAACCCGGGCAAAGTGCGCAGGCCGGACGCGACGGTGGTTCGGATGGACCGCTTGAAAGAACTTGACGATCCCGATCCGGGCTACATGCCCATTGTGCCTGATCTGGCGGTTGAGGTGATCTCACCCGGCGACCTGGTTTATACCGTCGATGAAAAGATCCGCGAGTACCTTGATGCCGGGTTTCCGCTTGTATGGGTGGCGGACCCGAAGGCAAGGACCGTGACGGTGTATCCGCGCGGAGGCCACCCGACGATCTACACCGCGGAAGACGAATTGACGGTGGAATCCGTCCTGCCCGGTTTTTTCTGCAAAGTCGGTGATTTCTTCCCCGGAAAAGCCGACACACTCTAGTCAGCATCGGCGCGCGGGCGTTTTTGAAACGGTTGAAACGCTGGTGCGCCTTTGCGGCCCCTCCTATACTTTGCTCCGACGTCAAGCGAAAAAACAATCGGAGCATTCATGGGTCTCGGTTCAAATGTGATGGAAGCGACGAAGCTGCTGCGGCTGGGCCATTCCCCCGATCCGGACGACGCCTTCATGTTCTACGCGCTGGCCAAGGGGCTGATCCCAACCGGCCCATACCGGTTCGAGCACATCCTGCAGGACATCCAGACACTCAACCGCCGGGCGCGGTCGGCGGAGCTGGAAATCACCGCCATCTCGATCCATGCCTATCCATATGTGGCCGACCGGTATGCCTTGACCAGTTGCGGAAGCAGCATGGGCGACGGCTACGGCCCGATGGTCATCACCCGCGACCCGGCGTCGCTGCAAAGCCTGCGCGGCAAGACAATCGCCATCCCCGGCGAGCTGACCACGGCGTTCCTCTCCCTGCAGTTGTGCCTGGGCAAGGCCGGCGAAGCCTTCCAATACCACGTCGTCGAGTTCGACCAGATCCCCGCCCACGTGCGGGACGGCAAGGCCGACGCGGGGCTGATCATCCACGAGGGCCAGCTCACCTTCGGGCAACTGGGGCTGCACCTGGTCGTCGACCTGGGGGCGTGGTGGCTGCAAACGACCGGCCTGCCCCTGCCGCTGGGCGGCAACTGCATCCGCAAGGACCTGGGCCAGCCGGCGATGCAGGAAGTCACCGACATTATCAAGCAGTCGATCCAGTACAGCCTCGACCACCGGGCCGAGGCGGTCCAATACGCGCTGCAATTCGGGCGCGACCTGGACCACAAGCTGGCCGACCAGTTCGTCGGGATGTACGTCAACCAGTGGACGCTGGACTACGGGCCGCGCGGGCGAGAGGCCATCGACCTGCTCCTCCGCCGGGGGGCGGAAGCCGGGCTGGTGCCCAACGTGGGGGCGGTGGAGTACGTGACGGCGCATTGACTTGTCGTGGCGGCCCCGCCAACGAGCACGCATACCTGCATCGATTCCCTGGTTATTATCATCTCCCGAAATTCAGATCATTTCGTTCCGGAAGCGGAAACCTGGTCGGCCGATACGGAGCACTGGAGCGGGCCACGGGCCGCGCGGTCAGGCTCTCACCGCGCCGACGGGTCACGATATGGCGAGCCTTGCGGAAATACTAAAGAAGCACGCCAGTCAGGCACTGCCTGCGGCCGTGGCCTGCGTTATGACCCTGGCCGGCGGCTGCGACGACAGGGCCACCAACACGCCCAGCCTGGCGACATTCGACGTATCGGTGCCGGCCAACTTCATTCGCCACAGTGCCCGCGGCGGGCAGATGGCCATCCGCACGCCTCCGAGCTGGCGCGAAACCAACACGTCGGGGACCATCGTATTGAACCTCCGCACCGATATGCCGGGTTCCAGCATCAATCTTCAGGTGCTGCCGGCGGGACCCGGCGAGACGCTTGGCAAAACAATGGAATCGGTGCCGGACCAACTCCGTCACGAATTCGCCGACTTCAAGGAAATCAAAAATGACCTGATCTTCCTCAACGATCTGCCCGTGGGCCGGCTCGTCTACGAAGCCTCCCGCGGCGGTTTCCACGGCAAGCTGATGCAGATCTTCATCACGAAGCACAAAAAGGACTACATCCTGACCTTTACCGCGGCACCCGACCAGTTTGATGAAGAGGAGCCTGTGGTGGAACAGGTGGTGGCGTCGATCGAGATCGAGAAATGACGGCTTCAAGCCGTCACCCTGAGCTGAGAGCCTGTGACGTAATTCGTAGCACGGGCGTCCCGCCAGCGTCCCGCCTGTGTTTTCGTGCAGAAACCACAGCCGGGACGGCCGTGCTACGAAAAAAATCACAGGCTGCGAGCGCAGCGAAGGGCGACCGCTTGAAGCGCTCGGCTCAGCGTCGCTCGGTGTCCTTCATGGCTCGGAGGACGTCATCGCTGACGCCTTGGCCGCGGAGGGCGTCTTCGTCGGCGGCGGTGAGATGGAAGACAGTGCCGTTGCGTTCGATGCGGTCGATGATGACCTCATCGCCGGTGCCCTGCCGGCTCCAAGCCACGACGTCGTCGCGCGTGATCGGGGCCGACGGGGCGGCGGCGGAGTATTGGTTCTGCTCGTCGTGGCGTCGGTCGGCCTGGTCCATGGAATTGCCGACCAAGCCGCCGCCGATGAGGCCGATGGCCCCGCCGATCACCGCGCCGCTGCCGGCATGGCCCGACGCTGACCCGATGGCGGCACCCGCGGCCGCCCCTCCGGCGCCGCCCACCAGCATGCCGGTCTCGGTGTTTGTGGCACAGCCGGTCACGCTGGCGCCCAGCGCCAGCACGAGAATGCTTAGAATCGGCGGAGGTCGCTCGCGCCGGCAAATGCGGCCCGCTTCAGTTTGACCAGTCATGTTGATACCCTCCGGTGCCACAGTTACTTACCGCGGCCGCGATAGCGGCCGCCGTCCACCGGGGGTGGTTGGGCATCACGTCCCGGCTGCATTAGATCGGCCGGTGATGGGGATGGCGTTGAGTCGCGAGGGGCGCCCGAGAAGGGTGAAAAACATTATCGGACGGGGTAAGAGATGACAAGGTGACAAGGTGAGGGGTGAGAGATGACAAGGTGACAAGGTGAGGGGTGAGAGATGACAAGGTGACAAGGTGAGGGGTGAGAGATGACAAGGTGACAAGGTGACAAGGTGAGGGGGTGACAAGGTGAAGAGGGTGTGGGTCACAGAGGCACGAGGTGACGCGATGAGGGCGGTTGAGAGGGAGCGTTCTCTGATCGCTCCGGTCCTTCACCTTGTCACCCCCTCACCTTGTCACCTTGTCATCTCTCACCGCCTCACCCATTCACCCACTCACCCTGTCATCCGCAGACTCCGGCTTGGGGTCCCGGCTCATTAACTCAGTCAGTGCATCGATCGCGTCCTTGCCCTCGAACAGCACCGCGTGAACGGCGTGCGTGATCGGCATCTCAACCCGGTACTTGCGGGCCAACTGCATGACGGCTCGCGTGGTGGGGACGCCCTCGGCGACGCTGTCCATGGTGGCCAGGATGTCGGCGAGCTTTTGGCCTTTGCCGATCCGTTCGCCGACAGTGCGGTTGCGGCCTTCCGGGCTGACGCAGGTGGTGATCAAGTCGCCCAGCCCGGCCAGGCCTGCAAAGGTAGCCGGCTGCGCACCCATGGCCGCGCCCAGCCGGCTGATTTCCACCAGGCCGCGGGTGACCAGGGCGGCCTTGGCGTTATTCCCGGCGGCCAGCCCGTCGAGGATGCCGGCGGCAATGGCGATCACGTTCTTGGTCGCCCCCGCCAGCTCCACGCCGACGGTGTCGTTGTTGGTGTAGACGCGGAACCACTGGGTGGAAAAGACCGACTGCACGCGCGTGGCAAAGCCTTCGTCCGCGCAGGCGGCGACGGCCGTCGCCGGGAGATATCGCGCCAGCTCCGCTGCGATGTTGGGACCCGATAGCGCAGCAAGCAGTGGTGCCGGGCCGCGCCCGGCAGACCCAAAACCGCAGCGCTTCAGTACGTCCTGGATCACTTCGGTAGGCCGCAGCAGCGTGTCGTTCTCGATCCCCTTGGCGACCGAAACGATCGGCACCCCCGCCGGCAAATAGCCGGACAGACGCTTCCAGACGCCGCGGATGTATTGGGTGGGGATAGCGGAAAGAACCAGGGTGGCGCCGGCAAACGCCTCGGCATCGTTGGCGGTGAGCCGCACCCCCGGCGGCACGCGCACGCCGGGCAGGAAACGCTCATTCTCGCGGTTCTGCAGCAGGCGTTCGATGGAATCCTCGAAGGCCCCCCACAGGGTGACGCCGTGCCCGCCAGTGCTGAGCAGGATGGAGCAGACGGTGGCCATGGCGCCGTCGCCGAGGATGGCGACATGCTCGCGGGCGTCGCTGGTTGGTTTAGGGGTTTCAGGCATCGTGAGAATTCTAGGAGGAGGGGCGAAGATTGGCAGCGTTCAACGGTAGGGCTTCGCCAGTTTGTTCCCATCCTTCTCAAGGATGCCTGCGCGCACCAAGAACGCGATCGCCGACTTTCTGGAGCGAGTGGCCCTCTTTGTCGCGCGAGCGACGGCCTTTTCATGGTCCTTGAGAAATTGCGTGATCGTCATTAACTTCGACACCGGTGCCTCCTCGCCAACCGGGCGGATGATTCCCGAGATGATAGCCGCCAGCCGGGGACGGCACCAATGGCACCAGACACCCCGAAACGCCTTCGTTTCCGCCGCATCTGCGTCTCCGCCACTTCTCCGCCCTTGGAATATGGGTTAAGCTCGTTGGGCGAAGCAACAGGAGCAAAGAATGGACTGGCGAGATCGAATCATCACGGACCCTAAGGTGCTGGTCGGCAAGCCGATCATCAAGGGTACGCGCATTGCGGTTGAGTTCATCATCGAACTCCTGGCCGAAGATTGGACGCGGGAAGACATCCTGCGGAACTACCCCCAATTGACGGCTGAGGATATTCAGGCCGCGCTGTTCCACGTGGTTGAGCTGGCGAAGTTGGAGCGCGCATATCCCCTCTCGGCTTGAGGCATGTCGAAGTTCCTCGTCAATTCTCTCTCGAAGAATTCCGTCAATCCCCTTACGATGCGCTGGCGCTGCGTCCCCGGCGGTTCACGCCGCGGCCGAGAGCGGAAGGCGAGGCGACACGGCATGAGCGAAGATCAACCGGACAACTTTGGCGGCGGCCGCGACGAGGCCGCGGCCGCCCATGAGGGGGCTGCCGACGCCGGCGGCGGGGGTTCGGCGCTTGCCGACCAGCCTCGCGACGTGGCGGCACGGATCGAGGAAATCCCGGCGGCCGATGGGGCGGTGGTACTGGAGAACCTGCCGGCCGAGACGGCGGCTGACGTGGCCGAATACCTCGATCCGGAGACAGCGGGCAAGATCCTGTCGGAGATGGACCCGGAGCGTGCCGCGACCGTGCTGAGCGACATGGAAGCGCCCGAGGCTTCGATGGTCGTGGCAGCCATGGCGCCCGACGACCGCGTGGACGTCCTGGAGCACGTCCCCGACGAGCAGCACGCGGCCATACTCGGCGAGATGGATGCCGAGGACGCCGCCGAGGTGCGCGAGTTGGCCAAATACCCGCCGGACACGGCCGGCGGGATCATGACCACGGAGTTCACTGCTCTCCCCGAAGACCTCACCATCGAAGAAGCCATCGTCGAACTGCGCCGGCTGAACGAAGAGCTGGAGCAGATGTGGTACGTCTACGTGGTCGACCGGCGCGACCACCTGGTCGGCGTGCTGTCGATCCGCGACCTGATCCTGGCCCGGCCGGGCCGCAAGCTCCACCAGATCATGCGGACGCGCGTCTTTACCGTACTGGCCACCATGGACCAGGAAGAAGTGGCCCGGCTGTTCCGGAAATACAATTACCTGGTCATGCCGGTGGTCGATGCCCGCAACCGATTGGTCGGGCTGATCACCTTCGACGATGCCGCCGACGTGATCGAAGAAGAGGCCACCGAGGACTTGCAAAAACTCTTCGGCGCCGGCGCCGGCGAGCGCGTCAACAGCACCTGGGCGTTCTCCCTGCGCAAACGGCTCGGATGGCTTGTAGTGAAGCTGCTGGCGGCGTACGGCGCGGCAGCGGTGGTCGGCCGGTTCGACGACACCCTGGCCGCGGTGCCGGTCCTGGCCGCCTGTATGGTGATGGTGAGCGCCGTCTCCGGAAACGCCGCCGCACAGGCCTTGGCGTTGGTCTTCCGGGGCGTCGCCTCCGGCGCGGTGGACCGCAAGACGGTATACCGCATCCTCTATCGCGAATTGATAGTCGGCGTGATCGGCGGGTTGGCGCTGGGCATCAGCGCCGGCGCCGCCGTCGCTCTCGGCCTGCTCGGCCACCGCGGCGCACACCCCTACAACCCCTATTATCTCGGCGGCGTGGTCGCTGCTGCAATGGCTGTCAACCATCTGATCGCCTGCCTGGCCGGCGTGATCATTCCCTTTGCGCTCAAACGCCTGCGCCTCGACCCGGCCCAGTCTTCCTTCATCTGGGCCACCGCCGTCACCGACTGCTGCGGCTTCCTGGCGACGCTGGGGATTGCGGTGATGTGCCTGAAGTGGCTGCGGTAAATGAGAACGACCGAAGCAAGCTGCTCGCTTGCTTCGGTCATTCGAATTTCAATTCTGCTTTCGCGAGCGACGCTTGCCCTTACCTCGAACCGGACGTCGGCGGCGAGGGAAGCTTGAGGGTCATGCCCAGCTTGAGGCGGGCTCGGTCGGGGCCAATGAGGTCCTTGTTCATCTCGTAGATCGCATCGACCTTGTTCGCCGATCCGTACAGGTGCATGGAGATGCGGTAGAGGCTGTCGTTGGCCTTGACGACGTATTCCTTCGCCGGATCGGCCGCCGAGGTCGAGGCGGCACTGCTGCCGCGGGCGGCGTGGTGGTCGGCGTGCTCGGAAGCGGGCAGGTCCGGCAGGATGATGGTCGTGCCGGGGCGGAGGCGTTCGGGAACGATGTTGGGGTTGGCCTTCTCGATCAGCAGGTAATATTTCTTGCTGCCGTAGGCGGTCCTGGCGATGGTCGAGAGGGTCTCGCCCTCGGCGACGACGTGCGTCCGCTGCCCATGAGCGGCCGGCGGGACACCGGCCGCCGTCGAATGCGGAAGTGTCTCGGTTGCGGTGATGCCGTGGGGCGGGATCGTGCCGGGCGTCACGCCCGGGCTGCTGGCGGATGGCCCGAAGTGGTTGCCGATCGTGCGCTCGCTGCCATGTTCGCCCGGGGTAACCGTGGGGGTGGTCGGCGGCATCGAGCCATCCAGAAGGACCTTGTCCCAAGCGCTGGAGAAGGGATCATCCTTGTCGGGCTTGGGGGTATCAACCGGAGCCGGCGCCGGGGGTGCCGGCGGCGACGCGAGGATCGTGGGCGGAGTAACGGGGTCGCTTGAGCTGACGCCAGGCGAGTCCGGGGGGGTCGTGTTGGTGTCGCCAGCGTCTGGCTTGTCAACCGCGACTACCTTGGTGTCGGGCGTTTTTTGGTGGGTGTGAGAGCGTACGACAAGGGCCACTACCAGCACGGCGAGTAAAACGCCGCCGATGCCAAGTCCAACTCTGAGATCTTTCCGCATGATGGGCATCCTTTCCCGTCAAGAGGTTGTTGATGAGGCTGACTGTTCGCCTACACTAGGTTACGAAAGTCTGGTCCGATCAGTTCGAACGAACTCGATTTCAAATCAATTCGGACGGCGCGGGAATCGATCATCACAAATTCCGCGGATTTGCGACAAATAATCGCTATCGCCAAGCCAGTCGCACGCGAATCCCTGCCGTCACGCGGTCGGAGACGTCTTGTGCCCAAGCGACCGCGTTCGCGCGGCCTCCCGGGCGGCGCCGGGCGCATCCTTCGTCGCCTCTCGCCCCAGCAACAAGATCGGGGCGGCAATGGCCACTGAGGAATACGTTCCAACCAATATGCCAACCAGCAGCACGAAAGTAAAGCCGTGAATCCCCTCTCCGCCAAAGAAGTACATGATGGCCACCATGATGATGGTGGTGCCGGCCGTAAGGAGGGTCCGCGACAGGGTCTGGTTGACGGCGTCGTTGATGACCTGCCGGCTGACGTGCCCGTATTTCCCGCGGTTTTCGCGGATGCGGTCGAATACCACGATGGTATCGATCATCGAATAGCCCATGATGGTGAGGATGCCGGCCACCACGGTCATGTTGATGCGGAAGGGGTCGAGCCGCAGCAGATCGCCGAACCAATTGTTGGCCAGCAGGTGGGCGAAGCCCAGGGCGGCAACCGTGAACATCACGTCGTGAAGCAGCGCGACCACCGTCGCGGTCCCGTATTTGAGGTTCCCGAAGCGGAACCAGATATACGCCATGATCACCAGGACCGAAAGCGTCAGGGCGACCACGGCGTCCTTCTGGGTATCGGCGGCCACCGAAGCGTCGAAGTTCTTGACCTGCTGCAGTTCGGCGGGGTGGTTGACCGCGTCGTTGATCACGCCCCACAGGGGGCCGACCAGGCTGTCCCGCCAGATGGCGATCTGGCGTTGCCTTTCCGTGGGTTCGGCGGTGCTCTTGCCCAGGTCATAGGGGAGGTTGGGGTCGGCGGTCAGGACGACCACGGTGTCGGCCAACTGATCCGGGCCGCCGGGCGAGACCACCTCGAACGGCCGGGAGGCCACTGCTGCCTGGTCGCTGGCGGCCTGCGCCTGACCCGAGGTTTGCGCCTGCAGGAGCTGCCGCTTGATGCGGGTAGTGATGTCATTGGGGGCGAGCTTGGGCTCGAGGCCGCGCAGGACAATAGCCACGCCGCCCGAGAATTTATCCTTGACGTTGGGCGGGATGAATCCGCCGGGCCACTTCTGCGGGTCGTTCAGGTTCTCACTGGTCAGCGGGAAAACGATGGGGGACGCCGAACCGCCGGGGCCCGCCATGGCCTCCACGACAGACTTGCCGACATACTGGAAACTGCTCGGCGGCTCCGCCTTCAGGTTCGTGCCCAGCGACTGGATCACCGCGGCACGAACGGCCTTGCTGTCAGCGTTGGGCGTGGTGACTTCCCATGTGATGCCTTCGTTGCCGACGCGCTGCACGGTCGGCGACGGCAGCACGTCATGGCCCTTCTGGAACTCGCTGCGCGACTCATCTTCGATCCACTTGCGGACCGACTCCTGCTGTTGCGGCGTTTTCAGCTCAAAGGTGACGGCCGTGCCGCTGGCGAACTCGATGTCCATCATCTGCCCGGCCTTGACGTAATGGTAGAACAACGCCAGCCCGGCGACGATCATGACCGCGGAGAAGGAGTAGAAGATCCAGGCCAGCCCCATCCAGTCGATGTGGGGCTTGAGGAGCTTGTCCCACTTGGGGAAGGTGAGCGGGATGCTGCCGAGTTGCCGCACGCCGAACTTGTCGATCAGGATGCCGAAGACGGTGCGGGTGACGAACAGGGCGGTGAACAAGCTGCAGAGGATGCCGATGATGAGGGTGATGCCGAACCCCTTGACGTCCTCGGTGCCGAAGATGATCAGCCCGACGCTGGTGATGACCGTGGTCATGTTGGAGTCGACGATGGCCGAGAAGGCGCGGTCGTAGGCGTTGCGCAGGGCCATGCGCAACGGGAGGCCGCGGTGCTGCTCTTCGCGGAGCCGCTCGAAGACCAGCACGTTGGCGTCGACGCTGGTGCCGATGGTCAGGACGATGGCGGCGATGCCGGGCAGGGTGAAGGTGCCCTTGACCAGCACCATGCAGCCCAGGATGAGGATGATGTTGAGGATGATGGCGCAGAAGGCGACGATGCCGGCGCGGTAGTAGTAGGAAATGAGGAAGACGGCGACGATCAGCAGGCCCAGCCCGCAGGACATCAGGCCGGCGCGGAGGTTGTCCTCGCCGAGTTGCGGGCCGACGGTGCGTTCGCTGATGGGCTCGTCGCTGAGCTGCGCGGGGAGGGACCCGGCACGGAGCATGCGGACCAGGTAATCGACCTCGTTTGAGGTGAACCCGTCGGAGCCGCCCGTAATCACGCCGCTGCCGGTGAGGATGGCCGACTGAATGTTGGGCGCGCTGATCACCTGATCGTCGAGCATGATCGCCATCGGCTTGCCGACGTGAGCGCGGGTGAGGTCGCCGAATTTAGTCCCACCGATGGAATCGAACTGGAATTCGACTTCGAGCTGGCCGGTCTGGTCTGCGCCCTGCTTGGCGTTCTTGAGGTGCCAGTCCCCGGACTGGCGGTCGAGCGAGTCGGCGGCCTTGACCGACGCCAGGATCCAGGTCCGGTCGTTGTAGTTCACCGTGCCGCGCCCCTTGAACTCTTCGGGGTCCTGGACCTCGAACCACTTGAAATCGTCGCCGATGTGATAGCGCGGGCCGTCCTTCAGAAGGCGGTCCCTCCAACCCTTGTATCCGCCGCTCTTGACCAGGTCCGCGTCGTTGTCGTCAGGCAGGATGTGGAACTCCAGCACGCCCGAGCCGCGCAGCCTGCGCTTGAGGTCGGCGGCGCTTTCCAGGGAGCCTCCGCTGCTGGCCAGGGCCGCCAGCTTTGTCTTGGCGGCTTCGTACGAGGCCAGGGCCGCGGCACGGGCGGGATAGGTGGCCCATTGGGCATTGAGCGCGTCGATCTGAGCCTGCTTGGAGCCGCGCAGGCTGTAAACGGTCTCGACCTTCGCCGGGGAAAGGTTGGTATCGGCCAACTCCGTCTTCAGCTCGTCATAGCGTTTTTGAGCGGCAGCCCCACCTTCAACGTCGCGGCTGGCTTCCGCCTGCTTCACCGCGGCATAGGCCGCCTTCATTTCGTTGAGGATGCGCTTGCGGTCGGGACTGCCTGCGGCGAGCTTGTCCAGGTCGGCGGGTGTCTTGCCGTTCTTACCTTCGATGGCGTCGGTCGCGTCCGCCACGCGGATGTTGGTCGCCTCAAGCTGGGTGCGGGCCTCGTCGAGCTGTTTCTGGATGGCCTCGGCGTCTCCGCTGGTGGCCGAGAAGGGCATCTGGATTTCGATCTGGCTGCTGCCGTGCGGGCGCCAAACCAGGTTCAACAACCCGCTGGGGTCCACGCGCTGCTTCAGGATGGCGACCATCTCCTGGGCCAGGTTGGTGTTTCCGCCCTGGTCGCCTGATTTGATCTCATACAGCAGGCTGGTGCCGCCCCGGATGTCGATCCCCGGCTTGAGGTTCACCTTCTGGGAAAAGGGCACCGCCGGGTTGAAGCCCACTTTCACCGGCGACTTCACGCTCGGCCAGAAGATCGCCAAAAGGGCGATGAGCAGGACGGAGAGCACGACCGCAAGGCGGCCGGAATAGTTCTGTGACATAGGGCCTATCGCGGCCCGGCAAACGAGGCGAGTCGCTCCCGCCGGAGCGACCCGCCTTGTTCCCGGGCCTCAATCCTTTAACTGCTGTTGCGTGTTTCCTCAATCCGCGTTCATGCGGCAGATCAATCAAAACTCCAGGGCACATCTATAAAGAAGGAAGCCAGCAGGCCGCCTCGCATGGTCCGTGTCCTGCGCGCCTTTCCTTGCGCCTGCTATCGATTCAATTCTCTCCGCCCCTTCGATTAGCTCAGGGCATCCCTCGACAAGCAGTGGGCCGGCGCCTTTGACGCGCCACTGGGGCCTGTTCCGGGGTCCTGGCAAGGGACGATTTTTTCTCCAGCGTGACCGCCAGCCGCGCCGCTGGTTTACCAGATTCTAGCGCAGAAGGCGAGGGTGCCAGGCGCGGTAGTAATAATAGACGACGAACAAAACGTTGACGAGCAGCAGCCCCAGCACGCAGGTGATCATGCCGACGCGACGGCTGTCCGCGCCGGGCCGCGGTGCGACGGTCCGCTCACTGATGGGCTCATCGCCGAGCCGCGCCGGCAGCGACCCGGCACGGAGCATGCGAACGAGGTATTCGGCTTCCGCGGGGGTGAACCCATCAACGCCCCCGGTGATGACACCGGCGCCGCTCAGGATGGGGGACTGAATGCTGGGAGCGCTGATGATCTGGTCGTCCAGCATGATGGCCAACGAATCGCCGACATGGTTGCGGGTGAGCTGAGCGAACTTGGCGCCGCCGGAGGAATCGAACTGGAACTCGATTTCGAGTTGACCCGTCTGGTCGGTTAGTTGTCTGGCGCCTTGCGCTTATTTCGTGGTCTTTGAATCGGACGACTTTTCCTCGCCCAGCACCCGGCCGACCGCGCTGCGGGCAAACCAGATCTTGGTATTGTTGCTCTCGTCGACCTTCACCAGGACGCGGGCCTCGTCGGTCTGGACCACGTTGCCGATGATCCCGCCGATGGTTTGGATCCGGTCGCCGCGCTTGATGGAGCTCAGTTTTTGCTGCTGTGCTTTTTCCTGTTTTCGCTTGTTGCGCATCGACACGAACAAGAACAGCAACAGGACCGGGATCATCAGCATCAGCGGGCTGGAGTTGAAGATCCTTGTCCACCATGGCGGCGTCTCAGCCGCAATTGACGTGACGGTCTTCCCGAGGACGGTGATGGTCCCTGTGGCCGAGCCCGCCGCCAGCACCTTAGCCAGGTCCGCGTCCCTTCCATCGAGAGTGATCGGCGCGCCTGCCGCGACGGTATACGTCTCATCGGCTCCGCCATCGGTGGGCTTCACGGTCACCATCCCGCTATTGGGGTCCACGCTGGTGAAGGTGACTTTGATGGTCTTGCTCGAGTCCGGCACGATCAAGACCGTGGGCTGCGTTGGCTTGGTAGTCGGCGCAATCTGCGGCCCGGCGGCCTCAGTTGTGGGGACCACCGCCGTGGGAAGCACCGCTGCCGGGGCGGTCTCAGTGGAACGAATAACTGATCCGGTGTCGCTTGCAGTCGTGGGAAGGGAACTTGGCGCGGGCTCGGCCAGTAAGAGGATCGAAAGTGCTAGACAGAACAAGCCGTCTCCTTATCTATATTGTGCGGGCATCGCCTGGAAGATGGTCCTTCACATGGCTGAATCCGCCGACTCCTCGCGCGGCCCCAAGCGGCACCGCGGGTCCTCCAGGCGGAACTGGGAGAACCTTCCATCGGCGATCGAGCGACGGATATCCGCCATCAGCCTTTGGTAGAAACGGATATTATGCACGGAAACCAGTACCGGTCCAAGCATCTCGCCAGCGAAAAAAAAGTGCCGGATCGCCCCTCGGGTGAAAGTACGGCAGGCATAACAGTCACAGCCGGCCTCGATCGGGCCTGAGTCCCGCGCCAGCCCGCTGTTGCGCAGGCGCAGCGCTCCGCCTGCCGTAAAGGCATAGGCATTGCGGCCGTTACGTGTCGGCATGACGCAGTCAAACATGTCCACTCCGCAGGCGACTGCCGCCACAATGTCGCGCGGGAAGCCGACCCCCATCAGGTAGCGCGGCTTGGCGTCGGGCAACATCGGCGTAACCGATTCCAGAACGGTTTTCATCGCGTCAAACCCTTCGCCCACCGCCAATCCGCCGATGGCATAGCCAGGAAAGTTCATTTCGATGAGGCGCCGAGCGCAATATTGTCGAAGGGCCAGATCGGTGCCCCCCTGAACGATGCCGAACAGGGCCTGCTGGTCAGGGCGCTCGTGGGCCGAGAGACATTGCTCGGCCCATTTAAGCGTCCGGGCCACCGCCGCGTGGTGGTACTCCGCTGTTGCCGCCGCGGCCGGGCACTCGTCAAACGTCATGATGATGTCCGCCCCCAGGGCGTTCTGCACCTGAACGCTCTGCTGCGGCGTCAGTTCGACCATCGAACCATCGACATGGCTCTTGAAGGTCACACTGTCGTCGGTGATTTTGTTAATATCCGCCAGAGAAAAGACTTGGAACCCGCCGCTGTCGGTCAAAATCGGCCCCGGCCAACCCATGAACCGGTGTAGATCGCCCAGATCGGCCACGACCTGCGCCCCGGGCCGGAGCATCAGATGGTAGGTGTTGGCCAGGACGATCTGCGATCCCGTCGCGGCAACGTGATCGGGCAGGACACCCTTGATCGTCCCCTGCGTCCCAACCGGCATAAATGCCGGCGTATCAAACGCCCCGTGAGGCGTGGTCACCCGGCCCAGCCGGGCATGTGATGATGCGTCCGTGGCAAGAAGGGTATGAGTCAGCGGACCAGCCGCTCCTGAGGTCTGCATATCGGCCGGTAACGTAACGGCTTCGTGGCCGTAGTCCAAACAAGGACAGCAATTACACTCTGGGCCGAAATGCTCCGCCGGACTCGCCGGCGCTCGATTCAAGTTCCCAGCTTGGCTGATTCGACGTCGCTGCGCCGGACTCGCCGGCGGAGCAGGGCCAGTGAGCCGACGGCCAGCAAGCCGACCGAGGCGGGTTCGGGGACTGCGGTAATAATGATCTCACCGGGACTCCGGACGGGCGAGGGGACGCCGTCGAGACCCTCGGCGAGAATCGCGATGGCAGATGAGTCGATGAACGAGCTGCCGCCGCCGCCGGCGCCGAAAGTACCATAGGGAAAGGCACCCCCGCCCCCGCCTCCGCTATAGCCGCCCCCGCCCCCACCGCAGCCAACACCAGCGGGAGAAGTAAAGCCTCCCCCGCCCCCGCCGAAGCCGCCATCGCCGAGAAGGTAATCAGCGATGCCGTGGTTGGTGTCGGTGTTGCTGTAGCCGCCGGCGCCGCCGTCTTGAAAACTAGATCCGCCGAGCGCGGGGACATCGGTGTAGCCGCCGGCGATGTTATAGCTCTGTCCGCCGT
>Ga0182024_10010988_pt1 | contig 18308 bp, 24 predicted proteins | sample P32metaG_FD_120480 | JGI IMG/M metagenome (GOLD analysis project Ga0182024, IMG submission 120480) | Permafrost microbial communities from Stordalen Mire, Sweden - P3-2 metaG (Illumina Assembly) | ecosystem: Environmental > Terrestrial > Soil > Wetlands > Permafrost | place: Sweden: Stordalen... | reverse complement strand
CCGCTTTTGGCGCAAAGCGGACATTGGGCTGGTAGGGGCTGAATGACCGCTTCTGACCCAAAGCGGACATTGGCTCTTTGCCAAATCCTGCACGTCACCCACGCATAGGGTATAATCTAAGAAGGCGATCGGGAGGAGCGTATGTCCTTTAACAGACGCGATGCACTGCGGCGCGGTGGCGTGGTTGCGGCAATCACTGGCCTGACAGGTATCCAAGGCAGTGCCGCGCTAGCTGCAGATAATTTGAAGTGGGGTCGCGAAGCCGACGTAGTGGTCATCGGTTCCGGTGCCAGCGGACTACCTGCCGCAATCGTGGCGCGAGAAGCTGGCTGTTCGGTAATCGTGGTCGAAGCCCAGAATCATATCGGGGGCCACGCCATCACCAGCGGCGGCAATGTCCCCCTGGGTGGCGGTACCAGCCAACAGAAGAAGTACGGAATCGTCGATTCCCCCGATCTTGTATTCCGGGATTTGACGGATTGGTCAGTCGTCGAACCCAATGGATTTCCCGACTATCGCTACAATGACCGCGAGATCATTCGCGCCTTTGCCGATAACAGCGTTGCCACATTCGAGTGGCTGATTGCGCATGGCGTGGTCTTCGTGGATAAGGTCCCGGACGGCGCCGGCGGCAACGCAGTGGGCAATTCAGTGCCCCGTGAACACCATGCGGCGGCGATGGATTGGCCCCTCGTGCAAACCGGCCAGCCAGCCCCGTCAGATAGCCGCACCACCATGTCCACCGGCAACGGGCTAATGCAGCCCCTGGCGGCGGCCGCCCGGAAAGCGGGTGTCGAAATTCTGCTCGGGCACAAGATGAGCGCGCTCCACCGCATGGGTGGCCGTGTCCAGGGCATTGCCGCGGACCACCATGGCACGAAGCTCAACATTCGCGCACGCAAGGCAGTGATAATCGCCAGTGGCGGCTCAAGCGGCAACGTGAATTTCCGGCGCATGTTCGATCCGCGTCTGACTGAAGAATATTGCGGCTTAGCGGGGATGCCGTGGTCGGACCAGGACGCCAGCGGAGAAATTGCCGCGATGGCGGTCGGCGCCTCACTCTGGGGACTCTATAATCAGACCGGCGAGTTCGGTTACAAAGTTACCAAGGCTGCAAGAATCGGCTGCCAATACGGCTATCACCTGGAATGGATGCCGGGCAGCAGCGTGTTCGACCGCGCCCGAGCCACGGGCCTGCGAGTGGTAGATTGGCAGAACGTCATTACCGTGAACATGTTGGGCAAGCGTTTCTATGATGAAACGGGACCCCAATTCACCACCAACGATTTTGGCTCTATCGATCCTTATGTTCAGGATAGTTACCTCAACGCCAAAAACGTCAAATACAATCCCAATAACTTCATCAATGCGGCGATGGCCGATATCGGCGACGGCCACAATGGCGGCGGCCCGATCTGGGCGATTTTCGATGCCGATGCCGTGGCGCGCGAAAAATGGAATCCCGCGCCGCCGGATGTCGATACCGGTGCGGGGTTCTTTTTCAGTGCGAGCACGATTGGCGATCTCGCACGGAAGATTATGATGAAATATCAACGTCTGCCGATGCCATCCGAAAATCTCGAAGCTACGGTTGCGCGCTATAATACTTTCGTTGAATCAGGCATGGATGAAGATTTCGGGAAGCCAAAACCTCTTTATAAAATCGCAAAGGCGCCTTTCTATGCCGCCTGGGCGACCCCTGTTATTCACGATACGCGCGCGGGCCTTCGAATAAACGCAAAGTGCCAGGTGATCGACATGAACGGGGAAGTTATACCCGGTCTCTACTGCAACGGCGAGGCAGCGGGTGGATTCAGTGAGCATGGTCTCGCGCGCGCCACGTGTCAGGGTTATATCGCGGGCAAACATGCGGCGGCTGAGCGAATCCGAACGTAAAGCCTAGTCAACGCGGCAAACACTTATCCTTCAGTTCCTTCACATCGTCCGTGCTCAGTACAAGGCTTTCAGTTTGAATTAGCGGGGACATAATCGAGTTGGGATTTCCATTGTGTCCGAGCCCTAATGCATGACCCAGTTCGTGGGCTAAAACTAGCAATAGGTTGGTGCGATTTTTAAATTGAAAAATGGCGATATGTTCCTGGTCACCTTTCTTTACATAGAACCCTTCCTCAAATTGTGAGCCAGTGAGTCCGTCTGCATTTAGAGTACCTACGTCAGCATTTGCCCGATTTATCAACGAGTTGTGACTTTCGACAAGCACATTGATCTCATTGCTCTGTTGGTTCACCCGCTGTCTCTTTGTTTCCAATAGCTCGTCTTGATTCCGCAAAGATAGACTCTCTTTCACTAAGCGCTCATTTTCACCGTTTGGCGCTCCACCGACACTGTTCCAGTGCTCAACTTCTTGATTGTAGCTATCTAGAGCCCGTTTATATGAAGCTAGTTCATCTGAATAAATTTCCTGAAGTGCACGAGCATTGTCCTTCAGCGGGATAAGTTCATCTTCGATTGCATCGGCTTCCTTCATGGTTTCAATGATGCGGGATTCGATGGCATTTTCAGATTGAGTGGTTTTCTGTCGAGCGTCATATACAAGATTGATTGTTAATTCGCCGGTCTCGCTATATTTGAAGAGTCCTCGACCGACAGCATCTCCCCAAAGGTCGCTTGCTTGTTCGATGGCGCGTCGAAAATCGCCGCGGGAGATCCCAAATCTAGGGTCCAATGTACCGATTTGGAATTCTATTGGAGCTTCGCAAGGATACGATGGTTGAGCGCTCGCAATCTGCGTCGTGGCAAGCAATGCGCCTATAAAGGTTAGCGCGAAATGTCGGCGCATGATCGCGGGTTCCTGATCACGTCTATATCCAAACGGGGAGCGTTCTATTGCGCATCTGGGTCGGCCTCATAAGCGTCAATGAGGACGTTTAGTTGAGCGACCGTCTTCTTGAACGAGGCAAGCGTAGCCTCTATCTTCGAACTCATCGCCTCGGGAATCGCAATAGGCATTCCGGGAGCAAGCATCTTGTTCTCAATTGCCTCGATAAGCCCGATCAGGGACGCCCGCTCTTGAACGCAGTCTTCAACGAATGCCGCGTAGGCAGAATCCAACATGTTGAAGCTCCATTGCCAAGCTCAGACGACCGGCTCGGCTATCAGATATTCAGGATTTTCCACAAACGTCCGGAACTCCGCCATAATTTTCTGAGTGCTCTCTGCAGCCAAATCTTCCGCTACGAATGTTGCAAGATCCGGCACGTCAAAGACTTCGACATAGTGTGCTGAGGGAGGCTCCGTTCCCATCGCCCGTTTCTCTACTCTATATGTGACGAAGGATTTGACGCTCTTTAGTGCGCGCATGGCCGGGAAATCGGACCCGCGTAACCAGTCTTCAAACTGTTGGTGAGTGACGTTGAGCTTGAGTTTGTAGAATAGAATGATGTTGGCCATCAGGAACTCCAAAATCGCAAATCTGGCCTGTCCCAGCGTGACGCAAGAGGCGGTGGCGCGTAAAGTGAGTTATTTCAAGGTAAGCGACGCCAGAGCAATGAGATGGTCAAATATGTCAAAGTATGCCCCCTTCGTAAGTACCTAAAGCGCCAGAGGTTGATCGCCGTGTATGAACCCAGGCGTCCAGGTAGATGACCGCGGGCAATCGTTCATACCGACGCGCATGCGAGAAAACACGGTCGCACGCTCCAGTCTGCCGCACTATTGTTCGAATAATTTCCGCGTTTCAATAGTGTTTTGGTCAAAATGCATTGTTAGCGCCTAAATGGGTATTTCAGCGCCGCAGCAGCCGGTCTTTCGGACTGGACATCTGCTGCGAATGGAGCGTTCCTGTGGCGATGCTATGGCTGAGTCGTAGCTAGCGCCCCGCGGCTTCGCCGAATGGGGTTTCCGGTCGTGCGCCATGAGCCGCGCTAGCCCGGAGACCAAAAATGCCAAAATCCAAGACGGCAAAGGCCAGAAGTAGCGGTCGCACAAAGCCTATCGCAATTGTGGCTGCAGGCGGGGAGGGCAAGGTAAAAGCTGCTGCGGCCAGCCCGAGCAAGCTGCTCACCATCATCGCGATGCTGCGGCGCCCGGATGGAGCCACGATTGCTGACCTGGTCGACGCGACCGGCTGGAAGCCTAATTCGGTGCGTGGGGCGATTTCAGGCGCCGTCAAGAAGAGGCGCCTGATGAAGGTGATCTCCGAGGTCGCCAATGGTATCCGCACCTATCGCATTGCGGGTTGAGGATGCGGGACCGAGAATTGAGCGCGACCAACAAAGTCGCCGCCGCTAAAGCTGAGATCGAGCATCTTCTTTCGTTGTCGCCCGGCGAGGTTAGGGTGCTGTGGCGAAAGAGGTTCCGGAGGGATGTACCGCGTGCACTTACCACCCAGCTGCTGGTCCGGATGCTGGCTTGGAAGGTTCAGGAGGATGCCTTCGGCGGCCATGATGCAGCGACGCTGAAGCTGCTCAAGGCCTTCGCTGGCCAGGACACCGACAAGGTGGTGCTGTTTCGCAAACTCAAGCCCGGTACCACCGTGGTCCGCGAATACCAGGGCATCCGCCATATCGTCACGATTGCCAAAGGTGGCTTTGTCTGGAAGGCAGGACCCACAGCAGCCTCTCGTCCATCGCCCAGGCCATCACCGGCGCCAAATGGAACGGACCCAGGTTCTTCGGCCTGCGGGACCCGAACAATGGCCGCCCTGCGAGAAAGGCCTCCTGATGGCAACTTTGCCCAAAGCCATCCGGTGCGCCGTCTACACCCGCAAGTCCACCGAGCACAACCTGGACCTGGAGTTCAATTCCCTGGATGCCCAGCGGGAGTCCTGTGAGGCCTATATCAAGAGCCAGATGCACGAGGGCTGGCAGCTTCTCCCCGATCGGTATGACGATGGCGGGATTTCAGGGGGATCGCTGGAGCGTCCGGACCTGCAAAGGCTTCTGGCCGATATCCGGGCCAAGAAGGTCGACAATGTTGTCGTCTACAAGGTCGACCGGCTGGCCCGGTCGCTGACTGACTTCGCCAAGTTGGTGGAGCTGTTCGACGCCCATGGCGTCTCCTTTGTCTCGGTCACCCAGGCCTTCAACACCACCAACAGCATGGGGCGCCTGAGGCCGTGCAGGCAAAGATGGCCGCCAACAATGTCGAGAAGAGGCGCTGGGACGGCAGTTCGCCCCACCTGCTAACGGGGCTGATATTCGACAGTGCTGGGAACCGGATGTCGCCTACCCATACCCTCAAGAAGGGCGTCCGCTACCGCTATTACGTGTCCCAGGCCGTGGCGCAGCGTCGTGATGACGAGGCCGGGGACGTAGCCCGGATCCCCGCCCCCGAGGTTGAAGCCATGGTCAGCGGCCTGATTGCAACCCGTTTTGGGGTACCGGGTGTGGTGCCCAGCCGGGAGGCCATTGAGGCCAGCATATATAAGGTCACTGTCCAGGCCGAGGCCCTGGAAATCGCGCTACAGCCCGCCCGGAAGGCCGGCAACAAGGATTTCGGGCCATCCCAGCCCCCTTGAAATCGTCAGTCTGCCATGGGCCCGTAGGCCCTTCGTGGCCACCAAAGGCGTGGCCCACGTCCCATCCAATCGGGCGGCCGCCGACCCCAAGGCACGGGATGCCGCTCTGGTAGCCATCGGCAAGGCCCGCCTCTGGCTTGAGGACATACTGGCCGGCGGGTCCTTCGCCGAAATCGCCAAAAAGGAAGCCAAGGGCGAGCGGCAGATCCGGCTGCTCCTGCCGCTGGCGTTCGTGCCGCCGGCAACGGTGCGAGGGCTCATCGACGGGACAGTGACTGGCGCCACTGTGACAGAGATGGCTAAGAGCGTGCCGCTGGTGTGGGCTTGAAGCGCAGCCACTTGATATGTGATTGGCGCATGTACTGCGATGGCAAGCTGGCCGAGGCGCAGCTCTCATAACCGCCTTGTTCGAATGGGTTGGGAGCGACGATAGCTGGACCGATCTGTCTTCGGAGACGAACCCGCCGGATACTATTGACGGGTGCGCAACAAAGCGGTTTCGTTGCCGCTCCGGCAGGAAATTACCTGCGACTGTCAATCGGGGGTTCGAATTATGGCTGGTAAAGTGAAGCAGTCCAAAAAGAAGTCGAAGGCGAAGAAAGTCACGAAGCACGTGAAGAGGAAAGCAAAGCCTGCCAAAGCAACGAAAGCGAAGGCAAAAGGCGCGACGAAGAAATCCAAGAAGGCAAAGTCTGCCACAGCAAAAAAAGTCACGAAAGCAAAGAAAGTGAAAAAGGCGGCGAAGGCCGTCTCCGGAACCACCGAGGTGGCCATTGAAGGGCCTTTGGGGATGCCGATTATCGTAAGTAACTAGACCGCTCTCCGGCACATCAGCGTGTATCTCACTGAAGAGACGCGCGATAATTCGGGAATACCGAAAGTCTGCTCGCGATCCAAAGCGGACGTCGCCCGATGATACATTTTGGCAAAAATAAATTATGAGCGTCGAAATCGCTCAGTCGTTCCCATGACTTATTTGGCACTTTTCGGTTAGCGCGGCCACAGAAAGCATGCGATTCAATCGTTTCACTGACCGGAGTCGGCAGCATCTACGAAATCAGCAAGGTTCTTAGCGAGGCTCCTGGCGCAGTGGATGTCTAGAAGGAATTGCCTCGGGGAGATCGTCACACCCCGACTGACGGGTCGAAGCGATATTCGCAGTCCTTTAGGCGTATTCACGAGTGCAATGTCGATATAGTCCAAATTCACCGGGTTGCCTGCACCATTCGCCATGGGGAACTCCCGTAAGGGCAGCTTTGTAAACGATAGCATGGTAGATCGGCCCTTACATCCGTAGATCCCCCGATGTGCTCTTGTAAGCCAAAAACCGGCGCTCCAGACTGCCGCATGATTTCAGAATTAGTTCGGAGGACTTGTGTCCATAGAACCGCGAAAGTTTGGATCGGGCCGTCAGCCATCTCGCAATGTATTTGGCGAGCCGCTGCAATCCTGTTCAACCGCACCTATGACCGGCTTTTTCCGGAACGGCTGTTGTGACACAGGACCTAGTGATGCGGGCAGTCATACGGTGTGTGTTTCGATGACCGATGAATTCCTGCAATTCTCGAAGCAGAGAGGAAATGATCTTTCCACTCCTCTACCGGACTTCGGCTTTCCCGGGTTGAAGGCCGGCGACCGATGGTGTCTCTGTGCGCCGCGCTGGCGGGAAGCATTGGAGGCTGGAAAAGCACCACGTGTAATCCTGCGCGCCACACATGAGGGCGCGCTTGAATATTGTTCGTTGGACGAATTGAAGAAATTTGCGATCGATCTGGCGTAATCGTCGCGCTCTAATGATGTGTTTTCGCCAAAAAGCCACTATTGGCTCCAAAATACGCTCGTCAAATCAGCGGATTACAGCCGAGGTTGGCGGCCCCACTCAGCGATGATTTCAGTTTCGGCGTACCGCCGAATGACCGCTTCTGACCCAAAGCGGACATTCCGCGAAACCTGACCGGCTGATGCCCCGTGATGCCAGCCACTCTATTTCACGATGACGGTCGCCTTCATGTTGGGATGCATATCGCAAATAATCGAATATGTGCCAGCCTTCGGAAAAGCGACCACCCTAAGGTGGCGCTGGCGGTTGGTCTGCTGCGGTTTGCAGGTACGAGGCAATTGCCATTGCTGACACAGGAATGGTGTTTTCCTGTGTACGCACAGTGTATCCAAGAATCTTAAACTGGCGACCGAAAACGGTCAGCTGCGGGCCGAAACCACCGACATGGCAGGAAGAGCAGGGTTGGCCGGTCTGGTCAGCGAACGCGGGCACGGCTGAGGCTTCGCTTGGGAAGCTTAGTGCAGCGAGCGCGGTAAGAAGGATTGCCGTGCTGGCAATTATGAGGCGCAATCTACTTCTCCGCATTCTGGCCAGCAAACCAGCTTGGCGAAGAGTCTCTAGTACTTCCGGGTCGCGGAAACTGTAGCGAATTGCTCACTTGTGACGCCAAGTCAGCTGGCGCAGCTCCGTGGGTTTCATACAGCAAGTTTCGGTAAGCCAGCTCGCAAAATTCTGACCAGGTGGCGGCATCGCCGCCTGTTGGGACGTCGATCTATAGCTTCAATGCCAGATTCACGCTCCGCGCGCCTCGCATGCGCTCAGGTCCTTATGTGCGGATGCTCGTTAAGGACGAGATTCAAAAGGGACTTGTGGACCTCGATATGGCCGTTGTAGCTGACGAAACCCAGCTTCCGGAATCTGTTCATGAAGAAGCTGACGCGCGACCGTGTGGTTCCTATCATCTCGGCCAGGGTTTCCTGGCTGATCTTGGCAATGATCGGTTCCGGAGCGCCCTCGCCACCATAATTCGCCAGTAGCAACAGCAGCCGTGCCAGCCGCCGCTCGCTGGAGTTGAACAGCTGGTCGATCAAGTCGGCCTCGACCCGGATGGTGCGGTTGAGAATATAGGTCATGAATATCTGCGAGAAGTCCGGTTGTTCCTGGACAAGGCGGATCATTTCGGGCTTGTCGATCCGCACCACGACCGCATCCATTATGGCTGAAACGGTCACCAGGCGCAGCGTCTGTCCTGCCATGCAGGCTTCGCCGAAAAATTCGTCCGGGCCAAGGAGTGAAGCGACCGCTTCTTTGCCACGGTCGGATACGACCGTGGCCTTCAGTTTGCCTCTTTGGACATAGAATACAGCGTCGGCAGGATCGCCCTGGGAAAAGACGATTTGATTCTTGCGATAATTGATAGTGCTTCGTCCGTTGCCGGGCTCGGAGAGGGAACTCTTGGAATTGAATGTAGGCGGGTACATTAACGTTATATCTCACTTTTCTGTCTGTGTTCCGAACTTGACGTGGATGCTCTTCTCCAGCATTCGCCGCACTAGTCCTATGAAGCCATGCAGCACGAGCGTCAGTTTGGGGTTCGAATAATTCAGCAAAAAATCGAAATCACCCATTCCCAGCGCGGAGATGTCTGGATGGCCGGACTCAACTGCTCGGAGGCTGTCACAGGAGCACTTTGACAATCGCGCAAAATGTGACCGCGCGCGCAGCTGGATGTTTTTGAAATTTTGCCGCAGCCCAGCGCGGCCTACGCCAAACAGTAAACTGCTAACGCAGGAAAAAGTTCCATGAAAATGGGAAGTCGCCAGATCGAGGTATCTCGACGCATCCTAGCCCAGATAAAAAAGTGCGGGCGCCTACCGTCGCGTTGGTAAAGCGCAACGACGTTCTGAGCAAAATTGACCACTTTTCGCGGGAACATTTGTCCAAGCCATTGCTTTCCTTTACTATTCCGCCACGGCCATATGTGGCCTAAGCCACCGACACGGCGTGTGATGCCATGCGACACTGGCGGCGGGTGTTTCGAAGGTGCGTTGTGGTGTCGGACGGATTGCGAAGGCGCGCGTCGGGATTCCTGCGTCTGCAGGCCGATTGCGCAGCGGTTGCATTGGCATTGGTACTGACCGTGTCGCCGGCAGGGGCGGCGCTGATTGGCGATCCCGCGTCACAGGCACAGCAAGTCATTCCTGTTGAGGCGCGCGACGGCGCCTATGTCGTTCCCGTACTTATAAATGGCGTTTTTACAGGGGATTTTATTATCGACAGCGGGGCCGCCGATGTCAGCATCCCGGCTGAAGCCGCGTCCATTTTGAAAAGACTGGGGACAATATCCGGCAATGATTTTATCGGCAGTAAAATCTATGTGCTTGCCGACGGGTCAAGGGTTCCCTCCGAGATCTTTCGACTCTCGTCTCTCAAGGTTGGGGACCTGGTCATGCAAAACGTTACGGTTCGCGTGGCTGCGGAAAAAAGCGGCTTCCTGCTGGGGCAGAGTTTCCTGAGCAGGTTGAAGTCATGGTCTATGGACAACAACAGGAAGATGCTGATCATCAATTAGATGTGGGCACCGGCAGGCGCGAAACACGTGATCCGCGCCGGACGCGACGTTGGCCATATTTCACCAGGGCCGGCCTACTCCCAGCCCATCTGAGCAGAGGCCTGTTCCGCTTGTGCGCTCGAATATAGGGCAAATATGGAACTTCCACGCCCTCAGCTACTTTACGTCTCAAATCAGCGCAGAAACTTTCGTGCGCAGCGTTTTTCCTCGGGCGTTCGCTATACCGGCCAGATCATCACCCCACGACCGGCTGCAGGACCTTCACGATCCCAGCGGTACCTCATGGCAAGGACGTGAAGGAGAGCAAATGTTTCGCATTCCGAATTTGGTGAAGTCAGCCGTTCTTGTCCTTTGCCCCGTCGCCACTTTTGTTCCTGCCGCAACCACAGAAGCCGCCACGACGGAACCGCAGGGTAATACCGAAAACGCAGCGCGGTGCAGCAACAATGATATCGACATCACCATAGCGGGATGCACCGCTCTTATTCAGTCAGGCCAGGAAGCACCGCCGGCCCTGGCTGCTATCTATCGGCGTCGCAGCATCGCCTATTATAACAAGGGCTTCACCGACAAAGCGGTCGCCGATGAAACCGCCGCAATCGCGCTCAGGCCCGATTTTCCTGCTGCATATTACGATCGTGGAGAGGCCTATCTCAGCATGGGGCGCACCGATCAAGCCATCGCCGACTATACCAAGGCGATTGCGCTTAAGCCTCATTATGCCGCGGCCTACTCCGATCGGGGCGTAGCCTTTGGGAAGATGGGACTCACCGACCAGGCCATAGCCGATGAAACACAGGCGATCGCGTTCCAGCCCGGTCTTGCCGAGGCCTACGTCGATCGTGGCGTGCTTTATAAAAGCAAGGGTCTCATCGACGAGGCCATCGCCGATTGCACCAAAGCGATTGCGCTGGAGCCGGATTATGCCGAGGCCTATTTCGATCGCGGTGTGGCAAAACATGCAAAAGGGGATGCGGCGGGTGGTGACGTCGATATTGCCAAGGCGAGGCAGCTCAATCCCAATAGCGGAAAGTAAACATCCTGAGCTTTGCCCGGCAACGCTTTGTAGCGAATTGGCTATGCGCATTTCCTTCGCCCTGGTCTACCGCCGCGGCCCGCGCTGAGGGGCGGCGCCAGGAACGCGTCGAAGCGGTCCCGCACAATGGCGTAGCATTCACAGGCCGCCTTTTCGAGGCCGATGCGGTTAAGAATTTGAATCCTGCCCCGTCGGTAGCTGATCAAGCCGGCTTCCTGGATCGCTTGCGCCGCCAGCGTCACCGATTTTCGATTTGCGCCCCGAACATGCGACATGACCTCGTGCGTACCGGGCAATGGCTCATCCTGCGCATGGTCATGCATCATCAGGAGCCAACGGCACATTCTTTGCCTCGTTGTATGCATGGTATTGCATGCGACCGTCTGCTGAACCTGGGACAGTTGTGTTTCGGAATAGCTGAAAAAGAGATCTCGCACATATTCGCTGCGATTGAATTCCGATCGCAACAATCCGATGGGGCAGCGAACCAGGTCACCCTCCAGCTGCACAAGACACTGGTTAAAGGAGACGCGACTATATATGGCGGCGAAAAGACCGAAGGCTCCTTCGCGGCCTATATTTGCGGTCTCGATCGCCGAACCATTCTCCAGCACGGTAAACAGCGAGAGGACGGAGCCTTGCGGAAAATACGCATGACTAAGCAGGCCCCCGGCCTCGCAGACGACGGCGCCAAGCTTGAATGTCACCCGCACAAGATGGGGGGCAATTCTCGCCCGGCTGGCAGGCTCCAGGGCGCCAAGCAGCTGATTGGCCTGCGCATTACTTCTGTGAGGTTCTTCCATCGCAAACCCATTGAACGGTGCAACTATCCTGGCGCCTTCTAGTACGCTTCAAACCGTCGGTATCGCCAGCGCTTATACGACCTGTGCAAAATTGACCATTAGAGCCGACGCCGCCGCCTGGACACGCGACGAGTTCTTTCGTTCAGCGCGCAGCGTTCAAATTGCACCCATAGAGGCTACTGCCGCGTTCTCTCCACAGGTCTACGGATCAGAAAGAAGCGAAACGCATCTTTTGGGAATGTTCCTGAGCTATGGCGCTCGCAAGTGGTGTTTCATGCTTAGTCGTTACAAAAAGGGCGCGTTGATTTGCGCAATCCTGCCAATCGGCTTTCTCGGGGCTGGTTGTTCGCTGATTGGAGGGGGTGAGGGCAATCCCGGATACGGCGAATTCAGGCGCGGGGATTATGCGCAGGCAAAAGTTGATTTCACACACGACATCAACAGTCGCCCGAACTCCTCAGTTGCCCAATTCAACATCGGCGACTCCTATCGCCAAGAGGGCGACAATACGAGGGCTGACGGCATGTTTCACCAGGCGGCGGCAGACGGAAAAGATACCGTGCCGGACAATATTCTGGAACAGGGCGGCGGTAATCGTAACAACCTGACGGCCAGCAACATGGCGTGCCGCCACCTGCATGAAGATCATCAGCTCGACGCAAATTGCGATGACCGGATGGCAGAAACCCAGCCGGCCCCTGCACCGGTCGCCTCTGAAGTGGCGCCCGTTGCCGTTGAGGCTGAGGCCACTTCGCCGCCCGTTTATCAGCGCAAGCAGGACCGTAACTAAAAATCTCGCCACCGCTGTTTAAAAACCGCCATTCCGGGCGGAAATGGCGGAGCATCGTAGAAAAAGTTAGAGGCCGTCCGGTTCTCGCAACCGGACGTCCTTTTTCTTGTGATGGGTGAACGATGACGACGATCGAGGCAAAGAGCGATCCACAGCTTTCAGGTGCGTCGCGTTGGACATGCTTCTTTCGCCGGACCCGCGCTGTGGGGGCAGTGGTGACCCAGGGAACCTGGCTGTGGCTGGCTGCTGCCAGTCTTGCATCCTCTCCGGCAGCGGCTCAGCTGCGCACCTCACAGTCCCCAGCGGCAGACGTCCGCCTGGCGCCCCTGGAGGCCCAAGCCTTACTGGCATCTGCGTCCAAACGGGCACGCTTCCAGGGGGCGCCTGCGGGCAATGACGTGCGGCAGGCGGCCGACTGGATAGTCGATTCGGGTGACAATCGCGGCTTGCCCTTCGTGATTGTGGAAAAGAAAGATGCCGAAGTTTTTGTATTCGATCCGCGGGGGCAGATCCTTGGTACCGCGCCCGCCCTTGTGGGCCTTGCGCCTGGCGATGACTCCGTTCCGGGTATCGGGGACAGGCCACTGGCAGGCATACGCCCGGAGGAACGAACCACGCCGGCCGGCCGCTTTACAGCTTCCTTGGGCCATGATCTGGGCAAACTGGACGTGTTGTGGGTGGACTATGCCGATGCGATCTCCCTGCATCGGGTGATAACGACCAATCCGAAGGAGCGCCGATTGCAGCGGCTGGCGACACCAACGCCGCTCGATAACCGCATCTCCTATGGCTGCATCAATGTTCCCAAGAATTTCTTCGAGCATGTTGTGCAGTCGGCCTTCACCGGGACGAATGGCATCGTTTATATATTGCCGGAAATAAAATCGATGCACGACGTTTTCCCAACCTATTACGACGTGGCCGAACATTCTCAGCTACGGAGTGAGAACCTGCCGGCGCCCCCGCGCTGAGGCGAGTGCCAATAATGCGCAAGGGTCGGAACCAAAGGCCATTTCGGGGTTTATATGATAGCGCGGCTATATAAAGCCCCACTCATTACCGAAATCAGCAATGGCCGGATGTCTGGTTGCGCTTCGCAGGACGAAGCGCGCACGCACAGAGGCTGCTTTTCTTTGTCACGGAATTCCAACTCTAAGGAAACATAATGTATATCGGCGGTGGTTTGGTTGGCACAGTTGTCCTTGTACTCATCATATTGTTTGTGTTGGGCCGCATCTAGATGGGACGTAGGGCCGTCGTTCTGGTCGTTGAGGATGAGGCCATTATCCGGATGAATATCGTCCATGTCGCGGAAGACCTGGGTTATCAGGTGCTGGAAGCCTCCAATGCCGACGAAGCAATAGAAATCCTGGAAAGTCACGATGAAATTCGCATCGTTTTCACCGATGTTGGCATGCCGGGGTCGATGGACGGCCTGAAACTGGCTCGCGCCATAAGCGGTCGCTGGCCGCCGATTCAGCTCATTGTGACCTCCGGACGCGATGTCTCGACGGACCCAGACTTTCCTGTTCATGGCAGGTTCATCGGCAAACCCTATATGAACGGGCAAATCGCCGCGGCATTGCGGGAAGCTCTCAATGCCTAATGGGCGCCTTGATCCGGCAATCCGTGACACTGCCGGGAAATTCAGCTTTTCTTCCATTCGTTGCTTGGCCTTACGACACGCCCGGGTGCGGCTTTCGCTTCGCGAGCCTCCGGTTACGGGAAAGGGGTAGCCATGGCTCCCCGCACTGCTTCTGAAATTGCGCTGAACCTGGCGATGGCGATGATTGCGTCGTCCGATGCACCGCTTCTGCTACTTGACGACAATGTTACGGTAGTTGCCGCGAGCAAGTCCTTCTGCCGCGCATTTCAGATCGACCCCGCCAGTGTCGCGGGACATCCGCTGGTGGAACTTGGCGCTGGCGAATGGAATGTGCCGCAGCTCTGCTCACTCCTGAAGGCAACGGCATCCGGCTATGCCGAAGTCGAGGGCTACGAACTCGACCTTGTGCGCTCGGGCCAGGGTAATCGCCGGCTGCTGCTGAACGCCCATAAGCTCGACTATGAAGACGGCGGCAATATCCGAATTCTTCTCGCGGTGTCGGATGTCACCGATGCCCGTACCGCCGAGAGGCTGAAGGAAGATCTGCTGAAGGAAAAGGCGGTCCTGCTGCAGGAACTTCAGCATCGCGTTGCCAATAGCCTTCAGATCATCGCCAGCGTACTTATGCAAAGTGCGCGCAACTCACAATCCGTCGAGACCCGGGGCCATCTGCATGATGCGCACCAGCGAGTCTTGTCGGTGGCGGCGGTGCAGAAGCAACTTTCGGTTTCCAACATCGGTCAAGTCGAGCTGCGACCCTATTTTTCCGCACTGTGCGAAAGCATTGGCGCATCCATGATCCGGGATCACAAGCAGCTTTCTCTGGACGTGAAGACGGACGACAGTGTTTCGAGTTCGGAAGTATCCGTGAGCCTGGGCCTGATCGTCACGGAGCTGGTCATAAATGCACTCAAACATGCATTTCCGGATGATCGCAAGGGCAAGATCATTGTCGACTATCACGCACAAGGCTCCGGATGGACGCTATCGGTGAGCGATAACGGTGTCGGCATGTCCGAGCACGGCGGAAGCGCCAAACCCGGTCTGGGCACAAGCATCGTCCAGGCACTCGCCAGGCAGTTGCAGGCACAGATCGATGTCACCGACGCAAAGCCGGGAACGGCAGTCTCCATTACCCGTACGCAATCTGCCGCGGACGATAGCGGCGCAAAAGTCATTCCACTCGCAAAGGCGGTCTAACCGCCGCCTCTCCACCGGCGTTTCGCCGCAATAGGAGTGATGGATACGGACAAAAGTCGTCGCACAGTGTTGATCGTCGAGGATGAAGCACTTATCCGCTTGGACATCGTGTCGACGCTTGAGGTGGCGGGCTTTTGTGCGTTAGAGGCGAGCAGCAGTACCGAGGGTCTGGCAATATTAGCGCACCACGACGAAATAGGCGTCGTCGTCACCGGCATAAATATGCCTGGAGAAATGAATGGCCTGGCGCTTGTCAGGCGGATCATCCAAGACCACCCGTCAATATGTTCGATCGTGATATCGGAAAACGCAGCCGCTCAGGATGCTTACGAAGCAGGCGCTACAGACTTTATCTCGAAGCCCTTCATGGTGCAGACCTTCGTAGGAACTGTTCATAAGGCGTTCAGACGGCACGAAATGCGGCAGAAAGGCTTTACTTGCCTGACGCAAGACAATAGTTGAACAGTCTTCAATAAGGCTGGGTAGTGGCCAAGAGTCCGGTGAAAATGCACTTGCTTCCTACGCTGCGCATATAGGCGCTCGAATAGCACTTTTGGCGTGGAGCGGACATGCTCGCTCCTAACCAGGGCTCCAGCTACTTCGGGAACAAAACCCAGGATTCGGAGTTGCATTAGCGTCGACGAGCCCAGCGCTTTTTGGCATTCTCGAAAAGCCCTGCGCACGCCCCCCAGCCCCCGCGCGGGGCTTTTCCTTTTGTACTGTGGCAGCCCACCTTTATGGGAGCCTGATCCAGCTCATAGGGCCAGCGAATGGCCGCTTTTGGCGCAAAGCGGACGCTCGGTTGATCGGGGTGGAATGACCGCTCCTGACACAAAGCAGACATCCCCTGTGAGCATCTGTCAGGCGGGATAGGGTGGACAGCTGGTGTTGCTGAAGGACAGCGGAAAATTGAGCCGGTCCAAAAACCTAAGCTGCTAAGGGCGCTGCGCCGCCCGCCGGCACCAGTAGCAGCGGTAGCCGGATGCGGACAATCGTGCCTTTTCTCTCCGGCGTCGGTCGGGTCAGAGTGCCGCCCAACTGGCGGACGAAGATGGCGACATAATCCGAGCCGCGCTTTTCTGGAAGCTCCAGCACAACCTTACCCTGCATCCCGATGCCGTCGTCCGATACCACTAGCTCGATGTCGTCGCGCACTTGCTCCACCGCCAGCAGCACATGGCCCACACCCCCATTGGGAAAGGCATGCTTGATGGCATTGGTTGCCAGCTCATTGACTAGTAGGCCAAAGGGCACGGCTCGGTCCGGGTCAATCGCCAGTGGTGCCGCTTTCACGCGAATTTCGATGCCCGATTTGTCGCCAATCAGGCTGGCCGACATGTGCTTTGCGATTTCGCCAAGATAGGCGTCCACCGCGATGCTGCCGCCGCGGCTTGAGTGCGAGATCAGGTCATAGAGCTGGGCGATGGCGCCGATGCGCGCCTGCATCGCCTTCAGGCCGGGCACGCTGGCAGCGCTGGTGGATTTGATTTCATAGGCGATCAGTCCCACCACCACCTGCAGATTGTTCTTGATGCGGTGCGAAATCTCATTCGTGAGCAGTTCGGCGTCGCGTTCGCGCTGCTTGCGGTCGGTAATATCCTCGAACACCAGCAGCATGCGGTGCGCGTGATTGCCGGGCTGCATGATCTTGCGGGCATTCAGGTTGAAGACCCGACGCCCCAATCCGGGGAAGTCATCTTCAATCTCGAAACTTTCAATCGGCTTGTTTTCCGGCAGCACCTTGTCCAGCAGGTTACGTAGCGCCGGCACGTCCCATTGATGCTGTCCCAGCTCGGAGACGCGGCGACCATGGGCTTCGGCTTGGGTGATGCCGAACATTGTGAGGAATGCCTTGCTTGCTGTCACGATGGTCATGTCGTTTTCCAGCACGACCAGCGGATCCCGAATGGTGTCCACGATGCTTTTTGTCACTTGCCAGTTTCGATTGCTTTCCTTGCGGGCAGCGCGCTCTTCGCTGACATCCTCGATGGCCAGAAGAATAAAGCCGTCATGTTCGCCGGGGCGAAAAATCTTGCGAGCATTGACCAACATGGTACGCCGCCCGATGGTTGGAAAATTATGTTCGACCTCGAAACCTTCGACCGAGGCGCGGTGCGGGATGACGCTTTCCAGAAGGGTGCGCAGCGCCGGAATGTCCCATTGCCTGTTGCCCAGGTTGTAAATCAGGCAGCCTTCGGTCTCGTCCGGGCTTGTGCGGAAGGTCTGGTAAAACGCCCGATTGGCGGACGAGATGTTCAGGTTGCGGTCCAGAATCAGCAACGCGCTAGGAACGGTCTCGACAATGTCACTCGCTGCTATATCGGATACGGTCATTTTCCCTCATCTGCCGCGGTGGCTCGCGGCGCGCAGCTAGGCTGCGAGTAAATTGTGAACCGAGACGCCGAGTTGGTCTTCGGTGTAGGGTTTGGGCAAGAAATGCGTGCCGACGGCGAATAAGGCGTGCAGATTGTCCGTGATCCGGTTGGCGGTGGTGTAGAGAACCCGCAGGCCCGGACGCATTAGGACCGCTTGGCGCGCAATATCGCAGCCGCCGTGAATTTCGGCCTTCAGGTAAACATCGGTGAACAGCGCGTCTATTGGAGCGCCGGACCGCAAATGCACCATCGCCTGGGGGACGTCACTGGCCGACAGGATGGTGTGACCCCAATCCTGGATCATGGATTCGGCCAATTCTCGAATGAAAACATCGTCTTCGACGACTAGGATCATGGCCATTTGGGGACGCCCGCCGCGCTATACTAAGACTGCGCTGAGATGTGTCGCGCGTCAGGCTCGCGTTTGCCGCGATGCGGGCACACACCAAACGCCCACAATTGGCCTTCGTTCCATGAGCCGAAAAAATGAGCTCGCGAAAAGTGGCCTGCATAGCCAATTCCTGCATATCTCGGAGCGTTTCCCAATGTCCGCTTTTGATGCTGTGGACGGCTCTCCACCAACCCGCCAGCCTGTGAGGGTTGGCAAGATGGAGGAAAGCCATGGAATTAGCGGTGACAATCGGATTGGATCTCGGGAAGTCAGTTT
>Ga0182024_10010987_pt1 | contig 18308 bp, 29 predicted proteins | sample P32metaG_FD_120480 | JGI IMG/M metagenome (GOLD analysis project Ga0182024, IMG submission 120480) | Permafrost microbial communities from Stordalen Mire, Sweden - P3-2 metaG (Illumina Assembly) | ecosystem: Environmental > Terrestrial > Soil > Wetlands > Permafrost | place: Sweden: Stordalen... | reverse complement strand
GGGATGTTATTTCTGCAATACTAGCGTAAGTGATCGTTGCACAACTGAAAAATATGAAATTGGGTTGTACCTGCATCTAATTATTTCAGGTGAGTCGTTCGTTGCATCGCCCCATACACCAAGTCACATTTGTGGTTAGGCCCGTTCTATCCTCAGCTGTGAATACGTTTGAGGGGGAATGGTGAATCGCGGGCGCCTTCCAACCAAGGCGGGGAATTTGGATATTCTTTTGTGGCCGCACCACGCTTTATCTCCAAAGCCCCTAGGACACACAGCAATAGGATTTACTGGTTACTGCAGTGGAACTTCATCGCAGACATTTCCCATCTATGCGTTGATTGTGCTTGGTCGGCTTGACATTGATCACAAAGCCAGATACTGGTTTTGTGTCCCTGCGTACAGGCGTTCACGAATGGCGTTAGGGGCTGAATTCTTTTGCCCCACTTCCTGCAAATTTGAGGCGCGAGGTTGGCAACTTGTTTGTATGCCACAGTCAGCTGCTCGAACGTGACTTGTAGAGGGAACCTTGGGCACATCCTTAACCCCTCCACCCGACCGTTTACACTCGACGCTTTGCCACCAGCGCATTAACCCGACGCGCAATGGGTCCTGCTCGGTAAGAGCGTATTTCGCATCCATTTTCCACATATCACCAGCTTAATTTCTCCGCGTCCCAGTCATCGTAACAAGCCTCGTTCCGCGCAAACAACGCTCCGCGTGAAGCAAGCTAGCGCATCCAAATCTGCATTGACCAATAATCTGGATTCCAATGGACGGCGTGTAGTTGCGCTTCGCAAAGAGGACAACCTGCTCCATTGTCCTCTTTGCACCTACGCCGTGTCTCCTCTGGAAGCGAAGAAGATGAACTGTCACACATGCCCCGCGAACAAGCTGACCGACTCTTCCACTGCCCCTGGCACCGCCGCTTTGTCTTCCAATCGGCCTCATGCCCGTGTTCAAATATTGCGATCTAATTCGCCACCGCCAGATCCTCCGGCAACCGTTTACACAGCCAATCTCTGGCACGACGAGCGTTTGGCAAAGTTTTCACTTGCTATCGACACCAACCACCGCGTTCTTGTATGTCAGTGGCACAAAGTCGTCGTCAATGGTAGCATTCAAGCCATTGAAAATCACTTTAAACATCATTCACACTCTACGTCTGGATTTCACCCATCTGTATCCAATATTTCCCAAGCGCTCGATCACTGGCGTGTCCAAACCGAGATGCCACAGCGGCCTACGCATGCAGTGGTACCCGTCTCCGGAATCGAGCCTCCTCATGACGGCTACCAATGCCCTGAGTGCTCCTATGCCGTCAGGGCCGATGATGCAGCGCGCAAACACGCCAACTCGTCAGGGGGTCACAAAATGAAGTGCGGCCAAGTGCAACGCGTGCAGAACATCTACTGGAAGATTCTGCCCGAAGATGATTGGGAAACAAGCCGTTCTGTGGATCTTACGCCAAAAGACTTAGCTCTAATCAACACGATAACCGATTCGCTGATGAACCCTCGAGTTGCAGAAAACGAAACCGATGACGTGTGCGTTTGTCAGCCCACGTTATCCTGACCCCTACTCAATTCCCCGCTCTCATTAGGCCCCTTCTCTCATCCCGAAATGAAGAGGACGAACGCGTGACAGCGACATCCAAAACTGCACGCATTCTGTATGAGCTGTCTCCATTATGCGTGATCTGCTTGGACGATGATTGGTCTGGCGACGCATGTCAGCATCCTGCTACCCGCTGCATCCAATGGCCCCAGAGTAACCTCCGCTCTGGTCACGCGCAATCTGGCCAGAGGATTATCACTTATGACGGCTGGATGAAGTATTGGAGCAAGTATCTTGAAAAGAAGAAATTGTACAGCGTGTGCTGGAGCTGCATGCTTCCCGATAGCCTCAAGTTTCACAACAGATGGAACTCGAACTGCTTGTATCGCGAATTTTTGACGCCCTTGTTATGGTTATATCGTAATCGTGAGGAGTATCAACATCACGTGCGCCAACAAACCAAAGGGGTTGTTGCATCCGTAGATGACTTTGACGCTTTTCTGTTTGGACTGACAGATCCCAACAAGCGTGGCATCTTGGATGGGACAAATATTGTTTTGAGGGATTGGTATCACTCGAAAATGGTCATGCAGACGCGTTGGCCTGCGGTGGAGACGACGGATGAGCTTGAACAGGCGTGGCGCGATGCGACGGCCGCTTTTAGATTACAAAAGCCATGCTCTCCCACAATTTGAGTTCAAATAATAGTACTCAGATAGTTTCACTGTAAAAAATCCACTCACGAAAAAGTCACGCATGACATGATATAGTGACGAAATTCATCTCAGAAAAATAAGGAATAATTTGTATAATCCTCAAAAAAGTTACTGCTGTCGATTGGAGTCGCAGTGCATTTTACAGTAAATAACACAGTGTGGAGTCAAAGGAGAGGGGTCTATACTTGAAAAACAACAGGTCAGCCGCCCCTTCATCTGAAGGGGTGGTTGGTGTATTCTCCTGTTGCCAGGAGAATTCTGCGAAGAGAATCGAATGCAATTGCCCTCCCTCAACCACACCAAAAACCCCCCTTACATTGCTCCATCCTGTGTTTGGCGAATTTCTCGATACCTGCAATTCAGGTGATGCCACGGCAGAAGACCATGATTTCGCATTGAATCTTTCTCGCGCGATGTCCTCGTTCTATCGTGTGCTTGCCCGATTGACCCGAGTAGCCAGAGCCAAGCGAAGAATCAAGTTCGTCGCCTTTTCAGGCACAGCAGTGAACTCGAGGTTGAGATCGCCGAGTATCTCGTCCCACAGCGTCGATGTGCCTCCGGCGACGTCCTTGATCGACTTTGAAAGGGCTTCCTCCACATTAGAACGCCATGCCTATAAGCGTCGGGCCAGGGCCAAGCGTTCAAACTTGTAACTGAAGGTCAATATTTCTTCTTGAGGGAATTGAGAACATTTGTGATAGCTTACAATGCCAAAAGTTCGCCCACGACATCCCTGGAAAAGGCCAGAGTTAGCTAACGAAGCACGTCAAGAACGACATTGTCAGCATTACCATTGAGCCACGCCTGTCGCTTGTCTTTCGCGAGCTTGAATACCGTCTCATCAAAGAGTTTGATAGCGCAAAGGATCTTGTGGATGTGCCCACCTGCACGGTAAGAATGTCGTCCGTTTCGCCCTTGTACGCCTGCTCCCATTCGTCGTCGTCGACACCCTGAGCCTGGACGAGGAGCTCCTTGACAGAGTCGCTAGCGTGCGCCTCCTCGCACGACCCCTTTGCAATCATGGCCCACGAGCCAAAGGGGGCGCCATCAAAAGGCGTAGGTTGCGCGCCGCACTCGACAGCCCATTCCCCAGTAATATAGGGCCACACGCCCTCGCCGACGTGCTGTCGCTTTGTTGGATGCGAGCTCGTAGAAATCGATAATGTATCGATGCCTTGTGCCATATCTGTCAAGAACTCAATCGTGAGTGGAGATAATGAAAAAACATGTTCTGCATTCGGACGACATACTGATTAAACCAAGCCCGTGCCATCTCCCTTTGAGGCTTCACGCCGCTGCATTTGTTGCTAGCCATGCCATTCTCCCACTCAAGGACCCACTCCACGCTCGCACACTCATGGCATTATGAATATGCACGAGCACAGCACATCGCCTGCTGTCCTGGGTCATATGCTTCTGACGAGTGTAGAACTAAGCCTGGTAGGGGAATACCTAGTTTTTGTTCGCATCAGCACGGGGAATAGGAGATGTTTCTCGGTCTTGCGAGAGTCGACGTGACGCGAATGGAAATTGGAATAGGCGCTTGTCGAAGGTGATCCCCGGCGCGTGGTGATGCATGCAATCGTGTTCAACAAGGAGGTTTATGTGCGTTCAATTTCTATATCCTTTATGACAAACGCACTTCCGTCAGTTGAAGCTGACGCCGTGGCGAGCATGCCGCAAGAAGAAATTGACGCAGCTGTCCGCACCGCCGGTGCCAAAAGGGAAGCCCCATCTCCCTCGCCGATGTCTCAGCATTCACGCACTCCAAATGTCCCCCTCCTGTTATGTACACTCACGCTCGACCGATCACTACGCACCCTTCCCCGTCTTTGTACGCATTTGGCCGCGATACGCCCTCTGGGCCGAACAGCGAGGCGGGCACACCACCGTCATGATTTATCGGCGATATGACAAGGTTGACCCGTCTCCCACTGAACGATCGAATGGACACACACTTCGTCCGCTCAAGGCAGCAACGTCACTTCTTTTACTCGCGAGCAAGGCCACGAAAGAAACCCCAAAGGCAAGGGTCCACAAGGTGAGTGGCTTGAAGTGGCAGAGAGACCAAGTAGGACGATTAGTGGTCTTGCCACCTATTGGACAAAAAGAGGCGAATTTAATCCGGCGAGACCCTTCGCATCAGATGTTACATATTAATATTCAGACGGTCTTGCTCATGTGAGACTTCACGCAGATATTCGATGCCCACGCCGAGTTCTCTGGGTCGGTCTTTCAGGAAAGGGATGACGAGCACATCGCTGAAGCGGAAGCAGAACTCGATCAGCGCATGAAAACACTGGAAGAGCTCATGGCTATTCTTGGTCAAAGAAATGCTACTCGGGCAAAACCCCAACAGCGTAGAAGAGTAGGCGAAGAGGATACTTTTGTGGCGAGATAACGATGATAAAGTGCGTTATCCCGGAATAGCTGTCGTTTTAACTCGATGTAAAAGCCCACAACGCAGGTTACCCCATACACCAACGCGATTACTACCATCAACCGGCGCAACCCTATGCCCAATTTCCATGGTTTTTTTGTTGGCTGTACAAGGCGTGTCGTGGAGTGCTGAGCCTGATCTTGGAAGCGCGAGAAGAACGCCAGAGAAGGGGACAAAGGCGCCCTTCAAAGAACTTGCGGCTCTTTGGCGCGAATGGTCTGGGCTTGAGCGAGTGGGTACATTGCTTGCTCGTGCAAACTTGCTCGCAACGGACTCAATCCAAAATCATTGTTAGATGATGAGGCTATACGAGCGCGTGCAGTTCCGAAGACACGAAGATATCTTATATGATCAGGTGAAGCTCCGCCAAGTGATAAGTGTAAATGGCTACGTTTGCTCACCATCACTCGGTTTGCAGTCACTCTCTGGCCAGGCCCGTCTTTCCAAATCACTCGAGCTATGGCCGTACTATGTCGGTTTGGAGTAGACATTCCCCGTTGTTTTTGAACTGTGGAGCATTTCGAAATCACGATTCTTTCGTTCGTTTGTCCGTAAGACGAGATGCTCGAACAAGAGACCTCTTTGAGCATAGGAGAAGTGCCCTGAAAAATCATCACATAAGCCCGTCCATACCTCGCTTCGTTGGGCACGCGCTTTGAGTGCTACTCTATAGAGTAATTGTGACTTACTGCTCTTTCGCTTTATTGTCACACTCGCAGCGCCATTCCAACTCTCTACATCCATCTGGTGGCATGGAAGCGGCACCGAGCCGTATGCCTGCGCATCTCCAGTTCCACGTAGCGATGGACCGGCGTTCCTGGTATGTATCGGCCAATTACCCCCCAATCACTGCAACAACAAAACGCCTTAGACCGTCCGACACACCGAGTCCCTACACGTTCCAACACAAGCACTCCGCGTCGTGAGGCCATTCACAACTCCAAATCCTTCTGATGTGGGGATCATCGCCAATTGCGGCGATTTCTGAACTAAAAGGAAAGGAAATGGACGTGCAATACGAATGCCTGAATGAGGCTCCTCCACAGGGCTGCCGAGACGATGGGGATGTCCCACACGGGAACGGCAAGTCAATTAATCCGCAAGTGCGGATTCGCCCGGGTAATCGGCGTTGCGTGACTGCAGAAGACGCTTGGTGGCTTCAAGATTTGTGCCCACGTTCACGGAGCCCTCAGATAAGCATCGGGCGATTGCGATATGTGAAGATGTTACAATCTATTATTCTGCTTTAAGTTTACTGGCCCCCAGGTGTAACCATTCATAGGGCATCGCATTCGTGAAATAAGGGAATAAATCGCTGAATGTCAACAATAATCGAGAAGAAACTGCGCATAAGGCTGATCATTGGGTACCGCCTTTAAATTCCGCGACTCCTGGGCGATTGGCGCGGCAACTGACGGAGCGGACGATGGTCGTGAAGTGCGACTAGAAGGTTCAAAACAAGGCCTAGCTTCGCATCCACCCCGTCCATCGTGGCCTTGAGATCGCGCGTCCGCTCAGCCAGTTGATCGAGGGCCATCCATCTCGGACTACCTGATGACTTTGGTCTGCCTCCTTCGAGCATTCCATAGCCGCATCCCAGCACACTTTCGCTTGATCCATTCTCGTCTTTGTAGCAAACGCTGCTACGGCGCTTGAAGAAAGCCCAAGTAATGGCGATCGCGTACATCGATGAGGACTGTCCGTGCGGTGCGGAAACGACTGACACTCGAACTGGAGCAGCGGCGATCATGGCGAGACACTCGATCTACAACAGCAATCCTGCCTGCCCTCTGGGAGCGCCCATATGATATCCCTCGGTCCTGTCGAGAAGGCGATTTGATCGTTGAGCTCCTTGTCGAACGCTGTCGACTTACCCTGTGCCAGTGCCATTCGAATCTTGTTCTCGATCCATTTCCTTTCGTTTTGGCCTGTGTCGGTGACGGTACAGAGGGCCATGCGCTCGGTTTCCGTCATAGGAAGGGTATCTTCTAAGTATGCTTTCAATCTTGCGTCGTATTCCTCTTGCAGCCCATACATGGCGGCTCGCATGTCGGCGTCAGACATTTCAACGTCACTTTGAAGACGGCCGCCGACTTCTCGCAGCGGATTAACATTATTCGAAGATGGGGGGCCTGCGGGGGTTAACGTCTCACGGTGTTCTGGAGAAGGCACCAGAGTTGGGATTGCGCTCTCGGGCATAGCACAGGAAGTGTGGCTTTTCACTAGGCGATCAGCTTCGGCACGGTCGCGCTTCTTGCGCCGCAGAAAGCATAACAGTGACTCGGGGCGTGGGTTTTGTGGAACGCATGGTGCGGTCGTCTTCTATCAATGGGTGGAGCGTGCGGCGGTGAGCACGGGGTGAAATAGTCGAAGATGATACTGTGATTCTCAGCGAGGGAGTCGCCCAGTCTTTGCTTCATGCAGCAAACTGCCGATTGCCGCAAATAGTTGAGCCAGCCCTCGCGCCCAACAGGCGATCCCGCAGGTAAGCGATCAGGGATGTCAGTCGAACAAGAAGATAGTATCGGGCTATTGCGTACCTCACGAGTAAAGTCCAATCTAGATGTATGCTGGCACAGAACTCGTCAGCAGTCGAAATTCTTACCAACCCAGAGCCGTCGTCGTCAAAAGCTTCCACGAGAGATGCAGCGGTCGGGCAAGATCGCTATCCGAGGCGCCTTCCGTCATCTCGGCCAAAGAAGCTGCGTCTTGAGCTGGCGAGGATGTCCCAGCCGAGATACTTAGCCCGACTTTGATGCATCGCCGTCGTTGAAGGCTTACTTGCTTGCAGTTTTGCGGCCGCAATGGGAGTGGTGATCCATACAAGAACTAAGACAAACGCTCTTGCTTTGACCGAGGATCGCCGCCCTAAGGGAATCACACGCTCGAAATATTGCCTGCACTTGATCACTTGAAAACTCACGATGTCTATCAGGAGATGCCTTTGTTGTGTGATTCAGCTTCCAGCCTCACTATTATCTGTTGCGTCAACCCGTTGATCTTGTCTTTGATGACTTCTGTCTGAGCTGGCAACTTAAATACATGCTTGAAAGACAACGGTGCCCTTGCTGTTGGGCATGCGGCGAGTCAAACCGCATCTATGCGCCTAGAAGATGAGATTATGTTTCTAACACCGCTCAGCACCTCGTGTGCTGCAGTGACAAGTTAGGGGAGGCTATTGACCAAAAAAAAAAAAGGGTAGGGAGGTGGGCAGAAGGCTGTGGGAGTTTCTATGCAAGTAGGAAGCCTCGGCGCACATTCATGCCGACGCTTGTTTTGCCCCTGTATGATGAACAATTGCATCCTGGCGCATATCCTGTGCACAATATGATGAACAAAAGGGATCTACACACTTTGATGACCGATTGCAATACACGTGTGTCGGCAGACAAGCATGGTGAGGCAAAAGGTCAACCGTGATTTCCTTTTTTGTGCATGTGCCATGATTCCTACCCGTCTTATCTCGCCAAATATCAATCCCTGCAGGCTGAGACTTTGCATGCATGAAGAGTTCTACGACTTCTATATATATGCAAAACAGCGAGAGCTAGATGTAAATATTGGACGAGCTACTGAGGCCTCAATGCCATGTGACCCATTGAGCCGTAGAGAATGTTGTGCCGTAATCGACTGTATTCCTACTGCCATGCTGTGTTGATTGTTGAATGGTGGGGCAGTGTGGTAGTGTGGCAGGTCAACCTAAAAAGTTGACAACTAGATATTAGTATTATAAGCGTGTTAGCAGTTAGCGGTCAGACATAAGTGGTTAGCAGGTCAGTGGTTAGTGATTAGCGGTTAGTGTGGGATCAAATGTGTTGGCAAAAGTCGGAGCACAAACCCACGCACTGGGCCGATGACCAAAGAGAAAAAAGGCCGACAGAGCTTGTGGTGCCTGTAAATTGTTAGGGCGGCTTCCACCCTGCTGTCGTGATGGGGCTGTGAGCATCGTGAACATTGAGACAAAGGGTGGTGTGAAATGGGGCTGATGGGAGTTGGGGCAAAGGAGTGGTGCATGATGGATGAGAGACGAAACAGACTGCTTGACTCAAACTCAAACAAATCACAATATTTTCGAGTTGTTTATTTGTTGACGAGTGTAATGCCATAAACAAAGCCTTGTAGTTCTAAGTTAAAAATGCGGAGCGGCATTAATAGTATTTGGATGAAAGCCATTGCATACAAGATAGAAAGCATATGAGGTGAGGTTGATGTCGGGAAGGAAGTTTGTCACTATGCATGAGAAGTTTTGGGTTGTTGATGCCTCATTACCTTGACAACCAACAACTCGTTTCGCATCAACTCCTCTTCCCCTCTTCCCCTTTGATTGGCAGGAAGGTTAGCTTGCAGGCCAAGGGCTTCATCGTCCGCCTGGGCTCTATCATGATAGTGAAAGTGAGTCGTGGGTTTTGGCTTTCAATGTGTTTCATAACTTTTGTTCGACTAAAGCTGATGTAGTCTCTTCACAGTAGATGTTCTCCTGGACTACATACCACCCCACCGCATTTGGCGTGCTTTTTGCCTGTGCCCCTGCCTTCCATAGGTTGTTTTTTTTGGTCTAGATTCTGCATGCCGAGTCAAGCAAGCCTTGACCTTATCTGGATTATACGCATCTGGTCCACAGGTACAATGTCACACACCTAGCCTGCCACTCAGCTCTTGGCAATTGTAGCTTCCAGCGGTAGCTGTATTCCATCAAACTGACAACAGTAAGTGCCTGCACAGGTTGCTCCATCGGTATATGGCTCATATATCGAACTATAGGTTTATGTTGCAGCGCTTTCAATTTTGCCATTGCCCTTTTAGTATGCTAGCACATGGGTACCTTCCCCATAGGCTGCCACTTCACTTTGCCCACATCCAGCTTGTGCTATTTATATGGGCACCTCCTGTACTTTTTTTAGGTCTGCAACGACAACACAACAGCGATGATGATGATGCAATGACAACAGTGACGACAACAACAACGATGCAACAACAACAGCGACGACGACAATGCAACAACGACAGCGATGACAATGATGCAACAATCACAGCATGGAAGTAAGCATTTTCCATGCTGCTTTACTTGTTGATTACTTGTCAAATAGTCCTTATAAACAACCGGTATTCCATAGGGTTTACTTTTTTTGTGAGACTGTGAGCTAAATGTTGTGTAATCACAGTCTTTCTTATCCGGTATTACCTTGCAATACCGGTGCGCATTTTTAACCGCTCAGCGCATCTGGACGGGACATACACCGTTGGAACTATTGTTACCCCATGCTGGCACTAAGTGTCAGCATGGGGTAACAATAGTTCAACAATCATTCAGAGTTCAATAATGTTCATCACTCAATTTGCCTGTGGCAGCCAAATCATCACTTCCCACACAGCCACACTTCAATTTCACTGTCCCACCCAAATTCATCACACACATACAAACAAACACCCTAAACACTCACCTACAAACACATCTCACACACAGCCACACTTCAATTTCCCTGCCACAGTCAATTCTCATTTCAAAATAATAATTTCACTGCCCTGGCCAAATTCTCAATTTAATAATTTGGCTGCCACAGTGAAATTGTTCAATTCACAATTTGGCTGAGACAGTGAAATTCACTTTGAATGATCAATGATTTGGCTGTCACAGTCAAATTCAAGATTCATCATTGAGACATCACTTCTCACACAGCCATACTTCAATTTCACTGTCCCAGCCAATTCCTCCATTCAATAATTTCACTGCCCCAGCCAAATCCACTTAATATCCAGTTTTCACCCATACCTCAACCTTCACCAATCGGGACGTATGTGGTATCATTCGAAAGCTCTCATCAAGGGCTATCCAACGGTGTAGGTCCCATTCAAATGCGCTCAGCCGTTCAAAATGCGCAGACATGAAACCAAATCGCTTTTCCAAAATATTGTTTTGTTTATATCTCTTCAACCAATCAAGCAATCCTTCTGTTCCAACAATCAATCATATTCTACTCGTAGATACCTATCGGATGATATATATTACATCCCAATTGGGTAAGAACTAACAGAGTAATTGACCAGTTTATGTTTTTTATTGTTTTGTTGATAGCAAACTAACCAAAATAGCTATAAATACGTGCTTACCACCGTTGGAGAGGTCTCGTCGAGCTCTTTCCAACGGTGTATGTCCCGTTCAGATGCGCTGAGCGGTTAAAAATGCGCAGCGGTATTGCAAGGTAATACCGGATAAGAAAGACAGATCTGAACTCGAACCAAACCACAAGTTCAGTTTGGTTTGGCCACTGAGACAATTGGTTTGGTTCAAGTTCCGCTGAAGTGCAGTGGGCGTGAACCGGACCCATTACAATACATTGGCCCCCAATCAAAAATCAAGCATCAGATCAATATTAATATTAGGTCAAATATTTGATCTTAAGGTGATTTGAAAGGGGGTCAGTTTCTGCACATTTGGTTAATTCTTGTGCAGCACTCAGATAATCATTGTATATTATGTAAATCTCAATATACATATTACTGTGGAATTATAAACGCGCCCACTGGGTGCAAGGCACATGGGGACACTCTGATGTGTTGGCACACACGGGCGGGTCAGTGTGCGGGGGTGGTTGGGTGAGTGGGCAGGCAGGCTGTGGGGTATCCAGTGCATTGGCACGTTGGCATGCACATCCAATTTAAAGCAAAAGTTTAGTTTTGAACTGGTTTTGAACCAAACTGAACCAAACTTAACTGGTTCTGAACCAAACCATTTGGTTTGGTTCAGGTTCAGACTGTTGATGACCAAGTGGTTCTGGTGCGGTTCTGGTTCAGCCATTCTACAGCCGAACCAAACCAGAACCGGACCACGGCAACACTAGGAGTGACCGCAAAGGCGGATAAATGCGCGGCAAAATGGTTGACATAAGCAACATCGGCAGCGTCTCTGGAAAATTCAACAAACTAAGGGCCAGTGAGCTCAGATACAGTGCTGTACAAAGGAGATTGCTTACCCGGGAGGCAGCATTCATAATAGTATACAATAGTGGTAAGGGTTGTCCGGCGTTTGCAAGGATATGACGGACGTGGCACCCCCCACCCGAACCCGGGTGATCAGACCCTGGCTGCATGCAGTGATTCCAAATTTGAGTCATACTCCATGCCTTTCGGCAGATGATGTCAGTGATCTCCGTCATGATCAGCTTTTCTGATCTATCCATGACATCCGATGACATCAAGTATGCGGCGATAATCATCGGATTGGCTAAGGAATTGCATGATGCGTGCTATGGGAGGGGTTGGTTTGTCAAGCAAGGTGAGAAAGCGCTTGAAAATGTCGCATTTCATTTCGGGGGGTGCACCGAGAATCCTGTGGACATGCAGGAACCTTGTCAATCCTGAGACCCGTAGCGACGCGCCGTGTGTACATAGCGATGGGGTTGGATAGCATTCATTTGGAATCTGCGGGCTTTGTGAGGATTGGCATCAAGCCCCTGTGTATTAGATCCTTGGGTAAGCGGGCTTAATGAGAGAGTGCAGTTTGAAGGCCCTCCGAGGTGTCTTTGACATCATTGGTAGTCTAGTATAGTGATTTGAAGTACACAGCAATCACCCTAATGCCTGATCTCAGCATACAGCGTGAAGATAACAGGCCTTTGACGAATATGGCGACCATGAGGCTACGCTCCGAAAAACTCCGTGCGGTGGATGTCAGACGTCAAAAGATTCAGACACTGCAAGCCGCTTAGTAGTATGGCACTGCGGCGGTCCGCATTGGAATCCGCAAGAGCGAGGGCTGAGCTGAGCATTCGCCGTAACTCATCATTCACAACGAGGAGTGGGGGACGCAAGGAAAGAGCATAGGTGATCGTGTCGACATGCCCAATTTGTCCCTGCATGCAACAGCTTGGAGTCAGTTAGATCAATAGGTTCGATTAAATAGTGAGATAGGATTCACCAGCCCGTCTCTGAACGGAGTTATCATCTCCACAATCGTTCGGCCCATGAGCTCTACCGATACCGCCACACCCTACTAAACCGTAGCTCGAAGAGGGAATTAGGACCTGGAAACTTTTGTACCAGCATCCTCAGTGCAACCGGGGTATTGGAGTGCGTCGGGGTAGCAGCAGGGTCCGAATCTGCCACATCAGAGGGTGGATTGGTGCGCGTGTAGCCGGTTCGAAGGACGCTGTGCAGGCTGCCATTACTTCCGCGATGTTCTTTATTGTGTCAAGCGGCGCGTCTTTGAGAATCGCAATCAAACCGTTCTGAATCCACTGGACACCCAGTTTGCAATGTCGTGGGAGCGGCTTCCGGCGCTAATATACCCTGATCTGATACGGTTGCGAAAAGTTTGAGGGGTACGTTGGGCTAGATAGGAGCAAGGCTGCTGGTGACCCAGAAACTTTACAGAGCCCATATCTCGAAGCTTTTCCCCTTGCACAGGTAGGCGAGTTATTGTGGCACGTTGCCACTACGCATTCAACTGTTGGCCCAAAGACATGCCTTGGCCAGAACACATCGCTTTACAGTTCGAACTTGTTAACCAATTCACCACCGAGGAAAACGATTACTATGGGCCATTCAATTCCCTCCTTACCGATCTCTTCCCTACTTCGGAATACTACCAAGTTGCCCCCCAGTTCAAACGCGTGAAAGGCTCGATGGACTTCAGTGTAATCTTCCTTGTTACAAGGCGCAAGGTTCCTGTCTTCTTTATTGAGCTTAAGACCTATGTCGCCTGCGATACAGCCTCCACGCGCATACAAGCTGATGACCAGATGCGCGATAGATTCCTCGACTTCCGTATGGGAAGCATTCCCATCCCCACGCTCTATGGATTGAGCGCTTTCGGCACACGTATCTGTGTCTACGAGTTCAATGTTGAGAGTGACATCCTCACCCCGGAGCGTATCTCGCGTCACAAAAAAATGTTTACCGACGCTGCGCCGAAGGAATGGTGGAATCTTGATATCTTGGAACCGCAGGGTGAAGCTAGGTTGAAAGAAATTGTTGGTCAGATTAAAGCCATGGCTGCCAATCTCACCGCGCATTGTGAGTCATTTTTGTCTTTCCCTTGAAACTTGTTTGACTCTGTGAACACAGAACGTCTGTTCTCTCAAAGCTGCCACCACCTCCTAGGTTGTGTTTGAACCGTGTACATGTAAAGTTACCGTGTGCAGAATTGTACATTAGCTCACCCAAAGTCACTGCCGCAAGTTCAGAATGCTATTGTGGTTGAGCCAGACTCAAATTGCCAGCCTCATCTGTCAATGCCGCTAGCACTTCCGTTTCGGATTTGGCGCGCAGATGCAGCGCTCGTTCCTCTGTGTTGCCGGTAACTGCATCATCCCTGATGGGCCCTATGGGGCTCAACGCCACACGGTATGTCGACAGCCTCACGATTTCGATGCGGTCGGCTGTCGCTGTCTGTATCCTTGATCGGGTGCCACAGATCGACTGCATGCACTAACAGAGCCTGTGATTTCTGCTACCCGTCTTTTGTCCCTGCCCAGTAAGAACGGCGCGCGTTCCTTGCCTTTGCCTTTCGATGGCAACTTGTATAATGATTCAGTTTCTGTGGCATCTAAATCCTCATTCCTGTTGCACTGCCTGAATTTGTGTTGCTGCTCGCTTGCAGTAAGTTCGTTGTCAACCTCTCACCACGAACACGCTGTAGGGTCCTTCTTTCCGTACATACAGCCTGGGTCCTGATCGAGTCGGGCTGCCAATCTCCACCCTCTTCGCCCACTCGCTGACATCGTTGGGGTTTCGCCTGAGCAGCACTTCATTGACCAAGAATGGCCTTCAGTGGAGTCCAGCAGGACGGCCACTACAGAACACGAAACCAATGCAAGCCGACCCGGTCCCCGTCCACAGCCTCGCACGAGTCCTGCGCATGGCGATGGCTTTACAATGTCTCGGAAGAACTGGACTGGTGTGAAAGGTATAATTATCGCCAATCCCTATTTATCTGATGCACATCACGCCATGATGCAATTTTCTCTTCACTACAGTGACTCCACAGGCAGACAAGCACGAAACAGGGCACAATAAGAAAGCGTCTTGTGAGTACTTGCCGTCGGGACATTTTGCCAACTGATGCTTACTCTACGACTCCGATGTTTATTGCGCTTTGACCAAGTCAAATATCCTGCTCACATCAAGATGACTTGCCAACTTGACAGTGTACCCATGTCGTTTCTTGTATTACAGGGGCTGCAGTCGTCATGCTGGGATGGACATGCGCCGATCTCTTAGGTCGTTATTCTCATTTTCGGTATCCGTTTCGCTGTCGAAATCAGAAAGAATCGCGCGGTGCTTTCCTTTGGAAACCCGGGACATGGATTCCGTAGGGCTGAGTGGTGAGCGTTGTGTCGAACGAGGTGCCAACACTGTGTTCAGCCCGCGGCACTGGAATGTACCACTACCCGTTTGATGTCAGCGAGATCCTCATACGTTGACGGATGGCTCGTTCAACAGTTGCTATCGCAAATTCAGGCATGACATCTGGTGACTGTCCAGGGTTGCCTGCAGCCATCGCCGAGCAGGGCTTGCCTCGCGAGTTGTTGTCAATCAAGGCGATTAATCAAATCACAACGCTCAGTCGTGGCTGCAATGACCATTGTCAAGCTGCCAGTGTCTAAGAATCAGAGGTTAGGACACAGAAGAAAGGGTATATGAACCACATACTTTTGCTGATCATTTCTTGCTACTCTCCAGGCAATACAAGGGAACGATAGATGCCACCCTGGCCGCAAACTGGGTGAGGGCGCTGAGAGCTGATCCACTTCGTCCAAGACCAGGAAACGAACCACCAGGGGATGTGAAGAGAGCGTGAAGTTTTTGTGGCGTACTGCACAGGATGTGAGGCATGCTTTGTTGCAGGAGACGAAGTTCCTGTATCACATCTCCTCCCGTGCCGACACCAAGGGCGGAGCGGATACCGATGGGACCACCGAGGTCTCGATTCATGCGCTGCGCCCGAGTCGCTTGGTCAACGGTCGTGGAGATAATAACTACAATAGGCCCGCGGTTCGAGGGTTTTCCCGCAAGATTCGTCATTGCCACATGGATGGCCGGGATGATGTAAGCCGCAATGCGCTCTTGTGTCGGAGGCGCCTGAGCTATGATGTCAGAACCACACAGAAGGAATGGGAGCGCTCGCTGCTGAATTTTGTTCGGGGGGCCGATACTGCGTAAACGATAAGCACCATGAGAATTTCTCTCAAGATGCTCTAGTATCCAAATTCATGCGTACCCATATTTGTTGATGGATCGTAGGAGCTCTGGCATGAGCGGCAAATGCTCCCACTTTGAGACTACAGCACCGTTCTCACGCTCGCGCCCTGAGTTGAACCCGTTATCCTCACCAACGGTCTGAACGTGCAACGTTAGGATAATTGTGTGTTGAGAGCGTCAAGAGTCAACTGACCGATGCTGTAGATTTGCGTCGAGAGATGTTGAGAGACATCTTGTGCTTGTCCCGGATTAAAGTATTGATGCCATTCATTCCGGTTCCCCCGCTTAATATACTGGCACTGTCGCGACGGGGCATCACTTCAGTATTACCGATTGACCACGTCCTTTGGATTGGGCCGCTAAGAGCACCCGTGGCCCCATTAGCGCCACGGATAGAGCCCGTCCGCTGGCTGGGGGGAATGCCAAGACCGACGTCTGGACGACTGGGAAGAACATGCAGTGGGTTGAGCTCGGCCCGCCGGTGCCACCGGCACCAAGGTGGCTAATATTGGCATGGGTGTTGTTAAGGTTGTTCGAGTGCAGCTTATGCAGTACCGCCTAATCCGCCGCCGCTTCTGCAGCGCTAACACTGCTCTGCATGCCAGAGCCGTTTATGGCAGGCAATGAATTGGAAGCCACAGCATTCAGCACGGCGATAGGATTGTTAGACCTGTTGGGTATGACACCCACACCGGCGGCGGAACTTGTACCGTTAGCGTTCTGCATGTGCGCCAGCGTTTGAAGAGCGAGTAATTGCCCCACGGATGTCGTGAGTGTATTGACGCGCTGAGTCAGTTCATCAGCTGTCCCAGCTGGGGTTTGCGGACTCTGTCCGGCGGTGTTCGACCGCTCAATCAATCAGTTAAGCTTTCGTGTGACATCCCCGAGTTCGCGTTGAATTTCCTTTGTGGAATACTTGCACCGAAGGAGGCGGTTTAACAAGTCGTTGATAAATGGGGATGCTTTGGCTTGCGTATCGAAGCCGTCTGACGGTCCATGATGGAAAACATCGAAGCTCAATGGGGGACGATCATATACCTGATTGTTGCTGTTCATTGAAATGGACCACGATGAAGCACGGCTCAGTGAGTTACGGTCCGTGGTAACGCCGCTGATGCTTGGAAGGGTATCTTGTTGCCGTTGGGCAGAGCACCTCCAAATATGCCACCTGCCACACTAAGCATGTGTTCGTCATAAGGTTGAGAAAATGGCGTTGTTCCTCGAGTTGTGGAGGGATTCTGGTCGTGACTGTGTGAAAAAGACCGGGGCGAGGCAGATGATGGCGATTCGCGTAGCATCTCCAACACCGGCGGCTCCGCCACCAGAATCGTCGGTCCCCAAATTCAGAGACAAACACGCACAATACGCGCAGAGTGCCAACACCAGGCTACGCGGCTTGTAGCTGCGATTAATAATCGAAGAACGAGAGGGTAATGGGAAAATGGGATGCACGTCTTGCAGATAAACTTCCGCAAGATGTTGAATATGTGCTGGAGGCAGGTCGACGTTGTTAGGAGCCGACGCGCCATATATGGACGAAAGTTGACTTTTCGAAAGCGCAGCATCAGAATTTGGAGAATTGGCGTCGTCCATATTGTACATTGGCTGGCTTCGCCTGTGATGCAATAAGTATTGCTCAGCAAAAACGCGTTCAAAATGGAAACTTCAATAACGAACCAGAAACTACGGGTGTATGGAGATTCGAGAGCTTGATGGTGCATGCCGGTAGCCGACCCTTGATACCGCACCGCGTCCGTTTCAGTTGGGACAAGTCCGCCCTCGTCGTCGGGGGATCTACTCCTGCCCAAGGAATGTGCAGGGCTGGGTTCACTCGCTCAACAGATCTGATAGGAAATGCACGTTTGGTTTCACGTCATCCGAATGATCAGACCAGGAATACGAGTTGGACGCCGCAACTCCACCAAATTCAAATGGCGCTGATTGGGGCGGCAGCATGAGGAAATGAAGCTGATGACGACGCAGAACAAGGGTCACGCCGCCGTAAATATTGTTTGCACCTGGATGCCCTGAGTTTTGAGCGGGACTGTTATGCAGCAAACCGGCGAGAGCCAAATTCAGTTGATCGCCAGGCCAGGACGTTGGCGGTGGCTCCAAACTGTTTCCGCCCTGGCCATTAACAGCAGGAAATCCGCGGCTGCCGGGTAGCACGCCTCCCACATCGGACGAAGCGTGGGTTCTGGCGGCTGGATGTCTGTATGTGGGTGCGAAATCCATGATTTTTGGGGACAATGAATCTGACGCGGGGACCTCAAGTGGGGTTCGGATTCAATGGACGCGGAACGCATTGATACGGGCTTCCTGGACAGGAGGGGGTGGAATTGCTGGAGGTGTCGTTGCAGTCGTACTTGTCTTGAGGGGACTCTCAAGCTCAGGGCGAG
>Ga0182024_10010986_pt1 | contig 18308 bp, 13 predicted proteins | sample P32metaG_FD_120480 | JGI IMG/M metagenome (GOLD analysis project Ga0182024, IMG submission 120480) | Permafrost microbial communities from Stordalen Mire, Sweden - P3-2 metaG (Illumina Assembly) | ecosystem: Environmental > Terrestrial > Soil > Wetlands > Permafrost | place: Sweden: Stordalen... | reverse complement strand
GGGGGCGGCGGCGGCGCGACGTTGTCCGCGCGGGCCGCGCGATAGCTTCCCGATGCGGTCAGCCACACTAGGACGATCAAAAGCTTGGTTATTCGCATCATCTTTAGTCCGTGGCGCGGCGCGCAAATTCCCGCGATATTTACTCTCCCGCGCGCCGACTCTGTAAGTTTCGGCTGACAGTGACTTCGTCGTTTAGGGAGATAGGCGCAAGCTTTTGATATCAGTAGTGTACTAGCTGCATTCGGGAGCCGGGAGCGCATATACGCACCTCGCAGCGGGGTTGCCGCACGACGATCATGCTGTCACCACGGTCTCGGGCGCGGATTATTTCATCAATTTGTGCCCGTATCCATGCGGCTAACTGGGAGATCGAAGATGTTGCATTACGCCGTGGTATTTCTGGTCATCGCGCTGATCGCAGCTGTGTTCGGATTCGGCGGAATAGCCGCCGGTGCAGCCGGTATCGCGAAAATTCTGTTCGTGGTGTTTTTGATCGGCGCAATCGTGTCGTTCTTGATGCACGGGCGCAGCCGTATCTGAACTGCGGCTTTAAGTTTTGGGTGGAGCCTAGGCAAGCCTCCCGGGGCCGGCGGATTCTGATTTGCGCGCCCTTCGGGCGCGATGCGCCAAGCGTCGCGGCGCGATTGGCTGCGTCTGGCTATGACGCTCATGTTTGCCGCGACTTGGGTGAAGTGGCGGCCGTGTTCGACCACCACACGGGCGCCATCCTACTCACCGACGAGGCGTTGAATGGCCGTGTCGATGACCTCGCGGACGCCGTCGCCGCTCAGCCGCCTTGGTCCGACGCGCCTTTCATTCTCCTGACCTCACGACACCCAGATGGCCTCCTTCTGCCGGAACAAGCGGGGCAGCGGCTGCTCAGTTTGGTCACCAACGTCGTGGTCCTGGAGCGCCCGCTGGGTACGCGTTCGCTGTTGAGCGCCGTCGATACGGCGCTGCGAAACAGGCAACGTCAATTCGATCTTCGAGATCGCATCCAGGAACTGCGCGAGAGCCGCGAGGCGCTCGAAATCAAAGTCGCGGAACGAACCGCCGAACTCAAGGTGGAGATGATCAATCGTGCACAAGCCGAAGCGGCGCTGCGGCAGAGCCAGAAAATGGAAGCGGTTGGACAGTTGACGGGAGGCATCGCCCACGACTTCAACAACATGCTGTCCGGCATCATCGGATCGCTGGAGATCCTGAAGCGCCGGATTGCTGCGGGTCGACTCGACGACGTCCAGCGCTTCATGGATGCTGCGTGGACGTCCGCAAATCGCGCGGCCTCGCTCACCCAGCGGCTCCTTGCTTTCTCCAGGCGGCAATCGCTCGATGCGAAGATCGTGGACCTCAACGGCTTGGTGGGCTCGCTCGAGGTGTTGTTGCGCAGAACGATCAACGAGCAGAGCGTCCTGAAGCTCGAACTCGCGCTCGATCTGCCGTCCGGGATCGTCGACGCCGATCAGCTCGAGAGCGCTCTGCTGAGCCTTGCGATCAACGCCCGCGATGCCATGCCCGATGGAGGGATAGTCACGGTGAAGACCGGCTCGATCGCCCTGGAGGATGCCGCCGCCGCAGCCTCGCTCGGCCTCGTGCGGGGCCGATACGTCACCATTTCAGTGAGTGATACGGGGGTGGGAATGGCTCCCGAGCTTCTCGAGCGGGCATTCGAGCCTTTCTTCACGACCAAGCCACTGGGTCAGGGCACCGGCCTCGGATTATCGATGGTGTACGGGTTCGCCAAGCAAAGCGGAGGACAGGTGCGAATCCAGAGCAAGCCCGGTGCCGGCACTTCCGTCACCCTGTACCTTCCAGCCACCGATACCGAGCCTGCCAACGAACCGCAATCGTCCAATGCACAGATCAACGGAGGCGACGGCGAATCGGTGCTCTTCGTGGAGGACGACGCCTCCGTGCGCATGCTAATCCGCGATGTGCTGCAGGAGCTTGGGTACTACCCCATCGAGGCGGCCGAGCCGGAAGCTGCGCTCCCCATCCTCGCATCCGACCAGCGGATCGACCTTTTGATATCCGATGTGGGCTTGCCCGGCATGAACGGCCGGCAACTCGCGGAAGTAGCGAGAAAGCATCGGCCGAAATTGCCCATTCTGTTCATCACCGGCTACGCCGAGAATGCGGCGATCCGCGCCGGCTTCCTGGGCTCGAACATGGCGATGATCATGAAGCCCTTTGCCATCGACAGCCTGGCAGCGAAGATAGGCGAGATGACACGCTCGCAGTTGCATTGATCGAGATTGCGAACTTGTACACTTCGCCGGACGGCGGTCGGTGCAGTATTTGCGGAATAGACGTCGACGACGGTTAACCGATGATGCGCAATCAGTTCGAGAGTCCGGTGCCGGCCGCCAGCAAGGTCCCGGCGATCACGCTCGGGTTCTGGCTGATCAAGATTCTGGCGACGACGCTTGGCGAGACCGGCGGCGATACCGTCACCATGACGATGAACCTCGGATATTTGATGGGCACTGCGATCTTTCTGTCGCTTCTCGTCGTTCTCGTCGCCTGTCAAATCCGGGCACGATCTTTTCATCCCGCGCTGTATTGGGCAACCATCGTGGCCTCGACGACGGCGGGCACCACCTTGGCGGACTTCGCCGACCGTTCGCTCGGCATCGGATACGCGGGCGGCTCGACGCTATTGCTGATCTGCGTTCTCGCGGTCCTCGGCTTGTGGTATCGATCGGAGGGTACGGTGTCGGTCAACACCGTGAATTCCCCCCGAGTCGAGTCATTCTACTGGGCGACGATCACCTTCTCGCAGACCCTCGGCACCGCGCTCGGAGATTGGATGGCCGATGACACGGGACTCGGATACCTGGGCGGCGCGCTGGTATTCGCCTCCGCGCTGGCCGTGATCACGGCAATCTACTTCTGGACGCGAGCATCCCGGGTGCTGCTGTTCTGGGCAGCGTTCATCTTGACCCGTCCCTTGGGAGCGACCTTGGGTGACTTCTTGGACAAGCCGGTGACCCAGGGTGGGCTGGCGCTCAGCCGCCCCATCGCAACGGCGGTGATCGGCGCGGCCATCATCATCTGCGTGTGGCTCATTCCGCAGCGGGCCGCCTCGCATCCGACCGGAGCCCGCTGAGGATGCCGCAAGCCGGCTAGCGGCTTCCTCCGCAAAGGTGCAATTCGATGACGGTCGGTTGGTTGGGGAGCCGATACAGAGCGACGTAATCGATCCCGAGAGCGAGCTTGATTCCGGAGAGCGCCGGGAACCTCTGGAATTGCTGGTCTTTCATTAGATCGGTTTCGCTGGCCCGGTACAACGTGCGTCGATACCAGTCCTCCACCGCATCCAGGGGATCGCTCGTCACGCCAGTGAACCGGGCACACCAGCGTCCGAGACTCTCCGTCCGCCAAGCATCGTCCATCACGGCCCGGTTCAGGCGCGGATAGGTCGGCAGTCCGGTCAGATTTTGGGTGACGGCAGGCAATGCGGCCGGCAGCGCGCAGAAGTAGGCGGCGGCAAGCGCCGTGAATCTCAGACCTTTAATGGTGCGCATCAGGCATCGTATCGGCTGCGTACTCAATCTCTTTAGCGACTGCCGAAATCGAGGCCAGGTACGGCCGCCAGCCCCCTAGCGGGGTGATCTCGACAGCGCCGTCGGTACCGTACGACTCGCACATGAACCCAGTCACCGTCGCTCCACCCTCGAGCTCGATTTTCCCCAATCCGAGCGGGGCGGGGATACCTTCGATGAACGATGCGACCTCATGGGAGCGCAAAGTCCAAATCTCGAGCTCGATCGATCCGCCGCCGCTCGAGTCTCGAACCAAGCCCGGCCGCGCCGGCTCGCCGGGCAGCGCGAATAGGCGATAGCGCGCCGCAGTCTTTGCTTTTCTGACGAAGCGGCCGCCCCGATCCAGCAGCTGATGATTGAGCGGCAAACCCTCCATGTGCGCACCGCAAACGGCAATCGACATGAAGCTGTCCTGCAGCGGCAAGTCGCCGAACGTTCTGACGTGCGGTTCCGTGGTCGTCGTAGGCATCGCCAACTCCAACGCACCCAATCGCTGAACCGACGCCCGGTGCAGGCGACCGCCCCACGCGAGGAGCGATGCGTCGGTGCCGCGCCGACCGACCAGCGTAACTCCGAACGGCAGACCGTCGGTGCGAAACCCCGTCGGCACGGCCACGCCGGCGAGGTCGAGCAGGTTCATAAAATTCGTGTAATAACCCAGATGTGTATTCAAGCGAATCGGATCCGCCTCGACTCGTCCAATCTCGTAGACCGTGCCGGCGGTGGGGGTCAGGAGCACGTCCGCCGATTCCCATGCACGCTCGGCCGCACGCTTCAGCACCATCAGCCGATAGAGGCCTTTGAATGCATCGACCGCGGAAAAGTCCGCGCTCTTCTCGATGACTGCACGTGTCACGGGATGCAGCGCATCCGGGCGGCGGCGGATGAATTCCTCCAACGCGGCGTAGCGCTCGGCCACCCAGGGTCCCCCGTACAGCAGCTGCGCCGCATCGAGAAAGGGGGCAAAGTCGATGCGCACGATGGACCCGCCGAGCGATTCGATTCGCGCGATCGCCTGCTCGAACAGCCGGGCATATTCCCCGTCTCCGAAGAATTGGAGCTGTCCCCCGTGAGGGACGCCGAATCGGCGTCCGGACAACGTACGTTCGGTCTGTCGGCGGGAGAAGGGATCATCGGCGTCGAAGCCCTCCGCTACCCTCAACACAGCAGCCGCATCCTCTGTCGTGAGGGCGAAGATCGACACGCAGTCGAGCGACCGGCACGCCGGTACCACGCCTCGCGTACTGAGGCGTCCGAGGCTCGGCTTCAATCCGACGATATTATTGAACGCGGCCGGGATGCGGCCCGAACCGGCGGTATCGGTGCCGAGGCTGAAGCTCGCAAGCCCGGTGGCGACCGCGACCGCCGAGCCTGAACTCGATCCACCCGAGATGAAATCCCGATGAAAGCTGTTGCGGCAGGCTCCGTATGGAGAGCGGGCACCCACGAGGCCGGTGGCAAATTGATCGAGGTTGGTCTTGCCGAGCGGAAGGGCTCCGGCATCCAGCAGACGCTGCACGACGCGGGCCGAGCGGGTAGGCGTGTAAGAATACGCCGCACATCCGGCCGTGGTGGGCATCTCCGCCAGATCGATGTTGTCCTTGATGACGAACGGAATGCCGTACAGCGGAAGCTCATCGATGGAGCGTTCCTCGATCGCCCGCGCATGCCGGAGGAGTTCCTCCGGGCTTCGCCGCGTGATCCATACATGGTGCTCGGGTGCCCGATCGGCTCTCGCCAGCGCCTCCTCCACGAGCTCTGTGGGCGTGAGATTCCCGGCGCGGTACGCGCGCAGCAGATCGGAGATCAGAAAGCTTCGCGAAGCGGGCATGGCCCGACTATACCGTGAGCAATGGAGGATACGCACCCGCACGGCGACAGTCGCCACCGCGCGCGATCGTGGGGCGTGCGCCGCCGCGTTTGCACGCTTGCAGTGCAAATGCGGTACCCGTATCGGCGCATTGACCCTCTCGAGGCGAGGATCTCGAATGTCATACCTGCCGCTTTTGCGGCGATTGGACACCACCGGCACCGACTCCGCGAAATTGGCACGGCACTTGCTCAACTCAAAGTCAATGTGCGTCTAGGGTTCCGGCTCGCGTCGACGAGTGTCTGGTCCGAGAGAGGCAGTCCCGGCCGGAAAAGCGTTGAGGCGACGCCGGCTTGGGATACACGGCGGGATAAAAGCCCGGGAGATCAATGTCGAGGAGGCTCACGCTGACTCGGGATGGTCTCCGCTCGAGGGGATTACCCGAGTCAAGCCGAGCCTTCGAACAGAGGAAGGCTTCGCACATGAATCATCAGCAAAACAGCGCCGACACCGGTGGTGCCGCCATTTACGACACTCATCTCGAGGGCGGGAAGCATTGGTCCATGACCCTGCGCGGCGGCACGTTAATGCGCCTCGTCGATCTCGAAGGCGGCGCCAATGTAGGGATGCTGTTCTTCAATCCCTACAATCCGCTCGAGCGCTACAACGCGCCCGACACCCTGAAGTGCCAGCACACCTTCAAACTCACCCGCGGCCATTGCCTGTACTCCGACATGGGCCGCATTTTCTGCTCCATCGTCGAGGATTCGGCGGGATGGCACGACACGATCTGCGGCAATTGCGATCGAGCCCTGGTGCGGGAGCGTTGGGGTCTCAAGAGCTATCAGCAATATCGCAACGATTGGTACCAGAACGGCCACGATGCATTCCTGGTCGAAGGAGGCAAGTACGGCCTCGGCCGCCGCGATCTCGCTGCCAACGTGAACTGGTTCAGCAAGGTTTACACCGACGACGCCGGGAACATGACGTTCGATCCGGCCGGCTCGCCCAAGAAGGCGTTCGTCGATTTACGCTTCGAGATGGACACGCTGGTATTGCTCCATACCTGTCCGCATCCGCTCAATCCGGCCGACGATTATCCGAGATCGCCGATCGGCCTCGAACTCCTTGAGTCTCCCCCGGTTCGCGCCGACGATTTTTGCTTGAACGCCTGCGAGGAGAACATCCGCGGCTTTGAGAACACCCGGCTGTACCGGCAGTGCGCCCACCCGTCTGCGGGGATTGCGCCATGCTGAAGGAAAGCCGATTGTCGCCCGGCACCGCTCGCTACCGCCGCGTGATACTGGCGGGTGAGTACTGGTTCGACATCGTGGGAGCGGGACAGCGATTCCGGATCGTGGACGTCGATGGCAATCAGGCCGCGGACACCCTGCTGTTCTCGGCGGCCGATCCGGCGGAGCGATACTCCTTCGTGGACACGCTGCGCGCTCAGCGCAACGTCTACCTGAGTGTAGGCTCGAAGCTTTTGTCCACTGCCGGCCGTGCGCTGGCCGAAATCGTCGCCGATACCGTGGGCCGGCACGACACATTGGGCGGTGCCTGCGCGTCCGAGTCGAATACCGTGAGGTACGCGCTCGAAAAACGAAGCATGCACTCATGCCGGGACAGCTATCTGCTCGCGGTCGCCGAGAACGAGCGGTTCGGTCTCACCAAGCGCGATCTCACGCACAACATCAATTTCTTCATGAACGTTCCCGTGTCCGCGGACGGTTCGTTGACTTTTGCCGATGGGGTGAGCGGGCCCGGAAAATACGTGGAACTTTCCGCTCTCCTGGACGTGCTCGTACTCATATCGAATTGCCCGCAGCTGAACAATCCGTGCAATGCGTACAATCCGACTCCCCTAGAGATCCTGGTCTGGGACGGCGATGTTCCGTAAGGTTCTCATCGCGAACCGCGGAGAGATCGCCTGCCGCATCATTCGCACGCTGCGTCGCATGGGGATCGGATCGGTCGGCGCCTATTCGGATGCCGACCGCCACGCGCTGCATGTGCTGCAAGCGGACGAATCGGTGCACTTGGGACCGTCACCGGCGTCGGAGTCCTATCTTCGAGGCGACAAACTGATCGAGGCATGTCGAAAGACCGGCGCGCAGGCCATCCATCCGGGATACGGCTTCTTGAGCGAAAATGCCGATTTTGCCGAGCTCTGTGATTCCTCCGGCATCGAGTTCATCGGGCCGACGCCGGGACAAATTCGCGACTTCGGCCTGAAGCATACCGCGCGCGACATCGCAGCCCGCGCGGGCGTTCCTCTGCTTCCCGGAAGCGGCTTGCTCGAGAGTGCCGGAGCGGCCAAGCGCGAAGCGGCGCGAATCGGTTATCCCGTGATGTTGAAGAGCTCGGCGGGCGGCGGGGGCATCGGCATGCAGCTCGTGCGGCGCGAGTCCGAGCTTACCGCTGCGCTCGATACGGTCGAGCGGCTGGCGCGCAAAAATTTCAGCGGCGGCGGTGTCTTCGTGGAGCGTTATGTCGAGAATGCGCGCCACATCGAGGTGCAAATCTTCGGCGATGGAGCAGGGGAGGTGGTGACGCTCGGGGAACGCGATTGCTCCGTTCAGCGCCGCCATCAGAAGGTGATCGAGGAGACCCCGGCCGCGGGATTGTCCGAGGCGCTACGCGGCGATCTGCACTCGGCTGCGGCCCGCCTCGGACGAGCCGTCCGCTACAAGTCCGCCGGTACGGTGGAGTTCGTGTACGACGCGGAACGCCTCGAGTTCTTTTTTCTCGAGGTCAACACGCGGTTGCAGGTCGAGCATTGCATCACTGAAGAGGTGACCGGCGCGGATCTCGTCGAGTGGATGATCCGTGTCGCCGCGGGCGACGGATTCAAGCTGGCCTCACCCGCCCGTCACGGAGCCTCGATCCAGGCAAGGCTCTACGCGGAGGATCCGGCGAGAAACTTCAGGCCTTCCGCCGGCGTCCTGACACAGGTGCGCTTCGCCGGCGGCGCCCGCATCGAAACTTGGATCGAGAATGGAACGGAGGTGTCCTCTCATTACGATCCGATGCTCGCCAAAATCATCGTGAGCGGTGCCGATCGCGCAGCTGCCGTGACGGCCATGCAACGAGCCCTGAACGATACTCGCATCGACGGTATCGAGAGTAACCTGGAGTATCTGCGAAGCTTCGTCGCCAGCGAGGCGTTTGCGGCCGGCGGCATAACGACCCGTGCCCTGGAGAGTTTTTCCTACACTCCGCGGTCGATCGAGGTGTTGAGCCCCGGAACTCAGACGACCATTCAGGACTATCCCGGCCGGCTTGGGTTTTGGTGCGTTGGCGTGCCTCCGTCGGGACCGATGGATCATTGGTCTTTCCGTCTCGCTAATCGGGCAGTGGGCAATTCGCCCGATGCTGCCGCGCTCGAGATCACCATGGCCGGGCCGACGCTCAAGTTCAATACCGGCGCGGTGATCTGCCTGACCGGCGCCGAGAGTTCAACCGATATCGACGGCATGCCCGCCGCCTACTGGGCGCCGATCACCGTGGCGCCCGGCGCTATTCTCAAGGTCGGTGCGCCGCGCCGCGGCGGGTGCCGCTCTTATCTCGCAATTCGCGGTGGATTCGATGCGCCTCACTACCTGGGAAGTCGGGCCACTTTTACACTGGGAAAGTTCGGCGGCCATGGCGGACGAGCATTACTTGCCGGAGACGTTTTGCATGTGAACGCCGACCCCGCTGGGTCCTCTGACGAGTCTGAGCCTCGATCGATTCCCCGAGCACTGGTGCCCCGCATTGCTTCAGACTGGGAGCTCGGTGTCCTGGACGGGCCGCATGGCGCACCGGACTTTTTCACCGTCGCGGACCTCGAGGCCTTCTACGCGAGCTCCTGGGCGGTTCATTACAACTCCAATCGAACCGGGATCCGACTGATCGGACCCAAGCCTGGCTGGGCTCGCAGCGACGGAGGCGAGGCGGGGCTTCACCCCTCCAACATCCATGACACGGCGTACGCAGTCGGCGCCGTCGATTTCACGGGCGACATGCCCGTCATTCTGGGCCCGGACGGCCCATCGCTGGGCGGGTTCGTATGCCCAGTCACGGTGGTGAACGCCGAGTTGTGGAAGCTCGGACAGCTTCGGCCTGACGATCGCGTGCGCTTCCGGCGATTGACGCCCGAAGCGGCCGCCGAGCTCGAGGCAGCACAGGATCTCGCCGTCGATCGCTTGCAGGGCTTCCCCGTCGTGCCGGCGCTGCGCGAGGCGTTCCAAGCGGTTTCACCCATCCTCGGGTTTTGGCCGCCACAGTCGGGCCGTGCTCAAATCGTATACCGGCGTTCCGGCGATTCCTGCTTGCTGATCGAATTCGGACCGATGGTTCTCGACTTCGCGTTGCGCCTGCACGTGCACGCGTTGATGTCTTGGCTCGAAGCCCAAAAAATTCCCGGCATCATCGATTTGACGCCGGGAATCCGCTCCCTGCAGGTGCATTACGATCGGCGCATCCTGGCGGAAGATCGGCTGGTCTCCCTGCTGACGGCCGGGCAAGCCTCGTTGACCGGCCTCGATGACATGGTGATCCCTTCGCGCATCGTCAAACTGCCGCTGTCCTGGGACGACTTGGCCACCCAGCTCGCCATTTCGAAATACATGCAATCGGTGCGCGCCGATGCACCTTGGTGTCCCAGCAACATCGAGTTCATCCGGCGGATCAACGGGCTCGACCACATCGACGACGTGAAGCGGATCGTATTCTCGGCCAGCTATCTGGTCTTGGGTCTCGGCGACGTGTATCTCGGCGCTCCGGTGGCGACGCCGCTCGACCCGCGCCATCGGCTGGTCACCACCAAATACAATCCGGCGCGAACGTGGACCCCGGAGAATGCCGTAGGAATCGGCGGCGCGTACCTTTGCGTGTACGGCATGGAAGGCCCGGGAGGCTATCAATTCGTCGGCCGCACCTGCCAGATGTGGAACACGTTCAAGGTCACGGAGGAATTTCGCGGTGGCCGGCCCTGGCTGTTGCGGTTCTTCGACCAGATCCGCTTCTATCCGGTCAGTGGTCCCGAGCTGCTCGAATTCCGGGACGAGTTTTTGCATGGGCGTGCGCACCTGGAATTCGAAAACAGCAGCTTCCGGTTGCGTGACTACCGCTGCTTCCTCGCGGCGAATCAGGAGAGCATCGTCGCCCACAAGGCACGGCAGCAGACGGCATTCGAGGCGGAGCGCGAACGATGGCGGGCGGCCGGCCAGATCAGCTTCCCGGCGGACGTGCCGCATTCGCCGGACGAGAACGCGTTCGATGAGCTGCCGGAACATTGTGTGGCGGTTTCCAGTCCGGTGAGCGGCAGCGTCTGGAGGGTGTCCTGCGTCCAAGGTCAGCGCGTCAAGGCGGGCGAGACCTTGGTGCTGGTGGAGTCGATGAAGATGGAGATTGCGGTAGCCGCGCCCGTGGACGGCATCGTCGCGGAATTACGTTCAGCCGAAGGCCGGCCGGTGCTGTTCGGGCAGACACTGGCGGTGCTGTCCGAAGGGCGAGCGGCTGATCGTCGCGTAGGCGAATGAATAGAGGGAGAAATCGATGATAAGACGGCGCTATTTCTTGGTGAGAATTTTCGTGCTGGCCGCTGCGATCGCGCTCGCGGGCCACGCGCCGCTCGCTCCGGCGGCCGAGCGCACGTCCTTCAATGTCGCCTGGAGCATCTACGTGGGGTGGATGCCGTGGGATTACGCCGATCGGAGCGGCATCTTGAAAAAATGGGCCGACAAATACGGCATCAAGATCAAGCTTACACAGATCAACGATTACATCGAGTCCATCAACCAATACACCGCGGGCCAGTTCGACGCCTGCGTGATGACCAACATGGACATGCTGACGATTCCGTCGGCGGGCGGCGTCGATTCCACGACGCTGATCGTGGGCGACTTTTCCAATGGCAACGATGGGGTGGTGCTGAAGGGCGGCGGAAGGCAGCTCGCCGACATCAAAGGTCAGAAGATCAATCTGGTCGAGCTCTCGGTGTCGCATTATCTTTTGGTTCGTGCGCTCGGCACCGTGGGATTGCGGGAACGTGACATCAAGGTGGTGAACACCTCGGACGCCGACATCGTCGCCGCATTCAGCGCACCTTCGACCACCTCCGTGGTGACATGGAAGCCCCAACTCAGCGCGATACTGGCCTCACCGCAAGCGCATCTGGTGTTCGACTCCAGCAAGATCCCGGGCGAGATACTGGACTTGATGGTGGTCAACTCGGCGATTCTCACGGCGAACCCGAAGCTCGGCAAGGCGTTGATCGGAGCCTGGTACGAAACATTGGCGCTTATGCTTCGAGGCGATTCCACCTCGAACGCCGCCCGGGCGGCTATGGCCAAGGCATCCGGCACCGACCCTGCGGGATTCGATTCGCAGCTCGCCACGACGCATCTCTTCGGCACGCCCGCCGAAGCATATGCCTTCGCAACGGGCGAGGGCGTCGTCAAAACCATGGACCTGGTGCGCCGCTTCTCCTTCGACCACAGCCTACTGGGACAAGGAGCCGGCAGTCCGGATGCCGTTGGGATTCAGTTTCCAGGCGGCAAGATCCTCGGTGATCCGGGCAACGTGAAAATGCGCTTCGACTCCAAATTCACGCAAATGGCTCAGAACGGTCAACTATAGGGAGGGGACGATGCGGCGACTCGTCAATCAGCGACCCACGCGAGGCGGCATGCTCGTGTTGAGCATGATGCCTTTCGTGCTGCTGATCGCCGCCTATCTTGCCGCATCCGGCGCGCGTTTGGCCGCGAACCCCGGGGATAAGCTTCTGCCGTCGCCCGCGACACTCGCCGGCGCTATTCACCGCTACGCCTTCGAAGAGGACGAGCGCACCGGCGATATCCTGTTATGGGTCGACACGGCCGCCAGCCTCAAACGACTGATCATAGCGCTCGGCGTCAGCGCATTTCTGGGGGTGACGCTCGGGGTGGCCATCGGCGTGATCCCATATCTTCGTGCGACGCTTGCGCCATTCGTCGCGGCATTATCGTTGATCCCGCCTCTCGCCGTTCTCCCCATTCTCTTCATCGTCGCAGGGCTCGGCGAGCTCGCCAAGGTATTGTTGATCATCATCGGAGTAGCCCCCGTAATCGTGCGGGATCTCGCCTTCCGCACCCAGGAGCTTCCGCCCGAGCAGTTGATCAAGGTGCAAACGCTGGGCGCTTCCACCTGGCAATTGATTTTACGCGTCGTACTGCCGCAGACTTGGCCGCGGCTCATCGACGCGCTTCGTCTTTCGCTCGGCTCCGCATGGCTCTTCCTGATCGCCTCGGAAGCCATTGCATCCACCGACGGTCTCGGGTATCGCATCTTTCTCGTCCGGCGCTATCTCGCCATGGACGTGATTTTGCCGTACGTCGCTTGGATCACGGTGCTCGCCTTCACCATGGATGCGCTGCTTCGGCTATTGCGCGCGAAAGCGTTTCCCTGGGCATGATCGGCCGCATCTCATGACGCAGATCACCGTCAAGCGGTTGTGGAAGGAATACGACACGCAGGTCGTCCTCGAGAACGTCAATCTTCACGTCGGCGATCACGAATTCGTTACGGTCATCGGCGCCTCGGGATGCGGCAAGACAACGTTCCTGCGTATGCTCTTGGGTGTCGAAACGCCAAGCAGGGGCGAATTCCTGATCGACGGCGAACCGCTGGCCCGGGAGCCCGGTCCGGACCGCGGAATCGTATTTCAGCGCTATTCGCTGTTCCCGCACATGACCGTCGTTCAAAACCTGTTGCTGGGGCTGGAACTGCACGGATCGCCGGTGTTTGCGCGCCTGTTCGGCGCGAGGAGACGCGCTGCGCTCGCGAGGGCGGAGGAGCTCCTCGAGGCCGTCGGCCTCTCGGCATCGCGTGCCAAGTATCCCGCGCAATTGTCTGGGGGCATGCAGCAACGTCTGTCGATTGCGCAATCGGTGATCTGTCAGCCGAAAATCCTCTTGCTGGATGAGCCGTTCGGCGCCCTGGATCCCGGCGTGACAGCCGACATGCACGAACTAATTCTCAAGCTCTGGAATTTGAACAAGATGACCATCGTCATGGTCACCCACGACGTGCACGAGAGCTTCCATCTCGGGACGCGCCTCCTCGTATTCGACAAGGTGCGCCTCGATGCCCAGGCGCCGGACCGATACGGCGCGACGATCACTTACGACATTCCTCTCAAGGGACACAGACGACAGGCCTCATTGCCACCCATCGCTGTTTGACCGCTTCGGCGCATTCGCGCCGGGATCGTAGACGAATTGCTTTTCGGCATTCGCGCTCGACGATTGCCCATTGCTTTTCATCCTCATTCTTTGTCATTCTCGGCCTTCCCACGACGAACGCGCTCGCCTCCGTACGACGCGCTAAATTCACGCACCAAGAGCGTGAGTCATGACTCGTGATCACACCGAAGCGCGGTGTCGCCGCGACGAGCGTGCACGCAAATGCCGCGCACGCTCGCACCATCCGCGCTCAGCGGCGTTGGAAGACGCCTTCGAACGATGCATCAGATGCTTGTCAACGCCCGACAGGCGTTCGTCGATCCGATGCGCGGACACCCTGTAAATAAAGCACTTTAATGGCGCAGAAATCTTATTTGCCAGCGCAAAGCGCACCAACGCCGTGCAACGAGCGAAGACATGCAATTTATTTTTTCTTTCGAAAAATTATGTGTCATAAGAGATTCATCGATGCAACACGAACACGAACACAGCGCAAACATGCGGAACACTCGTGCGCGTCGCTCAAGTCACTGAAGATCACAACGTCCATGACAACGCACGGTATTGCAACCGACGGATAAGGAGGGATGATTGATGCCACGTGTTCCGCACGCACCAAGACGATTTTGCGGCAAGGATCGGCGGCTGCGCCAGCCGACGGGTACGGTCAGCGCGCTGACCACCGCCGTGATGACCGCTTTGTACGGCGCGCGGGCGCTTGGAGTCGATGTCGTCGCACCGACCGATGAGAATTCTCTTCAGGAGGTCGTCGTGACCGCCAGCCGACGTGCCGTCTCCGCACAGGATCTCCCCATCAGCATCACCGCGGTCACCGGCGCGGCACTCGATGCGGCCGGCATCCAGGACATGGCGGGTCTCGCGCATTCGATGGCCGGCGTCAATTTCACCGACAAGGGACCGTTCGGCGGCGTCAACGGCAGCACGCTGATCATCCGTGGCCTGAACAGCGAGGCGACGGCGGGGCAGCTGGCGCTTGCCTCGCCGGTCGTGCCGCCGGTGGCGACGTATGTGGACGAGACGCCGCTGTTCGTCAATCTGCGCCTCCAAGATCTCGATCACGTCGAGATCCTTCGGGGCCCGCAAGGCACGCTGTACGGTTCCGGATCGCTCGGCGGCACCATCAGGTTCGTGCAGAACGCTCCCGATCCCAATGGCTTCGACGCGAAGGTCGAGACGGGCCTCAGCAAGACCGCCCACACTCACTCGGTCAACGACGATGTGAGCGGCATGCTCAATCTGCCTGTCACCGATACCTTCGCGGTGCGCTTGAATGCGAGCTTCACGGACGACGCGGGGTTCATCAACCAGCCCAATCTCTATCTCTTGAATTCTGCCGGCGTGCCCGTGGCTGAGAATCCGGGCAGCCCCTTGACCAGTCCGCCGGCTAAGTACTCGGAGGACGGTGTGAACTCCTACGAGTACCGCACGGCCCGCGTCGCGGCGCTGTGGAAGCCGAACGATGACTTCCGTGCCCAGCTTTCGTACTACTATCAAGTGGCGAGTGCAGGGGGCTTCCCCTATGTCGCGACGAGTTCACTGGCCTACACGCAGCCGATCCGCGCCGCCAATCAACCGGCTGGCACCACACCGCCGATTTTGCCGCAGCTCTATACATCGTCGGTGCCGCCCGGAGTCGACTCGTTATCCTCTGCGACCAACAGCCTCGAGACCACTCGCGACAAGGTGGACCTCGTGGCATTGACTCTCGAGTACGACCTGGGTTTCGCCACCCTCACGTCGGCGAGCTCCTTCGCGCATCACAACAATCAAACCGACGACGATCTCACCGCGCTCTATACGAATTTCTTTTTTTATCAGAACTTCTACGGCCAGAACCCACGCTCGTTCGTGCAGGGTAGGGATCAGCTCGACGACAAGAATTGGTCCCAGGAGCTTCGCCTCGCCTCGAAAGCCGGCGGCCTGTTCGATTGGGTGGCGGGCGCGTTCTTCAAGCGACAGCAGACATTCATTCAGGAACATGAGTTTTATCCGGGGTACAACGATTTCTATAACGCGTGTACCGCCGCAGGCGGGACGCAGCCCGACAACTCCGGCGTCAATCCGTCTCAGTGCGGGTTCGGTGAATACGGCCCAGAGACCGGCACGACGCAGATCGACGGTGTCCCGCTGGTAAAAGACCAGACCTATATCGGTGATTTCGAAACCAGCTTCAAGGACCTGGCGATCTTCGGCGAGCTCACCTGGCACGCGACCGATGCCTGGAGCGTCACCGGCGGCACGCGCCTGTTCAAGCAGACGCTTTCTCAAGCGCAGCAAACCGGACTCTTATTCGACGGTCCGGCGTTTGTCGCCAACGAATCGCTCAGCGACGAATGGCGCCGCGCGCTGTGGAAGATCAATACTGCTTATCAGCTCGGCAAGAACAACCTCGTCTATGCGACCTGGTCACAGGGGTTTCGCAGGGGCGGCGTGAACGCGCTGCCGCCAAGCGAGCAGGTCTTGGACCCCACGACGGGGAAGAATTACGTCACGCCCCCGGCGCTGACCCGGCTGCAGCCGGATACAGCGGATAACTACGAGATCGGCGTGAAGGGCACGTTCGAGAACCGCGTCCGCTACTCGGCCGCTGTTTACGACATTCAATGGCACAACATCCAGGAGGGTGTGCAGCTGACGCCACTGGTCCTGCCCGCCTCGCTCAACATCGGCGAGGCCTTCAGCCGGGGGGTGGAGACGGAAATCTACGCGAGCGTCACCGGGCATTTGGGCGTCCAGCTCGACTATACCTACGACCAGACCAAGCTGACCTCGCTGAATCCCTTGTTCGTGAGCCCCAATGTGTCCGTTCCGCCGCCCGCGCTAGGCTCTCCACTGCCGGGCACGCCGAAATCCAGCATAGCGGTGGGCCTCGAGTACGGTCATATGCCGTTCGCGGGCGGCGATTTCCTCTACGCCATCAATGCGCACTATCAGAGCGACGTGATTCCGGCACTCTCCGCCACGGTGCCGACCGTGGCGGGCTATACGATGCTCGATACCCGGTTGACGTATACCCACTCCCATTGGAGAGGCTCGGTTTATGTGAATAACGTGACCAACAATCTCGGCATTTCGTCATACTCGGATCCGGCCATCTTCGGCAACCGGTTTCAGGCGGTCGTGTCTCAGCCTCGCACCGTCGGATTTACGGTGGGTTATTCATTCAAAGAGCATTGAGGATAGACAATCCTAATCGTCGTCCGGCGCGGCCCCCGGAACTTTGGAATCGATCTCCTCCGCGATCTTCGTGGGGTCGGCGGTTGCGACCGGATACGACTGGGTCCAGAGGACCGACCCGTCCTGGACCTTGGCGATGGTGACCGTCAGCGCCTGCGCCGAGTCACGGACCGCACCGTAGATCACATAGTCCGAGTGAGCTTCGCGAGCGCGCATCAAGGCCGCGCTCGCGCCGTCGGAGGGAAGTGAACCCTTATCCAGGCCAACCTCCCCGCGGTGGGATACGGAAAGTCTGCCATAGGCCTGCGCGAAGGCGGCGTCGGCCAGCTTTCCCCCCGAGGAATCGCCCTCGGGCGCGCTGAAAGGTATGGCGAGCACGGTGTGCTTACCGGCGCTGCCCGCAGCGCCGTCGGAGAATTGGTTGGCTACCTGGGCGCCGAGCTTGGCGATGTCATCCGGACGGGTGCTGCCCCGATAGCCCTCGGCGATGGCCTTGAGCTTCTTTGCGTCCGCCCGGGAAATCTCGGATCGATCGTGCGAGCCCGGAGTGCAACCACGCGACATCACCAATATCGCCACCCAGACGTAAATGAGAATCCGTATCCACCGTGGCACCCTCAAGAAAGATATCCACGCAGACCGGCCCGTCCAACCGAGCACATGCGCCCAAAAGCGCGCGCGTTGTCCCGCCTCCTCGCGCGGAAACGGAGGGTAGGGCGATGGGCCTACGCGTGCGGGCGCCGCGGAATTCTGGCGGGGCGGTTTCTTTGGCGCTGTTTGAGGGGGTTCCGTCGGCGGGTCGCCGGACAGAATACGATGACACAGCGCCTCGAGCGCCGGCGTCGGCCGCCCGCCGGGCACCCGCAGCCACTGTACCGCCAGAAATTTCTCCGGCACCCGCGCATGCGACTGTTCCGTCTCATCGATGACGACGGGGAGCAGAAACAGATGATCGTCGGCCATGTCCAGGGTGCGCTCGACGGCCAGGCGCCACTCGCGGCGAAAATAACCTTCGTGGCGCGACTCGGTCTGCGCCGACACGATGGGCATGAAGTAGTCGCATTCGCGGATCTGCTTGCGAATTTTCTGATCCCAGGCGTCGCCTCCACCAAGTTCGCTCTCGTCGAGCCACACGTCGACGCCGAGCTTCGACAGCGCATCGCCGATCGAGCGCGCGGGCTCGCGATCTTCAGAGGCGTAACTCAGGAAAATGGATGCCGGCACGTTCAATTCCCCTCACATGTAGTCATGGACGGCGTCCGGAAGTGTACTAGCTATGAATTCCGGCGCGTGCTCTGCTGTTGCGGCCAAGGTCTTTGGAGAGGATCGAAGAATCGACCAGCCGCCACTGCCGAATTGCACGATGAAAAATATTCTAGATATAAATTTAGAAACCTTCTATAACAGATTGTAATAATTAACTAAAAATCTGGTCAAAATAAGCCACTCGCGTTAGCCGTGGTAGCCCCGTGTCGGCTTCGGCGACCACCGCCCTAGGGCATGCTCACACATACCAAGGCACCAAGCCCTATGTGGAATCCCGCGCCC
>Ga0182024_10010985_pt1 | contig 18309 bp, 16 predicted proteins | sample P32metaG_FD_120480 | JGI IMG/M metagenome (GOLD analysis project Ga0182024, IMG submission 120480) | Permafrost microbial communities from Stordalen Mire, Sweden - P3-2 metaG (Illumina Assembly) | ecosystem: Environmental > Terrestrial > Soil > Wetlands > Permafrost | place: Sweden: Stordalen... | reverse complement strand
CATGTCCATGTGAAGCGAGATTTGCAGCCTGCTGAATTACGCTCGTCCCAATTTTACGGGGTGGGTGATGTGGTCGAATACAAACAGGCCGATGCCGTCGTGCGTGCGCCGGTCACGTCTGTCATGGCGAATGCCGTTGTCGTCGAGAGAAACGGAGAACCTCGTCAGGTTCCCTTACATCAAGTGCGGGCCGTGTTCGACCTTTCCCGTGTGGAACGCGGTCCCGGCGAAAAACTCCTCCTGCAAGAAAAGATCAAGCAGGATGACCGCATTTTTGAAAAAGGTTCGCGTCAGACCATTTCCCATGTCAGTGGCGGGACGGTTCATTTTACCAGCGGCCTTAAACTGAGCGTCGATGATGGGCGCGTCCGGCAGGGCGATTGCCTGACCGATTACAAGGCACAGGGAATCAAAGGGGCGGAGGTGCGCGGCATCGAAGACAATGGCTCCGCGATGGCCATGGCCAATAAGGAGGCGTTCCACGTCAAAGGAACGCGCCATGTCCAGAATCTCGTCTTGCACGTCGAAAACAAGAGCCTCTACGTGGAAGCCATCCAACGGACGAATGTGAAATTCTATGCCCTGCACTTGGAACGACTGCCCATCGTGCCCGCGCGGGCCGGGATTATTCCGGCTCCTTCGGTCAACAAGGGTAAGTTGCTGCTCGCCGTCCGCGCCTGGGGGAAGGAATTTCTGCCGCGCATGTCCGCTCAAAAATTGGCGGAACAGGTTCGCCAGCATCTCGCCCGTTTTCATTCGCTGCGCCCACAGGTGCGGGAAACCGTTATGGAACAGGAGAAGTTGACGCCTGCCGCACAGGAATCTCCTCGGCAGGCACCAGGCGAACGGTTGACACCCTCGGTAGAAGAAATGGCGCAGAAACTCCGGCAGAGGCGCGATGAATCCATCGCCGAAAAACAGAAGGCCGCACAACGGCCTCAAGTCCGCCCCACAATTGACTGGAACCCTGTACCCTCCCAGCGCCAAGGGCCGCGCATGGGCATGTAATTAACTCTCACCCTGAAATTTTATGGCGCTAAAAGGTGCATCCCCAACCCCCGTGCGTTGCTTCGAGCGAGAGCTCGCAGGCTCCCGTCTCGGGATCTCGTTTCATTTGCCATCCCGTCGTCGGTTTATCCCCTACTCGTGGCTGCTCTACGCCGATCTGAACGAAGCTGCGACTGAGCTTTATTTGCATTATAGCCATTCCGTCGTGACCATCGCCGGCACGAACCTCGGGGAGTTGCATGAGGCAGCGGAGCTTTTTCAACTCAGTGTCGTGCGGGAATTGCCGTCATCCGCTTACGAGGGGAAGAGTCCCGGCGTCACGCGGATTGAAATTGCCGAAAAAGTTTCCGAATAGCTGGGATTGCCGCCCGCAATCCAGCCGTTCTATCGGTTGGTTAGGCTCATATCGGAGCCAGGACGAAAACGGCTACTAAGTAGTCTAAGACGAAACTGCCCTTGGCCGTGTCTTAAAAGACATGAGCCAATATTCGCCCCGTTTTGATCATTGGCTTGGTCACATCCCCACTTTCCCCGACTTTAGGCGGTAACACTCTCGATACACCTTAACGGTTTTTAGAAAAATCCTTCACAATCAGAATATGAATTTATTAGAAAACTCCGGCAGTCATGGAAATCCTCCGGTTTCCATGGACGTGAAACCTGCGCGAGTCAAGCGGCAGGTGGTAGTGCCCTGCACTACAAAAAACTACCAAGAAGCTGTCGTCAAAATTCAATAGAATGGTGTCTATTAAACGCGAGCCGACGGAGCTATTCGCCAAAACAAAATCGAACTCTCCGAAAGCTCTTTAACGCAAATCAAAAAAATCCTTCAAAATCTATTTTATGAACACTTTAGAAAATACAAGCGCCCTTGTGAATCCATCGGTTGACGGGAGCGCGAAAAATCAGAATCCCCCTGCGTCGGACGACCAGCTTTGGACAACCGAACAGGTCGGCAAGTATCTCCATGTCAGTCTAAAAACCGTCTTCAATCTTCGGAAGAAAGGCTTGCCCTATGTCCAGTTGGGCGGAGCCGTTCGCTTTCTCCCGCAGGAGATCAAAGATTATCTCGTAACGAATCGAGGCCTGTCGGCGCACCGTTTACGGCAAGTTGTGCGGAAAGGAGCCATCGCATGATTGGGCCGCACCATGCACCGCCCGGTGCCTACATTGACGATCCGGCAGAGAAGCTCGACCGTCCGGCCAGTGAGCAACCCTCGGCCTATGCAATCGCTGGCCATGGGATCACCCGCATCAAGGAATGGGCCACGAGGGGCAAAGCCAAGCAACGGGCTTTGCGCCACGATCTGGTCACCCTGTCCCTCTGTCCTGGAATGTTGCCCTGCAAGCATCCCTCGGCGGCCTGGTGCGCGAGGGAACATGGCGTTTCCCGCCAGTGGGCCTCTCGTCTCCAGCAGGAATTTGTCCGGGAATTTGGCGATCATATCCAATTTCGGGGTCAGCGTTTTCTCAACCAAGCCAATGCGTCTCAATAGCGACGGGGTCGGGTGCGGCGGGGAGCCAGGGGCCGCAGCCCGGCCCGGTCGCGGCGCATAGCCCCACTCAAACCCGCAGCGGTGCCGCAGGCACGGCTGCGCCATTAACGTAATGCCCCGGCAAGATGCCCGATGTTTAGGCGGCGATAAGCTTGCGGCTGCTGCCCGCCTTGCGCCATTTGCGCGACTCAGTCACGGCGTCGAAGCCCTTTTTACGGATCGTCGGCAATACCAGGGGCAATGATTTGGTGGGAACCGGCTTGGCTTTGAGCGCGGCAACGGAGTTGAAACGCTGGAAGTAGGTGACCTTTTCGCGCTGGCCCATTCCCGCCACGTCGCGGCTCACCCTGTCACGCCATTTGCGGGACGTTTCGACGGCATGGAAGAATTTATTCATAAATCAACTGTGACGGAGTTACGATACTCACAGGCGGGTAGCCTTGCAAGAGGTTCACTGCGTTAAAGCCCTTTTCCCTGTGGACGTTGACCAGGTGTTTGAAGTTCCAACTCACCAATAGGTCGAGCTTGTGCACGACGGCCACTGCCACATGGTCGGCATCCTCGGCATACCGAACAGGTACCACCTTGGCCGCCATGTAATGAGCGGCCAGTCTCGCGGCTTCGGGAGTCAAGGGTAGGATAGAACCGGGATCGGCGAAGGTGTTGGCCATGAGCGTCCGGACTTCATCCGGGGCACGCGCCACCTCGCCTACGCTGATGGAGGAAGCGAAGAAGCGGTACTGGCCTTTTTCCATCTGCCTCCACAACTCCCGGGTGGCGACGGTAAACTCCGGGTCGAAGTAGCCACCGATAACGGAAGTGTCGATATAAAGGCTCAGCGGTTTCACGCGACTCACGCTACCCCTTTGCATGAGTCGAAGCACGTCGTTTCCGCTTTACGGAATTCTAATTGTGCCTGTCTCCGGTAATTCCTAGTTTTAGGCCATCCCTCAAGCCTTGGCTTTCGTTACACCTTCCACCCACCGATGTCCTCACATGACTTTACAGTCGAAGACGAGATTAAAACAACCGAGTTCACTCGGCCTCATGTGGTAATTCTTGGTGCAGGTGCAAGTCTCGCGGCCTTTCCGAATGGCGACCGGAATGGGCTTAGCCTGCCCCTCATCAAAAACTTCGTCGAGGTGGTTGGGCTGGTCTCCTTGCTGGAGCGCCACAGCATTTCGCCGCCATATAATGATTTTGAGGCGATCTACTCCGATATTGCGGTCGATCCGAAAAAGTCTGCCCTTCGAATTGAGATCGAAACACTGGTTCACAACTATTTTTCCCGTTTGAGACTTCCCGATACTCCCACACTTTACGATCATTTGGTTCTCAGCCTTCGTCCCAAGGATGTAATTGCGACATTCAATTGGGACCCCTTTCTCCGTCAGGCCGCGCATCGCAACTATGCCTTTGCAAAGCCTCCAACCATTCTTTTCTTGCACGGTAATGTCGCAATTAGCTACTGCCTCGACTGTAAGGTGTCTTTCGGGCGCAACCAAAATTGCCGTCAACGGTGAAAGAGAAGGATTATCAGGCCGATCCATGTATTGCTTCCGACTGGCGTGCCGTTACTCATGCGCTTAAAACGGCGTGGACGGTTACCTTCTTCGGATATGGGGCACCAAAAACTGACGTGGAAGCTATACAGCTCCTTAAGTCGGGCTGGGGACCTGTGGAAAAACGAGAACTTGAAGAAACTGAAATCATAGATGTCCGTCCCGAAAATGAGCTAACGAAAACTTGGTCGCCCTTTATCCACACCCACCACTTCACGATCCGGCGATCATTTTACGATTCTTTTATTGGCAGGCATCCCCGCCGCAGTTGCGAAGCCCTCTGGGCACAGTTAATGGAATGTCGCTTCATCGAGGGAACCCAGATTCCAAGAACGGAGACTTTCGAGGAGCTTTATGACTGGTACAAACCACGTCTTGACGTGGAGGCGGGTTGTTAACTCTAATATAGAAAATGGAACGGGCAACGGTACTTCGGTTATTTTGAATCCTTCGCCGATCTCCAGCGGGGATCTGGTCGGAGCAGGTCATGGTCGCGAGCGGGTTATTCAACAGCTAAGCGCCCCGCTCACTGACAACTTCATCAATTTGATCATTATGATCTGCTTTTATAATCTTCATCTATTTCCCTGGCTCGCATAACGACTTGATCAATCGACACGGCATCGGGATGTGGAGGCGGATCGCTCAAAAAGGCCTCATGTATTGCAGCCAGCGTTTCCGGCTTAACCACTGCATTTGTTCCATCATGTAGCCTGACTAATCCCGCCTCGAACAGCGCTTCCATGTGGTTGCAGAGGAACATTTGAATTAACTGGAAGGCTTTAGCCTTCTTGCCTTCTTCCGATGCGTGAACACCCTCCGCCAACATCATATAGCGGGTTTTCAGAACGCTAGCCACCTCGGCAGGAAAATCTTCAAGATCAACTGTACCTCCGTCAAAAGTAACCCTTTCAATGGAATGATATTTACTCTGCCATGCCTCTTGGTGACGAAAAAACTCTTCGCGTGGGTAGACGATATTCATGAGTCGTAAGAAGTGACGGTCGCTGCCATTATTTAATGAGAGTTCCGACGCGCTTTAACTCCGCATTAAATCTATCCACCGCTGCGTTGAATATTTCCGTCTCCTGCTTTACCTGCGCGAGGAACGCGTTGTGGTTGTCTACCTCGGCGTTGAAATTTGCCACAGCCTGCGCGTCAGTATTATCTAAATTTTGTCTGTCTTGTTGAATTCGCTGCGATTCGGCTTCGACCTGACCATTCAGTTGATTCAGCTTCTTGGTTTCTGCGTCAAGAGCCAAACTTTGCGGGTACAGCCGTTGATAGTCGCTTTCGGAAACGGAAAAGGTGTTGCCAGCACTGTCAGTGTACAAATGGTTCGCAGGGAGCGGGACACCACTAGAGTCAGCAATGATAAAGACGGTTGCTTGCTCAACGGTCTTTACGTTTTCAGTGAAAGGTGCCTGCGCAGTTACGAGAGGTGTTAACCCAGAGTTTGCAGCCGCTACCGTGCTGATCAATTTTTTTGCGAGGTTAATTTTGGTGGCATAATTCACATTTTGCAGTAAATCGCCGCTTTGCTTGGCGGTTTCCACAGTGCTCAATGTTGCCTCAATGAGTCCAACTACATTGCCCGATTCATCTACTAAACACCCGCCCGAATTGCCCGGCTGTACTGGTACGCTAATTTGAAACATACCTGGATTGTCCTGCATGCCCGCAAGCGAACTGATTTCTCCTTTGGTGAGTTTGGGACTTAATCCCTGAAGCTGTGGCTCTGGAAATCCGACGGTGAAGACGGTTTGTCCCAATGAAGTCCCGCTTGAATCGCCCAACGGCAGGCAGGGATATGTTCCGGTTATCTTGAGCAGTGCTATATCATTTGAGGCATCTGCCGCTGCCAAAATTGCCGACACAATACTGCTTCCCACTTTGACTCTTATTGTTGAGGCACCTTTTACGACATGGTTGTCGGTTAATATGTAGCCGGTGGAAGTTACGAAGAAGCCCGTCCCCATCGAAACTCCTTTTTGCAATGGTGGTTGGACCTGGTGAGAGCCGGTAGGTGGAAGTTTACCCTGCAACCGTTCGAATGAAATTGCCTGGTTATAATCAGCTACGGCTCCCTCGTGATCACCTTTCTTATCCTTGGCCAGACCCCTGTTGTAATACGCGACTGCAAGCGCGGCGTCCCATTCAAGGGCTTTATCGCAATCCGCAATGGCTCCATCCCAGTCGCCTTGAACAGCCTTAACGCGTCCTCGATAGGCGAATGCATACCCATCTTGAGGATCAATGGAGATGGCCTGACTGTAATCGGCGACAGCGCCATCAATGTCCCCCTTTTTCTCCTTCACCTCTCCGCGACCCGTGTATAAACGCGCGGCACTTGGGTCGATAGCGATGGCTTGGGTATAATCCGAGATAGCTCCGTCGAAGTCATTCTGGCGAAACTTAACCTCGCCTCGTTTAGAAAAGTAATTGGTTTTATGGGGATCAAGTTCAATGGCTTGGCTGAAATCAGCAATAGCTCCGGTCAGGTCGCCTTGGTTCCTCTTGACCTGGCCGCGACTGTAGTAGTCCTCTGCCTTTTTTGGATCAAGTGCTATGGCCCGGGTATAATCGGCGACCGCTCCAGTCAGATCGCCTTGTTTCTCCTTCACTTGGCCTCGGCTGTAATAGAAATAGTCTCGATAAGTATTCTTGGGATCAAGTGTTATGGCCTGGGTATAATCGGCAATGGCTCCGGTCAGGTCGCCCTTTAAGGCCTTCGAGCCGCCTCGAAGTCCCATCGCCCAAGCATCGTTCGGATTGAGGGCAATTTTCTGATTGGCGTCTGCTATTCTCTCGTCCACGCCACCGGTCACTGATTTGTGTGGTTCGTGGGCTTCCTTATAATCAGTGATTGCTCCGATCAAATCGCCTTTTTGATGCTTTGCCCAGCCTCGATCAATATAGGCTTCCACTATAGTGGGATCGAGAGCTACGGCTTTGGTATCGTCTGCGATGGCTCCGTCGAAGTCACCTTGGTGAAGCTCCACTTCGCCTCGACTGACGTAAAGATAGCTTTTACTGGGATCAAGGGCGATGGCTTGGTTGGCATCCGTCAACGCGCCAGCCCAATCCCCCATTTTTTCCTTTAGCGTGGTTCGAGAGTTAAAGGCTCCAGAGTATTTGGGGTTTAACGCTATTGCTTGGTCAATATCCGCCTTTGCCCCAGCCAGGTCGCCCTTGCTGATTTTCGCGTCACCGCGCATACCGTAGGACAGGTAAGCGCTGTTATTTATGTTGAGTGCAATGTCCTTGGTCGTCTCCTCTATTTTTTTATCAAGACCGGTGTCCGGTGCCTGGACCGCGTCACGGTTGGGATAGGCGTTCGCAGCATCCGGATCGAGAGAAACGACCATCTCGAAGTCACTAATTGATCCCTTGAGATCGCCTTGCTTCAGCTTGGCATCTCCACGGTCGCGATAGAAATCTACATTTTTGGGGCTAATTTCGATGGCCCGACTAAAATCCGCAATGGCACCATTCAAGTCTCCTAGGCGTAGCTTCGCGAAGCCTCGGTCCTCGTAAGCAGGAGCAAAATTGGGATTCTGGGCTACAGCTTGGTTCGCATCTGCCAGCGAGTCAGCGTTTAGCTGGTCTATGACCTGCTGGTCGGAATTAGAGCCTCCTTTGGAAGTACCCGTACCACCGTTAGGGGGTGGTGTAGTCGCCACGACTGTCGCCGGTTGCTGCGATGTGGGCTGGGGTTGCGAACCCACCGAGACCATCAAGTCCTGAGTGTTAAAAAGACCGATAATTAACTCTAAAAACGCTTCAGTTCTTTCGGCTTCTGTTACCGCTTCCCAGTGGGGCTGCAAATTAAGAACGTTCGCGGATTCAGCCGTATAAATAAAAGGTTTTGCCGGTACGTTGTACAGGCTGGATCCCTTGGCCTTCATATCGGAATCCATTTTTACTATCGCGTTTACGAGTGGAGAGCCGAGTACCGCGCAGTCAGGATAGAGCTTAACGGCGAGCGTTTTTGAAAATGCCATCACCTGATTGACCTGCTCAACAGTTCTAGGGCCTGTAACTCGCGGTTGCGACAAAGTGGTAGGGGTTTGTAACGCCTGAGAGACATTCAAATCCTGGGTGTTATAAAGGCCCGTCAGCAGCTCGGAAAATGCGCCATTTTTTTCGGCCTCCGTTAAGACTTCCCAGTGGGGTTGTAAATTAAGAATACTTGCAGATAAGGCGGCTAAAATAAGGGGCTTCGACGGTAAGGAATAAAGCTTTGATCCTTTGGCTTTCAAGTCGGAATCAATCGCCCACATCGTGGTTACTAGCTGAGAATCTTTGTTTGTACTGTCGGGATAAAGTTTAATGGCGACAGTCTTTGAAAAAGCGTCCTCTTTATTGAACTGCTGTATGTACTCAGGCGTCGCGTCCTGCCCTTGGAGGGTCTGGTAGTGGAATCCGAGCATGAGCGCGGAAAGACACACGCCGTGCAAGCCAAAGTGATTCGATTTCATGGTGACTTACAAGGTACTAATAACGGCATCCTGCATAACCAACGGTGTTATACAAGTATATTATAGGCGCTGCTACGTTAATTCTGCTGCCATCTCATTGAAGTGGTCGGCCCGAAGATGAGAATACGTTTTGGCGACAAGTACGCCACCATCGTTGCGGCCCCTGGGCGGCGGCCACGACTTTAAAATCGATGCCACGTACAACGGCATCGGTGATGAATAGCACTCTCATACCGCGCTGCTCCATGGAGTAAAAGAAAGGAGGGCAGGCATTTTTAGAATGGGTGTATTGTGGTCCGAAACAAGCTCTTGCCGCTTCCACCAATATTCGGGAACATCTTGGCGGTAATTTGTTCCAGATTCTGGGACAAGTAAATCCCATTTTATGGGACATGCGTTTGTCTCCTTATGACGAGAGGGTTGCTGTATTCCTGCGTCAGCGTCGAGGCGATCAAACGTATCGTCAATTTGCTCCTAAGCTTGGCCTGAGTAGTTCGACTCTTCATCGGCTCGAAAACATGGAGCAATCGATCACTCTGGCCAAATTGCACGCGGTCGCACAAAGAATGCGAGTGAGTATCGAAGACATCCTGAGCGGGCGAGAATAGGCGCAAAAGACGATTGACCATCCGGCGGATAACTGGGCCGGATGGCCGTAAGACTTTCTCAGGCCTACTGGGGCGTCACGCCAAACCAAGCCTTCGCCTCTTCCGGTGTAACCAGTTCCCGGTAGTGGGAAAAGATCACTTGCGGGGAATTACCTGCTTCCAGAGCTACCCGCGCCGTGTCGTGCAGGATGGCCAGACGGTACGAGATGAACGAATGACGCAGGCCATTCTTGGCCCAGGCAAATCCCTCGCATTTGGTTTTAGCGGCGTGTTGAGCACACACATGCACGCAAATTGGTCCCGAGGCTTGCCGAATCGGAGTGAGCCACAATTTCAGATTCTCTGAAATCGGCACCAGACGACGGCGGCGTGTCTTCGCCTTGCTTGCCGCCACCGTAATGAAGCCCCGGTCCAGATCAATCTCGCTCCAGTCCAGCCGCTGCAATTCCGCCGTCCGCAGGCCGGCGAAGGCACCGAGAGCCAGATAAGGCCGCAAGGTCGCATCGGCCTTCTTGAGCAAGCTGGCGATGTTTTCCGGCGTGAAGATCGAGACTGGAGCTTTGTCTTCCTTGTATCGCACCATACCGGGAAACGGGCTGGAACCCTTGAGCAGATGACCATGTTTTTCCGCCCAATTGCCACAGGTGCCCAACACCCGCCGCATGTCGTTCTTGGTCGTCGCCCCGAGCTTGAGGTCACCGAGCCACCTATCGAGTGCCGCTGTCGTCAAATCGCTCAGGCACAGACCGGGGAAGGTTTCGGCCAACTTGCGAGTAAACTTCCGGCACAGGAAGACGTAATGGGGCGAGAGTCCAGACTGTTCCCGCGACCGGGCGAATTGCTCCGAAATTTCGCTCAGCGGCAACCGGGGTACATCTGCACGGTTATGTCGCAGGAAAAACTCAACCGCTTCCCGCAGGGTCGCTTTACCGAGTTTCGCCAACGCTTGCGCGTGTTCCTCGACCGCCACATGCAGCGCGTAGTCAGGCGCGAGAACCTTCCGCGCCGCGACGAGGCTTTCCAATTCAGGTGTTGCAAGGGCGTCAACCGCGACCGCATCTTCCGCAAGTCCGCCGAGGACGGCACGGGCTACCCGTTTGGCTTCCGCTTTGTCCGCAAAGTTCTTCTGGACCCGCTTACCTCCGGCATAATAGGCGAGCTGGTACATCGCCTTACCGCGATTCACCGACTGATAAAGTTTGACTGTCTGCTTACCATTTGAGATTTCTGTCGCCATATACTGTATGGCGGCTTGTCAACCAAACGCATTTGTTATGCGATTCGCTATGCTCAAGACCGTTACTCGCGTAAGTAACTATAGTTGGAAGTCTTGACCATTGCTCGACAAGCTCAGGATGACGGATTGCTTAAAGAAGGTTGGTTGATTTTATCGTGCGACGGTCATAGACCGCCGCTACAACTGAAAAGCACATGAACCTCTACCGCCGCGTCATCGGCTATTACCGGCCCTACCTGGGGACGATTTGTTTCAGCCTGATCCTGCTGGTCATCGGCGTCGGTTTCAGCCTGCTCAAATACGTGCCAGTCCAGTGGGTGATCGATCATGTCATCAAGGCCGGACCGGGCGGCGTGGTCCACTGGCACCGCTTCACTTTTTCGCCCGGCCAGGCGGCACTGGCCGCGGCGGTGGCGATGGTGGTTATTTATCTGCTCGCGGGGCTGCTTGGCTTTTGGAGGAATTACGTCTCGATTGAGATCGGACTGAAGGCGCTGCTGCAACTGCGCACCCAGCTCTATTCCTACCTGCAATACCTGCCGCTCCATTTCCACGACCGGCGGCGCAGCGGCGATTCGACGTTTCGCGTCGCCTACGATTCGCAGGCGATCCAGACCTTCTACAATCGCGGGTTCGACACAATCTTCGGCTCGGTCATCACGTTGCTGATGACGTTTGCCCTCATGACCGCGATGGACCCCGTGCTGGCGGGCGTATCGCTCCTCATCGTCCCGCTGCTGTGGATCACGATTTACTTTTTCTCCGCGCGCGTGCGGCGGCAGACGACCACGTTGCAGCAGGAGGAGAGCGACGTGCTCGCGCGGGCCAGCGAAGGGCTGACCAGCATCCGCATCGTCCACGCCTTCGGGCAGGAGGAATACGAGGTGCGCGAATTCGTGCGCGAGGCCGAGCAGAGTTACACGGCGAATTTGAATCTCACCATCACGAACGCGATCTCGACCCTCGCCATTTCCGGCGTGATGGCGCTCGGTTTGTCGCTGGTGCTCTATGTGGCGACGTTGCACATCCTCGACGGGCGGCTGACCGTGGGGCAGCTCACGCTTTTTCTCGCTTACGTCACGATGCTCTATCAGCCGCTCGAACAGTTGAGCTACACCGCGTGGGCGCTCGAGGGCGCGGCGGCGGGAATGCAGCGTGTATTTGAAATCCTCGATGCCGAGGATTCGGTGCCGGAAATGCCGGGCGCGAAACCGATGCCGCGCGCGCGGGGTGAGATCGCGTTTGAGAACGTGGCGTTTGCCTACGAGACGGAGCATCCGATCCTGAGCGGGATCACGCTCAACGTAAAACCGGGGCAGACCGTCGCGCTGGTCGGTGGTACGGGCGCGGGAAAGACCACGCTGCTTTCGCTCGTGCCGCGCTTTTATGATCCGAATTCGGGCCGCGTATTGATCGACGGCGGCGACGTGCGCGAGGTGACGAAAAAATCGCTGCGGGCGAATATCTCCGTGGTGTTGCAGGACACGCTTCTCCTTTCGGGCACGGTGCTGGAAAATATCGCCTACGGCCGGCCGGAGGCGACTCGCGCCGAGATACAGGCCGCGGCGGAGGCGGCGCAGGCCCACGCGTTTATTGAGAAATTACCGCGTGGTTACGAGACGCAGGTGGGCGAACGCGGCGTGCGGCTCAGCGGCGGGCAAAAGCAGCGGATTGGACTGGCGCGGGCGTTCCTGAAAAACGCGCCGATCCTGCTGCTGGATGAGCCGACGAGCGCGCTCGATCTGGAAACGGAGGCGGAGATCATGGAGACGCTGAAGGTTTTAATGCAGCGATTCACCACGCTCATCGTGACGCATCGGCTGAGCACGATTCATCATGTCGACTGTATCCATGTGCTCGAAGAGGGGCGGGTGGTCGAGTCGGGCACCGGGCCGGAACTGCTGGCCCGCAAGGGTGTCTACGCGCGGCTGTGGAATTCGACGGCGAAGGAATCTTCTCCGCTGACAACATAGTCTTAATTCGGTGAAGTCTCGCTTTTTTCCGACGTTTGCTCTTAACTCAACGCTTCTATGAAATTGCTCCGTACTCTCTGTTATCGCCGTCTCATCTTTGCCTCAATGCTTTTCGTGGTGTTGTCGTTCGGCACGATAAGCCAGATTTTTTCCAGCTCCGCCCAGGCGCAGACGAATGCGCCCGCAGTAGCGCCCGCACCGGCCGCGGCCAATGTTGAGACGGACAAGGACACAGGGAAGCCGATTATCACCACGCCTTCGGGATTGAAATACGTCGACATCGTCGTGGGCACAGGCCCGGCGGTCAAGACGGGCGACCACGTCTCGGTGAATTACCTGGGCAAGCTGCTCGACGGCACGAAATTCGACGCGTCGGCGGATCATGGCGGCACTTTCGATTACGTGCAGGGCGTGACGGCATTGATCGCGGGCTGGACCGAGGGCACCTCGACGATGAAGGTGGGCGGCAAGCGCAAGCTGATCATTCCGCCCCAACTCGGCTACGGCATGCAGGGAGCCGGCGATGCGGTGCCGCCGAATGCGACGCTGATTTTCGAAATCGAACTGGTCTCGATCAACAACCCCAAATAAGTCCTGCGGACGGCAGTATTTTTATGGGAGTTCAATCGCGGCTCTTCGGAACGGACGGCATTCGCGGACGCGCCAATGAGGAGCCGTTGACGCCGGAACTGGTGGCCGCTTTTGGCCGAGCCGTGGCGGTGAAATTCGGTCCGGCTGGAGGCCCCGTGGTCATCGGACGCGACACGCGGATTTCAGGTCCGATGCTGGAGCAGACCGTCGCGGCAGGCGTGGCCGCGATGGGCGTGGACGTGTTGCTGGCCGGCGTGGTGCCGACACCTGCCGTGGCTTTTTTGACGCAGCATCTGCACGGCTGCGCGGGTGTGGTGATCAGCGCATCGCACAATCCATTCGAGGATAACGGGCTGAAGATTTTCAAGAGCGATGGGCTGAAATGCGACGACGCGCTTGAGCTGGAAATCGAGACGCTCATTCTGGGCGACTTGCAGCGCAAGCAAGTCGCGACCGGGACGAAGATCGGCCGCATCGAGACGTGGCCCAATGGCGCGGCGCGTTACGCGGAGCTGGCGGTGAAGGCGTACGGCGGGGGACTTGATCTGCGCGGCGTGCGCGTAGTGGTCGATGCCGGAAATGGCGCGGCTTACGAAACGACGCCGCTGGTTTTGCGCGCACTTGGAGCCGACGTGCTGGCGCTGAACATCGAGCCGAATGGGGTGAACATCAACGCGGGCTGCGGCAGCACGCATCCGGAACTGATCCAAAAAGCGACGCGTGATTTTGGCGCAGCGATCGGGCTTTCGCACGACGGCGACGCCGACCGGTTGATTTGTTGTGACGAGACCGGTTCGCTTCTCGATGGCGACGAGATGCTGGCCGTGATCGGGCTCGATATGCTCAGGCGAGGCAAGCTCGCTCAGAAAACACTCGTCGCGACGGTGATGAGCAATCTTGGTCTCGACGAATGTTTCGCGGCGGCGGGCGGAAAGATTTTACGCGCGGGCGTGGGAGATCGCTATGTGCTGGAGATGATGCTGGCGAATGATCTGAACGTGGGCGGCGAGCAATCGGGGCACGTGATCTTGCGCGATTACAACACGACCGGCGACGGGTTGGTGACGGCGCTGGAACTGCTGCGGATTATGAAAACCACGGGCAAGCCGCTGAGTCAGTTGCGGCTCGGCATGAGGAAATATCCGCAGTTGCTGGTGAACGTGAAGGTGCGCGAACGGATTCCGCTCGACCAGTTGCCAGAGGTGACGGAGACCGTGAAGGCGATTGAGAAAGAACTTGGGTCGAACGGGCGCATTTTGCTGCGCTATTCGGGCACGGAACCGAAAATCCGGTTGCTGGTGGAGACGCGCGACGAAGCTCTTTTGCAGCCGGTGGCCGAACGCGTGCTTGCGCCGATCCGGAAACATTTGGCTGTCGATTAATTTACCTGGGCAATCCTGAAACCCGGCGATGCGTCTCATTCTCCCAGCGATTGTTTTTTGCCTGACGTTTCTAGGTACGTTGAAGGCCGAAACTGCGGATTGGATGCTGGGCCCTTTTAACCGTCCAGAAAACGCCACACCCATTATTCAACCCAGCCCCGATTCGGTCTTCGACTGTCCGATGAGACAAATGCCGATCCACTGGGAATCCACCCACACTTTCAATCCTGCGGCTGTCGTCAAGGACGGGCAGGTCTATATCTTCTATCGCGCCGAGGATGACATTGGTGGTGGTATCGGAGGATATACCTCCCGGCTCGGATTGGCTTCCAGCGAGGATGGAATTCATTTTACCAAGTTGCCCGCGCCCGTCCTCTATCCTGAAAAGGATGATCAAAAAGAGAGGGAGTGGGAGGGTGGCTGCGAGGATCCACGCTGCGTTGAAACGGAGGACGGAACCTATGTTCTCTTCTACACACAATATCACCGTCTCAAGAACACCCCTCGTCATACCAATCTCGGTATGGCGGTTTCCAAGGACCTCCTGCATTGGACGAAGACGGGACCAGTCACCGGTTTGGATGCAAAAGGGAATCCGGTCACGCCCCGCAAGTCGGCATCCCTCGTCTGTTCGGTGCGCGATGGGCGCGTGATCGCCACCAAGATCAATGGCAAATACTGGCTCTATTACGGTGAAGGCGTCATTCGCCTGATGACCTCGGAGAATCTGCGTGATTGGGTGCCCGTACCAAATTTTTCAATGACGCCGCGCCGCGGCCATTATGACAGCGCTCTTGCCGAGTGCGGACCACCAGCCCTCCTGACCGCAAAGGGAATCGTCCTGCTTTACAACGGCAAAAACGCGGACGGGGATGCAACTGATCCCGAACTCAGGCCCGGTGTCTACGCGGACGGCCAGGCGCTCTTCGATGCCAAAGATCCGACGAAGTTTTTGGCTCGGACGGAACTCCCCTTTTTCCAACCCAAGTTGCCATGGGAGGCCACAGGGCAGTATGCCGCCGGAACCACTTTCATTGAGGGACTGGTTTTATTCCACAACCAATGGTTCCTCTATTATGGATGCGCCGATACGTTCATTGGAGTTGCCACGGCTGTCGTCAAACCGGGCGAAGTCGCGCCCTAAAACTCAATGCTCGATCTTGCCCGGTTTCCAAACGTGCATCGCGAATAAGAGAAAGGCGGCCAGCGCATACGCCAGCGCAAAATCGAATCCGGTGGGTGTTTCCCCCGGCCCGGCAAACCTGGGCCATGAAAACAGCGCCGGGGCGTAACCGCCGTCGGGTGTGAAGACAAATCCGTGGATGATCCCGCAGATTGACGCGACCGCTGAGATGAGGCACCAGACTCCTGCCGCGCGCCATTGGCGGTCGATGACCTTTGCCACGATCGCGCTGAAGAAAATCGAAATCAGCATGAAGCCCTGCGCTAGACTCAACATGCCGTTGAAGAAAAGTTCCGGGCTGAAATTCGCCGCCGCCTGCGCAAACGAATAGCCCGGAGCGGCCTTTTCCAGCGCGGTTTGGACGAGCAGCACGCCCCACGCCGCCAGCGACGGGATGAATCCGATGGCCACCGCTGTCGCGTGCGCTTTTGGCACTTCCTGAAACGCCTGCGCGGTGATGATCAGCCCGATCCAGAGCAAAACGCCGAAGGTCACTTCCAGCGGCATGAACCAGAGCAGGAACGGCACCGCGCCGGTCAGGCAAAGCAGCGTCACCACGATCGCGTTGAGCACCGAGTAGCCGACCCGCGCGCCCATCGCCTTCCAGCCCGGATGACCGATGTAGATGGTCGGCGCGAACGGGTTGCCGAAGAAGACGCCCACGACCGCGCTGATGCCGTTGGCCAGCAGCGACGAGCGGGTGTCGAATTTATCGCCCGCCGCCTCCGCGCTCTCGAGATTTTGCATCGATCCGATGACGTTCAGCAGGGCCATCGGAATGAAGACGGCGGCGTATTTCCAAACCCGCGCGTCGGTCAGGAGGGAGAAAATTTCGCCGACAATTGGCACGGGAAAATAAAAAGTGAGGTGCGACGCGGGCCATTCCGGCATGGGCGCCATCTGCGAGCCGCGCAGGAGCCAGGCGGTCAGCGTGCCCACCACGACCGCGATGAATCCGGTCGGCAAGCCGAACGGCCAGCGCACACGTCCGGCGTAACCGATCAGGACGAGCAGCGCGGGGAAGAGCGCGATGAGCGGCGAGGAGAAAATCTGGAAGATGAAGCCCATCGAGATAAAGGTGATGCCGACTCCCGCCAGCGCCGAGAGCAGGGCCGCGCGCGGGGTGTGGCGGCGAATCCACGCGCCGAAAAAGGAGGTTGCGATTTCGACCACGCCGCCGAGGAAGCCCGCGACCAGGGAAACTTTCCAGGCGAGGTCGGCGTCGTGCGTCTCGCGATAGACCGGCCCGAGAATGAGAAAGATGAACGCGAAGAGGCTGACGGTATTGACGCCGAAGGGCAGCGCCGTAACGGGCCGGCCCGTTCGTTGCGAGAGCCGGTGCGCCTGCCACGCGTAGAAGAGGTTTCCCGCGACCAGCGAGATGGCGATGCCGGGCAGGATGCGGCCCACGACGAGCGAGTCGGGCAGTCCCGCCAGCTTCGGGCAGAGTCCCACAACGACAATGAGCTGGCATAGGTTATCGACAAATAGCCCGAAGAAGCCGTCGATGTCGTTCGGGACAAACCATCCCTTCAGGAACGATTTTTGGGTGGTTGTGTCGGTTGCGGGCATAAGAGAATTCCGCCTTGCTTAGCTACCACACGGCCTTTGGTCGAGGCGGGAATGAGAGTTGTCTTTTCGGGCCGGATTCCCTAAACTTAGTTGCTATGGCACTTTCGAAGCAGGATCAGGCTTTTTACGAGGAAAAGCTCAATTACAAGTCGATTGGTTATCTTTTTGGCGCGACAACCCTCGTCGGCGCGATCGCGTGGCCGCTGCTTCTCTACATGCAGGATTGGGCGGCGGGTCAGACCGGCACATGGTCGGTGAACGTGGTTTACAAGCTCGCTGTGATGGGCTTCCTTTTGGGAAGCGTCGTCGCCGTGGTCATGTATCTTGCCTTCAAGTTTCTTCTTCAGATGGGCTGGCTGCCTTCCAGGCGGTAGATGTTCGACCAGGGCAGCATCAAAGCAACTTGACCTTGGCAAGGTCCTGCGCGTCGACGAGCCCGACGGGGTGGTTGCGACGATCCACCACGATCAGGTCGCCGATGCGATGGGCTTCAAATAAATTGAGCACTTCCACGGCGAGTTTGTCGACCCGCACCGTGATCGGTTTGGGAATCATCACGTCGGCCAGTTTGGCGCGCCCGATGTGCACATTTTTTTGGTAACCGCGCGTGAAGTCGCCATGCGTGTAGATGCCGACCAATCGTCCCTGCTTGTCGGTCACGGCTACTGCGCCAGCCCGCTTGCGGGCGATGAGGTCGAGCGCTTCGTTGACGGTTGCGAGGCCGGTCAGGATGGCCATTTTTTCCCGCGTCCGCATGATCTCCTCGACTTTCAAAAGCAAATTGCGGCCGAGGGTGCCTCCGGGATGGAACGTGGCGAAGTCTTCTTTTTTGAAGCCGCGCGCTTCAAGCAGCACCATGGCCAGCGCGTCGCCGACGGCGAGCATGGCGGTGGAACTCGAGGTGGGCGCGAGATTGAGCGGGCACGCTTCGCGCGGCACCTGCACATCGAGGTGAATCTCGGCTTCGCGGGCCAGCGAGGATTTGGGATTGCCCGTAAGGGCGACGATGCGCGTGCCGATGCGCTTGAGGCTCGGGATGAGCCGGGCGAGTTCCTCGGTCTCGCCGCTGTAACTGAGGATGAGCACCAGGTCGCCCTTGGAGACCATGCCGAGATCGCCATGCGAGGCGTTGACGGCATCGAGAACCACGCTGGACGCGCCGGTGCTGGAGAGGGTCGACGCGATCTTCGCCCCGATCGTGCCCGACTTGCCGATG
>Ga0182024_10010984_pt1 | contig 18310 bp, 19 predicted proteins | sample P32metaG_FD_120480 | JGI IMG/M metagenome (GOLD analysis project Ga0182024, IMG submission 120480) | Permafrost microbial communities from Stordalen Mire, Sweden - P3-2 metaG (Illumina Assembly) | ecosystem: Environmental > Terrestrial > Soil > Wetlands > Permafrost | place: Sweden: Stordalen... | reverse complement strand
TGTCAAGATAGTCCAATTCGCCGCCGACCGGCACGCCATGCGCCAGCCGCGTCACTTTCATATCGGCACCGTGCAGCAGTTCCGTGATGTAATGCGCGGTGGTCTGGCCGTCGACCGTGGCGTTGAGCGCCAGGATCAATTCCTCCACTTGCGGCTCGTGGGCGCGCGAGATTAGTGCGTCGATGCTCAGGTCCTGCGGGCCGACGCCATCGAGCGGCGACAGCGTGCCGCCCAGCACGTGATAGCGGCCGTTGACCGCATGCGCCCGCTCCAGTGCCCACAGGTCGGCGACGTCGGCGACGACGACAATGATCGACTCGTCGCGCCTGGTATCGACGCAGACCGTGCAGGGGTCCTGCGTATCGATATTGCCGCAGGTCTTGCAGATGACGATCTTGTCCATCGCTGTCTGCAAGGCCGAGGCCAGGGGCGCCATCAGCAATTCGCGCTTCTTGATCAGATGCAGCGCCGCGCGCCGCGCCGAGCGCGGGCCCAGGCCTGGCAGCCGCGCTAGCAACTGGATCAAGCGCTCGATTTCGGGTCCGGCGACGGCGGCGGGCATTAAGTCAGGTTCATCCCAGGCGGCAGTTGCAGGCCGCCGGTGAGGCTTTTCATCTTCTCCTGCATCACCGTCTCAGCCTTGCGCCGCGCGTCGGCATGCGCGGCCACCAGCAGGTCCTCGAGAATTTCCTTTTCCGACGGCTTCATCAGCGAGTCGTCGATCTTGACGCCCTTGAGATCGCCCTTGGCCGTAAGGCGCACGCTCACCATGCCGCCGCCCGACGTGCCCTCGACCTCGATGGTGTCAAGCTCGGCCTGCAGCGCCTGCATCTTGGATTGCAGTTGGGCTGCCTGTTTCATCATGCCCATGAAATCGGCCATTAATCCTCCTCGCCTTCAGGTGGCGGATCGAGCGATGCGTCGCCTTCCTCGGCAGCGGGCGCGTTCTGCGTCACCCCGACCACTTTGGCGCCGGGAAAGCGGTTGAGCACCGCCTGCACCAGCGGATCGGTTTGCGCGTCGCGCTCAAGCTCCGCCTGGCGCTCTTCCATCTGCGCGCGCACGGTCGGCGTGCCCTGCTCCTGCGACACCACCACCATCCAGCGCTTTCCGGTCCAGCCGGTGAGCTTGCGTTGCAGGTCGTGCACCAGCGTCTTGGGTGCGCTGGCCTCGAGTGCGATTTCGAGCTGGCCGTCCTCGCAGCGCACCAGCCGCACGTCGCGTTCCAGCGCCATCTTCATCGATATGTCGCGCTTTTCCTGCACTAGCGCGATCAGCGCCTCGAACGAGCCGACGGTCAGCATCGGCGCGGCAGCGGCCGAGGCATTGACGTCAGCCGCAGGATCTTCGGACAGGCGCGGCGATACCGCGGCCGAGGAGCGGGGCGAGCCGCGTGGCGCGTCGTAGCGCGCCGTCGAGTTCTGCGCCGGCGCCGCGGCCGAGCCGCCGTTGCCTTGCGGGCGCGCGGGTGCGCCACCCTCCTCGCCGAGCGAGCGCACGACCTCGTCCGGCGTCGGCAGATCGGCGGCATAGGCGATCCGTACCAGCACCATCTCGGCGGCGGCGACCGGGCGGCCGGAGGCCTGAACCTCGCCCACGCCTTTCAGCAGCATCTGCCAGGTGCGCGACAGCACCCGCATCGACAGTTGCGCCGCGAAGGCGCGACCGCGCACGCGTTCGGCTTCCGACAGCGAAACGTCGTCGGCGACACCGGGAACGACTTTGACCCGCGTCACGAAATGGGTGAATTCGGCGAGATCGCTCAACACCACGCCGGGATCGGCGCCGATTTCATACTGCGCGCGCAATTCCTTAAGCGCGGCAGCGATGTCCCCCTTCATCAGCGCCTCGAACAGATCGACCACGCGTACGCGGTCGGCGAGGCCGAGCATCTGGCGCACGTCTTCCGCCGCTACCTTCCCGGCAGCGTGCGCGATCGCCTGATCGAACAGCGAAAGCGAATCGCGCACCGAGCCTTCGGCGGCGCGCGCGATAAAGGCGAGGGCCGCCGGTTCGGCTTCGATCTTCTCCTTCGTGGCGATGCCTTCGAGATGCTTGACCAGCAGCGCGGCGTCGACGCGGCGCAGGTCGAAGCGCTGGCAGCGCGACAGCACCGTCACCGGCACTTTGCGGATTTCGGTGGTGGCGAAGATGAACTTGGCGTGCGGCGGCGGCTCTTCCAGCGTCTTGAGCAGCGCGTTGAACGCCGCGCCCGAAAGCATGTGCACTTCGTCGAGAATGTAGACCTTGTAGCGCGCCGACACCGGCGCGTAACGGATGGCGTCGTTGATCTGGCGCACGTCCTCGACCGAATTGTGCGAGGCGGCGTCCATCTCCAGCACGTCGATGTGCCGGCTTTCGATGATGGCCAGACAATGCACGCCCATCACCGGCATGCTGATGGTCGGCCCCGTCACCGAGCCGTTCGGCAACTCGTAATTGAGCGCGCGCGCCAGAATGCGCGCGGTCGTGGTTTTGCCGACGCCGCGAACCCCGGTGAGGATCCAGGCCTGTGGAATGCGCCCGCTCTCGAACGCGTTCGAGATGGTGCGCACCATGGCGTCCTGGCCGATCAGGTCGTCGAAGCTGGCCGGGCGGTATTTGCGCGCCAGCACGCGATAGCCGGTTCCCTCGGGCGTGCCGCCGGGGTCGAGACCTTGCTTGTTTGGTTTCGCGGTTTCGCTCATCGTACCATCCGACCGGCGGCCGCGCATGCTGCGCTGTTGGATCGCGGAAATTGGTGGGAGGCTGACGAGCGACCCGAACCGCGCTCGTTAGGGCTGCTTCCTTCCGGATCTGACCCGGTTGGCGAGTGGCTCGTCCACCGCCAACCTCCCGTGACTTATATCGGGCGAAAGAGGGGAGAAAGCAAGCAGCCCTCCTCCGTCATTCCGGGGCGCGAGCGTAGCGAGCGAACCCGGAATCCATAATCGCCCACCGGGGTTATGGAATCCGGGTTCGCGGCCTTCGGCCGCGCCCCGGAATGACGTGGATAAGTTTTCGCCCTAGTCTTTCCAAATGAATGAGACTTGGTCCCTCCACCCGCAACTCGCACAGGACACGGTTCCTGTCGGCGACCTAGCGCTATCGCGCGTGCTGTTGGCGAACGACGCCAATTATCCCTGGCTGATTCTGGTGCCGCGGCGGCCCGGCCTCGTCGAGATCATCGATCTGTCCGACCATCACCGGTTCGAATTGATGGATGAGATCGCGGACGGCGCGCGCGCACTCAAATCGATTACCGAATGCGAGAAGCTCAACATCGCGGCGCTCGGCAACCAGGTGGCGCAATTGCACGTGCACGTGATCGCTCGCCGGCACAGCGACGCCGCCTGGCCGAAGCCGGTGTGGGGCACGGCGGTGCCATCCGCGTACCATCCGGCCGTGCGCGACGGGCTGATCGGCGCATTGCGGCGTGCCCTTCAAATTCGGCCGCTTTAGGTTCCGCGAGGCCGGGGCGGCATCCGGGCGCGCATTGCACAATTCGACTCGCCGTGCGAATTTCCGCGCCCAATGTCCCCTCGCCCCGATCTCGGCCCCAAACCGCTTCTTGGCTACACGCAAAGCCGCCTCGAGCGCGCCGCCGAATTGCGCCCCGATGCCGGCGCGATGGCGGGGCTGGCGGCACAGCCCAATGCCGGCGCCTATGTGATCGGCGGCGACTGGATCGCGATGAAAAAGGGCTCGGCCCTCAACGATCCGCTATTCACGATGGCGGAAGCGCTTGCGCTGGCGCCCGCGAGCGAGACGGTTTTCCTCGGCCTGTTGGAAAGCGCTCCCCGTTTCGGCTACGGCATTGCGCCGGCTGCGGCGGAAGCGCTGAAGACGCGCGACGATCTCCTGGTCACCGACCTGCGCTCGATCGCCGTGCAGGGGCTGGTTGAGCCCGAGCACCTGCCGCCGATCGCCGAGGCCAAGGCGGTGCTGCATTGGCATCTGCGTCACCGTTTCTGCCCGAACTGTGGGGCGCCGACGCAAGCGGTCAGCGCCGGCTGGAAGCGCGATTGTCAGCATTGCCACATCGAACATTTCCCGCGCACCGATCCGGTGGTGATCATGCTGGCGACCGAGGGCGAGAACTGCCTGCTCGGCCGCAGCCCGCGTTTCGGGCCGACCATGTGGTCGTGCCTTGCCGGCTTCCTCGAGCCGGGCGAGGCAATCGAGGACGCGGTGCGCCGCGAAACGCGCGAGGAAGCCGGCATCCTCTGCGGCAAGGTGACCTATTTCAGCTCGCAGCCCTGGCCGTTCCCGACCACGCTGATGATCGGCTGCCATGCGCAAGCCTTGACCCAAGAAATTGTCGTCGACCGCGCGGAACTCGAGGACGCGCGGTGGTTTACCAAGACGGAAGTAGCAAGCATGCTGACGCGCCGGCACCCCGAGGGCTTGAGCACGCCGCCGCCGGTCGCGATCGCGCATCACATCATCCGCGCCTGGGTGGAGAACGAGATCGGCTTTGACTGACGCCGCGCTAAAACGAACCCCACGAATCTTGTGCGCCGGCGGCGCCGTGCAGGACATTGTGATGCGGGTGGACAAATTCCCCGATCCCGGCACCAAGGTGCAGGCGTCCGAATTCCTCATCACCAGCGGCGGCCAGGCCGGCAATGCCGCGGTTGCCGTGGCCCGGCTCGGCGGCAAGACCAGCTATATCGGCGCGCTCGGCGATCATGACGACGAGGTCGCCAGCACCATCGTAAAGACGTTCGCGGGCGAGAACATCGACGTCAGCGGCGCCTTGCGGGTGCCGGGCGCGCGTTCGTCGGTATCGTTGATTTTAATTGACGCCGCCGGCGAAAAAATGATCGCGACCCGCCGCAACAAGGGATTGAACGAAGCGGTCCCGAAGGATGCCGCGGCAGCGGTGGCCGGGCTCGACGCGGTATTGCTCGACAACCGCTATACCAACATCGCCATGCCGATCTGCCTTGCGGCGAAAGCGCGCGACATTCCGCGCGTGCTCGACCTCGATAAACCGGAACCGCCGGATAACCCGCTGGTGGATTGCAGCACGCATGTGATCGCGTCCGCCGAGGCGATGCGCGAGAGCACCGGCATGGCCGACCTCGGCGCCGCGCTGCGCAAATACGGTGAGACCTACAAAGGCTTCCTCGCCGTCACCGACGGGCCCGACGGCGTCTCTTGGCTCGAGCGCGGCGAGGTCCGTCACATGGCCGCGTTCAAGGTCGACGCCATCGACACTTTAGGCGCCGGCGATACGTTTCACGGCGCCTTTACTTTCCGGCTGGTGGAAACCGGCGATGCGGTCGAGGCGATGCGCTTTGCCGCCGCCGCGGCGGCAATCAAATGCATGCGGTTCGGCGGTCTGATGGGCGCGCCCTCGCGGGCCGAAGTCGAAGCGTTTTTGAAGCGGCAAAGCTGACTACTTCTTCGACGGACAGGGCGCGCCGCAAGGCGCGCAGGCGCCGGCGAAATCCTCCGGCGACATCGCGCGGCCGCTCGACGGGCTGATCAGATGGTTGCCGACGATCGCCACCAGCCCGAGCAAAACGACGACGATGTAAACCTTCCGCATAAGGCTAATCCCGCGACAGGCCGAACAGCGGCCGCAGGCGGATGCCGATCAGGCAGCCGGGCAGCGCGGCGGCGAACCAGACCCAGCCGTGCAGCGAACCGGAAGCGACGCCGCCGACAAAGGCGCCGATATTGCAGCCAAAGCCCAGCCGCGCGCCCCAGCCCATCAGCAGGCCGCCGACGCCTGCGGCCAGCAGCGATTTCAGCGGCGGCCAGGCGGTGGCGGCGAACCGCTTGGTCGCGGCGGCGGCCGCCATGGCGCCGAACAACATTCCGAAGTCCGTAAGGCTCGAGGTGTCGGACAGCACCGAGCTGGTCAGCGCCTGCTTGTTACCCGGCCATTGCCAGAAATTCGCATGGGAGAAGTCGTAGCCGAGCGCACTGAATATCTTGGCGCCCCAAATTGTGTAGCCGTAAGTCACGCTCCAGGGATGGCCGCCGGCGGCGAAGACCTCTACGCACAACAGCCCGATGGCGATGCCGCCGATGATATAATTACGCGATGGCATGTAGTTTGCGCCGCGCCGCTTGGCGACCGCGACGATCAACGCGGCGGCCACCGCGATGCTCGCCAATGTCGCCGCCAACCCGCCCCAAGGGCCGAGGTAGTCGGAGGCGAGGATCGGATCGATGCCGCCGAGCGCCAGGAACGACGGCAGTGACAGGCTGCCGAAGACGCTGCCGATGACGAAGAACAGCAGCGCGATCAGCATGCGCCCCGAGCCGCCGCCGACGGTGTAGAGCGTGCCGGAGCCGCAGCCATTGGCGAGCTGCATGCCGATGCCGAAGGTGAAGGCGCCGATAAGGAGCGAAGGACCGAGCGGCGCGATGGCGCCGCCGAAATTCTGCCGGAGCGCGGCGACCGGCACGACCGCCAGCGCGCAGATCGCGATCACGATCAGCCCGCCGAGCAGACCGCCCGCCTCCCCGCGCGTCAGGAAGCGCCGCCAGGACGCGGTGTAGCTGAACTCGGCTTTCAGAAACGCGATGCCGAGACCGAAGCCGCCGACGATCAGCGCCGCCGAAGCGGGCTGGCCGTCGAGCAGCACCAACGCGAGCAGGATTGCGGTCGCGATCAGGGCGAGCCCGAGGAACAGGCGGTCGACGCTGCCGCCTGCCCGCGTATCGGGCGTGCTCAAGGCTGCGGTGGACATAGAAACTCCCCGATGACTCGGCTCAGGAACCCAGGCCAAGCTTCTTCATCAGATCGTCCCACTTGGTGCGCGACGACACGATAGGGCGGCTCGCATTTCCGGTCCACTCCACCATCGAGCCGTCATAGAGCTTGACGTTATGGCGGCCGAGCAACTCGTGCAGCACGAACCAGTCGGTGGCCGACCAGTGGCCGGTGTTACAGTAGCTCACCACCGGCCCGGGCGGAATCCGTGCGGCCACCGCCGCAAGCGCCGCCGTCGGCTTCAAGCGGTTGGTCTTTGCGTCGTAGAACTCGGCGCTGTCCACATCGATCGCGCCCGGTATATGGCCATAGGCAGCGACCTTCGGCGCTCTTTCCGCGCCGGTGAAGAAAGACGCGGGACGAGCATCGACCAGCGTGGCGCCGCCGGCCTGCACGATTTTTTCCACGTCGGCGAGCTTGGCCAGCGATTTTTCGTCGCCATCGACAAAAAGCGTCTTCGGCGTCGGCTTGTTCTCGCCCCGCTCGAACGGCAAGCCCGCCTGTTTCCAGGCTGCGATGCCGCCGTCGAGGATCGACACATCGGGGACGCCGGCCACCTTGAGCGTCCAGTAGACGCGCGCGGCGGAACCGAAATCGGTGTAGCTGACGCCGGCCGGCACGACGACCACGTGACTGTTCTCGTCAATCCCGAGATTTCCGATCAGGTTCTGGATTTCCAGGAGGCTCGGCAACATGAACGGCACGTTGTGCACGGTGACGCGCCAACCGCCTTGATCGTAGTCGCTATGCACGGCGCCCGGGATATGCCCCTGCGCAAAAGTCTCCGGCTTGCTGCCGTCGATGGCCGAGCGGATGTCGAGCACCACCAGATTCGGGTCGTGCAGATGGCTGTTGAGCCAAGCGGGTGTCACCAGCGGCTGCACATCGGCGGCAGCGGCGGGCGCGGCCAGCACGACGGCAAGCGCGAATGCCAACGTGAGCCAAGCGGCGAGCCGGCGCAGAGCGGCGGAAACTTCGGCGGGAAAGATTTTTGTCATGGGCGCAGGTCCGGTCGAAATGCTGCTTGAGACGCAGCGAGAGATTGCGCTTGAAATAGAATATTTTTCTCTGTAAATACAGATGGATGGCTAAAATAAGAAATTTATTCCAATACTTGGCGCTGTTTTAGGCCAATGATTCCAATTTTTGAAGGAAACAGAGAATGGACGCTATCGACCGCAAGATCCTCGCCGTGGTGCAAGAGGACGCATCGCTCTCGGTCGCCGAAATCGGTCAGCGGGTGGGCCTGTCCTCGACCCCGTGCTGGAAGCGATTGCAGCGGCTGGAAGCCGACGGGGTGATCTTGCGCCGCGTCGCGCTGATCGACCCGGAAAAGATCGGGCTCGGCATCACGGTGTTCGTGTCGATCGAAACCGGCGACCACTCGCAGGACTGGCTCAAGCGCTTCGCCGAGACCGTGGGCGGCATGCCGGAGGTAATGGAATTTTACCGGATGGCCGGCGACGTCGACTACATGCTGCGCGTGGTGGTGCCCGACATCGCGGGCTACGACACCTTCTACAAGAAGCTGATCGCGACCGTTCCGCTCAAGAACGTCACCTCACGCTTCGCCATGGAACGGATCAAATCGACCACCGCGCTGCCGATCGGCGAGGCGCGGCACAGCGCCTGACGCGTCAACTGCAGGTCTTGGTGCTATCGGGGTAAGACGGCGCCTGGGTGCGCGGGGACATATACATATGGTCCGACAGCGTAAGCGAGCCGGTGATGGTGTAGCCGACGATCGGCGTGTAGGCGTACGAAACCGTGCTGTAAATCAACGTTCTCGGCACCGCTGCCAGCGCAGCCAGTATTGTCACCGACCCGCTCTGCAGCGTTCCGGTGCTCCATTTCATTGTCACATTTTGGTTTGCATCGACGCTGAGGCACGATACCGTCATCGTGAGATTGCTAGCATTATAGGGCGCAATGATCGCGCTTGACGCAGCCAAAATATTGTTCATCTCTGTCGCGCTGAGAATATTATTGGCACAACTGCCCGAATTGGCATTGCTGCTACCGCACGATGCCGTCAGGTTCGCCAGGGCGCCGGCAACTAGACTGACCTTGCGATCAACCGCCACACCATCCGAAATCTCGACGCATCCGAGATAGAGCCCGATCATCACCGGCGCAATGAAGGCAAATTCAACCGCTGAAACGCCGCGCCGGTCGCGGCCGAAGCGCCGGATCATCCGCGTCATCGAAGAAGTCGCCGTCATGACCCGCTGCCTCATCAGTAGGGCTCGTTACGGAACACCGATGTCGCCACCAGCAGGCGGCTACCGTCGTTCAGGTTGGACAGATTGCTGCCGAGCAACGAGAGGTAGATCGGCCATTCGTAATACAGCGTCACAACCACGATGCTGCCTTGCCGGGGCTGTAGGCCATCTGCGTGGTGTCGAATTGGCCGTTGGAGATCGGCGAAGCGGTATTAATCGCGGCGTAGCTGCTATAGGTCTGGACGTTCACATAGACGCCGTTGGTACAGGCGAACAGTCCGCCGGCGAGTCGATTTCACACTTGGGTCTTGAAGTCGGCCTGGCTGAAGCCCTGTGCCTGCCCGGTCATGATCAGCCGGCCGGCGTCGGTGACGGCGGCTTCCAGCGTTTGCCCGGCGAAAAACACCAGCGCCGTTTCCAGGATTGCGAATAGCAGCGCCAGAAATGGAACCGCGACCAGCGCGAACTCGACGGCGGCGGCGCCGTCCCTTGGTGCCGCGCAAAGCGTCGCGCGGCGCGCGTCGGCAGCAGGCGGCGGAGGAAGGGAGCGACCTTGCTTTGAATGCGCTCAAGAATGGCAACCTTCGAAACGGTTGAAAGGTGCCGAAACACCATGAGAAGTCCTAGCAAATCCGCGCTGTCGAATTGTTGCGTGGATCGCCTGGAATTGGCACTATTCCATTAAGCGATCGCTAACCAAGATCGCGATCGGACGCGGCAGGCGCGATCAGACGCCCGCGCTGCACTCAGTGCGCTTGCGCCCCGCCGGTGCGGGCGCCGCTCTGGCCCAGCGTCGCGCTAAAGTAGGATTGCGAATCGCCGAGCGTGATGCGGTGTTCGCAGTCCGGCGCGCATCTGTAAGTCTCGCGCTCGACGCCCTTGTATATCACCACCAGATCGTTGCCGGGGGCGCGGCGCACCTCCACGGTCTTGTCCATCACCACGTGCCCGGTGCGGTCGAGCGCCATCATGTTGGTGGTGCCGTAGCCCTTGCCGGTAATGACCAGAATGCCGCCGCTTTGCAGCGCGGCATCGGCGATTAGCGGGTTTCCGATCACGATGGTAGCGACGAGTTGCGGCAACTTCATCACCACCGCCTGATCGACGCTGACGTTCACGGTGTCGGCTTGCGCCGCTGGGGCGCCGAGGGTGGCTGCGAAAATGATGGTCTAGGCCCAAACGCGGAAAAATCGCCTGCGACGTCCCAACATGGCCGACATCAAACTCTCCAGCACGCTGAACTTTACAAGACCCGCCGCAACAGCGGCCGGTCGACATTAGGAGTTGACTGCAAATAGGTGAACGAAGTGCAAAGAGCGGCGCGTCATTGCTGGAAAGGATAGAGCAGCTGCGCGCCGAAACTTTCCGGGAAGCTCTGGTCATCGATGCCATAGGCGTCCGGCAGCTCGTTTTCGGGCATGTAGAAGGTGCCGAACAGCAGGTCCCAGATCGGGAAGGTGCCGGCGAAATTGCTCGAGCCGCCGCGATTGGCCGCAGTGTGATGCCAGCGATGAAAGACCGGACCGGCGATCACGTATTTGAACGGTCCCAGCGTCCAGTTCAGGTTGGCATGCACGAAGGCCGAGGTGGCGGTCGTGAACGGGCCTAGCCACAGCATCACGTTCGGCGAAATTCCGGCCAGCAGCAGGACGACGTCGACCAAGACGGTGCCGAGCAGGATATTGACCGGATGAAACCGCGCCGCCGAGATCCAGTCGAGGTCTTCGGATGAATGGTGGACGGCGTGGTATTTCCACAGCGCGGCGCCATGATAGAGGCGATGGAACCAGTACAGCAGGAAGTCCGACACCACCAGGAAAGTGAGCGCTTGCGCCCATAGCGGCATGGCGGCGAGCGGGCCGAAACCGTTGTCGTAGAACTTGATCAGCTCGTCGGCGCCGTGAATGTTGTAGATATAGGCTGCTCCCATCACCATCAGGCCGATGCGCACGAAGCGGGCGGCCAGCGGAATCAGGAACCAATAGCAGACGTCGGTGACGATCTCGCGCTTGTGCCACCACGAGCGGCCGGGATTGCAGGCCGACCAGTGCGTCAGCACCGCGAACACGATGCCGAGCGCGATCGATATCGGGACGATCTTGAGGACGGTCGCGCCCGCGACCAGCAGCACGGAATACAATTCGACGAGCATTCCCAAAGACCCGGCTGATAAAGAACAGAGGTCAATTCGTATCGGCCCGCGCGGTTAAGATGAGGTATAAGGCGCCGCCGATGGATTCGAGCCGGAGCCGCACCGGGCGTGCGGTCAAAGATGGCGGCGAATGACATCGGGAAGCCGGCCAGTATTGGCTGCCCGGCCCAAAGTCACCCAAACCGGGTAGCGGCCGATGATCATGCAGTATTTGTAGGGATGTCCTTTAATATATTTTAGGAATAACTGGAATATATCCAATGCATAGGCTGTATAAACGATTTATTAACCACGATCATCTTCAGTACATAATTTATTAACTACAGTATATACCGTCACCAATGGCCTATATTTCTTTGGTTGTATTAACTCGCATGCAAGACCTCGCTGGTACGGTTCGGCATGGTCCAGAAGAGCCCGGAGGTAATCCGGTCTCCCGGACCAGCTCAGACAGCCACGTGGACCTTTGGAGCTACCTATGAAAAACCTCATCGTGCGTTTCGTGAAGAACGAATCCGGCGCCACCGCCATTGAGTACGGCCTCATCGCGGCGGGCATCTCGGTCGCGATCATCGCGGTCGTTAACGGCCTTGGCACCCAGTTGAACGCCAAGTTCGGCAGCATTTCGAGCCAGCTCAAGTAATCGAGCGCGTCGTCGCTGCAATGAAGGCTCCGGCGAATTGCCGGAGCCTTTCGTTTTTTGGCAGCCGGTTACCGGCCCTAAAGACTTCGCGCGCTAACCGAAACGCAAGCTTACTCGGCGTAGTTTGACGTCGCGCCGGCAATTCTCGCGCAAGGACGACGACCATGGTGACCGACGTTATCAGGCTTTTGCTGTTCCCGGCCCTGATGGCGTTCGCCGCGTCGAGCGACCTTCTGACGATGACCATATCGAACCGGCTCTCGCTGGCGCTGGCCGGCGGCTTTTTCCTCCTCACGATCATCACTGGCATGAGTTTACCGGCGATCGGCATGCACCTGGCCGCCGCTGCGCTGGTGCTGGCTATTTCCTTCGGCTTTTTTGCCATGGGCTGGATCGGCGGCGTCGACGCCAAGCTGGCGGCCGCCACGGCGCTTTGGTTCGGTTTCGACTTTCTGATGGACTACCTGGTGTATGCATCGCTGTTCGGCGGCGTGCTGACGCTGGTGCTGATCCAGTTCCGGCGCTTGCCGCTGCCGGGCCCCCTCGCCCGCCAGACCTGGATTCTCCGGCTGCATGAAACCGGCGGCAGCGTGCCTTACGGCATCGCGCTCGCCGCCGCGGCGCTCGCCGTTTATCCCAAAACCGGTTGGATGCCCGCGTTCGGCCTTTGAAGCCCCGAAGGCGCGGTCCTGCATCCCGAAAAAACGGGAACCGGTTTCCAGAAAAGATCATGCGCCCCGAAAAATCGCCGTAAGAAAATATTAACTCGATTTAGTCACCGCCGCTTAACCATACCTTGACCTTTAGCTGTTGAAATCCGGTGCAAGCGGTCGCACTGGCCGCCATGTCGATTACGCGGCCGACCCGGCCGCCCTGTCACGGTGAGAGTGAAGCGTATGAAAGCCGCGCGTCTCGTTGTCCTGACCGTCGCCATCGCCGCAGGTGGTGTTGCCGCCTTGCTTGCCGGCCGTTCGGAAAAGCCGCCGGAGGTCAAGAACGCCCCGGCGCCGCAAATCGCCACGGTCGAAGTTCTTGTCGCCAAGGCGGATATCGGCATGGGCCAAACCGTTTCGCCCGGCGACGTCCGCTGGCAGGAATGGCCCGCCGCCGCCGCCTCCGGAAACTTTATCCGCAAAACCGATCGGCCCAACGCCGTCGAAACGCTGTCCGGCACCATCGCGCGGTACCCGTTCGTCAACGGCGAACCGATTCGCGAGGCCAAGCTCGTTAACTCCAAGGGCTCCGGCTTCATGGCCGCGATCCTGCCGGCCGGCATGCGCGCCATATCCACGCAGATTTCGCCGGAGACCGGCGCCGGTGGTTTCATCCTGCCGAACGATCATGTTGACGTCATCCTGACGCGCCGCGACCAGGCCGCGGATAAGGCCGCCGGCGGCGACACCCATAGCAGCGAAACCGTTCTCACCAATGTCCGCGTGCTGGCGATCGACCAGAACGTGCAGGAGAAAGACGGCCAGAAGGTCGTGGTCGGAAAAACCGCGACGCTTGAACTGACGCCGGCCCAAACCGAAACGCTGGCGCTTTCCCAGCAACTTGGCACGCTTTCGCTGGCGCTGCGCAGCATCGCCGATGCATCGCATGACACGCCGCAGAGCGAAGACAAATCAGGCGCCCGCCGCGCCGGCGTGAATATCGTCCGCTTTGGCGTCGGCACGATGATGAATTCGAAATGATCGAGCGAGGGAACACGGGGACATGGCTATAACGATTTCATTCCGCGCCACCGCGTTGGCGGCACTCGTTCTCGGCACAGGCCTGACGCCATCGGCCCCGACGGCGGCGGCCGACCGGCATGTGCCGGTGATGCAGGTCGCGGCGAGCGAGTCGACTTCGCGCTTCATTCCGCTCGGCGTCGGCAAGTCGGTTGCCATCGACCTGCCGGCCGACATCAAAGACGTGCTGGTCGCCGACCCGAAGATCGCCAACGCGGTGATCCGTTCCTCGCGCCGCGTCTACATGATCGGCGTCGCGATCGGGCAAACCAACATCTTTTTCTTCGACGCCGCCGGCAAGCAGATCGCCGGCTTCGACATTGCCGTCACGCGCGATCTCAACGGCGTGCGCGCCGCGCTCAAGCAGGCCATGCCGGACGCCGACATCCACATCGAAGGCGTCGGCGACGGCATCATGCTGTCCGGCAGCGCCGCCAGCGCCGCCGAGTCGCAGCAGGCCTACGATCTCGCCACGCGGCTGGTCGGCGACGGCACCAAGGTGGTCAACGGCATAGCGGTGCGCGGACGCGACGAGGTCATGCTCAAGGTGACGGTCGCCGAAGTGTCGCGCCAAATCATCAAGCAGCTTGGCATTAATCTCAGCGGCAGCGCTGGCTTCGGGTCGGCGGTGGTCAATTTCAACAATACCAACCCGTTCCCGATCAATGGCTCGCCGAATTCCGGCATTCCGAACATTGGCGGCACTTTCAAGTCGGTGACGGCCAACTTGCAGGCGATGAACCAAGCCGGCGTGATCCACGTACTAGCCGAGCCGACCCTCACCGCAATCTCCGGTGAAACTGCAAATTTCCTGGCCGGCGGGCAGTTCCCGTACCCAACACCGCCCTCATCCGCGGGCACCGCCCCCGGGTTTGATTTTAAGAGTTTCGGTGTAAGTCTGGCGTTCACCCCTGTGGTGCTGTCGGAAGGTGGCATCAGCATAAAGGTGCTGACGGAAGTCTCGGAACTTGCCCCCGAAAATTCCGTGACAATCGCGGGAACCACGGTTCCCGGCCTGACGGTGCGGCGCGCCGAAACTACTGTAGAGCTTCCCTCAGGTGGCTCACTCGCCATGGCAGGCATGATGCAGCAGCAGACCAAACAAACTATCACTGGCTTCCCCGGCCTGATGAATGTGCCGATCCTCGGCACACTGTTCAAGAGCCGCGACTACCTCAACAACCAGACCGAGTTGATGATACTGGTCACGCCCTACATCGTGCACGCGGTGGCGCAAAAGCAGTTGTCGCGGCCCGACGACGGCTTTTCCGATCCCAACGATCAGTCGAGCGTGCTGCTGGGACGCCTGAACCGCATCTATGGCGGCGCCGGCATGCCCGAGCCGCCGCCGAGCGACTACCACGGCAAATACGGATTCATTCTCGATTGAGGGGTATGGGGAGACAATCGATGACACGCTTTCTCAAAACGAACGCCAAACGCCGGGGCGCCACGGCGCTGCGCGCGCTGGCGGTCGTCGGTCTCGCCACCTCGTTGGCCGGCTGCTATACGCAACGGATCGCGCAACAGCCGCCCTATCCCAACGATTACCACGAACGCCATCCGATCAGCCTGAAGGAAGGCGAACGCACCATCGAGATTTTCGTGGGCCGCAATCGCGGCGGGCTCACGCCGAGCCAGCGCGCCGATGTGCTTTCGTTCGCGCAACTCTGGCGGCGCGAGGCCACCAGCGGCATCATCGTGGACGTTCCGCGTGGCCGGCTGTCCGATCGCGCCGCCGGCGAGTCGCTACGCGAGGTGCAGTCCATTTTCGCCGCCTCCGGCGTGCCGCGCAACGCCATCTACGTGCGCGCCTATAAGCCGGCGGGCCTTACGCTCGCCAGCATCAAGATCAACTACGCCAAGATCGTCGCCACCGCCGGCCCATGCGGGCTTTGGCCGCACGATCTCGGTACCAGCCTGGACGCTACCGACACCGAGAACCGTCCTTATTGGAATCTCGGTTGCGCCAGCCAGCGCAATCTCGCCGCCATGGTCGACAATCCAGCCGACCTGGTGCAGCCACGCGGCGAGGCGCCGGCCTATTCGCCGCGCCGTTCGGTGGCGATCGACAAATACCGCAAGGGAGAAAATCCCTCCGGCGCCTATGACGGCTACGACAAGGCCAAAATCGGCGATGTCGGCAAATGATCAAACACGCATCTCAAGTCGCCATGGCCGACAGCGAGGCGATGCCGGCGGGAGCCGACAGCGCCGCCGACGAACACATCGCGCCCGCGCCACGGGTCTCGATCCAGGCCTTCTGCGAGACGGTCGAAACCGCCGCCGCCGTCCAGGCAGCCGGCGAAGACCGCCGTCTCAGCAAGGCGCATTTGAAAATACAGATGGGCGGCATCGCCGCCGCGGCCGAGGCCTATCGCAGCTCGCCGACGCCGAACGTCATCATGATCGAATCGGAAAACCACTCCGACGAGATCCTGCACGGCCTCGATCAACTCGCCGAAGTCTGCGATGCCGGCACGCGCGTGGTCGTGATCGGCCGCGTCAACGACGTGACACTCTATCGCGAGCTGACGCGGCGTGGCGTCAGCGAATATCTGATCGTGCCGGTCGGCACCATCGACATCGTGCGCGCGGTTTGCGGACTGTTCTCGCATCCGGATGCCAAGCCGGTCGGCCGCATCATTGCCGTGGTCGGCGCCAAAGGCGGCGTCGGCGCGTCCACCATCGCGCATAACATCGGCTGGGCGATCGCGCGCGATCTCTCGCTCGATTCGGTCGTGACCGACCTCGACCTTGCCTTCGGCACCGCCGGGCTGGACTACAATCAGGACCCGCCGCAAGGCATTGCCGATGCGGTGTTCTCGCCCGATCGCGTCGACTCGGCCTTCGTCGACCGTCTGCTGTCCAAATGCACCGACCATCTGAGTCTGCTGGCCGCGCCGGCGACGCTCGACCGGGTCTACGATTTCGGCGCCGACGCGTTCGATCCGATCCTCGATTCGCTGCGCGGCACGATTCCCTGCGTCGTGCTCGACGTTCCGCACATGTGGTCCGGCTGGACCAAGCGGCTGCTGGTCGGCGCCGACGAGATCCTGGTGGTTGCCGGTCCCGACCTCGCCAACCTGCGCAACGCCAAGAACATGGTCGATCTGCTGCGCGCCGCGCGCCCGAACGACCACCACCCGTTTTACTGCCTCAACCAGGTCGGCGTGCCGAAACGGCCGGAGATCAAGCCCGCGGATTTCGCCAAGGCGCTGGAAGACCAGCCGCTCGCGGTGATTCCGTTCGAGCCGCAACTTTTCGGAACCGCCGCCAACAACGGCCAGATGATCGCCGAGGTTTCGGCGAACCACAAAACTGCGGAGATGTTCCGCCAATTGGCGCAAGTGCTGACCGGGCGCGCCGAGGCGAAGCGATCCCGCGGCGGCCTGCTGACTCCTTTGTTCGCGAAGCTGATGAAGCGATCGGGCTCATAATCATTCGGAGGCTTCCTCGTGTTCGGTAGGCGTAGTGGAACTTCTGATGCGCGCGCTGCGGTCCCGGCGGCGCCGAAGCCGGATGCCGCGCCGTCGGTGCAAGCCGGCACGGTGCCGAAGCCGGCCGCCGGCGCCTCAATGGAGACCGGCCGGGCGCCGATCCCATCGGACGGGCTCGGCGCGCCGCTGCTCTCGGCGCCGACCCCGACCCGCAGCCCTTCGCCGCTCAACACGATCCCGTCTTCGGTCGACTCCCGCCGCTCGGAAACCTATTACGAGGTCAAGAGCATCATTTTCGGCGCGCTGATCGAGGCGATCGATCTGGCGCAGCTGGCGCGCCTCGATGCCGATAGCGCGCGCGAGGAAATCCGCGACATCGTCAACGAGATCATCGCGATCAAGAACATCGTGATGTCGATTTCGGAGCAGGAAGAACTGCTCGACGATATCTGCAACGACGTGCTCGGCTTCGGACCGCTCGAGCCGCTGCTCTCGCGCGACGACATCTCCGACATCATGGTCAACGGTTCCGGCACCGTATACATCGAAGTCAAGGGCAAGATTCAACGGACCGGCATCCGGTTCCGCGACAACCAGCAGCTCCTGAATATCTGCCAGCGCATCGTCAGCCAGATCGGCCGCCGCGTCGATGAATCCTCGCCGATCTGCGACGCCCGCTTGCCCGACGGCTCTCGCGTTAACGCCATCGTGCCGCCGCTGGCGATCGACGGTCCCGCGCTCACCATCCGCAAATTCAAAAAGGACAAGCTGACGCTCGATCAGCTCGTCAAGTACGGCACCATCACGGAGCAAGGTTCCCAAATCCTGCGCATCATCGGCCGTAGCCGGGTCAATACCCTGGTGTCCGGCGGCACCGGCTCCGGCAAGACCACGCTGCTCAACTGCCTCACCCAGTTTATCGACGACGACGAGCGCATCATCACCTGCGAAGACGCCGCCGAATTGCAGCTGCAACAGCCTCACGTGGTGCGTCTGGAGACGCGGCCGCCGAATCTCGAAGGCGAAGGCCAGGTCACCATGCGCGACCTGGTGCGCAACTGCCTGCGTATGCGGCCGGAACGCATCATCGTCGGCGAAGTTCGCGGACCCGAGGCATTCGACCTGCTGCAGGCTATGAACACTGGCCACGACGGCTCGATGGGCACGCTACACGCCAACAATCCGCGCGAGGCGCTGTCGCGCCTGGAATCGATGATCACCATGGGCGGCTTCTCGCTGCCTTCGCGCACCATTCGTGAAATGATTACCGCCTCCGTGGACGTCGTGATTCAGGCCGCCCGCCTGCGCGACGGCACGCGCAAAATCACCCACATCACCGAGGTGATGGGCATGGAAGGCGACGTCATCATCACCCAGGATCTGTTCGTCTACGACATGACGGGCGAGG
>Ga0182024_10010983_pt1 | contig 18314 bp, 12 predicted proteins | sample P32metaG_FD_120480 | JGI IMG/M metagenome (GOLD analysis project Ga0182024, IMG submission 120480) | Permafrost microbial communities from Stordalen Mire, Sweden - P3-2 metaG (Illumina Assembly) | ecosystem: Environmental > Terrestrial > Soil > Wetlands > Permafrost | place: Sweden: Stordalen... | reverse complement strand
CCTTCGACATTCAGAATGTTCTGAGCGCCAAGCTCAAGACCTATGACCAGTACACCAACGCGATCCACAGCTACTACAACCAGGGCAAGGTCATTCTGTTCGGGTTCCGCGGAACGTTCTAACCAAGGACATTTGCGCCCGTTCCCCCGTGCGCATTTTCTAGGGCGGTGGCCGAGAGGCCGCCGCCCGTTTTCTTTCAGCGCAGGATCGCCTGGCGCAAGCGGGGATCGTCGCGGAACGGCGCGGGAAAAAGACCGGGATTATCGAGGGCGCGGCCGATATCCGCGCCGGCGCGTGCCCAATCCGACAGGATAGCATTGGCGGGATCGCGTGACGGAGTCCGCGCCATGAAAATGAGCCAGGCGCGCACTATGCCGGCCATGCGGGCGACAGACCGGCCTTCGCGGGCGTTGGCGACCAGAAGCGGGAAGAGCCGCTGCGGCAGCTTGAGCGAGCCGTCCTCGGAGATCTGGGCCAGCCTATGGTCCACCATGGGATTGCGGAAGCGCCCCTTCACCGTCCGCCAATAGGCGGCCACATCGAGGGGCGCTAGCGCCGGGCCGATCTCCTCCACCATCATGGCGTCCAGGTCCCGAAGCAATTCGGGATCGGCGATTGCCTGACGCACGAATTCATGGCCGCGCGGCAGGCCGCAATAGGCCAAAGCGGAATGCGCGGTATTGAGGACATGCAGCTTGAGGCGCTGGTGGCGGCTGAGATCGTCCACGATCTCCGCGTCCACCGTACTCCAGGCGGGCAGGGGCCCGGCGAATTTGTCCTCGATCACCCATTGGGCGAATTCCTCGCGCTGAACGCTGGCGGCATCGCGCATCCCCAACACGGCTTGCACCCGGGCGCGATGTTTCTCATCCGCGGCGGGAACGATGCAATCCACCAGGGTGGAGGGAAATGCCGTGTTGGCGGACATCCATGCCGCCAGGCGGGGCCGCAGGCGATCGGCCAACGCGGCGACCGCCCGGCCCAACTTTTCCCCGTTGGATTGAAGATTGTCGCAGGACAGGATAGTGACGGGCCCGCCGCCTTCGCGGCGCCGTTGTTCCAGGCCTAGCGCCAGCCAGCCGATAGCGGAGCGCGGCGCATCGGGCTCTGAAAGATCATGAACAATGTCGGGATGGGAAAAGTCGAGCCTGCCCGCGCCGTCCAGGCAATAGCCTTTTTCCGACAAAGTCAGCGTGACCGCATGCGTGGCGGAGGATGCCAGCGCGTCACGCAATTGTGCATGGTCGCGCGGCGCAAACAGCGCCTTGCGCAGAACGCCCATGACCCGATAGCGGGGCGCTTCTCCCAAGATCTCGACGGTATAAAGGCCGTCCTGGGCTAAGAGCGCGTCGGGCACATCGGCATGCTGGAGCGATGCGCCGATGATTCCCCAATCGCCGCCTTTGGCCGCGATGGCGTCCTCGGTGAAAACCGCCTGATGCGCGCGATGAAAAGCGCCGATGCCCAGATGGACGATGCCCGGCTTGAGCGCGGCAGGATCGAAAGCCGGCCGCTCCACCGCGGCCGGCAACCGGCCCAGCGCGGCTTCGCTCAGCCTTTGCGTCATAATTTGTAGACTTTTTTTGGCAGATGATAGGCCAGGTCGGCCGCGATCTCGGCGGCTTCATCCATCTCGAGCCGCTTCTGGCTCACCAGCTCGGCCAGATAGGTGCAATCAATTCGCCGCGCCAGATCATGGCGTGCGGGAATGGAGAAAAAGGCGCGGGTATCGTCATTGAATCCCGCCAGATTGTAGAAGCCGGCGCTTTCCGTGGTGCGACGGCGATAGCGCATCATGCCCTCTGGGGAATCGTGGAACCACCAGGCCGGCCCCAGCTTGAGGCACGGATAAAGTCCGGCCAGGGGCGCCAGCTCGCGGGCATAATTGGTTTCGTCCAAGGTGAAGAGCAGCAAAGTGAAATTCCTGCTGTCACCGAAGCGATCGAGCAGTGGCTTCAATTGCGCAGTGAAGCCACCCCGGTTGGGCAGGTCGCCGCCGACATTGCGGCCAAAGCGGCGGAATAGCGCCTCATTATGGTTGCGCCAGACGCTGGGATGAATCTGCATCACCATGCCATCGTCCAGCGACATCCGCGCCATTTCCGTGAGCATCTGGGCGCGGAACAATTCGCGCTCTTTTTCGTCCGCGTTGCCGGACACGATGCGGGCATGCAGCCCCTCGGCTTCGCGCGGCGAAAGATCGGCGGTCTGCGCCGTGGCCGGACCGTGGTCGGTGGCGGTGGCGCCATGTTCGCGGAAATAGGCGCGCCGGTTTTCCAGCGCCCTCAGATAACCCTTCCAGCTCATCACGTCTTCGCCCGTGAGATCGCCCAGCTGCGGTAGGCTTTCGGCGAAGGCTTCGTGATCGGGGTCCATCACTTCGTCGGGGCGGAAGGTGGTGATCACCCGGCCCTTCCAGCCCGATTGGACGATCGCTTCGTGATGGCTGAGGGGATCGAGCGCGGTTTCCGTGGTGGCGATCACTTCGATATCGAAACGCTCGAACAAAGTTCGGGGACGAAAATCCGACTGGGCCAGTTTTTCCGCGATGACGTCGAAATAATAATCCGCCGTTTCAGGCTCCAGCCGCCGGTCCAATCCGAAGACCTCGCCGAAGACATGATCCAGCCACAGCCGCGAGGGTGTGCCGCGAAACACATAATAATGCGCCGCGAATAGGCGCCAGATTTTGCGCCGGTCGGTTTCGAACGGCGCGCCGTCCTTGGGTTGAAGCCCCAAACTCTCCAGGCTGATGCCCTGGCCATAGAGCAATCGCAGCAGATAATGATCCGGCCAGATCAGAAGGCTGACGGCATCCTCGAACGGCGCGTTGGTGGAGAACCAGGCGGGATCGGTGTGGCCGTGAGGACTGATGATGGGGAGTTTCCGTATGCCGGCAAAAAGCTCGCGCGCGATGGCGCGCTCGCCGGCATCGCTGGAAAAGAACCGGTCGGGATCAAGGCGCAGAGGGTGCATGGGGCTCAGTCACTGGGACGCCGGCGATATTCCGGGCGGGACGGTAATCGGGAACGATCAGATGCACCACTAGCAGCGCCGCAAGATAGGCGAATGTCGCGAAAAGGAAGATCGGAGTATAGCTGCCAAATTTCTGCAGCACATTGCCGGCATAGGCGCTCATCAGCATGCCGCCCAGAGCGCCCGATAAGCCGCCCAGCCCCACCACCGAGCCAGTGGCCCAACGCGGGAAAAGATCGGAGGGCAGGGTATAAAGATTGGCGGAGAATCCCTGATGCGCGGCGCAAGCCAGCCCGATCAGCGCCACCGCCAGCCAAAGGTTCGACGCGTACATGGCAAATCCCACCGGCAGCACCGCGATGGCGCAGGCCAGCATGGCCAGCTTGCGCGATTTTCCGACGGCAACGCCGCGCTTGATCAAGGTCGAAGAACCCCAGCCGCCCAATACCGAGCCCACATCGGCAAGAATATAGACGGTGACCAATGGCGGTCCGTAATCGCGGAGGTCCAGGCCGTAACGCCGGGCGAAGAAATCCGGCAGCCAGAACAGGAAAGTCCACCACACCGGATCGATCAGGAATCGTCCCGCAATATAGGCCCAGCTTTGCCGTGTGGTGAGAAGCTTCGACCACGACACCGGCTGCTGCGGCGCGACGGGATCGGCTTCGATAATGGCAAGCTCGGCCGCGCTGATGCCGGGATAGTCGCGGGGACGGTGATACCAGATCAGCCAGACCGCCAGCCACGCGACCGTGAAAAGCCCCGTGACGATGAACGCCATCTGCCAGCCCCAGGCGATGGTGATGATGGGCACGATAAAGGGCGCGACCACCGCACCGATATTCGAGCCCGCGTTGAAGATGCCGATGGCCAGCGCCCGTTCGCGTTGGGGAAACCATTCTGCCGCCGCCGCCAAGGTGCAGGGAAAGAGGCCGGATTCGCCAAGGCCCATGGGAATGCGCACCCAGGCGAAACCGCGGGTGGAGGTGACCAGGGCATGCGCCATGTGCGACACCGTCCAGATCGCCACCGCGATCGCACCGCCCGCTTTGGCGCCGATCCGGTCGACGATTCGGCCGAAGGCAAGATAACCGACGCCGTAGGCGGCCTGGAACCAGAACACCACATTGCCATAGCCGGTTTCGCTCCAGCTATAGTCCTTCTGCAAAGTAGGCTTGAGGACGCTCAACACCTGGCGATCGACATAGTTGAGCGCGACGATGGCGAAAAGCAGCGCGCAGATGAACCAGCGCACATGGGTCGTGCGCATCGGGCTCACCAATTGTACATCGAGCCATCTTCCAGCCGGTTCACCGGAAGATAGGCGCGCTTGTAGGGGAATTTCCCGGCCAGCGTTTCGTCGATCTCGACACCCAGTCCGGGCGCATCGCCCGGGTGGAGCGCGCCGCCGCGATAGGCATAGCCATGCGGGAAGACAGCATCGGTCTCCTTGGTGTGGTGCATATATTCCTGGATGCCGAAATTCGGGATCGAGACGTCGAAATGCAATGCCGCCGCCATCGTCACGGGCGAGAGGTCGGTGGCCCCATGGCAGCCCGTGCGCACATTATATATGTCGGCCAGCGCGGCGATCCGTCGAAGATGCGTGATGCCCCCGGCATGGACCACAGTTGCTCTAATATAATCAATGAGTTGCTCCTCGATCAGCTGCTTGCAATCCCAGATCGAGTTGAAGATTTCCCCCACTGCCAGAGGCGTGGTGGTGTGCTGGCGGATAAGGCGGAAATTGGCCTGGTTTTCCGCCACCACAGCATCCTCCAGCCAGAAGGGGCGATAGGGCTCTAGATCCTTGCCCAATCGTCCGGCCTCGATGGGCGTGAGGCGATGATGGATGTCATGCAACAAATGTACGTCCCAGCCCAGCGCGTCGCGCGCCGTCTTGAACAGGTCGGGCACGGAGCGGAGATATTTTTCGCTGGACCAGAGATTCTCGGTGGGGAGATCGGCGTCGGCCGGCTCGTAAAACAGCCGATCCTTGGAAACGCCATACGTGGATTTGAGTCCCGGCACGCCCGCCTGCAGCCGGATCGCCTTGTAACCCAGCGCCAGATACGACTTCGCCTGCGTGATGGTATCGTCGATGGTCGTGCCATTGGCGTGGCAATAGACCAGCGCGCCGTCGCGGCATTTGCCGCCCAGCAATTGATAGAGCGGCATGCCTGCCGCCTTGGCCTTGATGTCCCACAGCGCCATGTCCACGGCGGCGATGGCCGACATGGTGACAGGCCCGCGCCGCCAATAGGCGCCGCGATAAAGATATTGCCAGATGTCTTCGATCTGATGGGCGTCACGGCCGATCAGGCAGGGGATCACGTGATCCGTGAGATAGCTTGCCGCAGGAAGCTCGCGCCCATTCAGCGTGGCGTCACCCAGTCCGGTGATGCCGTCCTGGGTCTCGATCTTCAAGGTGACGAAATTGCGCCCAGGGCATGTGACGATGACCTTGGCGGAGACGATCTTGAGCACCAGCAACTCCCGGCGAAAGAGCGGTTTACGACGGCGTGACGTTCAGGATCGTGGTTTTGAGCGCCACGGAATTGTCGCCCGCCATGATATCAAAGGCGCCCGGCTCGACCACTCGTTTCATTTGCTCGTTCCAGAAGCCCAGCGCCTGGGACCCCAGGGTGAAGGTCACGGTCTTCTGCTCGCCGGGCTTGAGGCTTACCCGCTCAAAGCCCTTCAATTCCTTGACCGGACGGGTCACCGATGAAACCTGGTCGCGGATATAAAGCTGCACCACGTCCTGGCCGGCGCGGGCGCCGGTGTTGCGGATGTCCACCGACACGGTCACCTGACCGTTCGCGGGAATGCTGGGCGAGGAAAGGCGCGGCGTGCCGATCTCGAAGCTGGTGTAGCTCAGGCCATAGCCGAACGGGAATAGCGGCTCGGTGGTGTCAAACAGATAGCCGCGATGGGCGCTGGGCTTGTAGTTGTAGAACATCGGCAGTTGGCCCACCGAGCGGGCGATGGTCACCGGCAGATGGCCGCCGGGATTGACGTCGCCGAACAGGATGTCGGCCATGGCGGTGCCGCCTTCCTGACCCAGATACCAGCCTTCGATCAGGGCGTTGGCCTTGGCGGCGACATCGACCACCGACAAAGGACGCCCGTTCAGAAGCACCACCACCACCGGCTTGCCCAGCGCAAACATGGCATTGGCGAGGTCGTCCTGCTGGCCCACCAGATTCAAGCTGTCGCGATCACCCAGATGGTTTTTCGCCCAGCCCTCACGGCTGGTTTGTTCGGTATCGCCGATCACCAGCACGATTTCGTCGGCGGTCTTGGCCACCTCGACGGCTTGTTGGATTAGGCGCGCATTCTCGGCCGGATCGGCCAGCTTCACCTCGTCGGCCCACCAATCGTCATTCTGGGTGATCTTCACGCCTTCGGCGCTGATGATGTTGACCTTGCCGCCGGCCTTGGCGCGGATGCCGTCCAGCACCGAAATCGCCTGGCGCGGCACGCCAGTATAACCGCCCAACCGAGCCACCGCTGCGTTGGGACCGATCACCGCCAAAGTCCTGAGCTTGGCGGCCGAAAGCGGCAGGGTGCCGTCATTCTTGAGCAGGACGGGTACTTCGCGCGCCGAGGCCAGCGCGATGCCGCGCGCTTCGGCATTGCCGGTGAGAGATTCCGCGGCGTTGCCGTCGGCGAAGGGATGCTCGAACAGACCGGCCTGGAATTTCAGGGTAAGGATGCGGCGCAGGGCGGTGTCGATATCTTTCTCCGACACCAGCCCGGCATGCACGGAATCCACCAGCGTACCAAAGGCCTCGCCATCGGGCAGGTCCATATCCAAGCCGGCATGCAGAGCGCGGATCGCGGCATGGGCATAATCCGGCTCCACATGATGCAGGTCCACCAGCTGCTCGATGCCTTCATAATCGCTCACCACCGCACCGCCGAAACCCCATTCGCCGCGCAGAATGTCGTGCAACAGCCAATAATTGGCATGGGACGGAATGCCGTCGATCTCGTTGTAAGACGCCATTACCGTCTGTACTTTGGTGCGCTTTACCGCTTCCTCGAAGGGCGGGAAGAAATTTTCCCTGAGCGTGCGTTCGGAGATTTCCGCAGGTCCCACATTGGTGCCGCTTTCCGGCTGGCCATGGCCGGTCAAATGTTTGAGGGTCGCGAACACTTTGCCGTCCGCCAGCGGCAGGCTGTCGCCCTGCAAGCCTTCGACCGCGGCCACGCCCATCTCGCTCACCAGATAGGGATCTTCGCCGAAGGTTTCTTCGATCCGGCCCCAGCGGGGATCACGCGCCACATCCACCACCGGCGAGAGAACCTGCACCACACCGCGCGCGCGGATTTCCCGCGCCGTCACGGTGTTGATGCGCCGGACCATGTCGGGGTCCCAGCTTGACGCCAGGCCAATGGCTTGGGGAAAGCTGGTCGCCTCCGCGGTGGCATAGCCGTGCAAGCCTTCTTCATGGAACAGCACGGGAATGCCCAGCCTGGTACGCTCCACCGCCCAATGCTGCACCGCGTTGTCCAATACCACAGTGGCGCGCGAGTCCCGCAGATGGTCGATGCGGGGCGAGACCGGTCCCTTGAGGTCGGAGGGGCGCGCCAATCCGCCCAGTCCATCCGGATATATCTGCGCCGCCTTGGCGGGATCGAACTGCATCGCGCTGTCGAAAATCTTGGTCTTGGCCTGCCACACCACGCGCAACTGGGCGACTTTCTCCGCCAGGGTCATGCGGGCGAGAAGGTCTTCGACCCGCGGCGGAATGGGCGCGGTGGAATTCTTGTACAGCGCATGGGCAAGGTCGGAAGACTGACCCTGACCCTGGCCCGTAGCGGCCAGCGTCAAAAGTGTGGAAATGCAAACCGCCCGGAGCGCCGCCTTCATCCCGATCCCCCCATCCGCCGGATCAGTGCCCGCCGGTATTTGGTAACGCTATCAATCCTAATAATTCGGGCCTGATTTGTCAAAAGCCCTTGGCGAGGTCCGGGAAGGGATGGGCGCGGAAATCGCGCTCCTGGTAGCAGAGATAGTCGAAATCGGCATGCCGGCCAGTCCCCGCCAGATCCTGGCAGGCGAGTCCCACAAAGGCGCCGGTGAAGTTGGGCGTGCCGGGGCATTGCGCCTCGTCCGACAGGATCGACGCGTCGAAGATTTGCGGCAACGCCTGCCAGGGACCATCGCCCAGCCGGAAGGCGAAGCAGAGCCGTTCTTCGTCCACTTCCACGCGCAAGCCCACCTTCCTGCCCGCATCAATCGGAATCGGCGCGGTCACCACGTCCGCCACCGGCGCGTCGGGCAATGCCGAAAGCACGCGGAGATGTTTGCCCAGCGTCTCGTCGTGGCTCACATGCAAATAGTGAAATTTGCTGCCGCCGTAATAGCAGACCAGCCCAGCCATCTGCTGGAAATGACTGGGCTCGAATTCCATGACGGTCTCTGCGCTGTAGCAATGCGCCTGTTGTCGGCGCGCCACCAGCGCCTGGCGGAACAGACTGCCGATGCTCTCACGTCCATGGAGCCGCAAATGTCCGGGCCGCGCGGTGAGACTGAACAATTCCTCCGGCCAAGGTGAGCGCAGCCATTGAAAGGCGAGGGGTAATGTTGGCGTATCAAACTCTTCCCGCTCCGGCGTTGGCGGAAAGGAATGTTCCGGCAAATCCGGCGCCGGCGTTTCCAGCTCCGGAATGCCTTGGCCGTCCATCGTGTAAAGCCAGCCATCATCGCGCCAGACCATTTTCTGGACTGCGGTCTCGCGCCCCAGAACACAGCGGCCGCGATTCTTGAGGGGGCGGCCGCAGAGATAAACCATGTAGGTCTCGCCCGTTTTGGTCTCCACCAGGTCGGCATGGCCCGCGCGCTGCAGCGGTGCATCCGGACGCGTCCGTGCGCTGAGGATATAGGTCTGAGGATGAAGCTCATAAGGCCCGAACAGGTTGCGCGACCGCGCCATGGTGACGGCGTGATTGAAGGCCGTGCCACCTTCCGCAGTGAGGAGATAGTACCAGCCATCCCGTTTGTAGAGGTGCGGCGCCTCGGTAAGGCCCAGCTTCGTGCCTTTAAAGATAAGCTGGCGTTCGCCGATCAATTTTCGCTCCCGCTCCGAATATTCCTGCGCCACGATGCCGGCGAAGCGATTGTGACCGGGCCGGTGGTCCCACAGCATATTGACCAGATATTTGCGTCCATCCTCGTCATGAAAGAGCGACGGATCAAAGCCGCTGCTGTTGAGGGCGATGGGATCGGACCAATCGCCGTCGACTTGGTCCGCCGTCACCATATAATTATGGAAATCGCGGAATGACGTGCCGGTGCTGCCGCCCATCGCGGTCTGGCCATAGCGTTTCACGTCGGTATAAATCAGATAAAAGCGCGTTCCGTCATGGCTGAGACAGGGCGCCCAAATGCCGCAAGAATCGGGGTCGCCCAGCATGTTGAGCTGGCCGGCGCGGTTGAGTGGGCGAGCCAGCAGCCGCCAATTCTTCAGGTCACGCGAATGATAAATCTGTACCCCCGGAAACCATTCGAAGGTCGAGGTGGCGATGTAGAAATCATCATCCACCCGCACGATCGAGGGGTCGGGATTGAAGCCTTTGAGGATGGGATTGCGGATCATCGCGCGGGCTTTCTTACCAAGGTCCAGAGCAGCGCCGCGCCCAGAATATCCAATATGCTGAGACCGGCAAAGAAAGGCGCGTAGCCGACCCTGGTCACCAGGGCGCCGATCAGCAGGGATGAAATCAACAGGCCCAGATTGCCCAGCGTGCCGCAAAGCCCGGCCACGGTGCCCACCTCGCGACGCGGAAAGAGGTCGGACGCCATCGTGATGACAGTGGTGGAAAGGGTCTGATGGGCAAAGCCCGCCAGGCTGATCAGCGCCAGGGCAGCATAGGGGCTGGCAACAATGCCGGTGAAAGCCGCGCCGATCATCAGCACGGCGCCAACGGTGAAGGCGCCCCGACGCGCATCGATCAAATCCGCGCCCCGGTTCTGCAGAAACAGCGCCACGAGCGGCGCAAACAGGCAGCCCAGATCGGCGGCCAGGAATGGCAGCCAGGCATAGAGCGCGATCTGGCGCAGATCGAAATGCCGCGCGCTCACCAGATAAAGCGGCACCCAGAAGGACAGCGTGCCCCAGGTGGGATCGGCCAGGAAGCGCGGCAATCCGATGCCCCAGAAATTCCGTTGTTTGAGCAGTTTTCCGATCGAAGGCTTGACGCTATCGTCCTGCAGATCCGGTTCCTGGCCGTGTTCGATATAGGCGCGCTCCTCCGCGCTGAGGGAGGGATGGCTGGCGACAGGGTGATAGAAAACAAGCCAGAGCCCCACCCAGATCAGGCTGATGATCCCGACCAGGACAAAGGCGGCCTGCCAGTCATAATGAAGGATCGCCCACACCACCAAGGGCGGCGCCAGCATCTGTCCGATGGACGGGCCGATATTAAACAATCCGCCAGCCAACCCGCGTTCGCGCGCGGGAAACCATTCCGACACGACTTTGAGTCCGCCGGGTGAAAACGCGCCTTCCGCGAAACCCAGGCCCGCGCGCAATCCCGCCAGGATCTGCCAGCTCGTGGCCAAGCCATGCGCCATCGAGATCAGTGACCAGGCCAGCGCGAAGATGGCAAAGCCGGTCTTCACCCCCAGAAGATCGATGATATAGCCGACCACGGGCTGCAGCATGATGGCGCCCTGGAACGCGGCGGTGATCCAGGAATATTGCACGGTGGAAATGTGCAGGCTGGTCATCACTACCGGCGCCGCCACCGCCAAGGTGGCGCGGGAAAGAAAATTCACCATCGCCCCCAGCATGATCAGGCCGATGGTGAGCCAGCGGATGCCGAAAAGAGCCTTGCGCGCGCTTATGGTCGCTCCCCCGTTGAGCAGTCGGGCTTGAAATGGTAACGGTAACGGAAATAGGCGAAAACACAAAAATAACGCCTTGGGCCGGGTTGGAGACGGGAATGGTTGGCATTTCGCGCCGCGAATGGCTGAGTTTGGCGTCCGCTGCCGCGATGGTGAGTGGGGCCAAAGCGGCTCCGTCGCCTCAATCTCTCGATGGCCTGGCCAGGGCCAAAGGCTTCGCCGGGTTCGGCAGCTGCATCGGCGGCTCAGGCAGCGGTAGCGGCAGCTCTTTCAACGATGACGGCGTACGGGAAATTCATCTCCGCGAATGCGGCATCCTGGTGCCAGAAAATGAACTGAAATGGATTGCGCTTCGGCCCGACCCCAAGGAATTCACGTTCTATCGCGCCGACCGGATCATCGATTGGGCGGCCCAGAACGGGATGAAGGTGCGCGGCCACACTTTGCTGTGGAACAGGCCGGAATATATGCCTGAGTGGCTGCTGAATTATGATTTCGGTTCGCGCCCCGCGACCGAGGCCGAACGCCTGTTGCGCGAGCACATCACCACTGTCTGCCGGCGCTATGGCACGCGCATTTTCACCTATGATGTCGTCAACGAAACCATCGATCCCGAAACCGGCGGCATGCGCGACGGCGTCTTCACCCGCACTTTGGGCGACGCGATGCTCGATATCGCCTTCGATGCCGCGCGCCAGGCCGCGCCCGAGGCGCGCCTGGTGTATAACGATTACATGGACTGGAGCGCGGCCAGCGCCAAGCATCGCGCTGGCGTGTTGCGCCTGCTGGAGCGGCTCACGGCCAACAAGGTGCCGGTTCAGGTGCTGGGGCTGCAAAGCCATCTCGCGCCGGGCAAAAACAATTTCGATGCCGCCGACCAGGCGGAATGGCGGCGCTTCATGGATGCGGCGGTGGCGATGGGACTTGATCTCGCCGTCACCGAATTCGATGTCGAGGATCAGACTATGGCCGCCGATATCGCGACCCGCGACGCGCAAGTGGCTGATCTGGCGCGCCGCTATCTGGATGTCGTGCTGTCCTATCGGCAACTCAACTATGTAATGGCCTGGGGCATGATGGATCATTATTCCTGGCTTCAGGGCCGCCTGCAGCGCGCCGACGGGCGGCTGAAGCGCGGCTCGCCCTATGACGACAATTACCAACCCAAGCGGCTGCGCACGGCCATCGCCGATGCGTTCAGTGCTGCACCGATGCGAGGTTGACGATGTTCATGCGATTTGCCGCTGCCCTGGGATTGCTGCTGGCGATGGTGACGCCGCTTCATGCCGAAACCGGCTATGAGCTCTGGCTGCGTTACCGGCCCGTCGAACCGCAATATAAAAGCCAATATGCCGTGACCACATTGGTGGCGGGACAAGCATCTCCCACGATGGACGTGGCGCTCAGCGAATTGCGCCGCGGTCTATCCAACATGCTGGGGACCGTGCCCGCGCCGGAGAACAATGTCTCGGCGGATGGCGCGGTGGTGGTGGGCACGCCGCAATCGTCCTCGGTGATTGCCGCGCTGGGCCTGCCGTTACAGCAATTGGGCGGGGAAGGTTACTTGATCCGTGGCGTCACCATATCGGGGCACAAGGCCATCGCGATCGCCGCCAATTCCGATGCGGGGGTCCTTTATGGCGCCTTCGCGTTCCTGCGCCTGATCCAGACCCGCCAACCGATCACGGCGTTGAATGTGATCTCCGTGCCCAAAACTAAGATCCGAATCATCGATCATTGGGACAACGCCAATGGCACGATCGAGCGCGGCTATGCCGGCCAATCGATCTGGAATTGGCGGTCGCTGCCGGAATATCTGCCGCCGCGCCTCACCGATTATGCCCGCGCCGACGCCTCGATCGGCATCAACAGCGCGGTGCTGAACAATGTGAGCGCCGAAGCGGTGTTTCTCACAGAGCCCTATATCGAAAAGGAAGCCGCGATCGCTTCGCTGCTGCGAACCTACGGCATACGCACCTATCTGTCGGTGCGCTGGAGCGCGCCCATCGAGATCGGCCATCTCAAGACCGCCGATCCGCTCGATCCTGCGGTGAAGGCGTGGTGGAAGACCGAGGTGGATGCCATCTATCGCGCCATCCCCGATTTCGGCGGGTTCGTCGTCAAAGCCAATTCGGAAGGCCAGCCCGGACCGGGAGATTACCATCGCACCCATGCCGACGGCGCCAATATGATCGCCGACGTGCTGGCGCCGCATCACGGCATGATTTTCTGGCGCGCCTTTGTCTATTCCGACGACCGCAAATCCGATCGCGCCGGCCAGGCCTACAAGGAGTTCGTGCCACTGGACGGCAAGTTCCGCGACAATGTGGTGATTCAGGTAAAGAACGGCCCGTTAGATTTCCAGCCGCGCGAGCCTTTCTCACCTTTGTTCGGGGCCATGCCCAAAACCTCGGTGATGCTGGAAATGCAGATGACCAAGGAATATCTGGGTCAGACAACTCACCTCGTCTATATGGGCCCGCTGTTCGAGGAAGCGCTGAAATCCGACACCTATGAACATGGTCCGGGCTCGACCATCGCCCGCGTTACCGATGGCAGTCTCGATCACCACGCTTTCTCCGGGCTGGCCGGCGTCGCCAATGTGGGCAGTGACCAGGATTGGTCGGGCTCCATCTTCAACCAGGCCAATTGGTATGTATTCGGGCGCATGGCCTGGGACGTAGATATTTCGGCTCGCGATGTGGCCGCGGAATGGGCGAAGCAGACTTTCGTCAACGATCCGGCCTTCGTGAATCCGGTTGTGAGCATGATGATGGGATCGCGTGAGGCGGCGGTGAATTACATGACGCCGCTGGGTCTGGTGCTGATCATGTCGCATGATGATCATTTCGGGCCCGCGCCTTGGGACGAGAAAGGCGACCGGGCGGACTGGAAGGCGCCTTACTATCACCACGCCGCTGCCGATGGCATCGGCTTCGACCGCACCGCCACCGGCAGCAACATGGCCGCGCAATATAATCCGCCGCTGCGGGAAGAATTCGAAGATGCGACGAAAACGCCGGACCAGTATCTGCTTTTCTTCCATCACGTGCCGTGGGACTTCAAAACCCGTTCGGGCCGCAGCTTGTGGGATGAACTGGTGACGCACTATCGGTTGGGCGTGACCCAGGTGGAAGAGATGCAGAAAGCATGGAGCAGCCTTGGCGCTTATGTGGACAAGGAGCGGTTCGACCAGGTGAGCGCATTCCTCGCTATTCAGCATCGCGAGGCGATCTGGTGGCGCGACGCTTCCCTGGCTTATTTCCAGCAATATTCCAAACAACCTTTCCCGGCCGGCTATGCGCCCAAATATTCCCTCAGCTATTATGAAGCGATGCCGCCGAACACCTCGCCTGATCCTTGAGCCTTGCCGGGCATGGGTCTTTCACATACGGTAGCGCTACCATAATGATAATGGTGGGAGATGCAGGAATTTCTGCCGAAAGATTGGCGTGACGCGCATTTGGTGGGGCGCATGGATTTCGGACAGGGCCCCACGCCCGTCGCGCTGAAGGACGGCCTGGTCTTTGACCTGTCGGCGGTGGCGCCCACCGTGGCGCAGCTTCTGGACAAGCATGCCAGCCGCTTTGAAGGCACAGTGATCGGTCCGGTCGAGGAGCTGGATGTCCAGCCTTCCTGGTCGGAAAAACGCGGCCGCCATCGCCTCCTCGCACCCATCGATCTGCAGTGCGTCAAAGCCGCCGGCGTGACCTTTGCGACTTCGACCATGGAACGCGTGATCGAGGAACGGGCGCGGGGTGACGCCAACAAGGCGCAGGAGATTCGCCGCGCCCTGGAGAGCCGGGTGGGAAATAACCTTCGCGCCTGCCGTCCCGGTTCGCTGGACGCCGCGCGGCTGAAGGACATTCTCATCGCCGACGGCCTGTGGTCGCAATATCTGGAAGTGGCAATCGGTCCCGATGCGGAAATTTTCACTAAGGCGCCGGCGCTCTCGTCAGTGGGTGGGGGCGCGGAAATCGGCATCCGTTCCGATTCCAGCTGGAACAATCCCGAGCCCGAGATCGTGCTGGTGGTGAACCGGCAGGGCCAGGCGGTTGGCGCCAGCCTGGGTAACGATGTCAATTTGCGTGACTTCGAAGGGCGCAGCGCCTTGCTGCTGGGCAAGGCCAAGGACAACAACGCCTCCTGCAGCATCGGACCGTTTATTCGGCTGTTCGACGCGGATTTCACCATGGATCAGGTGCGTAGCGCCGTGGTGGAGCTGACCATTGAAGGCCAGGACAATTACCGCCTGGAAGGCAAAAGCTCGATGGCCGAGATCAGCCGCGATCCTCTGGACCTGATGCATCAGGCGCTCGGCCAGCACCATTATCCCGACGGGTTTGTGCTGTTCCTGGGCACCATGTTCGCGCCGATCCAGGACCGCGACACGCCGGGCCTGGGCTTCACCCACAAGACGGGCGATCTGGTGCGGGTTTCCACACCATCGCTGGGCGTTCTGGAAAACAAGGTCACCACTTGCAGACAGGCGCCGCCTTGGGATTTCGGCATCGCCGATCTAATGACCAATTTGGCCCGGCGCGGGCTTCTCAATTCTTGATGGATGATTTGCCATGACGGAAACGCTCTCTCACCTGATCGGCGGCAAGCATAGCGGCGCGGCCAAGCTGGACAGCCTCAATCCCTCCAACACCGAGGACATCGTGGCGCGCTATCCCGATGGCGGCGCCGAGGAAGTGAACGATGCGGTAGCAGCAGCGAGAACGGCCTTTCCGGGCTGGTCGAACGGCTCGCCGGAAGTGCGTGCCGATCTGTTGGACAAGATCGGCACCATGATCCTGGAGCGGCGCGAGACACTGGGCCGGCTTCTGGCGCGGGAAGAAGGCAAGACCCTGCCCGAAGCGATTGGCGAGAGCGCGCGCGCTGGCCGCATCTTCAAATATTTCTCGGGCGAAGCGCTGCGCCGTCACGGCTACAATATGGAATCCACCCGTCCCGGCGTGGAGGTGGAAACCTATCGCGAGGCGGTGGGCGTTTATGGCCTGATCGCGCCCTGGAATTTCCCCATCGCCATTCCCGCGTGGAAAACAGCCCCGGCGTTGGCGTTCGGCAATACTGTGGTGCTGAAATCGGCCAGCCAAACTCCCGCCACTGCGGCGGCATTGGCCGCGATCATAGAGGAAGCGGGCGCGCCGCCGGGTGTTTTCAATCTCGTGCTGGGCGGCCCCAAGGTGGGCGACGCGCTGGTCAAACATCCCGATGTCAACGCGATTTCTTTCACCGGCAGCCAGGACGTGGGCGCCAAGGTGGCCCAGGCCGCAGTGACGCGCCAGGCGCGGGTGCAACTGGAAATGGGCGGCAAGAATCCGCTGCTGGTGCTGGATGACGCGGAATTCGATCGCGCGGTGCAGATCGCCCTGGATGGCGGCTATTTCTCCACCGGCCAGCGCTGCACCGCCTCCAGCCGGGTGATCGTCACCGAAGGCATTCATGACCGCTTTATCGAAGCGCTGGCGGCTCGCGCCAAAGCGCTCAAGGTGGGCGATGCGCTGGATCCCGCGTCGCAGGTCGGCCCGGCGGTGAGCGAGGATCAGCTGGAAAAAAACTTGTCCTATGTGAAAATCGCGGTGGGTGAGGGCGGCCAACTGGTCGCCGGTGGCGACAGGCTGAAGCTGGCGAAGAACGGCTATTACATGAGCCCAGCGCTGATCACCTCGACCAAATCCGATTCGCGCATCAACAATGAGGAAGTGTTCGGGCCGGTGGTAAGCGTGGTGAAGGTGAAGAACTACGAGGAAGGACTGGCGCTGGCGAATGCGGGGAATTTCGGCCTGTCCGCCGGCATCGTCACCACCTCGCTCAAATATGCGCGGCATTTTCAGCGTCATGTCCGGGCCGGCATGGTAATGGTCAATCTGCCCACGGCAGGCGTGGATTATCATGTGCCGTTTGGCGGCTCGCGCTCGTCCAGTTATGGCGCGCGCGAGCAGGGTTTCGCCGCGGTGGAATTCTATACCCAGATCAAGACTGCTTACTGCCTGCCGTAACGGGGGGACGATGAAACGCATACCGGCTGCTGCTTTGGCCACCTTGCTGTGGCTCGTTCCGCTTGCCGCCACCGCAGCAGAGCCGATGTGGATCGGAAGTTGGGCCTCGTCGCAACAGATTCCTGAACCGGCCAATGCGTTGCCGCTCGCGGCGCTGGAAGACGCCACCTTGCGGCAGATCGTGCATCTATCCCTGGGTGGGCAGACCCTGCGCGTGCGGCTGTCCAATGCCTTTGGCACAGAACCGCTGCACATCACCAGCGTGCATATTGCGAAGCCCATGTCTCCGGCTTCGCCCGCATTGCGAGAAGGTACGGATACCATGGTGACGTTTGCGGGCGCGCCGGACATCACCATTCCGGCCGGAGCGGATTACATCTCTGATCCGGTTGTCTTCGACGCGCCGGCGGCATCAGATCTCGCGGTTTCCATGCATTTCGATCATGCCCCGGCGCAGCAGACCTCGCATCCCGGCTCGCGTTCCACGTCCTATCTAGTGCATGGCGACCAGGTTTCCGCGCCCGATCTGCCGGGCGCGCAGACATTCGATCACTGGTTCAATCTCAGCGGCATGGAAATCCCAGTGACGCGCCCGAATGAATCCGTTGTCGTGACCTTGGGCGACTCCATCACCGACGGCCATGGCGCGACCACCAATGGCAATGACCGCTGGCCCGACGATCTGGCGCGGCGGCTGGCAGAAGCCGGATTGCCGCGCAGCGTGCTCAATCGCGGCATCGGCGGCGGCCGCATTCTGCTCGACGGGCTGGGTCCCAATGCGCTGGCACGGTTCGACCGCGACGTGCTGGCCGAGCCTAGTGTGCACACTCTGATCATCCTGGAAGGGATCAACGACATCGGCACCTTCGACCGCGTCGGCGCCTTGCCGCCCGCTTCCCATGCCCATCTAGTCGCGGACCTTACCGCCGCCTATGCGCAAATGGTGATGCGCGCCCATTCCGCGGGGATCAAGGTTTATGGCGCCACCCTCACGCCTTTCGCCGGGAGCCCCACTTATGATCCGCATCCGCTCAGCGAAGCCGATCGCGTGGCCATCAATGACTGGATCCGCGCGCCGGGCCATTTCGATGCCGTGATCGATTTCGACAGCGCGATCCGCGATCCGGCGTCACCCAATCATATGACGCCTGCATATGATTCGGGCGATCATCTCCACCCATCGCCGGCCGGGTATCACGCTATGGCGGATGCGATTCCCTTGGGCCTGTTCGCGCCCTGACGGTTCAGATCAAGGCAAGATCGTCGGGCTGCGCCGAGGGGAAGATTGTTCCCAATTGGCCGCCATCGAGCCCATAGGCTTTCTGCAGCACGCCGCCGATCAAGCTGCGATAATCATTCAAGACCGGCCAGTCGCGGTTCTGGAACAAGGTGGCCTCGGTCACACCCACTTGCCGGCCGGCGATCTTGCCGCCCTGAATCTTGCCGCCCAGCACCCAATAGACGCTGCCATG
>Ga0182024_10010982_pt1 | contig 18315 bp, 17 predicted proteins | sample P32metaG_FD_120480 | JGI IMG/M metagenome (GOLD analysis project Ga0182024, IMG submission 120480) | Permafrost microbial communities from Stordalen Mire, Sweden - P3-2 metaG (Illumina Assembly) | ecosystem: Environmental > Terrestrial > Soil > Wetlands > Permafrost | place: Sweden: Stordalen... | reverse complement strand
GCCACCGAGCCGATCGCGCCGAACGGATTGGCTTTGTTCTGACCCGCGATATCGGGCGCCGAACCATGCACCGGCTCATATAGTCCAACCCAGGCGCCGGAGGGCTTCTGGTCGCCAATCGATGCGGAGGGAAGCATCCCGATTGATCCGGCCAGCACCGCCCCCTCATCACTGAGGATATCGCCAAACATGTTTTCGGTGACGAGCACGTCGAAACGGCGCGGATTCAGGATCAATTGCATCGCGCAATTATCGACCAGGATATGATCCAGCGCGACATCGGGAAACTCGGCCGCGACTTCGATGACCACCTTGCGCCAGAGTTGCGAATTTTCGAGCACGTTCGACTTGTCGACGCTGGTGACCTTCTTGCGCCGGTTGCGCGCCAGTTGGAAGGCCACGCGGCACACTCGCTCGATTTCGGGGCGCGTGTAGACCATCGTGTTGACGGCGCGAGTTTCCGAGCCGTTCTCGAAGATTCCGCGCGGTGTGCCGTAGTAGATACCGCCGTTGAGCTCCCGGACGATGATCATGTCGGTGCCGTCGATCAATTCTTTTTTGAGCGGCGAGGAATCGAGCAGCGCCTTATACGATCGAACCGGGCGCAGATTCGCGTAGACGCCCAAAACTTTGCGAATGCCCAGCAGCCCGCGTTCGGGGCGCTTTTCGGGCGCCACGTTGTCGAATTCAGGCAGGCCAACGGCGCCCATGAGCGTAGCGTCGGCTTTGAGCGCCAGGTCGATGGTCTCCTGGGGCAGCGGGCCGCCGGTCTTGTGAATCGCGATGCCGCCCAGTAGTCCTTCGCTAAGCGAAAGCTGATGGTGAAATTTGCTCGCGACCTTTTCAAGAACTTTTACCGCTTCCCTGGTGACTTCGGTCCCGATTCCGTCACCGGGGAGAATCAATATATTTAACTGCATTCTGTTGCTGGCGGGCTGGCGTTTCGCGCTACTCCTTCGCCGCCGCGGTTTCGCCTACCACTTCGTGAACGAGCGCGACGATTTCTTCATTCCGCAAGCCCTTCTTGCGGTCGGCGAGCGCGGTGAAGCGAGTGTAGAGCGCGTCGAGTTCATCCTTGCTCAGAGCGAACCCGAGATCGGAGGCGCGCTTATGCAACGCGTGCCGGCCACTGTGTTTTCCGAGCACGAGCTTGCTCTCAGGAACTCCCACGCTACGGGGTTCGATGATCTCGTAGGTGGTGCGCTCTTTCAAATAACCATCCTGGTGGATGCCGGCTTCGTGCGCGAACGCATTCTCGCCCACCAGCGCCTTGTTGGGTTGCGGTCCGAAGGTGATGGTTTGCGCCAGCAACTGGCTGGTGGAATAGATTTGCTCGGTCACAATCTTGGTTTCAAACGGCAGACGGTCGTGGCGCGTCTTGAAGGCCACGACAATCTCTTCTAGCGCGGCATTCCCCGCCCTTTCGCCAATGCCGTTGATGGTGCATTCGATTTGGCGCGCACCGGCCTGTACAGCGGCGATGGAATTCGCGACTGCGAGACCCAGGTCGTCATGGCAATGAACGCTGACGATCGCGCTGTCACCCAGGGCCCGCGCCATCCGGCCGATCAGCTCGCCATATTCTTCCGGCACCGAGTAGCCAACCGTGTCGGGCAGGTTTACGGTACGGGCGCCGGCCGCCACTACCGCGCGCGAAACTTTCTCCAGGTAGTCGGGATCGGTGCGCGTCGCGTCTTCGGCCGAAAATTCCACGTCGTCAGTGTAGTTACGCGCCAGCTCGACGGCCGCTACCGCTTCTTCCAAAATCTGCTGTTGCGACTTTTTGAGCTTGTACTTCAGATGAATCTCGCTGGTGGCGATGAAGGTGTGGATGCGCGGCCGCCGGGCGTGCTTCAGCGAACTTGCGGCACGCTCGATATCCACCTTATTCGCGCGGGCGAGCGCCGCCACTTGAACCCAGGGGAACTCACGGCTCACCGCATCCACTGCCTCGTAATCACCCTCAGACGCGATTGGGAAGCCGGCTTCGAGGATATCGACGCCAAGCTCGACCAGTTTTCTAGCTAGCCGCAGCTTCTCGAGTACGGTCATGCTGCAGCCGGGCGATTGCTCGCCATCGCGGAGAGTGGTGTCGAAGATGTAAATGCGGTTCGGCATGAGTTCTCCAGGTCCTTCCCTATTATCCGGGAGCTCCATCGATTTGACAAATTTATAATGATCTGGCTGTTGATAAGTTATAATGATGACATAAGCGCCGCTTATGGAACTCTATCCGATAAAAGTATTTTTGATGGTGGCAAATGAGCGGAGCTTCTCGCGCGCCGCCGAAAAGCTGCTTCGAACCCAGCCTGCTATTTCGCTGGCGATTCAGAAGCTCGAGTCCGATTTACAGGAGAAACTGATCGACCGGTCCGGCAAGGACCTGTTGCTCACCGACGCCGGCCGCATTGTCTACGATTATGCCCGGCGCTTCGAGAATCTGGAAGCCGACCTGGAGAATGCTCTGGCTGAGTTGCGGGATAACTCGGCCGGGCGGTTGATCGTGGGCGCGAACGAATCGACGTCGCTGTACCTGCTGGGCCACATCGAGCGATACCGGCGGCTGTATCCGAAAGTGAAGGTGCAGGTGCGGCGGTCATTGTCGAGCAAGATTCCTGCGCAGCTCATTGATGGCGACCTGGAGCTGGGCGTCATCAGCTATGACCCGGAAGATGAACGCCTGGTTTCGATGGTGATTTCAACCGATCACCTGGCGTTTGTGGTGTCGCCGAGCCATCGGTTCGCCAATCGCGCCGAGGTATCGATCAACGAGCTCGGCATGGAGACATTCATCGCGCATAATGTGTTGTCACCGTATCGCGCCGTGGTGCTCAAGGAATTCCAGCGCTTCAAGGTGCCGTTGAATATGGACGTTGAGATGCCGACGGTTGAGACCATCCGGAAAATGGTCCAGCGCAACGAAGGCGTCGCGTTCCTGCCGCACATGTGTGTGGAGCAGGATGTGGAGCAGGACGTGCTGCGGGAGGTCAAGGTCGCCGAACTGAGCGTGGACCGCAACATCCGGCTGGTGTATCCGGCCAAGCGCAGTTTGAGCCATGCCGCGAAGGCGTTTTTGGAGCTGGTGCAGGGGCGCTAGAAAGTTAGAGAAGCGTACAGGCCTCGTCGAAATCCAAGCGCGGATTGCGCGGGAAGAGCTTCGAATGATCCGCGTAGCCGAGGTTGCACAGGAAATTCGACTTTATTCGCTCGCCGCCGGAAAAGAACTCGTCGTCCACTTTCTGGTTGTTGAAACCGGACATCGGCCCGCAATCTAAGCCCAGGGCGCGGGCTGCGAGGATGAGGTAACCCCCTTGCAGAGTGCCGTTGCGAAAAGCGGTGATTTGCGCCAACTGGGGAGAATTAGCGAAATTATCCCGCATGCCAGGATTATGCGGGAACAGCTTCGGCGTATATTCATAAAATTTCAGATCGTAGGCAACGATCACGGTCACCGGCGCCTTCAGGGTCTTTTCCAGATTGGTGGGGCTCAGCGCAGGCGCCAGGCGTTCCTTGGCCTCCTTGGTTCGCAGAAAAAGGAAGCGGCCGGGACATGAATTGGCGCTGGTCGGACCGAATTTCACCAAATCGTATAATTGCCGCAACACGTCGTCGCTGACCGGTTTTTCAAGCCAAACGGTGTGAGTTCGCGCTTGGCGGAAGAGGATATCGAGTGCTTGGTCGTCTAGAGCTTTGTTCATAGCGTCGCGATTATTAGGGATGTTACACTATACGTAAAGGATTCGTTCCTTCCCCCCCTATATGGCAAACAAACCCGCTTTTGCACAAGGCGCTCAGATCGAACATAACAAGTACGGTTTAGGTTCCGTGATGTCGTGTAACGAAGAGCACATCGTCATCAAATTTGACGACCATGGCGAGAAGAAATTTGTACTTTCGATTGCGCTCCCAGCGCTGAAGAAGAGCGACCGGCAGCCCCCGGTTGAAAAGCGCCGGTCTCCCCGAAAGAAAGCTGCTCCCGTAGCAGCTCAGTAATTAGCTTTTAGGCCGCTCGATCGCGGCGGCCCAATCATTGCTTTATTTTGTCGCGTTGTTCCCGCAAAACGGCTTTGCGGCTCAGCTTGATCTTGTTGCCTTCGAGCGCCAGAACTTTCACTAGAATCTGGTCGCCTTCCTTGAGCTCGTCCCGCACGGCTTTGATGCGATTTTCCGAGATTTCGCTGATGTGGAGCAGCCCGTCGGTGCCGGGGAAGATTTCGACGAAAGCTCCGAACTCGGCCAGCCGCACCACTTTACCGAGATAAGTCTTGCCGACCTCGGCGACGGCCGCGATATCGGTAACCCGCTGAATGGCCAACTTAGCCGATTCACCGTCCGCCGCATAGATGTTCACCGTGCCATCGTCCTCGACATCGATCTTGACGCCGGTTTCATCGACGATGCTGCGGATCATCTTGCCGCCCGGTCCAATCAGGTCGCGAATCTTATCGGTGGGGATGGTCAGCGTGTAGATGCGCGGAGCATATTGCGACATCTCCTTGCGCGGCTCGGAAATGACGGCGGTCATTTTGTCCAAAATGGACAGCCGGGCCCGGCGCGCCTGCTCCAGCGCTTCCTTCATGATCTTGGTGGTCACGTTCGGGACTTTGATATCCATCTGGAGCCCCGTGATCCCCTGGTGGGATCCAGCGACCTTGAAGTCCATGTCGCCGTAATGATCTTCGGCTCCGGCAATATCCGTCAGAATGGCGTAATCCTTGCCTTCCAGGACCAATCCCATGGCAATGCCCGCCACCGGATCTTCGATGGGGACACCGGCGTCCATGAGAGCGAGGGTGGCGCCGCACACGGTGGCCATGGAGCTCGAGCCGTTCGATTCCAGGATGTCGCTGACGACCCTCAGCGTATAGGGGAACGCCTTTTCATCGGGGAGAACGGCAGTAATCGAGCGTTCGGCCAGAGCGCCATGTCCGATTTCGCGGCGGCCCGGCCCGCGCATGAATCCCACCTCGCCGACGCTGAAGGGCGGGAAATTGTAGTGCAGCATGAAGCGCTTGGTGGTTTCGCCGGGATACAGCATCTCAATGCGCTGCTCGTCTTCCTTGGTGCCGAGCGTGACGGTGACCAGCGCCTGGGTTTCGCCGCGCGTGAATAGCGCCGAGCCATGGGTTCGGGGCAGCACGCCGACCTCGCTCGTAATGGCGCGGATCTCATCGAAAGCGCGGCCATCCGGGCGTCGCCGCTCCTTCAGCATCTCGTCGCGGAAAATGCGCTCCTTGAGCCGGTCGATCAGGTCGGCAGCTTCGGGCCGCTGTTCTTCGGGGATCGCCTCCAGCGCCTTCTTTTTGGCTTCGTGGACGCGATGATAGCTTTCGAGCTTCGGATACTTCTTGGTATCAAGCGCGTCGGTCAGTTCCTTGCGGATCTGCGATTCAATTTGCGAATAAAGTTGCTTATTGATCTCGGCCGGCGAGTAAGTCCGCTTCTTCTTGCCCGCTTTAGCGACCAGTTCCCGAATGCCCGCCACGATCTTCTTGCAACACTGATGACCGTACTCGATGGCGGCCAGCACTTCCTCTTCGGTGGCGTGGTGCGCGCCCGCTTCCACCATCACGATGCCTTCTTCGGTCCCGGCGACGACGATGCTGATCTGAGCGTCGCGAGTTTCATCGTAGGAGGGGTTCGGCATCAGCTTGCCGTTTACCGATCCCACACGTACGCCGCCGAGCAAATGCTCAAACGGGATGTCGGAAATAGCGAGCGCCGCGCCGGCGCCCACGATCGCGAGCGTACTGGGATCGCGCTGCGGGTCCGCCGATAACACCATGGCGATCACCTGCGACTCGTTCATAAAGCCTTCCGGGAACAGCGGCCGGATGGGCCGGTCAATCAGCCGGCTGGTGAGGATCTCTTTTTCCGACGGTCGCCCCTCGCGTTTGATAAAGCCGCCGGGGATCTTGCCGGCAGCGTAAGTGTATTCACGATAGTCGACGGTGAGCGGGAAAAACGCGGCTCCCGGTTTCGGGTCTTCGTTGGAGCAAGCGGAAACGAGCACCACGGCATCTCCCGAGCGCACCACCACGGCGCCATTGGCCTGCTTTGCGATTTTGCCTGTTTCGAGAGTAATTTTTTGACCATCCAGGTCAATTTCTACGATATGTTCCATTTTGAATGTCCTTTGGTCCAAGCTGAGCTCTGGGCCTTGCTTGGTCAGGATTAAGAGGAGACTTTGGAGCGGTTATTTGGGGGAGTGCCGCCCACCAGGGCGGAGTACCTGACTGCGGGCGCCTAACGACGGATGCCCAAACTCTGAATCAGGGTTTTGTATCTTTCCGGGCTGCTGTTTTTCAAGTATTTCAATAAACGCCGGCGCCGTGCGACCATCGACAACAATCCCCTGCGGGAATGATGATCTTTGCCGTGCGCCTTGAAATGATCCTGGAGCTGCAAAATGCGCTGGCTGAGGATTGCTACCTGAACTTCTGGCGAACCGGTGTCAGTTTTGTGGACTCGGTACTTTACTACAACTTCTTTTTTTGTGTCAGCCGCCAGTGCCATGCCCGAATGGATACTCCTCGTCTTTTCCTAATCTCTTTTTTCTCCTATAGCGTAGCACAGGAAGAAGGCGGTGTGATTGCACGATCTTATCGTGCTGAAGAGCTGTCCGATGGGAGAAGCTTGTAGGGTTTCGCCATGACCTCGCGCTTTATAGATTCAGCGGGGCTCTGGCCGAAAAGATGCCAACCGCAATGAGGAAGGCGGGAAGCATCGAAGCCACACCCCTGAAAATTGTCGTGGCCTTCAGCGTCGACAATGTAGAACGTCAACTGAGGATCCAGGACATTGAAATCGCGGACGTAAACCGCTTTTGGCCGCTCCGGGAAGAATTGCATCAAGAGTTCATTGAGGGCCTCAGACGCTAGTTTTCTTTTGTAGGGGCTATCCGGGCTTGGACGCCACTCTGGAACTACGATCGTCAGGTCGCAGCTTGGAACGTTGGAACTAGCGCTGACCGCGGTATTGCGCCAGGAGTCCCCAATACATTCAGGCTTTCTTGCAATGCTTTTAATCCGCATTGAATCGACGTTGTAGCTTGACACGAACCCCCGCCTTGGAGTTGGCCATTGTGAAAAGCGTAAACGAGCCGCTCGCCGGGGACGGCGTAGCGCTGGGCTCGGTGCTGCAGAAACAAACCACTATTACCCACAGCCGCGAACGAAAAACGTCGTGCACCTGGACGCCCTTCACCCACTCTGCTTTCGTAGCTCAGATACGCCTTCAGTTTGCTCACCACTACCGACGGTGGCACGCAAACGCCCGCGCCATAGGCCAAAACCGGCATTAACAGCGCGAACACAGAAGTCCGCATCACGCCGCCTCGTTATTTTTTGACTTCACCCTCGTGCTCGCCCACCATGCGCTTGACGCGGTCCAGCTCCTGGCGCAGCTTTTTCTCGCGCAGCGCAATCGAGACCACATAAATAAGGATCACCAGCCAGGCGACGGTGAAGCCGTAGAACATGAAGGTGGCGTTTTCCGGGCTCATTGAATATCCTCAAAAAGCGTGCGCATAGCGGCGCAGCGAATCGATCTCGCGCTGCATGGATTGCTGCCGCATGCGGATGAGAATCAGGACCGCGGAGAGCATCAGCAGCGCGATCAGGTTATACCAGAGCGGCGCTTCCATGCCAGGCGCCATGCCGCCGCCGCTGCGGATACTCAGTACTGGACCGGGGTGCTGGGTGCGCCACCACTCGATGGATTTCCAGACGATCACGATGTCGATACAGGCGAAGATGGAGAGCACGGCCGACATCCGGGCGCGCGTGTTGGGCTCGTCGATGGCGTTGCGCAGCATGAGGTAACCGACGTACATCAGCCAGCACACGAAGTAGGAGGTCAGGCGCGGATCCCAGGTCCACCACAGGCCCCAGATGATGCGGCCCCAGATGCTGCCTGTGATCAGCGTAATGGTGGCGAAGGCCAGCGAGACCTCCGTGATCCCGGCCGCGGCCGCGTCCAGCTTCAGATCGCCCTTGACCAGATACCCCACGCCGCAGAACATCGCGACGAAAAAGCCGGTGAACGACGTAATAGCCGCGGGCACGTGAAAGTAGATGATGCGAAAGATCGCTCCCTGGTTCAGCTCGTCGGGAATCTTCAGGAAGATGGTGTGCAGATTCCAGGCGAGAATCAGGCCGGAAAGCACGGATAGAGCCACGATGATTTTTAGCCGCATAATTTTAGCCTACTAGAACGATTTCTACCAAAGTGAGAGCCAGAGCGGTAAAGATGAGGTCGAAAACGACCAGGAGGCGGAACCAGATCTGATTTTCGGTGCCTAGCGGGTCGTTTCCCAAGAGAACTGTGCTCAGCTGAATGGCGCCTATGAGCGCGGGGATAAGCATGGGGTAAATCAAGGTGGGCAGCATCAGCTCGCGCAGCCGCAGGTTCACGGTCATGGCGCTGAACAGCGTTCCGATCACCGTGATTCCCCAGGTTCCGAGCAGCATGACGAGAAATAAAAGCGCGATGCGCTGCGGCAGCTTCACGTTGTAAAAAACCGCGAAAATCGGTAGGCAGACGCACTCCACGGCGACGAGCAGCGTGTAATTGGCGACGCATTTTCCGAAGAATATCTGGGCCCCGGTGGCAGGAGAGGCGATAAGGGCGTCCAAACAGTCGTTGACGAGCTCGCGCGCGAAGCTGCGGTTCAGAATCAACGTGCCGGCGAACGCGAACACCAGCCAGAGCAGGCCGCCCGAGATCTGCCGCACCTGTTCGGCGTCGGGATCGAAGGCGAAGCTGAATAAAAGCAAAATCACGAGCGCGAAAGACAACGAAGCGTTGACGGTCTCTTTGCTGCGAACTTCCGAGCGCAGATCCTTGGCTGCGACGGCCCACGCCTGACGCAGAAAGTTCATGCCTCTCCGTAATGACGATACAGCCAGCCCGGATCTTCCAACATTTCTTGCGTGCGTTCGCCGCGGAAGGCCAGCCGGCCGCGGTTGATCAGGGCGACGTCGGTGGCGAGCTCCAGCGCTTCGCGCAACTGGTGGGTGGACATGATGACAGTCCGGCCTTCGGCGAGAGCGGCTTTCAGAAGGTCTTGCAGAACTTTGATGGCGCGGTCATCCAGCGAAGTGAACGGTTCATCCAGCAGCAACAGCGACGGGTTGTGTAGAAACGTACGCGCTACCGCCAGCCGCTGGCGCATGCCACGCGAAAACTCGCGGACTAGGCCGTCGGCTACACGGTCAAGGCCGGTGCGCTCCAGCCATTCGAGAGAGCGCGCGCGAGGATCTGGAATCCTGTACAGCCGCGCAAAGAGCCGCAAGTTCTCGTAAGCAGACAGTTCCTCATACACGCCAATGCCGTGGCCCAGGACGCCGATGCGCTGGCGCGTGTCCTCGGCGCGCGCATCCTTGCCCATAATCGCGACGCGGCCCTTCGCCGCTTTCGAGAGCCCGGCCAGAATCCGCAGCAAGGTGGTTTTGCCGGCGCCGTTTCGACCGAGCAACGCGAGGCAATCGCCGCCTTCAACGTTAAAGCTGATGTCGCGCAGCGCGGGATAGTCGCCGAAGAATTTCCAAACGCCTTCGATGGCTACAGCGCTGGTTGCGGGCACGATATCTAATACTCTACTGTTTCGCGCTAGCGGCAACCAGGCGAATACCGAGTTCCCGCAACTGCCGCTCCGGCACAGGCGAGGGCGCGTCGCACATCAGATCGGTGCCGCGCGCGGTCTTGGGGAATGGGATCACTTCGCGGATAGAGTTCTCGCCGGCCAGAATCATGACCAAACGGTCGAGACCCAACGCGATTCCGCCGTGCGGCGGCGCGCCATACTCCAGCGCTTCAAGCAGGAAGCCGAAACGCCGCTTGGCTTCCTCGTCGGAAAATCCGAGCGCGGCGAAAACCTTGGCCTGCACGTCGCGGCGATGTATACGAATCGATCCAGAACCCAGCTCGGTTCCGTTCAGCACAATGTCGTACGATTTTGCGCGGCAGTGCGCCGGGTCCTTGGTAAGCTTGTCGATGTCGGCGTCGTGCACCGATGTGAACGGATGGTGAGCTGCGTTCCAGCGGTTCTCCTCGTCGTCCCACTCGAACATCGGGAAATCGACCACCCACAGCAGCTTGAAATTCGCGGGATCAAGCAGCTTATGTCGGTCGTTGTATTTTTGCGCGACCAACAGTCGCAGCTGGCCGCAGGCTTGATAGAACGTGTTCTCCGGAAGTGGACCGCTCATTTCACCGCGGGCGGCGACCACGAGCACCAGATCGTTCTCCTGAGCGCCAGTCAGCTCGCGGGCGCGCGCGTATACCTCCTGTGTTTTGGCGCCTTCATCGAAGACGGCCAGACTACGCTCGCCCCCGAACGTTTTAAGCTCATCGCGCTCCTTGCGGCTCAGGCGTCCCGTCTGTGGAATATGGATTGCCACGAACGGCAGTGCACTTGTGAAATCGGCCAGCGAGTGTGTGAAAGAAACGAAAGGCGGCAGCCGAAGGTCGGGCTTGTCGGTGCCATAGGATCGCATCGCCTCGGCGTAGGTCAATCGCGGGAATGGAGCTTCCACTTTGAAACCGGCGACTTCAAAGACACGCTGGACCATCGGCTCCACCACTTCGAACACGCGCTCCTGCTGCGGGAAACTCATCTCGATATCGATCTGGGTGAACTCGGGCTGGCGGTCGGCGCGCAGATCCTCATCGCGGAAACAGCGCACGATCTGAAAATATTTTTCGTAGCCGCTCACCATCAGGAGCTGCTTGAACAATTGCGGCGACTGGGGCAGTGCGTAAAACGAACCGGGCTGCACGCGGCACGGCACCAGATAATCCCGCGCGCCCTCGGGCGTCGAGCGGGTCATGAAAGGCGTCTCGATTTCGAGAAAACCCTGGCCGTGGAGAAATTCACGAACCGCGAACGCGATCCGCGATCGCAACATTATATTGCTCTGCATGTGCGGCCGCCGCAGGTCGACGTAGCGATACTTTAAGCGCGCGTCCTCTTTCACGTCCACGGTGTCTTCCATAGGGAACGGCGGCGTGCGCGATTCGTTCAAGATCCACAGCTTGTCGGCGACGATCTCAATTTCGCCAGTGTCGAGGGTCGGGTTTATCGTCTCCGGCGTTCGCTGGGCGACCGTGCCTTCCACCGCGACCACGTACTCCGAGCCCAGCAGCTCGGCCTTGGCATGCAACGCCGCACCGGTATCGGCATGGAACACAATTTGCGTAACGCCTTCGCGATCACGCAGGTGAATAAAGATGACGCCCCCGAGATCGCGGCGGCGATGCACCCAGCCCATCAGCACGGCGCGGCGGCCGGTATCGCTCGCGCGCAGTTCGCCACAAGTGTGCGTGCGGCGCAGGTCTCCTAAGAAATCTAACGATATTGGCTCAGGCATTCCTTGACTTTCTCCACCAGCAGCTCGCGGCGAACCAGCTCCTGGCTCTGTCTCTGCATGTCCTTTAAGGCAACTTCGCCGGCCGCGATTTCCGCTTCGCCACAGATGACCGCGACGCGGGCATTGAGTTTGTTGGCCACTTCAAACACTTTCTTCAGTTTTCCTTCCGCCACTTCGACCCGGATGCCCGCCCCCCGGAGTTCGGACGAAGCGCTCATGGCGGCGCGCGCGGTCGCCTGGCCGGGAGTAAACGTCACCAGCACGAGCGGATCTTCTTTGGGCGGCGCGGCTCCTTCAACGATCATTGTGAGCCGGTCTTCGCCGATCGAAAAACCGATGCCGGGCGAATGGACTTTCGATCCCAGCGACTCGGCCAAGCCGTCATAACGGCCGCCTCCGAGCACGGAATTTTGCGCGCCCAAAGCGCCGTGAACGATTTCGAACGTCGTACGCATGTAGTAGTCCAGCCCGCGGACCATTCGCGGCCGAATCGTGTAATTTATCCCTCGATCTTCCAAGTATGCGCGAACCGCCGAGAAATGTGTGGCGCATGGCTCGCAGAGGTGGTCCTGAATAGACGGGAGCGCATCAATGATCGGCTGGTCTGCGGGCACCTTGCAGTCGAGCACGCGCAGCGGGTTGGTTTCGGCTCGTCGCTGGCAGTCTTCGCAAAGGCGCGATGCCACGTCGCGCAAGCGTTCTTTGAGCAACGCGACATACTGCGGCCGGCAGTTCTGGTCGCCGACTGAATTCAAAAGCAGCTCGAATCCGGACAAACCAGCCCGTCGAAGCACCTCCACCACCATCTCGATGACCTCGGCATCGACGGCGGGCGACTCCGAGCCGATCGCCTCCGCGCCAATTTGATAAAACTGCCGGTAGCGGCCCTTCTGCGGCCGTTCGCGCCGGAACATCGGGCCAATGTAATAGAGCTTTTGAAGGCCGGGCTTTTGATCGAGCCGATGCTCGATGTAGGCGCGAATCACGGATGCCGTAGCTTCCGGCCGCAACGTGAGTGAACTGCCGTCGCGATCCTCGAACGTGTACATCTCCTTGCTGACGATGTCGGTCTCTTGGCCCACCCCGCGCGCGAACAACTCGGTCGGCTCCAGGATGGGCGTGCGAATCTCCTGATAGTTGTAGATCCGGAACACCTCGCGCGCGATCGCCTCCACCTGATTCCAGGCGGCGCTCGAAGGAGGAAGGATGTCGCGCGTTCCTTTGACAGCTTTGATCATCTCTACGGACGCCTAGGCGCGAGCTGCGCCATTATCAAGCCGGCTCATTCCGGTATGTAGCGGTGGCTTGGACATAGCGCTGCGCGTTCTGGCGGAAGCGCTCCTGCTCTTCGGAAGTCACCGGACGCTTTATTTTCGCCGGCACGCCCATCACCATGCTTTGAGGAGGCACTTGCATACCCTCGGGAACCACCGCGCCGGCGGCGACGACTGATCCGCTTCCTATTTTCGCGCCATTTAAGATGATGGAGCCGATGCCGATCAGGCAGTCGTCCTCGATAGTGCAGCCGTGCAGCATCGCCAGATGTCCGACGGTGACGCGGCTGCCGATCTCGAGCGGGAACGCGCCCGCGTCGCAATGCAGCACCGAGTTGTCCTGAATGCTGGTCTCGTCGCCAATGCGGATAGAGTTGACGTCGCCGCGCGCGGTGACGTTGGGCCAGATGCTGGAGCGTTCGCCAACCACGACGTCTCCAATCACCTGGGCGCTTTGATCGATGTAGGCGGAAGCGGCGATTTTAGGCACCACGCCGCGATAGGCGCGAATCATGAGAGCGGTTAATTTTTCAATCTAGCACAGCGGGCGCAATGAAGCAGGTCACGGCCGGCCTCGGTGGATCAGCCACACCGCCAGCGCCATCTGCGCAACCGGCACCGCATACTTGAGCTTCACGAATTCTCGATCTGGCCGTCGCGCATCCGCACAATGCGATGCCCGTACTCGGCCGCTTCGGGATTGTGCGTGATCATCAGTATGGTCTGGCCGGTCCGCTCGTTCAAGTCCCGCAGCAAGCGCAGCACAACTTTGGAATTCTCAGTATCGAGGTTGCCGGTCGGCTCGTCGGCTAGCAGGATGGCCGGTCCATTAACAATTGCGCGGGCGATCGCGACGCGTTGCTGTTCGCCGCCGGAAAGCGCGCGAGGCTTGTGGTCAAGCCGGTTGGCGATCCCGAGCAGTTCCAGCACTTCTTGAAAATCGCGATCCAGCGGCCCGTTACGGTGCGCAATGTTCCGCGCAATCTCGATGTTGTCGCGCGCCGTGAGCGTCGGCAATAAGTTGTATTTCTGAAAGACGAATCCGACGCTGGTCTTACGCAACTCGGTCCGTTGCGCTTCGGTCATCTTGAGCAGATCCCGGCCGCCGATGCGGATGCTCCCCGAAGTGGGCGGCGCTAAACCGCCAATGATGTAAAACAGCGTCGACTTGCCTGATCCGGACGGCCCCACGATCGATACGAATTCGCCTCGCTCAATGTCCAGATTCACGCCGCGCAGCGCCTGCACCTCGACCTCGCCAACACGGTAGACCTTACGCAAATCGCGAATCGAAATGATCGGAGAGTCACTCATAGGCGAGCGCTTCGATGGCGTCCTGCCGCGCAGCCTTGAGACCTGGATAGACCGCACCTAGGATAGCGCCCACCAGCGCAATCGCGGCGGCGATCGGCCACCACGAAACTACGATGGCTTGGACTAGCGTGCCCGGCGTCAGGGTATGGATCACGAAGCGCGTCACGTAGCTGAGCAGGATCCCTAGGACCGATCCGGCTATCGCCAGCAACGTCGTTTCGCGCAGCAAAATGTTTAAAACATAGCCGGGTGATGCGCCCAGCGCCTTGAGCACGCCGATCTCGCGGGTTCGCTCCAGCACCGCCGTATACATCGAAAGAAACACTACCAGAAAGCCTACTAACACGCCCAGACCGATCACGATCCAGATAAACTCCTTCAGCATCGGCACGTTGCTCACGGAAAACAGCGATGTGTATTCCTCCATCGAGTAGATCTGATAGTCTTTCAGCCGGTCGCGCATCGTGGCGATCGCCTGGGTAGTCTCGGCGGGGTTGTCCAGCTTCACGTAGACCATGGTGATCTTGCCGGTGTTGGCGGTCAGGTCCTGGAGCACGTCGAGCGGAACCACCACGCGCGTCAGCATGCCCGGTTGATAAATGCCCGAGACGCGCCACGGCCGATTGAGAATGCTGACCGTGCTTCCAACGTGCAGTTTGTGCTCCTCGGCATAGTATTGGTCGACTATGACGTCGTCGGGATGCTCGAACGGTCCGCCTTTTTCAAATCGGAATCCGCCGCTCAGTTTGTTGAACTGCGCCAGATCCACGCCCGTGACATAGTTGAATCCGCCGGTGCCCTGCGTAAGAACGCCGGTGGCAATCTTCACATTGGGCTGCTGCTCTACGACGGAGACGACCTTGGCGGGCATGTTCGGGCTGAAGGTAATGATGGAGCTGGAAGGGGCGCGAACCATGACGTCCGCGCCCACGCCGCGCGCGCGCCGGGCTTGATCGTCGAGCATTCCTTCGCTCAGGCCTACCAAGGTAAGCACCATCGTCACTTGAATTGCGATCGCGACTACGCTCAGCAGCGTCCGGATGGGACGATGCTTCAGGTTCTCCAGCACGAGTTTATTAATCAATCTACTTGTAGGATACGATTACACGCGGATGCGGCGCGGCGCCGGCGGGACTCACCAATGAATCCGCAATCCACCCAGGATGCTCCGCGACAGAGCCTGGTAGCCGAGCACTTCCTCGTATCGCTCATTCAAGAGATTATCTACGCGGAGCACGGGCGTAAGATGCCGCGTGATATCGTATGAGCCGCTCGCATAAACGTTTTGGTAACCAGGATTACGCGTGACTCCGAAGGTGAAGTCAGCGTCCTGGCGTTCGCCGATAAATCTCCCGCCAAGCACCAGGGACCAGCGCTTCGGCGCAAGGGCAACAGAAACGGAGCCGGAATTTCGCGGGCGTCTGACCAGTTGTTCGCCGACTTGGGTGGTGGGCGAAGGAGGTGCGCTCGAAGCCGTCACGCGCGTGTCGAGCAGCGTGTAGGAGCCGGTAATGAGGATCGATTTGGGAAGGCGCGCCTGTGCTGAGGTTTCGACGCCGCGCGCCCAGCTAGCCTGAACGTTCTGCCAAGAGTCGCCGACGAATTCGATCAGGTCATGGAAAGAGTTGCGGAACCCCGCGACTTCGGTGCGAACGCGCCGGCCAAACCATTCCGAGACCAGGCCAGCCTCATAGCTGGTAGTCTCCTCGGGCCGCAGCGCGGGATTGCCGTGGAAATAAGGCGACTCGGCATAATTCTCCAGCAGGCTCGGCTCAGTGACGCCCCTGCCAGCGCTCAAGCGAAACAGTGTAGATGAGAGAGCGCCGTGCTCGCCGAGCAGCCGAAAACTCGCGCCACCGCGGCCGGAACCAATGTTGCCAAACGCGCTGCTGTGTTCGATGCGCGCGCCGCCGTCGAGATAAATGCGGGTTCCGAGGTTTTGTTGAAGGTTGGCGAAGAATCCGTTGTTGGTGCGCGCGGCCGCGACGCCGGCAAGATCGCCGCTCTGATCTTGAAAATCGTAGCCGAACACGAGCGTGCTGTTCTTGTGCGAGAGCGTACCTTGATAGGCGGCCGTTTTGCGCTCGGTCAGATTTAAGGAATCCGACGGCCCGAAGAAGGCATCGCTTTGGACCAGCGTCAGACCCGGCGGGATCTGACTGGGAGAGGGAAGGGCGTAAGGATTCAAAAGAGTGACGAAATAGACCTGAGGTATCGGGCCGGGGACGTCGCGCACCAAGGCCGCGAGCGGCTGTTCGCCGTCGGGCTCGTTGTCGTTATAGGTATCGTTCAGGCGATGATAGCCGAACGAAAAGCGTTGCAGGTAGTTCGATCCGCGCGCATCGTCGAGGTGCAGGGAAACGGTGGAGTCGCGCGTTAGTTCGTTGGGCACCGGGTCGTCGATGCCATAGGCGGTTTGTCCCGGTGTTCCGACGTGGGCGTCGTAAATGTGGAACACGCCGCGAAGCTGGGTGGCGTTCGAGATGCGATAGCCCAGGTTGGCCGTGCCGGTGTTGTCGCGATAAAACTGGTTCTGAAACTCGCCGGCCGTGTGCAATTCCGCGGCGCTCAGCGAATAATCAAAACGCTTCGCGAAGCCGCCGTCGAGATTAGCGATCCAGCGGTCGGTCTGAAAGTTGCCGCGCTCGTAGGATACGGAGCCATGCGGCACCACGTTTTCCGGATCGCCCTGCTTCGTAAAAATTTGGATCACGCCCGCGGCAGCCTCGGCGCCGAACAGCGCGCTCTCGGGCCCTCGCACGATCTCTACGCGCTCGACGCCTTCTGACGAAAGACTCGCCAGGTTGATCTGACCCCCAGGGTCATTGAGCGGCACCCCGTCCAGCAGCACCAGCGTGCCAGTGCTTTCGGAGCCGCGCGTAAAGATGGACGTGATCGACCCGGGCGTGCCCGATTGCGCGATGGCGAGGCCGGCAATGTCGCGCAGGGCGTCGAAGACCATGGGGTAATTAAGCGCGGCGAGCTGCTGTTCGGTGATGACGTTGGCGGCAACGGCGGCCTGCTCAGGCGTGGTCTCCGTCCGTGTGGCCGTTACGACGACGGTATCGAGAGGACCGGCGACGGCGAGCGTTATCTTTGCGTCGGAGGACGAATCGAGATCGGCCGTTTGCGTAGTGAAGCCGGTCTTTTCGATTTGCGCTGCGCATTGATCGACCCCGGCCAGGCTGAATCGGCCTTCGAAATTGCTATAGGAAGACTGATCCCGGCAAACCACGCGCGCGCCTTGGATGGGGCGGCCGGACGGGTCGAGGATGGTGCCGCGAATGTTAGTGGTTTCGCCCGCGCAAACGGCGAGCGATAGGAATATCAGAATAGAGGTTCGCATCGTACGTTTCTCCCTCGAAAACGTGATTCGTTTCGAAGCGAGGGATCGGTCTCCTGACTTGCGGCTGGCCTCGTCTGAAGCGATCTTCCCACTTGCGCAGTGATCGCTTCGGCCGTCGTGGCCGCTTACAGTTGCGGGGCAGTGGCGGATTTACACCGCCTTCCCATGCATCCTTCGCTGATTAAAATTTGAAAGAGCCTGGATGAGTATAGCAGGGTTTATAAGACGAAAAGAGCAACAGCAGCTGCGGTCATGAATACGAAAGTCGCCCAGCCGAGCCAGCGGAGCAGCGGCGGGCTAACAGCCGATCCCATCACTTTGCTGCTGCTGGTGAGAAGAACGACCAGGAGGATCAGAGGAGGAGCGAGGACGCCGTTGATCACCGCCGACCAGAACAGCATTTTTACGGCGTTCAACCGAGCGAAGTTGAACAGCAAGCCGGCGCCAATGGCCGCAGCGATAACGGCATAGAACTGCGGCGCACGGCGGGGTGGCGCGTCCAGCATCCCACGCCAGGCCGCGGCTTCCGAAAGGGTGTAAGCACACGATCCGGCCAGCACCGGAACGCCCAGCATGCCGGTTCCGATAAGGCCCAACGCAAACAACAGGTAGGCGCCGCGCCCGGCCAGCGGTAGCAAAGCTTGGGCGGCCTGCTTGGCCGTGGTGATATCAGTCAGTCCATGCGCGTGCAATGTGGCGGCGGTGGTGAGGATGATGAAATACATGATGGCGTTGGAGTAGACCGCACCGGTGACGACGTCGTTCTTGACGATGCGAAGGGAGGCCCCGGTCGCAGTTTTCGCAGCGCGGTTGGCGCGCCGGTCTTCTACCTCCATCGAGGCCTGCCAGAAGAACAAATAAGGCGAGATGGTGGTGCCGAGGATCGCCACCAGCACGAATACGAAGTCGCGCGAAAAGGTGATGTGGGGAAGGAAGCTGGCCGCGAGCACCGCCCGCCAATCGGGATGAGCCAGAAATGCGGCGAATACGTACGAAAATAGAACGAGCG
>Ga0182024_10010981_pt1 | contig 18315 bp, 12 predicted proteins | sample P32metaG_FD_120480 | JGI IMG/M metagenome (GOLD analysis project Ga0182024, IMG submission 120480) | Permafrost microbial communities from Stordalen Mire, Sweden - P3-2 metaG (Illumina Assembly) | ecosystem: Environmental > Terrestrial > Soil > Wetlands > Permafrost | place: Sweden: Stordalen... | reverse complement strand
CCCGATCCGTCAGCCAAAGGAACTGGAGCAGGACCAGTTGAGTTCTGGTACAACCCGTGATTCACGTTGGGAACGCCCGTCCAGCCCACTGCGTACAACGGCAAACCCATCGTGTACTTCGCCGCCGGCACGCCAGCCTTGAGATAGGCCTTTACCGTCGCATCAATATAGCGTTCGTCAGCATAGACCGGGTCTTGTGACGTGTCATACACAGAGGACGATTCATTAGTCTGCTTTTCGTCCGCTGCTGCATAGTCGTAACCGTCGATGGTTAGGAAGTCCACCTGCGCAGCGGCGGCCTTCAGATCGATGTTCACATATTTCTTCGGATTTGCTGGCGAATCAAACGTCAAGACATATTTCTTGCCTGTGGTCTTCGCCAAAGCATTGAGTTGCCTGCGGAATTCTTTCAGCAGCGCGGTAAAGTTCTCCTTATCCGCTGCGCCGGGAAACTCCCAATCAATATTGAAGCCGTCAAACAAGCCGGGAGCCGTGACGCCTGCAGCGATGTTGCCCTTCACAAACATGTCGATGCACGAAGAGGCCAGCGCCGCGCGCCGCTCCTCGGTGGCTGAGCCGTTCACGAAGCCCGCAACGTTCCCAGCCTGCCCTCCTAACGAGATCAACACTTTCAGATTGGGATGCAACTGCTTGAGCTGTTGGATCGCGCCAAAATTTCCATAGAGCGGCGCGGTGTAAGGCTTGCCGCTCACACTGGGCAGGGAAGAATTCTGATAAGCGGCCACAGGATCGGCAATGGCGCACGCCGCCGGAGAAGTCGGAGTCACATTGCCGAAGGCATAGATTAAATGTGTCAGTTCATCGGCAACGCCATTCTTTTGCAAATCTGCGATGTTATAACCGGCGTAATTAATGCTCCATTCTTCGAAGTAGCCTCCGAAAATCTTGCCCTGATGGCGCTGCTGCGCAAAGCACTGAGAGACCCACGCCGCGAGAGCGAGCAGGCTGAACAGAAACCCTCGGAGCAGATGCGGTGTTAAGAGCCTTGCCATAGCAAACGCCTCCAGATTCGTGCGGGATCGACCGGCAGAGTACAGAACGGTTCAGATCACTCGATGCGACCAGATTCTGGCGGCTGTACTCACGCGTAACGAAACAGCATCATAAAACCAAAATCCATGTGGGTTTGCTGGTGACAATGAAATAGCGTCAAGCCCGGGTTGGCCGCGACAAAGTCGATCTCCGCATAGCTGTTGGCCTTTACTACAATCACGTCCTTGCGCAGTTTTGAGATCGGCTTGCCGTCCAGGCTAGTAACCTCAAAGGTATGGCGGTGTAAGTGAACGGGATGATCGTCGCTGCTCTTATTCCGCATGACCAATCTGTAATGCTTACCTTCTCTCAAGGGAATTGTGTCGGTCTTGGGATACGACTTGCCATTGATCTTCCAATAGTCGACGTCTCCGTGGCCGTGAAACTTCGACTCAAAGACTAGAGGAATGCGTTCGTCCGGCTCCAACGCTGGTTCTTGTTTTGCGAACAACGTGTAATCCCACAACGTCTCTGGCGGATCGATCCACTTGGGTTCGCCGGATTGGTTCGCATACTCCACCACAATCCCCATTCCTGATTTGCGAATCTCCAAACGGGTTTCGCCCAATATCCACACTCCGGGCCGATTCATTTCCACCAACAGACCAATGCGCTCCGCCGGAGCCAGCCGTACCGCCTGTACTTTCGCCTGCTGCGGAACCTCATTTCCATCCATGGCTGCCACAGTGAATTCGTGCCCTGCCAGTGCGAGCCAATGTGTGGCTGTAGCACTTGCGTTCAGCACGTGCAAAAGCACCTTTTGCCCTTCGCGCACTTTTATGGGATCGCCGTACCCGAGCATGCGGTCGTTGATCGTCGCATAATCATAAAAGGCATCCATGGACGCATCGCCACTGCCTCCCATATACGCATTCCAGTCGTGCAATGTGAGGAATATTTCCTGATCGTAGGCGCCAGGGGATTGTTTCGGCTCAATATAGAAACATCCGAACTGGCCGGTGTACGTGGCCCGCTTGAGATCGTGCCCAGCAGACGTGTGCGTGTGATACCAGCGGAAACCTGCCGGCCGCGGCGTAAAACTGTAGCGGCGTTCCGCGCCCGGAGCAATCATGGGCGAGCCTTCTTCCATGGCGCCATCTTGCTCCGATGGAATCCATAATCCATGCCAGTGCACAATCTCGGGCACGTCGGTGCGGTTCAGAACATCGATCGTAATCGGCTTGCCTTCCGGCCAGCGAATCAGAGGCCCGGGAACGCGACCGTTGTACGCAACTGTATGAATTTCTTTTTTGGGCGCGATCTCCAGCTTGAGGGGCGAAATTTCAAGCCGGACATCCGCCCGGACATCCGCAGGCGTCTGGGCCCACAACTTTGTCTTTGCGGCTGTGGCCAGCATCGCGAGACTTGCCGTAATCAAAAAATCACGACGATCCGTTCGCATATCTGTCCTATTGTGTGCTGTCGGAACTGCCCGCTCGATGATGCGTCCAATCGAAGCGCCGCCCCAGGATACCCTTCACAATCAGATGATCGGTACTGGCCGTCGCCCCAACTCCGACCCCAAAATTAATCTCCCAGTTTGGAGACACATTCAGATCAATCGTCGGAAAGAACTGCTGCTCCTGGTCGTGCAACGCGGCGATACCGGCGATCGACCCGTACGCAGCGTAGTACTCGAGGCCTCCGGAAATGTATTTATTGAAGTCGTAGCTGAATTTCGCACTTGGGGAAAAACCGATGCCTTCATTCACACTGGGCCCGTGGAAAGATCGCTCCAGAGCCGGGTTCACAGCAAAATACCACCGGTTGATCTGCTTATCGATGATCGGCCGCAGTTCCATTGTCCATGTGTCCGGCGAAAATAACGCTCGCTGATATCCAAACTCCATGGACAGGCTTACGCCCACGGGCCAGTGCCAGCTGTCGGGTGCCCTCACGCGCGGGCGAATATGGTCGCCGACCCATTGCCAGCCGTCTCCACTGCGCGCGCTGGTGAAGATGTAAAAACCAACCTCCGACCAGTTGTTGATGCCTTGCGTAATCTCGACAGTTTCGTGCTCGGCATGGTTCGTCGGATAGAGTCCCTCCGCGGTAAACCGTGAGCCCGGCGCTGGGACACTACCTTCGACGGTGAAATTGCTGTGCAGCTCCAGCATCGTCGTGTTGGGCGCGACTGTATCCGAACCGTAGACCTGAATCTCATAATTATCCTGCGCCTTCGCGAGTCTAAGCCCTCCAAAAGCCAGAACAATGAGAATGAATAATGCACAATATCTAGTCACCGCTTTCTCCGTTGTCAAGACCACTGCCGTTATCGGTTGCACAGAAGTTTTGCATAAGGCGACTTAAAGCGACTGCAAGATGTGGTCGGCCCGCTTGAGCCTTTACCGGGAAAGCTCACAGAATATTTACTGCGCGAGCTGCTAACAGAGCCACGGTTGTCAGCGAAATGAGCGCCTGCACCATCATAAGAAGTTTTGCCCATGTCGATAATACAGGGCAGTCAGTTGGAGAAAATGCGGTACTGGTATTGAAGGCGAGAAAAAGGTAATCCACAAAACCAGGACTCCAGCATTGCTCTCCCATCTCGCGCTTGGCTTGTTGGTCGAGGGTCATCTGTGGAAAAAGAAATGCTCCGTCGGTATGGACGCCACGCAACTCACGTTCGCGCGGGCCACCTGCATCCAGTCGCCAGTACCACGAGGCGAAGACCAGGATGTTCGTAATCCATAAGGCAACTGCGGAACGTAACAGATCCTTAGGAGACTGGCGATGCGCGGGTAGAGCCGCGACCAGCAGTCCAAGCGACCAGATCATGTCGACGGTCACGATGGAGCTCAGCAGATAGCCCAAAAACCTATTGAGGTTATCTTTACCTTGCTGGCGCGCCCACGCTGTGGGAATCAGGAGCACCCCAATAATCACGATGATCAGCCAATCGGGACCTGCGGAGAGGGATTCAGGCAGAGAAAGGCGCAATCCGCCTACGGCAAGCAGAGCGAGCATGGCAGGCCACCGTGGCTCCAAATGTTCCGAAGTGTTTGGCATGGTACTCCATGGTGCGACACCGATTTGAAAAAGCATTCGGCGCCGTTCCTCAGAAGATTGTCGCATGAGGGGCTGTTTCTCAGAGTTGCCCGTCATCGCTCTGCTCGGGAATTGTGACCTGGTTTACATCGAAGAAAATGCAGGGAAGCTGGAAAATTGTGAAAGCAGTGCTCACAGATGTGGCTAGAGATCCAGAAACGCCCGCACTGAACTCATATCTTCGCCGGCGCGTACGCCAAAGCCCAGGCGCTTCATAATCACCTGCATGGAAATGTTGTCGGTGAGCATCTCGGCAGAGACACGGCTCAACTTTTCATCGCGCGCGACCTCGACGACGCGGCGGAGCAGTTCGTAGCCAAGTCCATGATTTTGGTATTGATCGGAGACTAGAATCGCGACCTCGGCCTCATTCCCCGTGTGCATTTTGTTCATGCGGCCAACGCCCATGATCTGGTGCTCTCCCGTCGCGGGGTTGGTTCTTTCCGCCACCAGCGCCATTTCGCGGTCGTAATCGCTGAAGCAGATGCGCGAAAGGCGCTCATGCGCTACTCGCCGGCTCAAGCTCAAAGAACAGAAATATCTCAGATAGACGCTGCGATCGCTGAGCGTCTCATGAAACTTAACCATCAGAGGCTCGTCTTCGGGACGAATCGGACGGATGATTACCTTCGTCCCGTCTTTCGTTGTCCACGGCACAACATACTTAATGGGATAAGGACGGACCGCTGGCTTGGGCAGTTGGTCGAGCCTCAGGGCGGGATCGTGCAATACGATTCTGGCATCCAGAGCGAGCAGGCGCTCCGGCGAGGCAAGCAGGGGATTGATATCGATTTCAGAGATCCAACGCTGTTCGACCACGAGTTGGCTGAAACGCACGAGCAATTGCTCAAGAGCCGGCAGGTTCACTGGAGGGCGTCCGCGCACGCCCTTTAGCGCAGTGTAGATCTTCGTCTGTTCCATCATTCGTTGCGCGAGGGTGGTGTTCAATGGCGGAAGCGCCAATGCGCGATCTCGAAATACTTCCACCAGTTGTCCGCCGGAGCCAAATAAAACCACAGGTCCGAACTGAGGATCGACACTGCTGCCAAGAATTAGTTCATAGCCGTCGAGTCGCACCATCGGCTGAACCGTGACGCCGGAGAATCCATACGCGCCGCCCTTCTTGGTCACCGAGGAACAGATGGCGCGATAGGCGGCGCGGACCGCGTTCTCACTCTGCAGGTTCAGCTTCACTCCGCCGACTTCCGTCTTGTGCGTGATGGTCTGCGAGAGGACTTTCAGCACCACCGGGAAGCCAATGATGGTTGCAATTCCGACGGCCTCGTCTTCGCTCGCCGCGATTCGTGTTTCGACGGTTGGAATGCCATACAGCGACAACAGTTGTTTCGATTCGAACTCCGTGAGCAGAACCCGACCCTGGCCACGCGCGTTCTGAATGATCTTTTCGACTTGGCCGCGGGATGTGCCTCCAGGGTCGGAGGCCGCTGTGAGCGCCGGAGTTTCGTAGAGTCCGCGCAGGTTATAGGTGTAGCGCCACATATAGGTGAACGCCCGGGCTGCTGTGTCGGGATAAGAAAAGGTAGGAATCCCAGCTGAATTCAGCGCGGCCTCACCCGCGGCGATGCTGTTTCCACCCATCCAACTGGCGAGCACGGGCTTGCCATAAGTTTTCGCATAAGGCTTCAGGCGTTCTGCGATCTGGGCCGGATCGGTCATTGCCTGGGGCGCAAGAATCACCAGCAAGCCGTCGCTGTTCGGATCCTGCGAAGCGATTTCAAGGGCTCGCGCATAGCGCTCGGGATCGGCATCGCCGAGAATGTCGATCGGATTATTGCGACTCCAGTGCGGCGGCAGGAATTCATCCAGGCCGCGTAAAGTCTCCGTGGAAAGCTCGGCTAGTTCGCCACCATTCGCCACAAGTGCGTCGGTCGCGAGCACTCCGGGACCGCCGGCATTGGTCAGAATCGTCAGGCGTGGTCCTTTGGGCCGCGGCTGGCGGCCAAGCACTTCCGCCATATAAAAAAGGTCTGCGATGTTGTGGACGCGCAAGACTCCGCAGCGGCGGAAGGCGGCTTCCAGAACTTCATCGCTGCCGGTAAGCGCTCCGGTGTGCGAGGCGGCGGCGCGCGGTCCCTTTTCCGATCGGCCGGCCTTGATCACAATGATCGGCTTTGAGAGCGAGACTTCGCGGGCCGCCGAGAGAAACGAACGCGCGTCTCCTACGGATTCCATGTAGAGCAGAATGCTCGTGGTGTGCGGATCGTTGCCGAAGTAGTAGATTAAATCTCCCCAGCTGACATCGAGCATCGAGCCCGTCGATACAATCGCGCTGAAGCTGACGGCTTCGCGATGGCTCCAGTCGAGGATCGCGCTCAACAAGGCTCCGCTTTGGCTGAGAAAGGCGACATTGCCAACCTGCGTCGTACCCGTGGTAAAAGTGGCGTTCAAACCAACACTGGGATTGATGAGGCCGAGGCAGTTCGGACCAATCAATCGCATGCAACCGCGCTTCAACTGCTCCTGGATTTGCTGTTCAAGAGCGACGCCCTCTGCGCCATGTTCTTTGAATCCCGCGGAGATAACTACCGCGGATTTGACGCCTGCGTCGACGCACTCTCCAACGACTTGTGGTACCGCCGCAGCCGGGGTTGCCACCACCGCCAGGTCCACGGGCTGCGGAATTTCAAGCACACTCCGGTACGCTTTCACTCCCATGACTTCGTCATGGTTCGGATTGACGGGATAAACTCTTCCCTGGTAGCCCCCGTGCAGAAGATTTTCCAGAATGGTTCTGCCGACAGTGTTGGGGCGGCTAGTCGCGCCAATCACCGCGACCGAACCCGGCATGAACATGGCATCAAGGCCGTACTTGGGCGGGTAAGCCTGCTTTTTCGGATTCGGCTGCTCTGCAATGAGCCCGGCTTCAGTTGAACCCACTAGATGTCCCTCTACCTAAGCTTGGCGCGACCGAAGGCGTCACGTTAAGCATAGACCAATCGTCGGGATTGAGAGTACTAAAGCCTCCACATCATCCTATAGGACAGCTGCCACAGCGGAATGTGATCTAGCTCACACGCCGGAGCGAATCATGATTTTGCTTGCCCACACCGGCGAGTTCCTTCTGTGGGCGAGTGGGAACGATGTTCTCGCGCGAACTCCCAAAGTGGGATTTCGATACACGCAAAGGTGATGTGGGTCACAGATTACCCTAGACCCGACAGTTCAATATTGCACAGTTCAATTTTGGCGGTTGCCTGTATGCTGATTTCCGCAAGCTGCAAGCTAAGAAAACTCAAATGGAGATCGAATGATGAAGAGAATCAACGCCCCGATGTTTGCAATTGCAACAGCTCTTGCTGTTGTTCTCAGCCTTTCCCTGTCGGCACATGCGCAAGACTCAGCGTCGCTCTTCAAGTCGAAGTGCGCCGGTTGCCATAGCGCCGACGGAACCGGTTCGGCGACGGGCAAGAAAATGGGCGCCCATGACTTCACCTCAGCCGACGTGCAGAAAATGTCGGATGCGGACCTCACGGACATTATTACCAATGGCAAGAACAAGATGCCCAAGTACTCATCGTTGAAGCCAGAAGAGATCAAGGGCTTGGTGGCGTATATTCGGACCTTGAAGAAGTAGGGGCGCTTCAAATTATTAAAGCGGGGAATGAAAGACGCTGCGGTGCGTTCCGCGGCAGCTTGTAAAGTGTGTCTTGACGAGGCCGATAAAAAAGAAAGAGGGAATCGCTTCCAATGAATCTGCGACAACGCATTCGAGGATGGGCGCAGCCGATTTATTTCTTGGGACAAAATTCCCTCACGCTTACGGGCGCCGTGATTACCACCAGCACGGCGCTCACTACCATCGCATTCTGGTTTTATGACATCTTTCTGCCCGGCCCTCCCCATCCTTATATCGGGCTTCTCGTCTATTTGATTTTGCCGGGAGTTTTCGTGCTCGGCTTGCTTCTGATTCCCCTGGGTATCTGGCTCAGACGCCGAAAGCTGCGGAGAAGCGGGACGATGCCGGGCGCCTACCCCCCAATTGATCTGGGCCTGCCGGTGGTGCGACGCACCCTGGAGTGGGTAGGCTTTGCGACGATGCTCAACCTGTTAATCATCGGCACGGCTTCCTACCGCGGTGTCGAATACATGGACTCGACCAGTTTCTGCGGAACGACCTGTCACACCGTGATGGAGCCTGAGTACGCGGCATACCAGAACTCTCCGCACTCGCGCGTGGCGTGCGTCGAATGCCATATTGGCCCAGGCGCGGGATGGTTCGTGCGGTCAAAACTCTCCGGCCTGAGGCAGGTTGTTGCTGTAACGTTGCACACCTATTCGCGGCCCATTCCTTCTCCTGTAAAGTATTTGCGCCCCGCGCGCGAAACCTGCGAACAATGCCATTGGCCGCAGCGCTTCACCGGCGATAAGTTTCTGGTCAACACCAGCTACAAAGACGACAAAAAAAATACCGCGCAGACCGACGTGCTATTGCTGAAGGTTGGCGGACGAACCTGGCAAGGGTCGGTGGGCATCCATGGCCATCACCTTGCCGACAACGCTCGCATCCGCTACATCTCGACCGACACCGAGCGGCAGACGATCCCGGCCGTTTACTACACCGATGATCAAGGCAAGACTACGGTATTTATTTCCACCGATGCCAAGCCTACCCAGCAACAACTGGACAAGGGCGAACACCGCACCATGGATTGTGTCGACTGCCACAACCGGCCGACCCATGAATTCGACTTGCCCGAGAACGCGGTGGACAAGCAAATGTCGCTTGGTCACATCAGCCCGGATCTTCCTTTCATAAAGAAAAAAGCGGTTGAACTGCTGAAAGTGGATTACCCCGCTCGCGATGTCGCCAAACAGCGCATCATTGACGAGCTTAACAATTTTTATCGGACGAACTACCCCGAGATCTATCAGACGCGCCGTCCCCTGGTTCAGCAGGCGGGCGATGAAGTCGCAGCCATTTATCTTCGCAATATTTTTCCTGACATGCGCGTGACCTGGGGCGTTCATCCCAATAATCTTGGCCATAACGATTCGCCGGGCTGCTTTCGTTGCCATGACGGAAGCCATACCAGCGCCGATGGCCAGACCATCACCAATGACTGCTCCGCATGCCATGAAGTTTTGGCGGCGGGTGAACAGAATCCCAAGGTGCTGAGAGATCTGGGGATAAAGTGAGCAGCGGGAGTGGAACGTGCCGAAGCGCAAGCAGTACGCGGCAGAGTTCGCACGACGACTGATTCTCGGTTGCTTTATCTTATTCTTCTCAACTGGTAGCTACCTGGCCGGCGCGCCCCTTCCCGTCCGAGCCCGGGCGAGCGTCCGCGCAGCTCAGGCGAAATCGCCTCAGCCGCTTAAGCAAGATGAGAACTGTCTCGCCTGTCATGGGCAGGCGGGAATGACTTCGGGCAGCGGCAAGAATATCTCGATCGATCCCACGAAACATGCAGCCAGCGTGCATGGTACGCTCGCCTGTCAGGATTGCCACTCCACCATCAAGGACTATCCGCATCCCGCGAAGGTGGTGAAGATTCAATGCGCCACCTGCCACGCCGATGAAGCCTCGCACGTGCCCAACAGCATTCATTCCGCACTCGGCGACGCAGCGTGCGCTTCATGCCACGGCAACGCGCATGAAGTTGCGACGGCAGCTCAGCTGACACCAGCCAGGTGCGCGCAGTGCCACGCTGATGAAGCGAAAGAATTCCGGCAGAGTATCCATGGACAGGCGGCAGCCGCGGGCGATCCCGATGCGCCCACCTGCATGTCTTGCCATGGGCCGGTACATCAGATCCAATCCTCGGGCGACGCCACGGCGACGGTTGCGAAGAAAAACCTGCCTGACACTTGCGCCTCTTGTCATAGCAACCAGCAATTTCTCTCGCGTCACAAGATTCCTTCGCGCATCCCGTGGAACTCTATAAACAAAGTGTCCACGGCAGAGCGATTGTCAACGGAGATGGCGCGGCCGCAACTTGCTCGGATTGCCACGGCAGCCATGGAATTCTGCCCTCGCGCGATGCGCGATCCAAGGTGAATCACTGGAATATTCCCCAGACCTGCGGGCAATGCCATACGGATATCGCCAGGACCTATGGCGAAAGCGTGCATGGTCAAGCTATGAAAGCGGGCCTGCCGGGTGCTCCGGTGTGCAGCGACTGTCACGGTGAGCATCTGATTCTCGCTCCGAAAGAAGCTGGATCGCTGGTGAATGCATCGCGCGTCTCGATGGTCACTTGCGGACGGTGCCACAGCGACGAGCGCCTGGCATTGCGCTACAACCTGCCCGCCGACCGCGTGCCCTCGTTCGCGGATAGTTATCACGGCCTCGCAATGCGTGGCGGATCGCAAAGCGTGGCCAACTGCGCTTCCTGCCATGGAGTGCATAATATCTTCCGCTCCGCCGACGCGCGCTCTACCGTGAATGCGGCCAACCTTGGTAAGACTTGCGGCAATTGTCACGCGGGCGCCGGCAATCATTTTGTGATTGGACCGGTGCACGTGCAGATCGGATCCGGCCCGGCGCATCCCGTGGTGAAATGGATTCGTTGGACCTACCTGGCCTTGATCCCGCTGACCTTGGGCTTCATGGTCGTACATAATTTGTTCGACTTCATCGCGAAGCTGATTCGCCGCCAGCCACGCCGCGAAACCGGCGCGCAAGTCTCTCGCATGAATCGAAACTTTCGCATCGCCCATGCCGGCGTGATTCTGAGTTTTCCAACTCTGGTTTACACCGGCTTCGCGTTGAAGAATCCGGAAGAGTGGTGGGCACGTCCGTTGTTGATGTGGGAGAGCCACTTCGCATTTCGTGGCGCCGTGCATCGCACTGCGGCTGTGGTTCTGGTTCTAGCGACGCTCTACCACGTGATTCATCTCGCGATGGTTCGCCGCGACCGGCTGTTCCTTAAAGCCATGCTGCCGCAAGTGAAAGATGCCACCGATCTCGTTCAGGTGCTCAGCTATAACCTGGGCATCACCAAAGCAGAGCCGCACTTTGCCAAATTCAACTACGCCGAAAAGATGGAATACTGGGCTTTCATGTGGGGCACCGTAGTAATGACGGTTTCCGGCGCGCTTCTGTGGTTCAACAATTTCACGCTGCGGTATTTGCCGAAGTGGGTCTCCGATGCGGCTACTGCAGTGCACTACTATGAGGCGCTGCTCGCGACCTTTTCTATCCTGATCTGGCACTTCTACATGGTGATCTTCGACCCGCTCGTCTATCCCATGGATACGGCATGGCTCGATGGGAAAGTGCCGGCTGATCATTACCGTCATTCCCGCCCGGGTTATTATCGGGCGCTGGACCGCGCCCATCTCATCGAGTTTCCAGGTGAGCCGACGGAGGGCGCCAAAGAACACGGCGACAGTGTCGAAGTTTGAACAGCCCTTAGGGAAAAGTTAAGAACTTGCGGAGGAAGAATTGCAAATGCGAAGCCCAGCGCTCGCGCCTGCGGAACAGAGCGCAAGAATCAATTCCCACAGGCATTAGGCCTTACCTCGCCCTATGCCGTGATCAGCGACTCCAAGGCGATGCGGTTGGGAATCAGGAGAGTCGATCCGCTCTGCTCGATGAGCCGCTGTTTCTTGAAGCCGGCAAACAGCCTGCTAACCGTTTCGCGCGAAGTCCCAATCATCTGCCCGATCTCTTCGTGAGTCAGGACCATTTTCATCTGCATGGGATTTCTGGCTGCGGTGTTCTGGTCCAGCCAGCCCACCAGCAATCGCGCCAGCTTTTCGCTGGCCGAGTCGGAAAGGATCAAGTCACGAATTTCGCGGCAGGTTGAAGCGTAGTCCGCGCTGATGTGCTGCGTCACCCAGAAAGATATTTCGCCGTGCAGGCGCATCAAGCGCAGCAGGTCGCTTTGCCGGAGGAAGCTTATCTCGCACGGCTCCTGGGTCTCAGCCGTGGCTTCATACTGGCGTCCGGAAACGACTGCGGCAACTCCCAACGGAGAACCGGCCTCGACCATTCGCAAAATCAGAGTGCGGCCGTCGCTGCCGCAAATGGAAAGCTTCACCTGGCCCCTGCGTAAAATGAATACTCCCCGCGGAGTTTGCCCTTCTGCAAACAACACTGCTCCGGTGGGATAGGTCGTGGTAATCGCTTCCTGCTCGATCACCTCAGCTACCGCTGGTGGATAACCGCAAAAGCTCTTATCGACCGGTGCTGACTTCTGGGCATGGTTTACGATTTGAGTAGCCATAGGGTTGTCTCCGTTCGTAGCTACTATCGGCAACTACCTAGCCACTCGTCGGTGATCGAAATTTGCAACCGTTGATTTGCTATGTATAAGAAAACAAGCTAGTTGTTGTAGCATCCTTTTCTGTCTGCACAGCCGTCCACTCAGGCGAACTGCGCCCTTTCCCACAGTAATGTGTGATCCCCATCACCGGTTCATTGGTTACGTGCCCTACGCAACGGTGAGACTCGACCGATTAGCTCAAAGTTGAGTGAATGGTGTTCAACAGCGTGGTTCGATCGAAGGGTTTCTCTAGGAAGGTAATGCCGGACTTCAATCCGGGCCGGTTTGCCATCATTTCGCCGGTATATCCAGACATGAAAATTACTTTCACGGAGGGATGAGAGGCGGCTAATCGATCAGCCAACTCGGGCCCGGTGACGCGGCGCATCACCACATCGGTCAATAGAAGATCGATCTGGATCGGATTTGCCTGAACCCATTCGAACGCAGCCTGCCCATCACTCGCCTCAACAACCGTGTATCCGTGCTCCTCCAGCATTTTTCGAGTCAGGCTGCGCATTATGTCGTCATCTTCCACGAGCAGGATGGTATTGCCGTGCCGTATCGGAGAAACGGCCTCGGCTTTCGCTGTGCGGCCGATCCCGAGTTTGTGATTCGCGCTTGGCAAATAAATTTTGAAGGTGGTCCCTTGCCCGGGTTCGCTATAGACCACGATCTGGCCGCCGCTTTGGTTGACGATGCCATAGACCGTCGCGAGTCCCAAGCCTGTGCCTTTTCCTACTTCCTTTGTGGTGAAGAAAGGTTCGAAGATTCGGGAAAGCGTCGCTTCATCCATACCGCAACCGGTGTCGCTCACGGCGAGCAGAACATATTTACCGGGCGCCAGGGAGCGATGGCGGCCGGCAAGGGCTTCGTCGAATTCAACTTCGCCGGTTTCGAGAATGAATTTTCCGCCGCCGGGCATAGCATCGCGCGCGTTCACTGCGAGGTTCACCACGATCTGGTCAAGCTGGCTGGGGTCAGCCACGACCACGGCGCTGGATCGCGATACGTTGACGATTTCGATGTCATCGCCCAGAAGCGGGTGCAGCAGCTTGCTGATGTCCTTCAATCGATCGTTGACATCGAGGATTTGTGTTTGAATCGCAGGAGTCCGGCTGAAGGTGAGCAATTGGCGCGTCAATGACGTGCCGCGGTCAATTGACTTCCGGATGTTCTCTAGATACAGCAACTGGTCGGCGGAAGCAATGCGATCGCGAAGAAATTCCGTACAGGCTTTGATAATTCCCAGAATGTTATTAAAGTCGTGCGCCACTCCACCCGCAAGCCGGCCAATGGCTTCCATCTTCTGGGACTGCCGAAGCTGGGCCTCAGCAAGTTTTCGCGCCGTGATGTCGCGCGCAATTGCCGAGGCTCCCACGATTTCGCCGGATCCATCGCGCAAGGGAGAAACGGAAATGGAAACGTACAGCCGGCGTCCATCCTTCGTTACGCGCACCGATTCCTGTTGCTCGATCCGTTCTCCTTTTTGAATCCTTTGCAGAATCTCCACGATCTCATTGACCCGGTCATCCGATGCCAGAAAAGAAATGTTCTTTCCAATCGCCTCTTCGGGTGTGTAGCCGTAGATACGCTCGGCTCCCTTGTTCCAGCTTGTGATGGTGCCGTCCAAATTCTTCGCGATGATCGCGTCTTCAGAGGAATCGATAATCGCGGCGAGACGGGAACGGTATTCGCCGAGCTGCCCGATGGTTCTGCGGTGCAACTCCTCGTTAGCTCTCCGCAGTTCTTCGGCGATCCGCTTGCGGTCGCTGATGTCGCGGATCGCGCTCAGCACGAACGCTCCCTTTTCCGTCAGGATGGGACTGAGGCTGATTTCCACGGGGAACTCGGAGCCGTCGCGACGCCTTCCGTAGAGATCCAGATCCGCGCCCATGCGCCGCGTCTTCGGCGCTTCGCCATAAGCCTCGCGATGGTGCTGATGCTGGCGCCGATAGCGCTCAGGCACCAGAATGTCAATGTTCCGGCCAATTAACTCTCCGCGCGAGTAGCCAAACAGTTTCTGGGTTTGTGAATTAGCTTGCACGATGGTTCCATTACGATCCACCGCTACCATGGCATCCGGCAGCGTCTCCAGAAAGTCGGTGGAAAGCAGAGCTTCGCCAACGGATACGACCGCCAGCGAGGAATCGGACTCGTCAGAACCAAAGGAAGGAAACATAGAGGACTTCGCCGCTCCCACAAGCAGTCCCTAGAATCTAGCTGGATCCGATCTAGGTGTAAAGTGGCTGTACCAAACGACGACGAAGTCTCGAGTTGTGCGGTCAACTGGTTCACTTTGAGCGCCCGGTTCTGAGTCTACCGTTCGTGGTGAAAGTTCGAACAGGGCTGGATCGGATCTGATTCCGTGGGCCTAACCTCGTTGCCAGACCCTAACCCTCCAGCCCTGGCGATCCTCCCGTGCGCGCTCTACGAACCGAGAGCACATCACTCACGCCGAGGAAAGCCTAAATTCTGGAAAATACCTGCTACCCGACTCGCACCGCCGTACGTATTGGAGCTATCCCTTATCTCCTTTATTCGCGGCCGGAACTGACTTCGACTGTTTGGCCTCCGCGATCATGTGTTCGACCAATGCTTTCTGCGGAAAGTCGGGGTGATACTGCAAAACTTTTTCCCAAGCAGCCACGGCGCCATCTACGTCTTTTTTTCCTCTCCACTTGATGATGCCGATGTTCATCAGCGTGCCCGCGTGTTTCGGATCGTACGTCAGCGACTGGTTAAGTTGCGCCAACGCGCCGTCCACATCTCCGGTGTAGAACAGGCAAGATGCGTAATCTGCTCGTACGCCGATATTTTTCGGGTCATACTGCAATGACTTCTCAAAGTGTCCGGCAGCGTCTTTGAACTGATGGGCATTCTCGTAGATTAGGCCCACTTGATTTTCGAGCTGGGGATTTTTCTCGTCGGATTTTAATTTCTCTAGCAGCGGAGCGGCTTTCTTGTCGGCCATGTGCTTCAGGTCGTCCAATGTGGGCATTTTGTGAGGAGCCTGCTGTTCAGGCTGCGGAGGCATTGCGGTCGGCTCGCCCATTGCCTGGGGCGGAGGCGCGGCAACGTCTGGCGCGGAGGACCGCGCCTGTAACGCAGTTGGCGCGGAGCCGCGCAGCAAATAGCCTGCAAGAAAACCCATACCCAGGCACGCGATACACATCACCAGTATCGGCGTTGAAAAAAGTTTCGTCTTTGATTCCGGCTCCGGATTCGGTTGATTTTGCATCTCAAAACCTCTTGCGTTCATTCGGCAAAAACTCCCAGGCAACGGACGCTTATGTTTATTTCGCTTTCACGCGCGGAGTTGTCTTGAGCGCGCTGGAAATCGTGCCATCGGCGTTATGCGCGGTCTGGTGGCAGGTCAGAACGCAGCTATTGCTGCTGCGGTTGTAGGAAATTGGAGCGCCATTATTCTGCCCCACGACATTGGCATCGAAGTTCACCAGACGCTCGCCCGAAACACTTGGCGAGACCGAGCCCATCCCGTGCGCGGTATGGCAAACCGAACAGGAGAAGCCATCCTGAGAAATGTGATTGCTATGCTGCAGAAAACTGGCATTCGACACAACGTTGCTCAGGTTATGGCACTTGGCGCACATACCGTACGGCCCGTTCAGGGTGAGGTCTGGATTCGGAAAGGTATTCGTGACCAGCCCACCCGGCGCCGCGGCCTGGCTGAACTGGTAATTGTGTTCGAGAATGTGCGAATTCACCGATCCGTGCGGACCATTCGGCCCGGTTCCTCCGAACTCGCGGTTGTCGTCGCTGTTGTGGCAATCCGTGCAGAAAGTCTGCACACCCATAAGCCGCCCCGCCGTGCCATTCTGATTCAACATGTTGGTGAGCAAACTGGGCTGCGGCAGCGGGCTCAAATTGGCATGCGTAACGGGATGGCTGGAGGTCGCGGTCGCGCTGAACTCGGGAATCACGTTCAGAGGATCCGGTGCGGAAACCAGCCGGATCGGCGCGTAGCCATAAATCAATAGCCTCTGCTTTCCTACGCTGGTGCCATGACAGCGCAGGCAGGTTTCGTACTGATTGACTGCTGGAATCAGGACCGTGGTTCCGTCGCTGGCGCTGATTCCGGTAGCGTTTGCTTGCGAGGGCCGAAGTGCGGGAGGCACAGAGAAGGCAACAGTTTGATTGGAGCCATGTGCGCTGTGGCAATCGACGCAAGTGGCGTGACGATTGTTGTTCAGCACAGGGGTTTCGGCGGCATCGTGAAAACTTGTACCGGCCGGCACGGGATGGCTGATCTTGGCCACCTCAGCCATAACATTCGGCGCGGCCGGCGAGAGTAATGTTCCGCCGTTGTGGCAAGTCATGCAATCCTGGGTCGCGGTATCAACGCTGGGCGCCGAAGGCGTGGCCGGACGAAGCAGCCGCGCCGGCGCGGTCGAGTTATGGTCCTGGTGGCACGACGTGCAGGCGTTGATGCCCACCGTGCTGTAAACCCCAACGTTGGCGCTCGCGGCCGGTTGATTTACGGCGGTTTGATGAATGCTGTTGGTCCAGCCCGCCAGCGGATTCGGCTGCCCTTGAATCACGCGGTTAGGATCGTGACACGCGAGGCACATCTGGGCGTTTGAACTGTCGCGCACCAGAAAACTCTGCGCGACCCGGTCGATCCCCTGCACGTGCGGGTTGTGGCAACTGGTGCATTCGATGTTGCCGTTGACCAACGCCACGGCACCGGTTGGGTCCGCCGTCTTTCCCTGTCCGGCCAGCGACGCTACCAGGTTCGAAGCGTCCTTCATGGGTAGAACCAGGCTGAACGGATGAGTTCCGCTGAGATTGGTTCCGAACGTATCCCCGCTCGTCATCGATCCCGTCATCGGAAGAGTGCCGTAAGCTGCTGACTGGCCCACCGCGACGGTGCCGTCATGGCAGCTCAAGCACAGACTGCTGGCCGCTCCCAGCGTGGGCTGAGTGTTCCCTTGATCGTTATAGGTGGTGCTGGTGTACGGTGTGTAGGTCGCCTTCGAGAGCGTCTGATTCCACAGCGGAGTGTTGGCGCCGACCCCGCTGTGCGGAGCGTGGCAGAAGGTGCAGCCCAGGCTGCCTTGCGAATAAACTGGCGACCCGCTTGCGATCGACATGTTGTGCGTGCCTAGCACATCACCGTTGACTTGCCCGACCGCCAATCCCTGAGCCAAAATCAGCCCGCAAACCGTGGCTACGATCCACTTCACGGTTTTCCTCCTTCGGCCGGTTTTGCCGCCGCGTAGTAATGGAAAACCTCCACGCGGTGATTAAACGAGTCCACTACGTAGATCCGGTCGTGATTGTCGATATCCAACCCAGTCGGCAACTGGAAATCTCCCAGCCCGGTGCCGCGCTGGCCGAAGTAATACAAAAGCCTTCCTTGCCGGTCAAAAGCCTGCACCATGCCCCAAAGCCCATCGACAACGTAAAGGTGTCCTTCGGAGTCGAAGCCGATGCCTTTCGGGCGAAACATCGATCCGGCGGAATCGCCCAGCTTTCCAATTGCGTAATGAAACGTGCCGGAACGGTCCAGAACCTGCACCCGAAAATTCATGGCATCCACCACGAATAATTCCGGGCCGCTCAGCCGTACTTCGGTCGGGTAGTTGAACTCGCCTTCGCCGGTTCCGGTTTTCCCGATCTTCGCCAACACTGTGCCTTGCATATCCATGACGAAAATCTGGTTACGCAACGTGTCAGTTATATAAATGCGCTGCTCGGCGGAGTCGATCGCAATCCCTGTCGGCCGCTTAAAAAGGCCCTCGCCGCCCTTCAGTGCGCCGATCATCCGCCGGAATTTTCCGCTGGCATCAAAGACGAAAATCTTGCCCGCCAAAGAATCGGTCACATAAATATTGTCCTGCGCGTCGACGGCAACGCATTGGGGCGCAAGCATCGGATTCTTGCCGCTATCCTTGCGCGACAGAAATTTATATTTTTTCTCGGTAAAGTCGAAGATGTGGATTCCGTCGGCGCCCGGATCGGT
>Ga0182024_10010980_pt1 | contig 18317 bp, 15 predicted proteins | sample P32metaG_FD_120480 | JGI IMG/M metagenome (GOLD analysis project Ga0182024, IMG submission 120480) | Permafrost microbial communities from Stordalen Mire, Sweden - P3-2 metaG (Illumina Assembly) | ecosystem: Environmental > Terrestrial > Soil > Wetlands > Permafrost | place: Sweden: Stordalen... | reverse complement strand
CGGGAGCGCCTTTTGGAAGACGCGTGGAACTTCATTTCGACGTCGTAGGCGCGCAAGGCCCAAAACGCTACTTCGATGGGCTTACCCGCGAAACGCTCGCGCACGCGTATCTCTTCTCCGGACCCGCGGGCGTCGGAAAAAAGTTCTTTGCGCGGCGGCTCGCACAATCGCTGCTTTGCCTCGCGCCGAAAGACCGAGTTCTCGGCTATGACGGCGTCTGCTCGTCATGCGTGCTCTTTGAGGCCGAGGGCGCACACCATCCCGATTTCTTGGAACACGAAGGAACGCTCAAAATCGGCGATCCCGATGCGCCGCGAGGTTTTTACCAGGGCGAGGAACTCTCGACACGGGATCTCGTCCGTCAGCTTTCGCTGCAGTCTTACAGCGGCGGGATGCGCGTCCTGCTGCTCGGCGATGTGGACTTCGCAACGCGCGAGGCCGCCAACGCGCTACTCAAGTTCTTGGAAGAGCCGCCTAAGGGCGTGGTGATGCTCCTCACAACGCCGGCGCCCGGACGTTTGCTGCCGACGATCCGGTCGCGCGCCCTCGAGGTTCGGTTCCCCTCGCTCTCCAATGCGCAAGTGCGTGAAGTTCTGGGCCGCATGCATTACGGAGACGCCGAAGCGGAACTCGGGGCGTCGCTCGGCGGCGGAAGCGTGACGCGCGCGGTCGCGACGCTCGGAGGAGAAGAAGAATCGCTGCGCGCGCACGTTGCGCGCTGGTTCTTTGAGAGCGTCGAGGGTGCATCGCCGCAAGACGCGTGGGCAACCCGCGAGACGCTCGGCGACGGACTGGAAACGATCAAGACGCTGGTCCGCGATTGGATCGTCGCGAGCGGTCACGACGGCGTAGCCCTCGTGTCGCTCGACTTTGCCGACCGCCTGCGCCGCCTGCGACCGCTAAAGGGCAAAGAGGCCGTGGCGCTCCTGGGAAAGCTGGATGAAGCGCAACGCCTCGCTCGCACGAACGTCTCTGCAGCGCTCGTCGGCGAACTCGTCCGCATGTCCCTCCCCACAATGTCACCCTGAGATGAAGCCCATTACATTTCCGCCTATTCCATCAGCGCGAGCGGCGATACCCTGACGTGGCAATTTGCTAGCTCGACTATGGCGTCAGCTTGAACACGATGCCACAGCCACGACCGCCAAAGTCGGTGTGACATTTACTAGCGCCTCCGTCAGCAGTTGTGCCATACAGCGTGCCGTTCACGTCAGTTAAGCCCGCTTCGGGGCTTGCGCCGTCGGGGCTCTTACCGAAACTGTACACTAGCTGCTCCTTGCCGGTTGTGCTTACGCTATAAACGGTCCCGGGGCCGGACGAACCGCCCTCCAGGGTTGTTCCGTAGAGCGTACCCTTTACGTCGACCAAGGCCGCCCGCGGTAAAGCGCCGTCGCTGGGACCGAAACCGAACTCATGGAGCACCTTCTCGCTCCCGGTTGTGCTGATGCTGTAAACGGTTCCGCAGCCGCCTCCATAAAAGGAGCCGCAGTGATGGTTGCCGCCGTTGTAAGTCGTGCCGTACAGCACGCCGTCTACGTCGAGCAACCCGGCCCACGGGAACGCTCCATCGGCAGCGCTCGTGCCGCCTCGGAAACTGTACAACACTTTCTCCACGCCGGTCGTGCTAACGCTGTAAACGGTGCCGCAGGGCGCGCTGCCGTACGCCGTATCGCATTGGTTGGCGCCGCCTGTGCGGGTCGTGCCGTACAATGTGCCTTTCACGTCGAGCAGCCCAGCTACGGGGTCCGCCCCGTCGGGGCGGCTAGTGAACGCATGCAATACCTTCTCGCTGCCGGTCCTGCTGATACTGTAAACGGTTCCACAACCAATAATTGAGAAGACGCTGCATTGTTCCGTACCGCCGCCACCGCGGGTCGTGCCGTACAGCGTGCCATTTACGTCGATCAAGCCTGCCACGGGGTAGGCCCCATCGAAGCTCCCCCCGCTGAAGCTATGCAGCACTTTTTCAACACCGGTCGTGCTTATGCTGTAAACCGTCCCGTAGTCAGACGAACCGCCATCGTAGGTCGTGCCGTACAGCGTGCCGTTCACGTCGGTCAAACCAGCCCACGGATGTGCGCCATCGGAGCCGCCATGGAATGTGTGCAGCACCGTCTCTTTGCCGGCCGCGCTTAAACGGTAGGCGGTTCCATTGCGCGACGAGCCGCCATCATAGGTCGTACCGTATAACGTGCCCTTCACGTCGATCACGGCCGCCGCGGGGTGCGCTCCATGTGACCGGACGTGGGGCGGCGCTTCTGGGCCGAACCTGAACAGCACCTGATAGGACGAGCCAGGTAGAATGCGATGTGCGATCGTGTGAGTTCGCGCGGCCGCAACGCCTTGCGGGATCGCGCCCGGTAGGCCGATCGCCGGTTGCGATTGGGCGCAACCCCCGAGCAACGCTGCGGCAGCGCCTATGCTTACTGCATAGCGGCCAGAATCTAAACTCGTCATCTCTGCTGCGTCTCCCCGAAAGCCTGCGATTCGCGGCTGAGAACCTTCGCTGCGGCCTGGCGGTACCCCAGCGGGAGCGAGCGCTTCCGAGCCGCCAAGTGAGCGCAAGACATCCCAGTGCCTCGGCTGCGGCACCTTCGCGCTACCCGGATGCGCGAGCAGGCCGCGAGCGACAAGCCCGTCGCGACGTAGAGCGTCCCATCACCGTCGATGCAGTCGCCAGACGGGCCACCTAAATCAGCAGAAATGACCTCTATAGGGTTTGGGTCTTTGGCTGCCGCGTCATACACCTTTACATTGTTATAGTCAGCTGTATAGTTCGTGACCGCAGGGGCTTCGATCGTCACGCGTAACCGGGCTGCGAGAGGGGTCGGCGACGTGGCTCGGAGAGCACCGACGGCGCCTATGAATGAAGCGGAATCGGGCTGGGCTCGCTCGAAGGGGGGACTCGAAAACCCCGGCTTAAGATATAACAAAGAACGTGTCCTCATGCAAGCACTTCGCCTCCTCGCGCTGGCTAGCGTCCTTGGAACCGCCGTTATGCCGGCAGCTCTCGTCGTTACCGGGGGCGCCGCGATGGCACAGCCAAAACAGCCTACCAAACAGCAGTTAGAGACCGCGGTCAAAGCCGCAAACCCAACGATCGGCCAGCTCCGCCAGCTAAAGCGGCTCGAGCCGAACGTCAACAATATGACCCCCGCGCAACTAAAACAAGCGCTCAGCCAAATTTTCTCGCCTGAACAACTCGGTGCAATTCGCCATTCCCTCGCGGCGCAAGGCGTGTCGTTGCCAAGCCATTAGTCAAGCCGCTCGCATCACTGGTCCACGGGAATCACGCTCCTCATCCTTTTCTTTATTGACGATTGCGTGGGCAGATGCGGGCGTTCAGCACCGTGCCTTCGAAGCATCGCCCCCGCACGCCCTCCCGCCGAACGCCGCGTGGGGTTAAGGCGCTAAAAAGCCTGTAAAATAAGGAGTTTCTCGCATTTCTCGCGCGGCTCGTGCCTTTTGCAAATGCCTTTTGCAAAAACTTGCGGATGCACCGACGTGTGTTCCGAAAACCTAAGTTTCTGGAGGAACCGCCTAAGGCGGCGGAAGTGTGACCCGCGCGGTCGCGGCGCTCGGAGGAGAAGAAGAGTCGCTGCGCGCGCACGTCGCGCGCTGGTTCTTTGATAGCGTCGAGGGCGCGTCGCCGCAAGATGCGTGGGCAACCCGCGAGACGCTCGACTTTGCCGACCGGCTGCGCAGCCTGCGATCGCTAAAGGGGAGAGAGGCCGTGGCGCTCCTGGGCAAGCTCGATGAGGCGCAACGCCTCGCTCGCACCAACGTCTCCGCAGCGCTCGTCGGCGAGCTGGTTCGCATGGCCTCCCCACCGTGTCATCCTGACCGGAGTCGAAGCCTAAAGCGCTGGGTACCGGCTGTGCCGTCCGGAAAGGCCACACTCTCAAAGACGATGAAGAATCGGCAAAACCGATTTATCGATTTATAGTAAACAAGGCCGGCCAGCAATGAAGCTCTCAGGTTTTAGTCCATGTCCACTCAGCATTTGCGCGGCTTTCGCAATGCTCGCAGGCTGTGGCTTATCGCAGCCGCCGATCGGCGCGCCGGGCGCGATGCAGCAAAATGCCGTCTATACGCAGACGAGCCGGGCACAAAGCGCGACCGCCTCGAGCTCCATCGTTCACTTCGTCTATGTGGCCAACTATGCTTATGACAATGTTTCCGGCTATGCCATCAATCCGAGCAGCGGTACCTTGACGCAGGTGCCGGGATCGCCGTTTGCGGCGGGCCGCTTTCCGATCGCAGTGGCGATCGATCCGACGGGCGCGTTCGCCTACGTGGCCAACTCCGACAATGTTTCCGCCTACGCCATCAACGCGAGCAGTGGCGCTTTGACGCAGGTGCACGGATCGCCGTTTGCCGCGGGCACCGACGCGTTCGGAGTGGCAATCGATCCTTCGGGCAAGTTCGTCTACGTGGCTAACGAGGGTTCCGACAATGTTTCCGTTTACGCCATCAAGAGGAATGGTGCGATGACGCAGGTGAAGGGATCGCCGTTTGCAGCGGGCGGCGGCCCGACGGGAGTGGCAGTCGATCCCACCGGCAAATTCGCCTACGTGACCAACGAGGACCTCGGTTCTGGCAGCATTTCCGTCTACGCGGTCAACGCAAAAAGCGGTGCCTTGACGCAGGTACCAGGGTCGCCGTTTCCAGGAGCGGGCAACTACCCGTGGGATGTGGCGATCTACCCTTCGGGCAAGTTCGCGTACGTGACCGACGAAGGTTCCAGCGATGTTGCCGCCTATGCCATCAACGCGCGCAGTGGTGCCTTGACGCAGGTGAGGGGGTCGCCGTTTGCAGCGGGCACCACGCCGATCGGAGTGGCGATCCATCCGAGCGGCAAGTTCGCCTATGTGGCCAACGAGGGTTACGCCAGCAGTGGCAATGTTTCCGCCTACGCCATCAACGCGAGCAGTGGCGCTTTGACGCAGGTGCACGGATCGCCGTTTGCAGCAGGCATCGAAACGTACGGAGTGGCGATCGATCCGACGGGCAAGTTCGCCTACGCGACCAACTATGGTTCCGATAGTGTTTCTGCCTACGCCATTAACGCGAAAAGTGGTGCCTTGACGCAGGTGCCGGGATCGCCGTTCGCAGCGCCCGGCGCCCCCACAGGAATGGCGATCCGGTAAAGAGCGCAAAACCTTTAGTCTTGCGCTCGATTCAGAGCCGACGCTACTCCACAGGCGACTAGCGCCGCCAGGCCGCGCACCGGACGTACGCTCGATGCATCCTCCTCGAAAATGCATCGCCGGCAAGCGCGAAAAGCCATACGTAATATAGTGTTTTCGACGTTACCGAGTTTTTGCAAGCGCGCATGCAAAACGCGCATGATGAGCCGCGACGCGCGATGCAAAAAGCCTTATTTTGCAGGCGTTATTGCGATCGGGCCCGGCGCGGCGAGCGGCGGGAGGGGTGCGGCGTTTCCCCTCGTTCCTCTATGCCCTGACACCTGCGTGACTGGCATGAGGTTAGAGCCTAAACCGGCCATCCTCGATCGCGATCGCTCCGCCCGCCCGCATGCGAAAAAAGGCTGTAAAATAAGGGTTGTTCGAACACCGCCAAAACGCATCGCCTGTCGTGCATTTTGCAAGGCGTGTTTGCAAAACTCGCTAGTCGTTGAAAACGATATATGATAAGGTTTTTTCGCTGTGCCCGGCGGTGCATGGTCATCGAGGATGCATCGGCCACGGGTGAGGTGATCGGCGCCATTACTTTGCGGGACTCACGGTGATGCCGTACGGGTTAGTGTAGCCGGAAAGGTCTTTCGTTGCTTTGCCGCCGCCTGGGTAGTGCCAGAAACCGATCACCTGGTCGTAAGAGTGGATGTCGTCGGCGGCAATCACCGTGGCGCCGTCGATCCAAAACTGAGACGTCCCCTCGCCGTTGGTAAGTGTGGTTGAGCCGGTCTCCTTACCGGTGCTTCCCTTAACGGTGAACTGATATATGATGCCCGTTCGGTAGTCGCCGACGGCGATGTGCTGGCCGTCCCATTGCACGCCGCCGGGATACTCGATCGTTTGATTGAGCGTTATTCTCTTGAGCGCCGTTCCGCCGCGCGGAATCTCCCCGAACTCGAAGAACGAATAACCCGACGCGCCGTAACCGTCGACGAAAAGATTGCCGCTGCTATCGTACGCGCAGGAGAAGAAGTGCTCGAATGCCTGGTTTGTGAAGGCCTTAGGCTGACCTTTGGCCTTATCAAAGATCGTGACAGCCGCCGCCGAGCCATGCGAACAGCTGCCCGATGATCCGCTCGGATAACCGCTGCAATAGTTCGCCACCGCGAGGTTTCCGGATGTGGGGTCAATCGAACAGCCGTATGGGCCGTGACCCGTATCCTCGATGTTTCGCTTGGGAATGGTGCGCCCGTGCGGGTATTCCAGGACATCCGCCCCATCGAAGTTCGTAATGAAGATGTTACCGGACTTATCGACGCATAGTCCGCGTGGGTTCCCGAAGCCTCGGATCGTTCCGACCAGCTTGCCGGCGGGATAGGTAAAGAAGGTGACGTCGTTGCGCTCGACCGTGGAGACGTAGAGCAGGTCTGTGGACTTCTTGTTAGCGGGGTTCTCGGCCGCCAATGGGCCTGCCGCTAAGGAACTGAAGGCCGTCGGAGTGGTGCAAGCCGACAGTAACGTGATGGCTGCGCATATGCGCAGAAACGCAACGACGCGATGTACCGTCATTTGCGCACGCTTAGCGTGATGCCTTGCCCAGAAACTCCGCTGATCGTCTGAATCGGTGGGCCGCCAGCCGGATAGCTCCAAACCAGCGTCTCATTGTCTTGGGGGTCCGGTCCGATTACCGACTCGCCGTCGAGCAGAAACCCCGAGATGTCGTACGCTCCCTCCAGCAGCGTATAGCTCACTTCCTTTCCGTGATTTTTCTTGATATCGAACTGATAGATTAGTTCAGCTTGAAGGTCTCCGATAGCCAGGTGAGCGCCGTCCCACTGAATGCTCCCGCCCGCGCCGGTGATGTACTGGTCCAGTGAGATGTCTGTAAGGGCGTCGCCGCCCTTCGGCAACTCGGCCAGCACGAACTGTCGGTTGAAGCCGAGGCCGTCCACGAAAAGATCCCCAGAACCATCGTAGCCGCAGAACTCGAATCCACCGACGTTCGCGTCGGTGTACGTGCTTCTCTTGCCTTTTACACCGCTGAAGATCGTCACCTCGCTGGTGGAGCCATGCCCCCCCGCGACCGCAAGGTCGCCATTCGTCGGGTCGACCGAACAAGCCACCGGGTCGTAGCCCCCGTCGTCGAACGTGTTGAGCACTTTTGTGCCGCCGTGTGCGTACTTGAATATCTTCGAAATTGGAGAATCGGTAACGAAGACGTCGCCTTTTGCATCCGAGCATAAGCCCCAGCCTGGGGTGTCGAGCGTGCCCTCAAGCTTTCCTCCTGGATACGAGTAGGCGTAAACGTAGCTCCCGCCGTCTTCTGAAAGGTAAAGGAGGTCGTTGCTCCGGGCCCGGGGCGTCATCCATGACGTACCACGCGCGGCGTGTCTTACGATCGCGGAGGTTTCTGGCGTCGCGGCCGCCGCACCGATCGGCGGCTGTGATCCGCCGCACCCTGCTAGTAGCGCGATTGTGGCAACGGGCGGAAAAAGTCGCGAGTTGGTCATGGGAGACTCCTTCGGGGGCGGTCAGTCTAGTTCTTGGTTATCGCAATTCCCGCGACGACCGCTCCGCAACCGCTGCTTTGGGTCCTCGCTCGCAAACGTAATTTCTGAAACCGGACCAGATGCAACAACCTTCCACGTTTCCCGCAGGCGGTCTCCGTTTTGTGCGTCGTTCCCACCCGAAGAATTCCATGCGTACCCCGTAAACTGATTGTCGATTACAAGTTTCATTCTTAACCGTCGGTGGACAGTACCGTTTGCTGACAAAAGGAACGCTACCTTATACGTCTTTCCGGTTTTTCGCTTTGAATCCGCTCAAGCGAATGTCGCCGACGGGGTTTCGGTCCCCTTGGGCCATCGAGGTCGTCGCTGCAAAGGCCACCGACATCCAAGTAAGTTGAGCCGTAGAAGTTGATCGTGTGCGTGGTGACTACCCATTCTGGTGCAAAAACTTGGCCTTTACCGTAAGTGCCGTCGGTTTGAGCGAGGCTGAGAACTCGGCGAGGTCACGACTCAGGGTTGTGATTAGCGGCGGCTCCCACCCGCAACGAGTGAGACGTTGGAACCGCGAAGCCAGCGGCGGCGACTGACGCGCCTGCGGGCCCCACTTTTCACCCGGTAACGGGCAACGTTGGTCGCTCCTGTGGTCGCATTGCGCCGCGGCTCGTCCCCGTGGCGATGCGGCCTATGGTGCGGAGCACGGCATACCGAACCGTAGGGCGTTCAATTCTTGGGGCTAACGGCGAGTCCGAAAGGGGTGTCTAGTCCATGGGTGATTTTGAAGAGGGGACCGCTGCCGCTGGGATAATCGAACGACTCGACATCGTAGTAGCCGACGTCTTCGTTATACGTGCGGCCCAGGAGCTGCGTGCTCTGCGATTTTGGGCTTGGTATGTAGATCGCATATGGACCGTATGTGTCATCGTTACCTAGTTGCGTATCGCCAACGTAATACGCCAGGCCGTGAAGTACGGTTACTCGATTGGCCGTCGACTCAAAGTCAAGCACGAAATATCGCCCGTCCCATTGGATTCCCGCAACGTAATACCACTGCCAACCAGACTTAGGGCCGGGCATGGTAATCGTGTCGAGTTGAGATCCACCATGAGGAAGCCACGCGAACGCGGATGGGTCAGCGCCGTTTGTCGTCAGTAAATTTCCTGCGGTATCGTACGCGCATCCGTCGAAACTTCCGAGTGCGGAATCGGTATAGCGCGTCGCCTTACCGCTCCCGCCTTTCGGCCAAATCGCGATGTTGTCGTTGTTCGCGACGGCAAGGTTCCCCGTCGTCGGGTCAACGGTGCACGTGTATGGCGTGTCGGGAGAGTCGTCGAACGTCTCGATCGCCTTCGACCCGCCGTGCGCGTACTCGACGACCGTATTGGCGCCTGCATCAGCGATATAAATGTTCCCTGAAGCGTCGACGCATTCGCCCATGGGCTTAGTGAAATTGGTCAAGACCCCGACGAGCTTCTGCGTTTCGAGATTGTAAACGGTGACCTCCTCGTTGCCGTTAGTGATGTAGACAAGGTCATCCTTAGCAAGGGCGGCAGCTGACCACGAAGGGGCGAGGCTTTGAAGCGGGATTCCAGGGACACTCGAAGCGGCGCATCCGGTAACGAACGCGGCTACGAAGAACGCCGTACCTTTCAATGAGTTCATGGACTCACCGCCGCGCCCACCGGCGTAGAGTCCGTCGAGCTATTCGAGAGCGTTGGTGCGCCGCCCGCCGGATACGGCCAGACGTAGGTCGTGCTTGGTGACGATCCGCAGATGTCGTTATCCGAGCCGGCGAGCTTGCCTTTATAGATAACGCCGTGAATTAGATCGCAGATTTGTCCGCCTCTCGAGCTCTGCAAGTCGATCGTACTCTCGATCGTTCCGGCCTTGTTTGCAATCTGAATGGCGTAAAGGCAACTCGCGGTATAGGCACCTCCACAGGGCTGGTCACCCACGATAAGCTCCTCGTTGGTTGTGTCCCACTGGACCATACCAGGGGTAATAGACCGTTCCGGCGTTGGCGCTGCACGCGGAAAACGCGAGCGTAAGGAGGATCGAAACGCTCTTCACTGTTTTAGGCTTATCGCGACGCCATACGGCTTGTCGAGATCCTTTGATGTTATTTGGAATATCGGGTCCCCGCCAGCGGGATAGTTCCAATATGTAACTTCTGGTGTGCCGGAATAGTTGTAGCCGCTGGTCCCCACGAGCTGTGTACCGTAGGCGTTGTGGCTCTTCCGATAGATTGCGATTGGCCCCAGGTAGCCCTCGCCCGAGAGCGTAATCGTATCGATGTACTGCGCTTTGATGTTGATGCTATATCGATAGAGGTCATACGAGTCGATCACCCAGTACTTCCCGTCCCATAGGATGCTAAAGACGTCGTACCAGTTCCAACTCGATTGAGGACCCGGCACGTCGATACAGGAGACGGTATTACCCTTTGCCGGAAGGTAGTAAAAATCGCCGCTGTAGGAACCGTCGTAGTGGAAGGATGCCTCGGAGAGGAGATTGCCGTACTTGTCGTATCCAACCGACATGAAGTGGCTGTCATAGCAGGTCGCCCCGTACATAATCGGCTTGCCGCGGGCGTGAACATAAATCTCGAGGTTGCCGCCCTTGTAGTAGTTTGGGCCGAAGTTTGCCACCGCCAGATTACCCGTTTTAGGATCGATGGCGCACCCGTACGGGCCGTAGTTATCGGAAATGACGTAAGTGGGCTTCATCGCACCGTGCGCGTATTCTTCGACTTTATTTGCCTGGTAATCGGCGATGTAGACGTTGCCCGAAGCGTCGACGCATTCGCCCATCGGCTGTTCGAAATCCGCCAGGACGCCGACCAGCGTGTGTTGCCAATAGCGATAGACGTTGACCTCGCCGTTCTGATTCGTAACGTAGAGAAGATCCCGATCCTTTACCCCGACATCCATCCACGATCTACCGCGATAAGCGCGGACGGCAGCAGCCGGCGCCTGCGGCATCGCACGTGGCGCATCGATCAGCGGCTGCGATCCGCCGCACGCTGCGAGCGTTGCCGCCGCGGCGCAACTGCTTAGTGCATAGCGGCCAAAACCTGAAATCCTCATCGCTTTACGCCTCCTTAAATCTGACACTCCGACGGTAGGAACGTTCGGTGCCGGGGGTCAGTTCCATCGCAACAGCCGAGTCCTCAGCGGAAAGGCGATAGGGTCCCTCCCTCCGCGGCCACGGCGCCGGGTCGCTGGCCCATCGGTGCTACGCGCGCAGGGGTTGGAGGCGGCCTCGATCTTTGCGAGACTGTCGCGCGCGCGTAGCTCGCAGTGCAGCTGGGCATGCCTCGCAGCGCGGCGACTAGACCTCGGCTTAGGATCGCGCGGCTGAGTTGGCCATGCTGGATGGGAGGGGGCGGCGTTTTGGAAGCCTTCAACCCGGACAACTGCGTAACGGGTAGGAGCTAGGCCCCTAAAAATTGTGCGCCTCCTCCCCGCCGGCTAGGCCCTAGCATCGAGGCTTCCGCGGACCCAGAGCGCAACGCGTTAAGCGCCCGCGATGTAAGGTGCGAGGCTGCTGCGAGGCCTAGCTGTCGCGCTGCGAGGCATGCTCTTAAACAGCAAGGCCTACGAGTGGCGGGCTCAGCTCGGTTTTCGCGCCACTGAGCGTCCGGATCGGTTCGGCATCGCCGCTTGCGCCCGCCGCATAAACCGTGATGGCATCGTAGTTTGAGACGTAAATACGATCCCTTGCATCGACCGCGACGCCGACGGGAACGTTCAGCTCCGTTTTCGCGCCGACGAGCGTTCGAATCGGTGCGACGTTGCCGGTCGCCCCGGCAGCATAGACTGTTACCGTGGAATCGCGGTAGTTCGCGACGTAGATGTTTACGCTGCTGTCCAACGCGATCCCAAGCGGTTCACGCAACTTCGTTTTCGAACCGCTGATGCTCTGAATCGGCGGAACGTTGCCGTTCGCGCCCGGTGCATAGACGGTTACACTCTTGTCGTTGGCGACGTAGATGTTGCCGCTGGCATCGAGAGCGACGCCGCCCGGACCGTTCAACTGCGTTTGCGAACCGCCGATCGTCCGAACCGGCGGGGCGTTGCCGCTCGCGCCGGCGGCATAGACGGTAACGGTGGAGTCGTGGAAGTTTGCTACGTAGACGTTGCCGTCGGTATCGAGCGCGATGCCGGCCGGCACCTCTAGCTTCGTCTCCGCGCCGCTGATCGTCCGGATGGGCGTGGCATTGCCAGTTGCGCCCGCGGCGTAAACCGTCACGCTCCCTTCGCCCGCCTCATTCGTTACGTAGATGTTGGCGATGGCATCCGTGACGATGCCCCAAGGCAGGTTCAATCCAGTGTTCTTGCCGGTGATATCGTGGATGGGCTTGACGTCGCCGTGCGCGCTTGCAGGATAGACGGCTACGCTATCCTTGCCTCCGTCGACGACGTAGAGGCAGCGACATACCGCCGGAAGGGCCTGCGGAATCGACCCGTTCGCGCCCGTCCCAAGGGCGTGGCACGCTACTAGCGTCAGCGCGCCCCCGCAAAAGCTCAATGCACCGCGGATAGCGATCAGCACTTTCACAATGGTCGACCCAGACCTGCCACGTGACCATGGTAGTGAACACGATGTGAACGACGCCGTCGCAAGGCCCGACGATCCAATGTCAGTAGGCCGCGGTGTCGTGCGAAGCGAGAGCGGCGGCGTCACGATTTACATGACTGCTAACGTGCAGGATACGAACTTCAGCGTAAAGTCGATCCTATCGGACCACCACGTCAAACGGGTGACCAGCTGCAAAGGGCGATCCCTGCACATGCTTCAGGGCACCGCTGCTCGAGTTGATGGCGTAGGCGGAAAGACTTCCCGGATTGCCAATATTTGCCACGTAGGCGAACTCGCCGGTCGGATCGATCGCCACCGCAGTTGGGCCGAAACCTGCTGCAAAGGGCGATCCCTTCACCTGCGTCAAGGCACCGCTACTTGCGTCGATGGCAAAAGCGGAAACATTGTCGGAACCATGATTGATCACATAGACGAACGCGCCCGTCGGATCGGTCGCTACCCCGATCGGATTGCTACCCGCTACATACGGCGAACCCTGCACCTGCGCCAAGGCACCACTCTCCGTGTTGATCGCGTACGCGGAAACATTGTCGGAACCATAATTGGCGACATAGGCGAACGTGCCGTTGATCGCCACTTTCCTCGGGGCAGCGCCCGCTGCAAATGGGGATCCGTTCACTTGGGTCAGGGCACCGGTGCTTGCGTTGATGGCGTAGGCAGAAACATCGTTGTCACGATTGTTCGGAACGTACGCGAACTTGCCCGTCGGATCGATCGCCACTCCGGAGGGTTCTGAGCCCGCTGCAAATGGCGACCCCTGCACCTGTGTCAAGCCACCGCTGCTGGCGTTAATGGCGTAGGCGGAAACATCATTTGAGTCCATGTTGGCCACGTAGACGAACTTGCCCGTCGGATCGATGGCCACTTGCCATGGGGAGGAGCCGGCTGTAAACGGCTCGCCCTGCACGTACTTCAAGTCACCGTTCTTCGCGTTGAGGACGTAGGCGGAAACGTCGTTGGATTCAGCGTCGGCGACATACATGAACGCTCCCGTCGGATCGATCGCCTCCCCGACCGGCTTGGAGCCTGCTGGGAACCTCTGCAACTTAGTCAAGGCACCGCTGCTTGCGTTGACGGCATAGGCGGAAACGTCGTGGTGACGACCGTTGGTGACGTAGACGTAGTGAACGGCGGTGCCAGTGCGCGATGCAAAACCCGGCGCGCCGATTGGCGGCTGCGATCCACCGCAGCCAACCAGCAGCGCTGCTGCAGCCCCGCTGCTAAGCGCCCGCTGAGCGAAAGTCTTCATGGTGCTACCTCCATGGCCGGACTGATGGGGTGTAATGCGTTCGGCGCTTGCCACTCGCCGGCCTAGCGACGTAGGCGCCCAGCGAGTGCGTGTGCGTGGCCATCTTGACAAGGGCTCGAAGCACTCGCTATCCTTACAATATGGTAAGGAGTAAGGCGAAAATTACCTCCAAGGGCCAACTCACGTTGCCGGTCGCGGTTCGCAAGGCTCTCAATGTCGGGGTGGGCGACGTCGTGGCGTTTGATATTAGCCCCGACGGCATCATCCTCAGGAATGATCTCCCACTCGATCGGTTTGCAAAGTTCGCGGGCAAATTCCGCACAGGCCGAGGCCAGTCTGCAGAAGAGATCAGGCGGTGGCTACGCGAGCTCCGCGGCCGTGGAAGAGACGTGTGAGCGTCGCACTCGATACCAATGTCATAATAGAGATTGTCAGCGGCGCACCCGATGTCTCGAGGCGTGCCGCGGATCTGCTGCGGGAACACGCTTCGCGTTCGAATTTCGTGATCTCGCCGATCGTTTACGCGGAGTTGTTTGCGCATCCCGCTTGGAAGCCCGAAGATGTGGTCGACTTCTTAGGTGTAACCGCCGTGGCCGTTGACTGGGAGTTGGGTGAACGCGTCTGGACACGCGCCGGGCGCGCCTTTGCGGAGTATGCGCGCCGTCGCCGAAAACATGGTCCTCGAACAATCCCCCGGCGCCTCGTCGCCGATTTCGTCGTCGGCTCGCACGCACTCGAAGTTGGCGCGTTGATCACCGGCGACGCGGACTTTTTCCGAAGAAACTTTCCAGACCTGCGCGTCATTCCGGTGTGATCCTACCAGTTACCCCTAAACGCGACGTCGTCGTACTGCCGGGAAAACGGAAAGGCGAGGTACGCCAGGGCAATCGCGCGCGCTCCGGCGCTTGCGAAGCTCCAAATCGCCGGCGAAACGTGAATCAACAGATACGGTAATCCCATCGGAACGGCGACGTACCAGATCGCAAAGAAGACCGCGGCAAGTATCAGAGATGCAATCGGCATGGCGCGGACCGCTCGCACGGACTGGGAGAGCGCCAGCACGCCGGGTATTCCCCCGATCGACGCTGCCGGGATCGTGTAGATCAGAAAGAACGCGGCAACGGCGCCGAGCACGAGCCCGAGCGCTCCGGCGAACGATCCGATATAGCTGGCCGCCCACACGACGAACTGAAAACCGATCGCCGCGAACAGAATGCCGGCGAACTTGGCGCGCCCCTCCTCCCAGGCCTCGTCGAACGCACCGCGGCGGCCCCGCCAGACGGCATTTGCCTGAATAATGGTGACGCCAAAGGCCCAGAGATAGACCAACTGGACGAGCATTTGAAAGATGCCGGTTCCCCCTCCCCCGAGCGGGTCGGTAAAGAGATACGAAAGCTGCGTCATCAAGAGTTCGACGACGGCGGCCAGCAGCGGCAGGACGAAGATGGACGGGTGCCGCGCGAGGAGTCCGAAGGCCTTGAAGTAGATCGTAAGATCGACGTGTTGGCGGCTTTTCATCGCCTAGAAGCGCGCTCCCTCGAGCGCGTGTTGGCACGAGCAGTCGGAGCCAAGCGGAGTCTTCTCGATTATTCTGCCGATCGCGTTCTTCACGCGTTCGTTGTTGCGGTTGAAGACCTCGATCACTTCGTGGTGCGAAACCGCCGTCATCCCCTCAAGGCCGACATCGTAGTCGGTAATCAAGGAGATGTTGACGTAACACATCTCGAGCTCGCGTGCCAGATAGGCCTCGGGATATTGCGTCATGTTGATGACTTCCCAGCCCTGGCTTTGGAACCACTTCGATTCGCTGCGCGTCGAAAACCGCGGCCCTTGGATTACGACGACGGTGCCGCGCTCGAATGTCTCGATAGCGAGCGACCTCAGGGCTTCGACCGCAATCGGCCGCAACGTCGGGCAGTACGGATCGGCAAAGCTCACGTGCGTCGTGATCGGCCCGTCGTAGAACGTATCTTTCCGGCCGCTCGTGCGATCGACGAGCTGGTCGGCGACGACCATCGAGCCGGGCGGCACGCTCTCGAGCAGCGAGCCGCACGCGGTCGGCGCGACGATCCATTTCACGCTGAGCTTCTTCATCGCGTAGAGATTTGCCCGATAGTTGATGGCCTGCGGCGGAAACCGGTGGTCCTTGCCGTGCCGCGGCAGAAAGGCGACGCGGCGGCCGGCGATCTCGCCGAGCGCAACCTTGTCGCTCGGAGCCCCGTACGGCGTCTCGACCCACGCTTCGTGCGCGTTCTCGATCAGCGAATAGAAACCCGACCCGCCGAAAACACCGATATCGGCCCGCAAATCATCACTCATACGCTTGCGCTTCTAGCGTAACGAACCTCATAAATCCTGTGAAGCTTAAGCCTTGCGCGAAGGGTTACTTTGTGGTACAAAGTAGTTAACTTTGCATTGCAAAGTAATTCAAGACCGATCGAGGGCCCCTCATGCTCAAACGCCTGATAGCGATAGTCTTCATCTTCGGCTCGGCCAGCGTGGCCTGGATGATTCTGGGAGCGACGCTCGTGCAGCGCACGAACGATTCCGACTCGAGTCAGCACGAGAAGCTCGGCGCGCTCTGGGGCAGCGCACAGACGCAATCGGCGCCGGAAGTGAGCGCGCGAGTGGCGGCCGGCAAGCACGCTTACGAAACCGTGGTCGTGCCGATTCGCAGCAGCCGAATCAACGTCAAACTCGATCTCGAGCAGCGCCGCGACGGCCTCCTCTGGTACAACCTTTACAACGTCCGGTTTCTCGCGCATTACCGGATTCGAAACGACACGAGCAGCCGCCGGCTTTCGGTGCATTTTGCATTCCCTTCCACTGACGGGACGTACGCGGATTTCCAGGCATTCATCGGTGGGCAGCGGGTGACCGACCCGACCTCACTCGATCAGGGCTGCGTCAACTTCACGCTTCCGCCGGGTGAGGAAACCTCGATGGACGTGGGTTACCGCTCCCGCGGAATGGGGACCTGGACGTATCGCTTCGGTACGGGCGTCGAGTCCGTCAACGATTTCGCGCTAACCATGACGACGAACTTCGACGCGATCGACTTCCCACCGCAGACGTTGCCGCCCGACGCCGAAACGCCGCTGCGGCCCGGCTGGCGCCTGCAATGGCGCGACGCGACGCTGGTGACCGGCAACGGGATCGGGATGGCGTTCCCGTACCCGCTTCAGCCGGGTCCGCTGGCGCAGCGGATCACGTTTTGGGCGCCCGTCGCGCTGTTTTTCTACTTCTTCGTGATGCTCGCGATCACCGCGCTGCGCAAGATCGATCTGCACCCGGTTAACTATTTTTTCCTCGCCGCTTCGTTCTTCGCGTTTCACCTGCTCTTCGCGTACCTGGTCGACCGAATCCCAATCGAAGCCGCGTTCGCGATATGCTCCGCGGTCACGATCTTCCTTACGATCTCCTACCTAAGGCTGGTTGTCGGCTGGCGGTTCGCGGCCGTCGAAAACGGGCTCGCGCAGCTTGTCTATCTGGTCTTGTTCTCTTACGCGCTATTCAACGAAGGCTGGAGCGGTCTGACGATCACGATCGGCGCCATCATCACGCTGTTTGCAATCATGCAGCTGACCGGAAGGATCCGCTGGAGCGAACATCTTGCCGAGGGCGCCGCGTGATCTATTCGTAATCCGGAGCGAAGTAGTCGCTGGCGTACTGCTTCATGAAGAACTTGGGTGGCAACGGCGCCTTGACCCTCACCCACTTGGCGGGACTCTGCGAAAAGTCGAAGCATTCGTCGGCGGGTGACAACGCGCGCTTATCGGCCGGCGTCGAAAGGCTACCGAGACCCCACAGCTGCTCTGCGAACTTGATCACGCTTGCCGTCTCGTATTGGTCGTGGCAAACGAACCCGTGCCTGACGTATGGAGAGAGCATCAGCAGCGGAACTCGCATCCCCAAGCTGTCGCGTGCCGCGATTGGCGGCGGAACGGGGTCGTACAGGCCGCCCCAGTCGTCCCACTGGATGAAGATTGCCGTCGAGTTCCAGAACTTGCTCTCGCCGACCGTATTGACGAGCGCCGAGACCCACGACGGCCCAAAGCCGCCGGGGCAGTTGACGTGATCGGAGTCGTCGCAGACCGGCGTGATCCACGTGAAGTTTGCAAGTTTCCCGGCCCGTACGTCCGTGATGAACTTCCAGTTCGGGGTGATAACCTTCTTCCAGTCGGGTCCAAAGCGGATGTGCTTGACGGCCTGATAGCTCGACCACACCGCTCCGTCGTGGCTGCCCCCGCCGTACTTTGTGGCATAGAAGTGCCACGTAAGTTTCGCCTTGTCGAGTTCGTCGCCCAACGTCTGGTAATCGAAGCATGCCGGCTGGTCCGGGCCGTAGGTGCGCTCCACGGTGACCGTCGCAACTTGAGAGCCCTTGGGGTAACAACCCCAAGCTCCGTAGGGAAGGTTGACGCTCCAGTTTGCCTGCGCCGCGATGATGTACTGGTGCGCGACGAAGCTCTCGTCGAGCTGCGATTGGAACATGTGGTCGGCGAGCGCCCCTTCGCGTGCCATGTCGAAGTACGGCAGCGAGTCGCTGTGCGGCACGTAGACGTACTCGGGATATTGGACGCCGCTCAGGCCCTCAGCCCCCTCCTTATCGAAGCCGTCGTTGCGACAGTCGCTACCGGGCAGCGTGCCCGTTCCGTTGCACGCGGCGATGAACGCGCCCATGTCGTGATTGATCACGTATTGGTCCGAGAGCGGTACCGGCATGAGTTTGATCCTCGCGCCGCTATGGATTTTGCCGCTCTTGACGGTGTACGCGCCCGGATAGCCGTTGAACAAATCGTTAAAGCTGCGGTTCTCCTG
>Ga0182024_10010979_pt1 | contig 18317 bp, 14 predicted proteins | sample P32metaG_FD_120480 | JGI IMG/M metagenome (GOLD analysis project Ga0182024, IMG submission 120480) | Permafrost microbial communities from Stordalen Mire, Sweden - P3-2 metaG (Illumina Assembly) | ecosystem: Environmental > Terrestrial > Soil > Wetlands > Permafrost | place: Sweden: Stordalen... | reverse complement strand
GCAACTTTCGCGGCTTCCTTCTCATGGGGAAAGCCGCCGATCTGTACCGCCCACCTTCCACCGCTTTCAAGCGATACGGGGGATTGCATCACTTCCACTTTCACTTCCGCAACTCCGGGCTGGTAAACGTCGAGCTTGCGCGCTGCGGCGAGCGACAAGTCGAGGATTCTCCCGGGAATGAACGGACCGCGGTCGGTGATGCGAACCAGGGCGCTGTGGCCAGTTTTCAGATTGGTGACGCGCACGATCGAACCAAGCGGCAGCGTACGATGCGCGGCAGTCATGGCGTGCATATTGTAGATTTCGCCGTTGGATCCGCGCCGATTATGGTACGGCGGACCGTACCAACTGGCTCGCCCGGTTTCCGTTGCGATGGGTAGCGTTCCGGGAGGAATTGTGGGCTCGGCTAGGTCCGCGTCCTCTGAATTGTTTTCGGCGCCCGGCAGGCGCTTCGATGGGATGGTTCCTTCTGGCGATTCAGTCGGCGAGGCTTCGGATGGCGGGGGCAGGGGAGGGACGTCCACCCGCGCTGCTTTGGGATGGCCGCAGCCAGTGAATAGGAATGTTGCGGCCACGACGAGGAGGCAAAGGACGATGCAAAGACGGCGCAGCGTCATCGGCGCGAGGCTTTTTGCTGCTCCATGTAGTCGGCCAGTTCGCTGAGCTTTAGGCTCGCGGTGCGCAATGCTTTGGTTGAGTGCTGGCGGACGGCTGGGACTACTTCGTCGTTCAGATATTTGATGAACTCCGGAATTTCTTTCTCGATTTTTTCGGCGGCTTCTGCGACCGTCTTGCTGACGCGTGCCGACGCGTCTTCTACCTTGCGGTTGAAGTCGTTCATAGTACTCCTCGCGGCTGCTGGGCGTGAATGAACTCACGCGAACGTTGCGAATGCCGAGCTTGGCTATTATTTCGCGGGTGGAGCGCCGGGTCAAATGGCTGGGATTCTCGTGGTGGATGGCTACTGGGATTAACCACGAAGGACACGAAGGAGACATCCTTGTGCTGTATATGTTTGTTAAGTACCCCCGTCAGTCAACGGGCGGCGCGATCGAGTTGGGGTAAGGATTCGATCCTTGATAGAGTAAGGAAATGCCGAAAGTTACTTCAAAGCTGCAGTTGACCGTTCCCAAAGTCATTGCCGATCAGTACGGCATTCGGCCGGGGGACGAGTTGGAGTGGATTCCCGCGGGCGAGAGTATCCGGGTGGAATTGGTCCGTCGCAAAGCGAAGGCTGGGCACGAGTTGACGACCGAAGAGCGGTTGGAGTTGTTCGACGCCAACTCGAGGTGGCTGGACGAACTGCAGGCGGAGCAACTCAAAGAAGCGAAGGCCAAAGGGACACGCGTAACTCGTGAGAATCGAGGCTGGACGCGCGAGGAACTTTACGACGACGACAGGGGACTTCCTCGTGGCTTCCCTCGTTGATACAAATATTCTGATTTGCCGCTGCGATCCCCGAGACCCACGCAAGCGCGGGGCCGCCCTTGATGTTCTGCGCCAGGGTGCCGTCTCTGGAGAACTGCGCATACCGCACCAGGCGTTGGTTGAGTTTGTGAATTCCGTAACCCGGATGCGCGGCCGAGCCGGCCCCATCATGACCTTCGGGGATGCCGTGCGCCAGGCGGAACTGTTCATGGCAGAGTTTCCCGTGCTTTATGCGAATGAATCTGTGTTCCGAATGGCGCTACGAGGCAAAGCGACGTACGGATTCCATTGGTATGACGCGCACCTGTGGGCTTATGCCGAACACTACGGTCTGTCTGAGATTCTCTCCGAAGACTTTGAACATGGGCGCAGGTACGGTACGGTGAATGTGAGAAATCCATTTGTGGGACTTACCTAGCGTGGGCAGAGTCAAGCAGCAAGCGTCTATTTCTCGCTGGCTTTCTGCGCCTCGGCAAAGACTGTTTCGCCGACGACTTCTTGCCTGGTACGACGAAAATGCGCGCGATCTGCCGTGGCGCGCTGATCGCGATCCATATCGTGTGTGGCTCTCTGAGATCATGCTGCAGCAGACGCGGGTCGGGGCGGTGATTTCACACTATGAGGAATTTTTGCGGCGCTTTCCCACAGTAAGGAAACTTGCTGCTGCCCGGGAGGCAAGCGTTCTGGCGGCGTGGAGCGGCCTGGGCTATTACCGGCGGGCGCGGATGTTGCACGCAGCTGCGAAGGTGGTGGCGCGCGAGTATGCAGGGAATTTTCCGAATACTGCCGAGGAACTGCGTGCCTTACCAGGAATTGGCCGCTACACTGCGGCGGCGGTCGCCAGTATTGCATTCGGCGAGCCGGTGGCTGTGGTGGATGGCAATGTCGAGCGCGTGCTGCAACGCATTTCAGGAAAGCGGCTGGCTGGAGAAAAACTGTGGGAGGCCGCGGACGCGATGTTAGATGAAAAGCATCCCGGTGACTTCAATCAGGCGATGATGGAGTTGGGCGCGACTGTATGCACACCGCGAGCGCCCGCATGTTTGACGTGCCCGGTAGTGTCACTGTGCGCGACGCGCGGCGAGTTGAGCGCAACATCCAAAGTTGTGCCGCAGAAGAAGCGCGCGATCCATTATTTTCTTGGTCACCGCGATGGAGAGGTATTACTGGTGAGGCGTCCAGCGGATGCTTCGCTGATGCCGGGCATGTGGGAGCTACCGGAGATATCGGGAAGGAACGGCGACTCTGGCGTTCCAGCTTATACACTGAGGCATTCGATCACGACCACGAATTACACGGTGAGGGTATGGCGCGATGTTTCTCCATCGCCCAACGCCGGAAAATGGATTTCTGTGAAGCAGTTGCGGAAGGTCGCGATGACCGGCCTCGCGCGGAAGATTTTCCGCGGTGCCGAATTGCTGTGAGGTGGACTTAGAAGTCCCTTCACCATCCTTCATCATCTAAAATAAAAACAGGTTGAGGCGCGAATCTTGTATGCGCTGGCTGAATAATCTTTTTAAGACCCAATCCGGAGGACGAGCGATGGCGGCATTGACCGTGGGCACCGAAGCGCCCGATTTTGAACTCAAGGTGCTGGATGGCAAGCGCTTCGTGCTGCACGAAGAGCTGGCGCGCGGGCCTGTAGTGGTGGCATTTTTCAAGGTCTCCTGTCCCACTTGCCAGTATGCGTTTCCGTTTCTAGAGAGATTGGAACAGGCTTATGGCGGGCGGGGCGTTCGGATCGTCGGCGTTTCGCAGAACGATGCCAAAGCGACTGCCGGGTTCGCCAAGGAATTTGATGTCACCTTTCCCATGCTGCTCGACGATACCGACGGGTATCCGGTGTCGAATGCGTACGGGCTGACGAATGTGCCGTCGATTTTCTGGATCGCGCAGGATGGCGAAATTGAAATCTCGAGCGTGGGATGGGTGAAGGCCGATTTCGAAGCAATCAACCGCAAAGTGGCGGGATCGGGGAAATCGGCGCCGGCCGCGTTGTTCAGGCCGGGGGAAGAAGTGCGGGATTTCCGCGCCGGTTGAAGCTCGAAGAATTGATCCCGCGGTCGCGGGATAGTTGGAAGCCTCCTTTTTTGATTGGGCCGCCGACAGGTACATTAGAGCCGAGAATTCCGCTGTCGTACTATTCGGCGCTCAACTGCCTCCGGTGGGCCGTAATCCTACTTGCCCAAAGGGTCGCGGTAGTGATTGACCTACCGTGCAGTGCCTGGTGCCCAGAAACGGCATTCTCTCCGTTACAATTCCTTAAGTCTTAATACCATGCATTTCTAGCCACAGAATGTACCACGCCGAACGCCAATTCGACGAAGGAGAATACTGTCTTATGCGCGCCATCGCGAGAAGAAGTGTTCATGCCAGTGTGATCGCGGCTTTAAGCCTGCTGGTTGTTGGAGCGACGATGGGCGCGGCCCCTGCGCCCGTGCCCGCTGCGGCGAAGCGGGACGCCGTCTCAGTGCGGCTGCCGGGAGCGGCATTCGCCGCGATGCAGACCATCGATCCCGAACACATTCGCTGGCATGTTCGCTTTCTCTCGCACGACCTTTTGGAAGGCCGGGGAACGGGGCAACGGGGCGGGGACATCGCGGCCGAATACATTGCCACTCAGTTTGCGGAGTATGGACTGAGACCCGCCGGTGACAACGGGTCTTATTTGCAAAAGGTGCCACTCGTCGGAATCACGACCCTGCCCGAAACACAGTTTGCGCTGGTGCCGAAGCAAGGCGGCGAGATTAACCTGAAGCCGCTGGACGAGTATGTTGCCAACGATCAAACGCAACAAGCGCACTCCGATGTTGACGCCGAAATCGTCTACGTGGGTTACGGCATTGAAGCTCCGGAATACAAGTGGGACGATTACAAGGGCGTGGATGTGCGCGGCAAAGTTCTGCTGATGCTGGTAAACGAGCCGCCATCGGACGATCCGAACTTCTTCAAAGGGAAGGCCCTCACTTACTACGGCCGGTGGACCTACAAGTACGAAGAGGCGGCGCGCAAAGGCGCGGTGGGCGTGATTCTCATTCATCGCCAGGACATGGCGAGTTATCCGTGGGAAGTTGTGCGGAACTCGAATTCGGGCGAGAAGTCTTTTTTGAAGCTGGAAGGCCCGGCGCTGAAGGTTGCGTCGTGGGTGCAGTTGGACGTGGCGAAGAAACTCGCCGCGGCTTCAGGGATGGATCTCGACAAGATGATGGCGGATGCGCGCTCGCGCGACTTTCATCCGGTGAACCTGGGCGCGAGGTTGAAGGCGCACATGGTAAGTAAGGTGCGGAATTTCGAATCCAACAACGTGGTCGCGATGCTGCCGGGTTCCAGCCGCAAAATGAAAGATGAAGCGGTGATGTATACCGCGCACTACGATCACCTGGGCATTCGTCCGGAGATGGTGGGCGACAATATTTATAACGGCGCCGCCGACAACGCCACGGGCTGCGGCATTCTGCTGGAGTTGGCGCGGGCGTTTAGCGTGGCGAAGGACCGGCCAGGCCGGTCGGTGATTTTCGCGGCGGTCACGGCTGAGGAGCAGGGGTTGCTCGGCTCAGAATATCTGGGCAAGCATCCGCCAGTTCCGGCGGGCAATATTGCGCTGGATTTGAACTATGACGACCTGCCGCCGATTGGAGCCGCCGAAGAAGTGGAAGTGAGTGGAGCGGAACGCACCACGTTTTATCCCTGGGTGCAGGCCACGGCGAAGGAATTCCGATTGACGATCCGTCCCGATGCGCGGCCTGAGGCGGGACACTTCTACCGCTCCGACCATTTCAGCCTGGCGCGCGTGGGCATCCCATCGTTCTCCATCAACGAAGGTATGAAGTTCAAAGGGCACGATGAGGCCTGGGGGATGGATCAGTACAAAGACTACGTCGAGAAGCATTATCACCAGCCGAGCGATGAATACCATCCCGAGATGAATTTTGTCGGCGATGCCGCCATGGCGCGTTTCGGATTCGCGCTGGGATGGGAAGCGGCAAGCTTTTCGAAGCTCATCGGCTGGCAGAAGGGCGACGAGTTCGAGGCAGCACGGGTGAAGAATCAGTAGCCAGCAAGCCACCAGAGCGGGCTTGGCTCTTATAGGTTACTTCGGGCACGGCGCGCCCGCTGCCTGCCACTGCTTTACTTTCGCGGAAAATTCGTCGTGCGGAATCGGCACGGGAGTTCGGCCTTCGCCGGGATTCCATCCCCACATCACCAGCTTATCTTCGGTAAGATGTTCGACCAGTTGATCGAGATTGCGGCCGCGATTCTGCTTAGGATCCTTGATTGATTCACAGAGCTGCGCATCGGTCAGACCCTCCCAGATCATCGGCATGCTGGGCGGCGGCAAACGCCAGGCGGGCGCTCCTGGCGGTAAATGCGCGCCATCAAGATTGTGGTCCTGATGGCAGGTGCTGCATTTTTCGGCTGTAACGCCCATGCCTGCGGGTCCGCGTCTGATGTTCATCGTGTGCCGGTGGCTGTCATCGCCTTGGCGCGGATAATCCCCTTTGGAGTGGCAATTCATGCAGCGGGGATGCCGCAGCACGGGAACGAATGCGATGAAGAGCGAGCCGTCATTGCTGGTGGCGGCTGAGGTTGGACGTTCTGCTGCCCAGGCGGAGCGCGAAAAACGCACCGCAGCCGCTACGCTCAACAGCAACAAACAGACCACACATAACCGACTTAACCCGCGGGTGCGCTTCATACGGCCTCCGTCATACGAATGGGCAAACGGCGGATTCGTTTTCCCGTCGCGGCGAAAATAGCGTTGGCGATTGCGGGCGCGGCGCAGGGAACTCCCGGCTCTCCGATCCCGCCGGACTTTTCCTGGCTCTCCAGGATATGCGTCTCGATTACAGGACACTCGTTCATTCGCAGCACTGGGAACGTGTTGAAGTTGGTTTGCTGCAGGCGGCCATTTGCAAAAGTAAGCTCCTGCATGAGCGCCGCCGACGCGCCGAAAATCGCTCCGCTCTCGGTTTGAGCGGCGATAATTCCGGGGTTCACATATTGGCCGCAGTCGATGGCGCAGACCATTTTGTGTACGCGGACGTTGCCATCGCTTACCGATACTTCGACCACATGCGCGGAATAACTGCCAAAGGCGAAGTGTACGGCGATACCGCGGCCCATGCCTTTCGGCAAGGGCTTGTCCCATCCAGCCTTCTGCGCGGCGAGATCGAGAACGCCTAGATGATGCGGCTGCTTCTGTAGCAGCGCGCGGCGGAATTGGTAAGGATCTTTCTGCGCCAGCGCCGCGAGTTCGTCGACGAAGCATTCGACGGCAAATGCCGTGTGCGAATGTCCGACGGAACGCAGCCACTGTACGGGAACGTTTACTTCCGCCTGATGCGATTCCACGGCCACATTCGGAATCGAGTAGGGAAGATCGTCGACGCCCTCGACCGATGCGGGATCGTAATTTTTCCCCTTCATCATCATCGCCGCGAATGGTGTGCCCGCCATAATCGATTGCCCCACAAGGCGCGAGCGCCAGCTTACGGCATTGCCACTCGCGTCTAATCCGCCTTCTATCGCGTGCAGAAATGCCGGACGATACCATCCGCCAGCCATGTCATCTTCCCGCGTCCAAATTACCTTCACCGGCGCGCCTGCGGCCTTGGCCACTTGAACAGCTTCCACCACAAAATCCGAGTGCGGATTGGCGCGCCTTCCAAAACCTCCACCTAAAAACGTGGTGTGCAACTGCACTTTTTCGTTCGGCAAACCTGCGACCTTTGCAGCATTGGCCCGGTCGACCGTCTGAAATTGCGAGCCCGTCCAAACTTCGCACGAGTCAGCGCGTAGGTCCACCGTGCAGTTCAGCGGTTCCATCATCAGGTGCGACAAGTACGGAACCTCGTAAACGGCCGTGATCTTCTTCGTTGCGTTTGCCAGCGCGGCGGTTGCATCGCCATCGTTCCGTACGCTGGTTCCGGGCGTCTTGGCGCGCTCGCGGAAGTCCTGCATCATCTGGGCGGTGCTGAAGTCGTGCATCGCGCCGTCATCCCACTCGACGCGAACGGCTTCCCGCGCCATCTTTGCCTGCCAGAAAGTATCGGCAATTACAGCAACTCCGGCCGGAATCGCCGCGATCTTGCGAACGCCCAGCATGGATCGCGCACGCGAGTCGTCGAAGCTCTTCATCTTGGCTCCGAAAATCGGAGGCCGGGCAATTACTGCCGTCAGCATTCCCGGCAGCTTTACGTCGATTCCGAAAACCGCTTTGCCATTCAGTTTGTCTGGGGTGTCGAGCCGCTTGATCGGCTTGCCGATCAATTTGAAGGTTTTCGGATCTTTCAACTGCACTTTTTCGGGCGGCGGTAACTTCGCGGCTGTGTTCACGAGTTGACCGTAGGTGAGACGGTTTGATCCGTTGAGCACTGCGCCATTTTCGGTGCGGCAAGACGAGGCGTCGACCTTCCATTGCTGTGCCGCCGCGGCAACGAGCATGGCGCGAGCCGCGGCGCCGGCCTGGCGGAACTGCTCCAGCCCCGACCAAACGCTCGAACTTCCTCCCGTCATCTGCATGCCGAAGGCTGGGTGGTTGTACTTTGGGTCGACCGGAGCGGATTCATAGCCAACCTTGGTCCAATCGGCGTCGAGTTCATCCGCCAGCAGCATGGGAAGCGACGTATAAACACCCTGGCCCATCTCCGAGTGATTCACGATCACGGTGATACGTTCGTCGGTGCCGATTCGAACGAATGCGTTCGGCATGAAGGTTCCGGCTGTGGCTTGTGCAGAGGCGAACTGGCTGATTCCCGGAAAGTGGAAGCCGATCAGCAAGCCGCCGCCGGCAGCGACCGAAATCTTAAGAAAGTTCCGGCGCTCGATCTTTCCACTTGCATTCATCATCCTGCGGCCCATCATTGCGCACCGCCTTTCGCGGTCATCTCGGCAGCGCGATGAATGGCCCGGCGTATTCTCGGATAAGTTCCGCACCGGCAGATGTTGCCCGTCATCGCCTGGTCAATGTCGTCGTCGGTCGGTTTGGGCTTTTCGCGCAGTAGAACTGCGGCGCTCATCAACTGGCCCGACTGGCAGTAACCGCACTGGGGAACGTCTTCTTCCAGCCAGGCGCGTTGCAGCGGATTGCTCAGGTCCGGCGACAGGCCTTCGATGGTTGTCACCGCTTTCCCCGACGCGCGTGAGACCGGGGCAACGCAGGAGCGCACTGCCTCGCCGTTGATGTGCACGGTGCAGGCGCCGCATTGTGCCATGCCGCACCCGTATTTTGTCCCGGTGAGGCCCAGATTTTCGCGAATGACCCAGAGCAAGGGGGTCGAGGGATCCACGTCGAGTTCGACGCGGTTGCCGTTTACGGAGAAGGCGATCATGGCAGGTCTCCTATCCTCAATAATCCATATCTATCTCGACATCTATCTCGACGGTACGCGTTCTGTATGCCGACAAGATGCTAACGATTTTACACAGGTTTGCAGCCCAGGTGGGGTGAGTTCCTCCTCGTTCGTTAGGTGAAAAAAAACGCAAGATGCGGCTGGTTGGGGTCAACCCTATAACCTAGGTAACTTTAGAGCGCGACGGCGTCGTGCTAGGCTCGATTCTGCATGTGTAATCAGTAACTTCCAACATTTCGACGCCATTTTACAAATGCCCCGACTCCCCATCTTTCGCCTTGGCAAGGAGCCAGAAAAACTGGCGCTGCCCGAGTTAATTGCGACTTCGCCTTCGATGGTGACTGAAGGACTCGTGGTCGGCGTCGATAATCTGCGGCATGATGTGATTTTGAGTCCCCGTTTTGTAGAAGCGGCGAGGGCGCATGTGAAGCGCCTGATCGTACTCCACGGCGAACTGGAAGGGCTGTTAGCGGCGGAAGCTCCGCAGCCAACTCAGGCGCCGTCGTGGCTGAGGAGTGCGGCGGCCTCGGCCGGCCGGAAGGAATCCTTCATCGCGGAGAGTTCCGATTGGAAACCGCTGCTGGCTGAGTTGCACGTGGCGACGCTAAACCGCGCCAAAAAAGAAGAGAAAATTTCCATCGATTTGCTGGCGCGGTTGGCGGTCACGAAATTTCTGCGAACGGAAATGAACCAGCAGTTTGCGCAGGTGTTGGAGCGCTGCCGCGTCCTGCTCAAGAATTATGAGGGCACCCGCCAGGGCAAAGGAGTGGAGTACCGCGAGCGAGTGGCTGCCTTCCAGGTACGCAAGAAAATCATCCTGCGGAAAGTTGGGCAGGACCTGTTCGAGACGATTCGCGAGATCGAGAAAGAGACGCTGGCGCGCACGCGGCGCTCGTTTTTTGGGGAGGTGCAGAGCGAGCCGTCGAAGAACGCAACCGCGAGCAATGCAGCCCTTGCCAGCTATGGATTATTCGTGAACCGCCTGGCGTTTTCTGAAGATGGGCGCGACGATTATCTGTGCGCCGAATACTACGTCATGCTCGGCAACTGGGACCGCGACCCCGACCGCTATCCGCGCCTTCAGGATATCGCTTGGAACTTTGTGCGGTCGCTCTATGGAGATGAGACTCCGACCGAAACGATTGATGCATGGCTGTGCGCTCCCGAAAACGCTCGTGCCCTTGTGGGCACCGGTACACCGGATGACTCCACGCCGGAAGGAATGGCGCAGCAGGAACGCCTTGCGAAATGGGTGCGTCTGCTCGAAGATGAGCAGGTGATGGAGTGCGTGATCGCCTCGTATCAGACAGTTCCGTTGCTGAGCGAGTACGCGCCCCGAATCAATCCGCAGCAATTGAAAAGCGCTCTGATCTCGCGCCCCGAATGCGATCGGGTGGAGCGAATGATTCAGGAGCATGGCAAGCTTTCGCCCAACAGTCTTTATGCCGCGGTGGCCAAAGTCGCGGGTTGCCGGGGTGCGGAGCGGGCCAAGGTAGCGGCGCGCTTTCTGCAGGATTTTTCTCACTATCATCGCGATCTGCGCCGGCTGGAAACTTTGAATTCCGCGCTCGACACGGTGAACCTGGTGAACACCGAAAAACTGCGCGAGCTCTCGCGCATGAACGGAACACTCTACGAATTTCTTTTGCCCGAGGAACAGCAGGAACCCGAGGACGATCGCGTTCTGCGCCACGTGGTGCTCAAGGCCGATGTGCGCGACTCCACCCGCCTGACGCGAACCTTAATGGAGAAAGGCCTCAACCCAGCTTCTTACTTCAGCCTGAATTTCTACGATCCGGTCAATAAGTTGCTGGGCAAGTACGGAGCCCAAAAAGTGTTTCTCGAAGGCGATGCCATCATCCTTGCAATCCTCGAGCGCTCCGGCGAGCCCGAACTGGCCGTGAGCCGCGCGTGCGTTCTGGCGCGCGAGATGATCGAGATTGTTCGCGGCTACAACGAACTGATGCAACGCTCCGGGATGCCGGAGCTCGAATTGGGGGTAGGGATTACTCTGCAGGAATCAGCGCCGCTTTATCTGATGGATGGCGAGCACCAGATCATGATTTCGGAGGCGCTGAACGAGAGCGACCGCCTCTCTTCCTGCAACAAGCGCGCCCGCAAGCTCATGGAATCGCAGGCTGGTCCCTTCCACGTCTACGCTTTCCAGTCGGGCGACCCGACGCAGGCGGCGAATCCGGAAGACACGGTCGTCAGTTTCAACCTCGGCGGCATTCGCATGAATGAAGCCGCCTTCCGCAAGCTTGAGCAGGAAATTTCGCTGGTGCCGCTCACGGTGAAGCTGCCAGCTTCCATTTCAGCGGATAAAGGAGAATACCGGCTGTTCAGCGGCACGGTGCCGGTGGATCGCGATATTTTTCGCAAGATTGTCGTGCGCGAAAGCCGGATGCCGAAGATCAATAGCGAAGATTTTTCAATCCTGGGATGGAGCGATCGTAACTACTACGAAGTCTGCACCGATCCCGCCATCTACGCCGCGCTCGAGAAGAAGAAAGCCGCAGCACGATAAGCGAAAAGCCGACCTGTCTTTTCACTCTCGATCCGTTTGAAATTTTCTGAATTCGTCAATCCGCCCGGGTGGGGAATTTCAGTGTGCTTCGGGTACGATGGATGTTAGGAGTTTCCATTGAATAGAATGCGCGCTGCTCTCGTCGCTTGCACCTTCATCGTGATCGCGTCGGGTTTATCCATTACGCAGGACTCGCCGAACGCCAATCCGAACACAAAGGCGCCGCCGCCAACGGCCGCTGAATCGAAGACCGGGCGTGAGTACTCCGGGATGTACAGCTTCCAGGAGGAAGGCGAGTTCGTACAGATCACAGTAGAGGATGACGGCAAAGTAACCGGCTACGTCTCGCGTTACGGAGAAGGTGGAAGCGAGAAAGGAGTATTTGTCGAGCACTTTTTCCGCAGCGGCAAACTGGAGGGCAACAAGCTCGCATTCACCACTGGGACCGTCCGCAATATTTGGTTTGATTTCAAGGGAACGGTGGAGCGCGGTGAGGGAAAAAATCCCGGAGACGAGGCTTATTACGTGATGAAGGGAACGCTTGCCGATAACACGGTCGATGCGGCGAAGAAAGTTACGACGCATTCGCGGGAAGTTGTGTTCAAAATATTTCCGGCAGTATCCAGTACCTAGTACTCAGTAGCCAGGGCCAAACTGTACTCGCCGGTGTCTTAGGTACCAGAAGTCGACTCAGAAGATGAAGGCGGTCGGACCAGCGGGTGAGCATCCCTCAGGGGCTGAAGCCCGATCTTTAAGGGGCCCGGACGGCACGGCTGGAAGCCATGCCCTTCCCCAAATCTATTTATGAGATGCTTCTGAGTACTGGCAGCTACTGCCCCGCGCGTGCGGGGGTGATCACGAGGCGGCCGGGAACTTTCTTCTTGGCTTCGGCCTTTTCCTGAGCGTAGACCAGATCGAGTCCGCCTTCGGCGGTGGGAGAGGCTTCGGCCAACGCGGCGGCCAGGGCGCGGTAGGAGCGGCTCACGTCCTGGTTTTCCTGCAGAACCACTGGCGAACCGTGATCAATGGCGGGCGAGACTGCCTGATAGGCGTTGGGAATTTTCCACAATACTTTGCAGCGGGTGGACTGTTCGATGTCTTCGTCAGTGAATCCGGGAATTTTCTTGAACCGGTTCAGGACCATGCGGAGCCGGTTGCGGCCCGCACCCTCTTCCAGAAACGCGTGGATGCGCCCCGCGCTCCACAGGGAAACTACATCGGTTTGAGCAATCATCAGCACGGCATTGGAAAGGTCAGAGAGCAAACGCGTGGTAGCGTCGAGACGGCTCGAGGCATCGACGACCACATAGCGGTAGTGGTTCACCAGCAAGTCGAATAATCGCGCCAGCTCGGCCGGTGTAGGGATTGAATGATAAGGCTGCTGCGGGCCGGCGAGCAGGTGTAATCCGTCTTTCGAAGTGGTCATCAACCCTTCGAGCAGGGAAGCGTCGAGGCGGTGCAGATTTTCCAGCGCGTCGGGCACCCCAAAACTTGGGCGCAGGTTGAGATGAAGCTGGGCATGGCCGACGGGTGCGAAATCCACAAGAACCGTGCTGCCGTAAGCCTGTTGGAGGGCAACGGCTGTATTGACGGCGGCAGTGGTCGCGCCCGCGCCGCCCTTCGCGCTGAGAAACGTGAAGATGCGCGCTTTGCCCGCGCCTCCGCGAGTACGAGTGCGGTTCGAACTGAAACGGGTCAGGGCTTCGAGCAGAGCATCTGCGCCGACGGTCTCGTCTAAAAATTCGCCCGCTCCGGCACGCATGGCGGCCACAATGGTTGTCGGCTGCTGCATTGATCCGTTGGCGAATATGGCCAGCTGCAGGGTGTTGGCTTGAATGAGTTCGATGGCTTTAATGGCGCGCTGCGGATTTTCGAAGTCGATATCGATAACCACGACCTCGGCCCGCAAGTCCTGAATCTGGCGGAGAATCGAGTCAGTCGCTCCAGAAGGGAAGCCGACATTGCTAAATACTACGCGCGCAAGACGAGTGGCCTCCAGCCGGCGCTGCAGTTCCGACAAGCGTTCCCGGTCCTCGGTCAGGAGGGCTACTGCAATCCCATGCATGGCGCGGTTCTCGCTGATTTCTCTTGGTGTTTGCATGTTAGAAAGAGGAAGTACCCTTCGCCAAGTGACCTTGGTAATCGGTTGCAAGTAGAGTTGTTCTCGGTTTGTGCGGAGTGGGAAGATCGGCTGTGATGTGTACGACAGAAGACCCTGACGAAAGGCGCACGACCGAACACCCCAAAGCAACTCCGCACTAGTGAAAGCATTCTAAGCCAAGCCGCCGAGTTTGAAAAGACGCTGGAAGAACCACGACCAACTAAAGTGCGGGAGAGTCGAATCCGAAGCGGGAAGCCACTTCTGAGCCAGAACTCGGCGATCGATTAAGAGATTCAGGCAAGACTGAGAAACCTTAGCAAAGCGTCAGAGATTTAGTCTGCCGCAGCGCGCGGCGTGACAGGGGTCGATGCGGCAGGGCGCTCGACCTGGCTGGGACTGTGCAGGGCGGAGATGCGCCTAAAAGCAGCCGACTCGTTCTCGGAGTTCGGAAGATATTCGTAGTCTTTCAGGCGGACCGCTACACCGATCTTTGTTTCGGCAGACCTGGTTTCGGCAGACCTGGTGTGGCCAGGCGTTGCGTTTGGCGAGCTTATGCCATTCTCAACTGAAGGTGCCGGCTTCCAGCCCTTCTCGGCCGGCTTTACGACGCGCAGAACGCTTCCCCGGCAGCGAACGGGCATGTTCTCGCCCAGGGTAATTTCCGAGGGCATTCTCAGCGTGAGTTCGATCTCCGCTCCTTCGCTGAGCGCCATATCGGTGAACAGAAACACGCCGCGAGAACTGAGATCCTGTGTAAAGCCGAGGCCTTCGGCGGCAGCGGAAATCTCACGCAGCGAAACCGGTAAGTTGAAAGCGAAGCGCTGTCCAATTCGGCGTTCAATACCAACGGGAGGCGAAGTCATGATCGTGGCACTTCTTTCGGAATTGCCGGGGAGAGAGCAAATGCAACTTTACCGCAGTTGACCGGTTCTGGGAAGTCCAAAATTTTAGTGGGATTTGTTTCTTCATTCTGGTTGATCCATAACGGAAAACGCGCGGCGCCATTCAATTTATATTGTCCATGGAGTCATTCCCGTCATCCAAAGAAGTCAACGTGTCCGATTCGAAAGAACAGATTGCAAATGCGGTTGTAAACGGCGGTGAACCTTCTGCGGAGGCCAAATCGCGCTGGCAGGTGGCGTTGCGAGCGTTGCGCCATCGCAATTTTCAGCTTTTTTTTAGCGGACAGCTGATTTCGCTGATCGGTACCTGGATGCAGAGCGTGGCGCAATCCTGGCTGGTGTACCGATTGACCGGTTCGGCACTATTGCTGGGTTCGGTCGGTTTCGCCAGCCAGATCCCGGTGTTTCTCTTCTCTCCTTTGGGTGGCATCACGGCCGATCGCGTGAACCGGCGCTCCATTGTAATTACCACTCAAATCTCAGCGATGGTTCTGGCTTTTATCCTTGCGGTGCTGACGCTTTCTCATAGAATCCAGGTCTGGCACGTGTTCGTTCTGGCAAGTTTGCTCGGGATCGTGAATGCCTTCGACATTCCCAGCCGCCAATCGTTTCTGGTGGAAATGGTCGGCAAAGAAGATTTGATGAACGCCATTGCGCTGAATTCCTCCATGTTCAACGGCGCTCGCGTCATTGGCCCGGCGATTGCCGGCATTCTGGTGGCGAGAATTGGCGAGGGCTGGTGCTTCTTCGGCAATGCCGTCAGCTACATTGCGGTGATCGTTGGACTGCTCTTGATGAAGGTGCACAGCCCGGCGCGCACGCTGAGCGCATCGCCGTTCGAGCACATGATGGAGGGATTTCGCTTCGTCGAAAAAACCGCGCCGATTCGAGCGCTTCTGATTTTGTTGGGAATTGTCAGTCTGGTCGGGATGCCTTACGTCGTCCTAATGCCGATTTTTGCCGACCAGATTCTGCACGGTGGAGCGCGCGGCCTCGGCATCCTGATGGGCGCTACCGGCGTTGGCGCACTGCTCGGCGCTTTGACGCTGGCGTTTCGTGAAGGAGTAAAAGGCCTGGGACGCTGGGTGGCATGGTGTTGCGCGGGTTTTGGCGCGAGCCTGGTAATCTTCTCGCTCTCGCACCGGTTCTGGATCTCTGTAATTCTGCTCTTGCCGGTGGGCTACACCATGATGTTGCAGATGGCCTGCTCGAACACGCTGATTCAGGTGATGGTTCCCGACGCGCTGCGCGGGCGAGTGATGGCGGTGTATTCCATGATGTTCATGGGCATGGCTCCCATTGGAGCTTTGCTTGGCGGTGCCCTGGCCGACCACCTGGGCGCGCCGCTCACGGTTGCGATTGGCGGTGGCGCATCGCTGTTCGGCGCGGCTTGGTTCAGGTTGCAACTTCCAAAGATCCGGGTCGAGGCACGGCGCTTGATTGTGGCTCAAGAAGTGGCCGGCGGCGAACCTTCCGAAATGACGGCGCAAGCGGTGGAAGATTAGGCACCATCGTAAATTTGCATCGGCGGCATTGGTTCCTCGCCTGCCCTAATTCTCCCTCCTATATTTCTTGAACATTGGCAGAGGATCGTGATATATCCGCTTCCTATCACGACACTTCCTTGCTCCGCGATCAGTTCGTGTCCAGCGCGTATGAGCAAAAGTGGTCTGCCTATCGGAGGACAAGATGAATTCACTTCGGAAGCTGATAGTGGCATCAGGTCTTTTGGTCGCGTTATCCACTGCAATGTTATTCGCGCAAGGCGGCGCGAGTGGTGCTATCGGTGGCGTGGTTCAAGATGCCTCGGGAGCGGTCATCGCCAATGCCAAGGTGAGCGTTAAGAATGAAGCCACCGGCGAAGCGGTGCGCCAGGCAACTACCGACTCCTCCGGGTTGTTCGTGGCCACGCTGTTGCCGGTGGGCACATACTCCGTGGAAGTAACCGCTCCCGGTTTTCCCGTGACCACTTTTCCCGGTGTAGTCGTGGTCATTACCGAAACCACGCGCATGACCGCTGTGCTGAAGGTAAATACGGTGAAGCAGGTCGTGGAAGTGCAATCCCAGGTTGAGCAGGTGAACACCACGGACGCCACCACCGGCCAGTCGCTGGGCGCACAAACGATCGCCGACCTGCCATTGGCCACGCGAAACTTTCAACAGTTGCTGACGCTCTCCGCCGGCGCGTCTGCTGACTTGAACGGAGCGGCGCAGCTTGGCCGCGGCCAGGTTTACATGCACGTGAACGGCGGCAGAGAGGACAACAACAACTACCTGATCGATGGCATTACCGTAGCCGATTACGCCTTCGGTGAACTCACTTACACGCCCCTGCCCAGTCCTGATGCCATTCAAGAGTTCAAAGTGAGCACCAGCCTTTATGATGCAACTCAAGGGCGCAACGGCGGAGGCAACATCAACGCTACGCTCAAGAGCGGCAGCTCAAAATTTCACGGCGATCTGTGGGAGTACTTCCGCAACACGGTACTGGACGCGAACGATTATTTTTTGGGACAGGTGGTGCAGAAGCAGAATATTTTTGGCGGCGACATTGGCGGCCCGATCGGGCCGGCGGCCAAGCTGGGCTATTTTTATTTCAACATTCAGGGCACGCGCCAGCGGAGCGGCGACTCGCCGGGAACGTACATCAATACCAGCATTCCCGTGCTTCCGACGGCACGCGACGCGACCACGTTGCTCAATACTTTCTTCAACTGCGCTAACTGCCCTGGTCCTAAAGCGGCAGCAATTGACCCCGTGGCGTTGAACTTGTTGAATGTTCCCGGCACCCTGTTTGGGCCGGGAGCCGGCGGCGGCTTCTTGTTCCCCAGCGTCCCCGGTACGCCGGGATTTACCACCATCGGCGGCATTCCACAGCTGAACTACGGTCCGCTGCTTTTGACCGATCCCGGAAGATTTAACGATAACCAGTTCACCGCGAATTGGGACCGCGAATTTCGCAACGGCAAAGACCGGCTGTCGGAGCGCTTTTTCTGGTCGAACTCCGATACTTACGAGCCGTTTGGCGCAGACTCGTTCGGCATTCAGACCGGCGGCCAACCCGGCGTCAACAACCTGAATTTCCCGCTGGATATACCCCTTCACAGCCGGTTTGGCAGCATCACTGAGACCCACGTTTTCAGCAACACCCTCATCAATGAATTCCGATTCGGCGTCAACATCATCAGCGATAAATTGAATAACGAAGCGCCCATCACAGGCGCGCAGATCGGCATCAACTTGCCGACCGCCGTTGGCGTAAACGGGCAGGCGGGCGATCCTAATATGTATCGCCTGCAGTTCGGCACCTGGGGTTTCGGCGCATATCCTACCCAATTGCAGTCTGCGCTCTCCGACAACTACACCTGGGTCGACACGGTAAGCTGGACGAGAGGCCCGCATCAGGTGCGTTTTGGGGCAGAGATTGACCGCGTTGCCATGCGCCGTGACCTGCCTATTGCAGATAACGGCCTGGTATTCTTTTCACCGCCGACGTTTGGTACGGATTTCCAGAGCTTCCTGGCCGGCTCTCCATTTTTCGGCGAAGGCGGAGGTGGGCTGGGCAACCATGACTACCGCATCCCCGGCTATGCCTGGTTCGCGCAGGACGATTACCGCGCGAGCAAGACACTGACGCTCAATCTCGGCTTCCGCAATGAATTTCTTGGTGCGCCCTACGACACGCTCTGCCACACCGGCAATACCGATCCCAATTTAGCGAATACGACGGGGCAGCCCTACGTTTATCCGAAGTGCGTAAATAAATTCGGACTCTCTGGCATCACGGGAACCTTGAATCAAGCCGGACTCAACAACGAATACGCTTCGGTATGGGAACCGCGCATCGGTTTTGCCTATGACCTTGCCGGTCGGCACACTACTTCGATTCGCGGCGGCTATGGCATCTACAGCGTGCGCGAAGATCTGGGCGCAGTGGATAACCTGGCCATCGTTCCGCCGACGTATCCGTTTGGCGTGAATTTTGAGCCGGCGATTTTGGGTACCTG
>Ga0182024_10010978_pt1 | contig 18318 bp, 22 predicted proteins | sample P32metaG_FD_120480 | JGI IMG/M metagenome (GOLD analysis project Ga0182024, IMG submission 120480) | Permafrost microbial communities from Stordalen Mire, Sweden - P3-2 metaG (Illumina Assembly) | ecosystem: Environmental > Terrestrial > Soil > Wetlands > Permafrost | place: Sweden: Stordalen... | reverse complement strand
GCCGCGATGAGCGCGGCGAGGCTCGGCACGGCAAAATCGGGCGTGCCCATGAAGGCAAGGCGAAGCCTGGTCATGGCACGAGATTAAACGATTTCGGGCCGGACCGCCGCGCGAACGATTCCCGGCCTCGATCGGCCGTGTCGCGCTAGGCCGGCACCAGCGAAGGCGTTTTCTGCCGCTTGGATTTCGCGAGCTTGCGCAGGATGATGCTGCGCTTCAAGGCCGAGATATGATCGACGAAGAGCACGCCTTCGAGATGATCCATCTCGTGCTGGATGCAGGTCGCGAGCAGACCCTCGACCTCGAGCTCGCGGATTTCGTTCTCGTGATCGAGATAGCGCAGCCGGATCCGCCGCGGACGTTCGACGTCGGCATAATGCTCCGGCAGCGACAGGCAGCCCTCGCTTTGCAAAATCAGCTCCTCCGAGGCCCAGAGGAGTTCGGGATTGGCGATGCGCAGCGGCTGGGGCTTCTCGCCGTCGCGCGCGACGTCGAGCACGATGATGCGCTTCGCGACACCGACTTGGGGCGCGGCCAGGCCGATCCCCGGCGCCGCATACATGGTGGCGAGCATGTCATCCATGAGCTGGCGCGTTTCGGAATCGACTTTCGCGACCCGCTTCGCCTTCACCTTGAGGCGGGGATCGGGCGCGACGATGATCGGCAAAGGGGCCATGGCAGGGCGGAAAATCCGGAAAATCCTTTCGATCTAGGTAAGGCGCGCCGGACCGCGCGTCAATGCTTGGCCGCGCGGGCGAATCGGGTGTTAGAATCGCATCATGGAGATCGCTCTCGGCCTGTTCGTCGTGGCGCTGCTGATCGCGGCCGGCGGGCTCGGCTGGTTCCTGTTTCGCGCCCGCGAAGATGGCATCAAATCCCGGACCGAACTCGCCGCGCTACAACGCGCGCTCGACGATGCCGAGCAGCGTCGCCGCGACAATCTCGATGCGGTGAGGGACGCGGCGCGCGCCGCCTCGCTCGAAGCGGCGCAAGGCTTCTCCTCGAAGCTCCTCGACGACCACAAACGCGAAACCGAGGCCGCCAAGAAGGATTCGGAAGAGCGGGTGCAGGCGGCGAGCGCCGTTTTGGTGCAACAGGTGGACGGCATCGCCAAGGCCGTGGCCGGACTCCACGCGCAGCTTCAGGAAAAAGGTGCCGCGGTCGATACGTTGTGGCGCGCGTTGGAGAGCCCCGTCGGCGCCGGGGCGCTGGCGGAAATCGGCCTCGCCAACACGCTGAAGGCCTTCGGCCTCGAAACCGACCGGGATTTCGTGCTTCAACATACCACGCAGGACGAGGAGACCGGAAAGCGGCTCCGGCCCGACGCGGTCGTCTTCCTGCCGGGGGAAAATCTCCTGGTGATCGACTGCAAGGCCTCGAAATTTTTGCTGGAGATCGCGCGGGTCGAAGGTACCGAAGCCGAGGCCGGCGCCTATTCCGATCTCGCACGGACCATGGAGCGGCATTTGCGCGCGCTCGCCGACAAGGACTACCGCTCGGCGGTATTTACGGCGCGACGCGACGCGGGGCGCGGCGACGCTCCGACGCGAGTCCACTCGATGATGTTCCTGCCGAACGAGGCAGCGATCGAAAAGCTCCTCCACGCCGATCCCGATTTTCTCCACAAGGCGCGCAAATTCGACATCATTCTCGGGGGACCGGCCGCGCTTCATTGCGCGTTAGCGATCGCCTCGACCGAGATCAGACTCCAGCGCCAGATGGAGAATCACGAAGAGATCGTGAAACGGACGCGCACGCTGCTCGAAGGGATCGCCATGGCGCTTGGCAAAGCGGCCGATGTCGGCAAGAACCTCAAGCGAGCGGCGGACAGCTTCGAGGAGTTCAGCCGTTCGACCAATCGATTTCTTCTGCCCCGGGCGCGCCATCTCCTCATCCTCGGATTGCAGCCGGGTAAGGCGATTCCGCAGAACCTGCCAGCCTTCGCCGTGCACTTGCAGGACAATGTGATCGAAGGCGAGGCGGAAGATGTCGGCGAGCTGTTTCCCGATCCGCCGGTACCGAGGCTGACGAAATAGCTCAGGCGTTCCGGTCCCGCATCGGCCGCCGGGCGCTGAGTGCCGCCGACAGCGTGCCCTCGTCGAGATAGTCGAGCTCGCCGCCCATGGGAACGCCTTGCGCGAGCCGCGTCACCTCGATTCCGGATTCGCTTAGCCGATCGGCCAGATAATGCGCGGTGGTCTGGCCCTCGACCGTGGAACTCAGCGCGACGATCGCCTCGCGCACGCCTTCGGGCCCGAGCCGCGCGAGCAGCGATTCGATGTGCAATTCCTCGGGCCCCATGCCTTCGAGCGCCGAGAGATTGCCACCGAGCACATGATAGCGGCCGCGGAAGGCCCCGCTGCGTTCGATCGCCCATAAATCCGCGACTTCCTCGACTACGCAGATGCGCGTGCCGTCGCGCTTCGCGTCGGTGCAGATGGCGCACGGATCGACCGTGTCGAGATTGCCGCAGCGGCCGCAGGTGCGGACCTGCTTGCCCGCTTCGGCGAGCGTCTGTGCCAGGGGGAGCAGCAGGCTCTCGCGCCGCTTGAACAGATAGAGCGCCGCGCGGCGGGCCGAACGCGGCCCAAGGCCCGGCAGCTTGGCCAAGAGCTGAATCAGGCGCTCGATTTCGGTCATGGAATCATGGCAAATGAGGCTTGCGCGCGGCGGCGCGGCGGGACAAACATGCGCCGAACCATAGCATGCGGCTCGCCGCTGTCCCCAAGGAGGATGGGATGTCGCTCGAATCGGTCACGGAAGAACTGCGGACCAAGACCGCCGCGGCGGCGCCGCTCGGTCATACCATCAAATTCGATCTCGGCACGGACGGGGTGGTGTTCTGGGACGGCACCGGCGCCGCCGCCGCGATCGACAACACCGACCGCGACGCCGAGGCGGCCATCGCCATCGCCCTGGGCGATTTCGAGCAATTGCTCGCGGGCCAACTCGACCCGACCATGGCTTACATGACGGGCAAGCTGAAACTCACGGGCTCGATGGGGGTTGCGCTCAAAATCGGCGAGATCCTGCGCAATTAGCGGACACCTTGCATGGAGGCGATCATGATGCGTTCAACGCCAAGATTTTTCGCTCATTTGTCGCTGATCGCGGCGCTGCTGCTTGCCGTCGTCGTGCTCGGTGCCGGGTCGGCCGGCGCCTTCGAGATCACGCAACCAATCCCGAACAGCAATCAAACCGCATGCATCGATGTCAAAGGCGCCGACACCGCCAGTGGCACGCCCATCGAATCCTATCCGTGCAGCGGCTTCTTCAATGAACAGTGGACCCTGACCGGGTCAGGTATTGAAGGAATTGGCACGGCGAACGGAGCCGTGACATTGCTATGCGTGCCTCCCGGCGCGCAACAACTTCCGTTGCCCGTGGCATTGGAGGGCTGCAGCGCGGATTGGGTGCTGATGAGTAATTCCCAAATAGAGGACACGGACGTTCAAGGATGTCTCGACAGCCAAGGCAAATACGGCTCGGGCGCTCAGGCCATTCTCGCTGAATGCAGCACCTCGTCCTCCCAAAGCTGGGTGCTTAAGGATATCGTGATCCAGCAGCCGATCCCAAACTCGATTGAACAGTCATGCGTCGATGTGCGCGGCAACGCCATCGCCAACCATACGCCGGCCGATGCCTATCCTTGCACGCTGGGCGACAACGAGCGGTGGAATTTCGTCAAGGGCCGACTTCAAACCATGGGCACGGATAAGAACGCTTTAACCTGTCTCGGTGTGACGAGCGGCGGCAAGGTCGAATTGGAGACTTGCAACGATTCGCCAAATCAAGCCTGGAGGATTGCTGCCGCCGGCGACATCGTAAATGTCGGCACCAACAAATGCCTCGATAGCATGGGCAAATACGGCGACGTCCAGCTGGTGATTGCCCCATGTAAGTTTAACGCCAGTCAGAGGTGGGTATTGCGGTAATTCGGCTCGCGCGACGACGCATGGAGGCATTCGTGATGCGTTCAATGCCAAGACCAAATCTTTCGTTGATTGGCGATGCTGCTGGTCGGCATCGTGCTGCTCGGTCGTGGCACGGCCGGCGCCCCCGAGCCGGCTGCACCCTTATCAACCTGATGGGGTGGGCGGAATAGACCTCCCACGCGCCGGCTCAACGGCGAACCGGCTGCGGCTGTTTGGGCTTCTTGCCGACATCGAGCAAGGCGAGCATGCGCTCGATCCGCGCCGGGGGAAGCGTGCGGATACGCTCCGCCAGCCGATTCGCCAGCTCGGTCGCGCGCGCCGACAGGCCCGACGTGTCGACGGTGATGCGCGGATGCGACAGGCGCGCGAGGCGCGTCAATTCGTCGGCTTCGTCCCAAATGATGTTGAGATGGGCGCAGATCGCCACCACCATCGCATGGGTGGGCCGGCCGCGCCTGCCATGCTCCAAGGCCGAGAGATAGGCGGGCGAAACGCCGAGCGCCTCGGCCATGGATTTCAGCGCCATCCCCCGGGCTTTGCGCAATTCGCGCAAGCGCTGGCCGAACGGCGTCACCGCACGCGCCGCAGTAGTACATAGAGCGCACCCGCCCCGCCGTCGCGCGGGATGGCCGGCGCGATCGCCAGGATTTGGCCGCGCAAGCCGGCTTCGCCGAGCCACCGCGGCACCGCCGCGCGCAACACACCACCGCCCTCGCCGGTCCCCTTTCCGGTGATGATGAGGAGCGTGCGTTTGCCCACGCCGACAGCACGGCCGATGAAGCCGGTCAGTGCGCGATGCGCTTCCTCCTGGATCATGCCATGCAAATCGAGCCGCGCCTCGATCGCGAGTTGCCCGCGCTTCAGGCGAACCGCGGTACGCCGGTCGAGGCCTCCGCCCCGATCCGGCGCGAGTTCGGACGATCGGCGCGACGGCGGCGACGGCGCTGGAGGGACTGGCGGCGAGCGGCGGGCCGCGTCTGCGTCGGCCGCCGCCAGTTCTTCGGCCATGACCACCGGACGCTGAGCCGCGCGACGCCGCGACGCGACGTCGCCGGTCGCCTGATGCCACAAGGCGCGCTCTTCGGGCTCAAGCGGGCGCCGGCTCATCGTCGACCACGAGAATATGCAGGCGCCGAGGCCCGTGGGCGCCCAGCTCGATCTTCAATTCGATATCGGCGGTGCGCGACGGTCCGGTGATGAAATTGACCGTGCGCGGCATGGTGAAATGTCCGGTCTGAAGGGTCTTCATCGTGCGCAACCGCATCCAGCCTTCTTCGTAGGTCGGAATCACCTGGTCCGCGCGCAGCACCACGATGTGCGTATCGGGCAGGAAATTGTTGCGCGTCGGGCTTTCCGGACCCGACAACAGCATCAGGGTTCCGGTCTCGGCGATGCCGGCGAAACAAGCGGTGATCCCGACCCCGTCCGAAGGCTCGACGATGCCCTTGCGGATGGCAAGCGTCGGCCGCTCGTGCCACGGGATGGCCTCGAGCGCGGGGTCGGGCGTCGCGACCAGTTCCGACGGCAGATTGTGCTGCGCCAGATAATCGGCCACCGCGCCAGGAACGGCGTCCATGCCGGCGATGCGATCGACCGTCGCCGCCACCTCGCGCGCCATCTCGATGAAGAGGGCGATCCGGCCCTCGGGGTCCAGGCTCGCGGCGCGGGCGGGAATGAGATTGGGCCGATGCTCGGCGAGGCGGGTGCGCGCCGCTTCGGTTTCAGGTCCTTCGGATGTCGTCCGCTTCAGCGAGCGGCGCAAATTGCCGAGGATCTGTTCGCGCGCGTCGGTCATTGTCAGCTTGCTTTGCGCTGCTTCTCGCGCTCCGCCCACAGCGTCATGAAACTCTTGCCTTCGGGCGCCGGCAGATCGCGGCCCTTGGTCCAACCCTGGGCCAGCGGCAGCGCGCGGAACCGGCCGCGGGCGCGTCCTGCCCGCCCCAGCACCGAAGCGGCAAGCGCGGACGCGGCGCGATACAGCGCCGGGCGCTTGACCGCGAAGGCCCAGAGCGCGAGGCCGGCGCGGTAGCGGCCGGGCGCAAGATGGCGCTCGAATTCGCGCTCGCGCCAATGCCGCATCATTTTTGGCAAGGGGATCTTCATTGGACACACGCTTTCGCAGCGCCCGCAGAAGGTCGAGGCGTTGGGCAAATTGCCGGCCTCCTGGATTCCGACGAGCTGGGGCGTCAGCACCGAGCCCATCGGTCCGCCATAGACCCAGCCATAGGCGTGGCCGCCGACCGCGCCATAGACCGGGCAATGGTTGAAGCACGCGCCGCAACGGATGCAGCGCAAAATATCCTGGAATTCCGTGCCCAGCATGTTGCTGCGCCCGTTATCGAGCAGGATGACGTGATACGCCTCGGGCCCGTCGGTATCCTCGGACCGGCGCGGGCCGCTCGAAACCGTCGTGTAGGTCGAGAATTCCTGTCCGGTCGCGGAGCGCGCCAGCAACCGCAATAAAGTGCTGGCGTCCTCAAGGGTCGGCACGATCTTTTCGAGACTCGCCAGCACGATATGCACGCGGGTCAGGTTCTGCGTCAGGTCGCCGTTGCCTTCATTGGTGACGATGATCGAGGAACCGGTCTCGGCGATCAGGAAATTGGCCCCGGTGATCCCGACGTCGGCGGCCAGGAACCGGGGCCGCATATGGGCGCGGGCCTCGTCGCATAGCGCGCGCGGCTCCGCAAGAGGTCGCGCCGGATCGAGGTGGCGATGCGCGTCGCGGAACGTCTCCGCCACCTGCTCTTTCACCAGATGGATGGCGGGGGCGATGATGTGGCTCGGCGTTTCGTGGCGCAGCTGGATGATATATTCGCCGAGATCGGTCTCGACCGGCTCGATCCCGTTCGCCGCGAGATGCTCGTTGAGGCCGATCTCCTCGGAGATCATCGATTTGCCCTTGGTGACGGTCCGCGCGCCGGCGCCGCGGCAGATCGCGAGCACGACGGCGCGCGCCTCCTCGGCATTGGCGCACCAATGCACCTGACCGCCTAACTCGGAGACCTTGGCCTCGAAACGTTCGAGGTAGAAATCGAGATTTTCGAGGACATGGTCCTTGATGGCGCGGCCCTGGTCCCGCAGCGCCTCGAATTCCGGCAGGCGCGCCACGGCGGCACCGCGGCGGCCGGCGAAGTCGCGCTTCAGGATTCCGAGCGCCGCCTGGAGGTTTGGATCGCCGAGCGCGTGGCGCGCGTTCTCCTTGAAGGCATGGCTCGTTGCCTGCATCAGCGGACCTCGGCCGCCGCGCCGATCGGCGGCGTGGTTTGCGCCATATCGGCCAGCACTTCGGCGACGTGGCGCACGCGCAGCTTTCGCCCGGCGCGCGAGGCCCGGCCCGCCATGTTGAGAAGACAGCCGAGATCGCCGGCCAGCAGCGTGTCGGCGCCCGTCGCCATCACGTCGGCGATCTTGTCCGACACCATCCGCTCCGAGATATCGGGATATTTGACGCAAAAGGTGCCCCCGAAGCCGCAGCACACGTCCGCGCCTGGCAACTCCTTCAGGGCGAGGCCGGCGACGCCGCGCAACAGCTTGCGCGGCTGCTCCCGAACGCCCAGCTCGCGCAGGCCCGAGCAGGCATCGTGATAGGCGGCGGTGCCGTCATAGCGGGCGATCACCCGTTCGACGCCCAAGACATCGCTGAGAAATGACACCAACTCGTAAACCCGCTCGCTGAAGCGTTGCACGTCGGGCAAGAAGCCCGGTTCGTCGGCGAAGAGTTCGGGATAATGGATCCGCATCATGCCGGCGCAGGACCCGGACGGCGCGACCACATAGTCGCAACCCACGAAGGACCGCATCACCTGGAGCGCGATCGCTTTGGTGTCGGCCCGGTCCCCCGAATTGTAGGCGGGCTGCCCGCAACAGCTTTGGACCGGCACCTCGACGCGGCACCCGGCGTCTTCCAGGAGCTTGACCGCGGCGAAGCCGACCGAAGGGCGGAACAGATCGACCAGGCATGTCACGAACAGACCCACGCGCGCGCCTGGCGCGACGTTCCCATCCGAAGCGATTTCCGAGGTGTGCGCCATCCCATTCCCGCCGGAATTTCCAGGCAAGAGAATGGTCGGGCCGCCGCGCGAAAGCAATCGCGGCGACGGCCGGCTCGGCGATCGATTACTGCCCCGGAGGCGGGGGCGGGTACATGCCCGGTTGCGGCGGCGGGTACATGCCCGGCGGGGGCCCCCGATACGGTCCATATCCCGGCACGCGATTGCCGCGCGAGGCCATACATTGCGTGTAAACGATATCGTAGCGCTGCTGGATCGAAAGCTGGGCCCATTGGCTGCCATTGACGCCATAAAGCGAACCGGCGCCGGCCCCGGCCGCCGCTCCGATCGCCGCGCCGCGTCCGCCGCCCACGGCGGCCCCGAGCGCGGTGCCGAGAATGGCGCCGAACAACACGCTGCCGACCGCCTGATTGTTCGCCGCCTCGACTTGACCCGCCACGGCATTCTGGGCCGTCCCGCGGCAAAAGCCATCGTCGGCCTGGAACTGGGCGTAAGGCTTATTCGGACCCGGCATGACCTGAACCATGGGTCCCGGTGGCGCGACAGCGCAGGCGCTCACCAGACTCGCCGCGGCCAGAGCCGCGATCGCCGCTTTTCTTGCTGTCACCTTTCACCTCCCGATCGTCATCGCTCTTATATATGCGCGACCGGGCGACATCGTTCCCGGCCGGCGACCGGGCGTTGCCTACGAAAGTCCTTTGCGATCGCCTGTAATGGCCTTTTCACGCCGCCGCTTAAGGGTGCGCCGGGGCCCAAAAAGGCCCGGCGGATCCGACGGGGTGCTTAGGCGACCGACTTACTGCATGGGCGCGACCGGGATGGTGCGCCAGCCGCTCGGGCAACTCGGCACGTAAGGGTAGTAGGCCCCGAGCGCATCGCAATAGTAATAGTAAAACTGCCCCGGAACCGGCGCGGGCTCCGCCGCATAGTCGTCGGGCGCGTAGGTCGTGTCTTCATAGGCGTCAGCAGCGATATAGTCCGGATAGGGATAGATCGCGCCGGGATAGAAATACCAGAAGCCGCCGACACCCCACCACCAGCCGTAACGTCCGTTATGCCATTCGTGATGCCACACGCCGTGGCTCCAGGCTTCACGCTCGGCCGGCGAGAAACGAGCGAAATCGCGGCCCCGGAAATCGTGCCGACCACCGGCCCATTGTCCACCCGGGCGCCGCATGCCTTGCTGCATGGGACGGGCCTGCTGCATTGGGCGAGCCTGCTCCATCGGACGGGCCTCGCCGGGTCCGTCGGGCCGCACCAGCGGCTCGGGAGCACCGGTACCGCCACGCATCTCGCCCCCTCCCTGATGCATCTCCTGGGCCCAACTCGGCATCGCCGAAAGGCCTACCGCCGTTGCCGCGGCAAATACAACTGCAAGCGACACATGTTTCAACATAGCAAATCTCCCTTCGGGACGCGGCGGAACGCTCGGGCGCGCCCGCTCTACCCCATCAACTCGGTTCACCGCGACTCAATCTCGCTATTATTCCGCAACCAGCGCCGTCCCCATCCCCACCGTTCAGGATGTCGGCACGCTCGCTTTCGCGACCTTGGGCAGTAGCGGATAATAAGCACCATGCGCTTTCATGGCGCCGGCAAGGCGTTCGGGTTCGGCGCCGTAACCCCAATAAAGATCGCCGCGCACCGGCCCCCGAATCGCGCCGCCGGTATCCTGGGCGACGACGAGCCGGCGAATGGCGTCGGTGCCGTCCCGCGCGTCGAGCCAGATCGGCACGCCCAGGGGGAGAAAAGCGCGATCGACGGCGAGGCTGCGACCCGGGGTCAACACCACGCCTTCGGCGCCGATCGGGGCTTCGCCCTTGACCTCGCGAAAAAACACATAGGAGGGGTTCTCGTCCATCATGGCCTGGGCGGAATCGGGATGGGCGCGCAGCCATGCCTTGATGGTCGCGAGCGAAACCTGATCCTTCGCCAATTCCCCGCGATCGGCCAGGAGTTTGCCGATCGCGACATAAGTACGCCCATTCTGCCCGTCATAGCCGACATTGACGAGCGTGCCGTCCGGCAGCCGAACCTTGCCCGACCCTTGAATTTCGAGGAAGAATTCGTCGACGGGATCCGCGACCCAGAAGAGCGCGAGGCGGTCGCGATCGAGCGCGTCCCTCTCGATTTCCGCGCGGGATGGATAAGGAACGAGCTTGCCGGCGACGACCCGGCCGGCGATATGCTCGCCGTGCCAGGCGGGGCGAAAGAGGCCGAGTTCGACCATTACGAGATCGGGGGGCCGCTTGAGGATGGGTGTCTGAAAGACGCCGCCCCGCGCGCGCGCCCCGGCGAGCAGCGGCTCGTAATAGCCCGTGAACAGCCCTTGGCTGTCGCCGCGATTGCCGGCCCGATAGGGCTGGAACCAGCGCTCGAGGAATTGCCGAGCGGCGGCATCGTCGCCGGCCGGCACCTGTGCAGCCGCGGCGCAGGGTTGGCGCCAATCTGCCACTGTGCCGGCGAGGCCGTCGGGACCGACCTTCGCGTCGATCGGTTGCGACAGCCGGCGCGCGCAGGATTTTTGCAAGGCGGGAATGGCGGCCGAAACGGAATCCGTTTCCCAGCCAGGCAATTCCGAGAAATCGACCGGAGCCAGGGTAAGTGTCGCCGGCGTTGCCGTCGCGGCGGAAGGCGGGGTGGGGGATGGTTGGGCGGCACAGGCGGCGAGACCGAGCACCAACGAGACGCTCAGCCCGACTCGGACCGCCAGCGACACGGATTATTTTTCCGGCGCGTGGGTGGCGACCAGGATCCAGTTCGGATCGCGAGCGCGCAATGGCCGCGAAAAGGTCCAGAAGTCGGTCTGTTCCACCGGATGCGCTGGATCCCCCTCGAGGATGGCACCGTCGAGGCCGCGCGTGACGAGGGTCTGTTCGGACACGAATTTGACGGTGAGGCGGGCCGTCCCGCCTTCGATTTTGCTTTCCACGATGTCGGCGTTCTTGATCGCGTGGATGGTGGTTTCCTGCTTTTCCTTCGCTTTCTCCCGTGCCTCGATGGCATCGGAGAAACTCTTGAAGACCTCGGCGCTTAGAAGCGGCTGAAGCGCCGCGCGATCGCCCGCGGCGAAGGCGTTCACGATGATCTCAAAGGCGCCGCGCGCGCCGGTCAGAAAAGCTTCGGGTTCGAAAGCCGGGTCGGCGTTCGCGAGTTGAGCCAGGCTCGGATCCCCCAGTTCTACACCCGCGGCGGCGACGAGACGCGGTCGCGACGCCGCTCCGACCGGCGCGATCGAGGGTGGCACCGGTTGCGCCGGGGGCGCGGCAAAGGGCGGGATGCGGCGCCGCTCGTTTCCGGTCCGCCGACCCAGGACCGAGCGCAGCCGGAATAGGAGGAAGCCCGCGATCGCCGCGAACAGCACGATATCGAGCCACTGGAAACCGCCGCTCATGACGCAAACCTTGTGGGAAGCGCGAGATACTATGCTTAAGATGGGCCGGCGGGCGCGAAAGGGCAAGCCGGCCTGCCCCTGCATTAATCTCGCCATGAATTCCTCCTCGATGCCTATCCCGCGGTGCGGCCTTTCATGGCACCGGGGATTCATGCTAGCGACCCCGTAGCGACCCGAGGGAGATCCGATGTCCGATACGAACAACCCGTCCGGCGGCAATGGGGCACCGGTGCCAACGCCGCCCCAACCGCAGCAACAGCTCATCATCAATGTGCAATATCTGAAGGATTTCTCGTTCGAGAATCCGCGCGCGCCGCAAAGCCTCATGCCGCAGCAAACGGGCCCGGAAATCAAGCTCGACATCAATGTCAACGCGCAGAACATGGCGCCCGATACGTTTGAGGTGTTGCTGTCGATCTCGGCCCGGGCGACGCGCAAGGACGAACCCGTGTTCCTCGTCGAGCTTACATATGCCGGGGTCGTAACCCTGCAAAACGTAACGCGCGAGCAGGCGCCGTTCTTTATCCTGGTCGAGACGCCCCGGCTCCTGTTCCCCTTCGCGCGCGCGATCGTCGCGGATGCCACCCGCGACGGCGGCTTCCCCCCCCTCTATGTCCATCCGATCGATTTCGGCGAATTGCTGCGCCGCCAGCAACTGGCGCAGGGCCAGCCGCCCGCCGGTACGGCGTGAGCTAGCCGGCCACCAGCCAGAGCGGCGCCTTGAGCTTGCCGAGAAAAGCGCGATGAAGAGCGAGTTCGGCCGCGCTCGGCGGGAAGGCGCGGGGCGGACGAGCCGGACGCTCGAGGATCGCCCCGTGACCCTCGGTGAGGATAGAGGCGGTCAGATCGAGGCCGGGCTGGCGGCCCCCGATGAGTTCGAGATAGACCGCGGCCAGAAGCTCGCAATCGCGGCGCGCCCCATGCTTGTCGCGAACCGAATTGTCGACCGCGAACCGTCGGCATAAGGCATCGAGACTGGCGGGCGCGCCGGGATAGCGTTTCCGCGCCAACGCCAGCGTGTCCTCGAATTCGATGATCATCGCCGCGCGGCCGATCCGCGCCAGTTCGGCATTGATGAAGGCGATATCGAAGCCGGCATTGTGGATCACCAGCCGATCGTTTGCGACAAACAAGAGTAGCTCTTCCGCTATCACCTCGAAGCGCGGATGCTGGGCCAGGAATTCCTCGGTCAAGCCGTGAATGGCGAGCGCCTCGGGCGGCATCGGACGCTCGGGATTGACGTAGCGATGGAAGAGGCGGCCGGTCGGGACGTGGTTCAGCAGTTCGAGCGCCGCGATCTCGCAAATGCGGTGGCCGCTCTCGGGTTCAAGCCCCGTGGTTTCGGTATCGAGGACGATTTCGCGCATGCGCACGCTTGGTGGGCGGAATGGGAATGGCGATGCGATAGCACGATTCGCGGTGAAGCCTAGTCCTTTTCGAAATCGCGATAGTGGCGGACGATTCGTCGCAAATAACGAAAGGTGACGGCGCGGCCAAGACCAGTCGGAACCACGAAATGCGCACGGCGGCGCCGGTGCGGATCGGGCAATTGCCGCGCCAGGATCGCGGCAAAAATCGCGGCGTTCATGCCGGGCCGCGCCAGGACGCGCGCCCGCTGCAAGAAAGGCGGCGCGGTGACGACGATCACGGCGTCGCAGCGCTCCTCCGCCGCCGTCTCGAACAAGAGCGGGATGTCGAGCACCGCCAGGGGGGCGCGGCGCGCTCGCAACATCTTGAGGAATCGCTCCTCGCCCTGGCGCACGAGCGGATGAAGGATGTGTTCCAGCCGCCGCAAGGCCGCCGAATCGGCGAAGACGCGGGTACCGAGCGCGGCCCGGTCGATCCAACCGTCGCGCTTCGCCTCGGGAAATGTCCGCGCGACGGCCGCGACGGCCGCTCCGCCCTGCGCCAGCGCGCGATGCACTTCACGGTCCGAATCGTGCACCGGCACGCCCATCCGCCGAAATATTCGAGCGGCGGTGCTTTTACCCATGCCGATGCCGCCGGTCAGGCCAAGAACGATCACCGCGGGCTCATGCCAAGAGCGTCGCCGCCACGCGATTTCGCAGCTCCGGCGTTACCTCGGGAAGAACACCGAACCAGGCGGCGAAACCGGGCCGGCCTTGGTGCATCAGCATGCCGAGCCCGTCCACGACGGGATTGCCGCGGTCGCGGGCGGCGGCGAGGAGCGGCGTCATCAGCGGCACATAGACGAGATCGGTTACCGTGGCGCTCGGCGGCAGGAGATCGAGCGGCAAGTCGAGCGACGGCGCATTCGTCATACCGAGGCTGGTCGCGTTGACCAGGAGCGTTACCCCCGCCAACGCGCGCGCGCGCCGTTCCCACGACACCACGCGGACGCGCTCTCCGAATGCTTCCGCTAGCGCGTCGGCGCGCGCCAAGCCCCGATTGGCGAGATACAGTTCGGGGATCCCCTCGTCGAGCAACGCCGCGATCGCCGCCCGCGCGCCGCCGCCCGCGCCGAGTACGAGCGCGGGCCCGGTCCTCGCGCGCCATTGCGGCGCCCCCGCGCGCAAATTCTCGATGAAGCCAAAGGCATCGGTGTTGCGGCCTTCGAGGCTCCCGTCGGCACCCACGACCACGGTGTTGATGGCGCCGATCCGCCGTGCCAGCGGATCCACACGATCGACGATTGCAAGGGCCATTTCTTTGTGCGGCAGGGTCAGATTGCAACCGGCAAAACCGAGCGCGGACAAGGCGCGCAGGCCGCGCTCGAGATTTTCCGGCCGAACCGGCAATTTGATGTAATCGCCGGCGATACCATGCCGTTCGAGCCAGTACCGATGGATGATCGGAGAGCGCGAATGCTCCACCGGCCAGCCCATCACCCCGGCCACGCGCGGCCCATCGTTCACGGCGCGATCTCGCCCTGGGCGCGAAAAAAATCGAGGAGCGGCAGCAGCGGCAGGCCCAGAATCGAAAAATAATCGCCCTCGATGCGCGCGAACAGCTGAACACCCAGGCCTTCGATCCGGTACGCCCCAACAGCGCCTAAATCCTCCCGACCTATGCCGTCGAGATAGAAATCGAGAAAAGCGTTGCTGAAAGCGCGCATCGCCAAGCGGGGTGTTTCGATCGTCCGCCACATCACAGCGTTGTCGCGAACGACGCAAGCCGCGGTCGCGAGTTCATGCGTGCGGCCGCGCAACTCCAGCAGTTGCGTGCGGGCATCGTCGCGATCGCGCGGCTTGTCCAACCATAGCGATCCGCAAGCCAGCAATTGATCCGCGCCGATCACGAGCGCGCCGGAATGCCGCGCGGCGACATCAAGCGCCTTGGCTTCGGCCAGCGCCATCGCGCAGGCGGCGGCTTCGCCGCGCCGGCGCTGGAATTCACGCTTGATCTCGCCCTCGTCGATCCGGGCCGCCTCGCGCTGGACATAGAGACCGGCGCGTTCGAGCATTGCCGCGCGGGTTGCGCTTGCCGAGGCCAGGACGATCATGCGTCCTCGCCCCGGCGGCGCGCTAACATTTGCAGCACCGTCGCCGCGGTTTCCTCGATCGAGCGGCGCGTAATATCGATCACCGGCCACTGCTTGCCGCTGAAAAGGCGACGCGCTTGAGTGACTTCCTCGCGAACGCGCTCGATATCGACATAATCGGAATGGGTATCGCCCGCTTGCAGCATCGACATGCGGTTCTGACGCAATTGCACCAGCCGCTCGGGATCGTTGGTGAGACCGACCACTAGCGGCTTCGTGAGCGATGCGAGTTCGGGCGGGAGAGGTACACCAGGCACGAACGGGACGTTACCGGCCTTGACGCCGCGATTGGCGAGATAAAGGCAGGTCGGCGTCTTTGAGGTGCGCGATACGCCAACCAGCACAACATCGGAATCCTCTAGCCCCCAAGTCGATTGGCCGTCGTCATGAGCGAGCGCGTAGGTCATGGCGTCGATGCGCTGAAAATATTCGGCGTCGAGCAGATGCTGGCCACCAGGCAAGCCGCGCGCCGGCAGGCCGAGAAAGGCACCGATCGCCCCAAGCAGCGGATCGAGTACCGGAATCGCGGTGATCTGCAGCTTGCGGCAGCCTTCCATCAGATTGTCGCGCAATTCCTGGTCCACCAGCGTGTACAGAACGAGGCCGGGATGGGCCTCGACGCCGGCAAGTACGCGCTCTAGCTGCGCCATGCTTCGCACCATCATCCAGCTATGTTCCACCGGCTCGACATTCTCGAACTGCACGAGACAAGCGCGCGACACGGCATGAACCGTGTCGCCGGTCGAGTCGGAGACTAGATGAAGATGCAAGCGGCTCACGCGGGCGATCCCGAGTCCTGGGGACGGAACCAGACGATCGGTGGGAACAAGTGTCCGCAATGCGCTTGGGAGCCGATCTGTCCCCATGTGGCACTTATGCTTCGATCAGTTTCTCGCCTGCGGACAAGATTTTGTCCCCTTTTGCAAAGGCTGAACAACCGTCTCTTGGCGATTTCATCCCCGCTTTTCATGCCGCGTCCAATCCACAATTCTGCCTGCGGCTTCCGGGTGACCGGGATGGTTGGGCCGCATTCTTCCTCGATATCATCCACGGCTTTTTCCACCGGCACTCCAACGGGGACATTCATGGAATAGCCATGAATGCACCGGATTCACCGCCCTACTGCTACTATCATCTATTGATTCAAAATAAGGAATAAGAGGAAGTGGGGAAATGGAAAGGGGCAAGGTCCAGGACAATCCCAGCGGGGGCAAGCCTCTCTTGCGAAGCCTGCATGGAGAAACTTTCTCTCCACCCCCGCTTTGGCTCATGCGCCAGGCCGGCCGCTATCTGCCGGAATATCGCGAGCTTCGGGAGAAGGCCGGCGGTTTCCTCGACCTCTGTTTGACGCCGGAATTCGCCGCTGAAGCGACTCTGCAGCCGATCCGGCGGTTTGGTTTGGATGCGGCGATCCTATTTTCGGATATTCTGATAGTGCCTCATGGGTTGGGTCAGAAATTGGAATATCGGGACGGGGAGGGACCCGTGCTGGCTCCGATACGGTCGCTCCGCGAATTCGACCGGCTCGATAGGCGCGATCTCGCCGAGCGGATTTCACCGGTCTGGAGCACGGTGAAGCGCGTCAGGCCCGCCCTCGGCGCCGACACCGCGCTCATCGGTTTTGCCGGTGGACCTTGGACGGTCGCCACCTACATGGTCGAGGGCGGTGCCAGCCGCGATTTCGCCGCGGTCAAGGGGTGGGCGATCTCCGATCCGAAAGGGTTCGGCGTTCTGATCGACCGACTGGTGGAGGTGACGATTCTCTACCTGCGGGGACAAATCACCGCCGGTGCCGACGCGATCCAATTGTTCGACAGTTGGGCGGGCATCCTGTGCGAAAGCGAATTCCGCCGCTGGGTGATCGAGCCAACCAGAAGGATCGTGGCGGCACTTCGCATCGCCTTCCCAGATTTGCCGGTCATCGGCTTCCCGCGCGGCGCGGGGTTGATGTATCGCGCTTATTTCCGTGAAACCGGTGTGACCGCGCTCGGACTCGATCCGACGGTGCCGCTTGGTGTGGCGCGTACGACCTTGCAAGCAATCGGTCCGGTCCAAGGCAATCTCGACCCCGTCACCCTGCTCGAAGGCGGCGCCGCGATGGCGCGCGAAGCGGCCGCCATCCTTGAAAATCTCGGGGGCGGGCCCTTCGTCTTCAACCTTGGCCATGGTGTCCTGCCGAACACGCCGCCCGAGCATGTCCAGCAGCTCGTGGCACAGGTGCGCAACACCGCCCTCGCATGACCAGGCGCGCCGTGGTCCTGTTCAACCTCGGGGGCCCGGATCGGGCCGAAGCTGTCGCGCCGTTCCTGTTCAATCTGTTCAGCGATCCGGCGGTGATCGGTTTGCCGGCCTGGCTGCGCGTGCCAATCGCGAAGCTCGCCGCCGCACGGCGGGCGAGGATCGCCAGCGATATTTACCGTCGTCTTGGGGGCGGGTCGCCGATCCGCGCCAACACCGAGGCCCAGGCAATTGCCTTGGAAAAGCGCCTCGGGCCGGATCATCGTGTCTTCATCGCCATGCGCTATTGGCATCCCATGAGCGCGGAGACGGCCAAAGCCGTCAAGAACTGGGGGGCCGTCAGCGTGTTGTTGTTGCCGCTCTACCCGCAATTCTCGACGACATCGACGCGATCCTCCCTCCAAGCCTGGCGCGATGCGGCATTGTCGGCGGGACTCGCGGTCCCGACGCGGGCCATTTGCTGCTATCCAACCGAAACCGGGTTCGTCCGGGCCGTGGCCGACGCTATCCGGACAATCTTGGTACGATGGCCGTCCGGCGAGCCTAAGCGGATTCTGTTTTCCGCCCATGGCCTGCCGGAACGAATCGTCGCCAAGGGCGACCCCTATCCCTGGCAGGCAGCGGCGACCGTCGCCGCTATTCGCGCCGCGCTGGCGGCGGAGTTTCCGGTGCTCGATTCGGTGCTGTGCTATCAGAGCCGGGTCGGCCCGCTGAAATGGGTCGGCCCCTCCATCGACGACGAAATCCGCCGCGCCGGCGCCGGCCGCGTCGGTCTCCTGGTCGTGCCGATCGCATTCGTCTCCGAACATTCGGAGACCCTGGTCGAACTCGACCAAGACTACCGCCATCTCGCGGGCAAGGCCGGGGTGCCGACCTATGTCCGTGCGCCGACCGTGTCCGTCGCCGATTCCTTCATCGCCGGGTTGGTCCGCCTGGTGGAGCAGGGCTTCGCCCAGGTGGCGCCGATCGCAAGCGGAACGGGGGGCCGGTTTTGCCCCAGCCAATTCTCAGGCTGTCCCTGCGCGATATGAGTTTGCTCGCCGCCGCCTATCCCTGGGTCAAGACCGCGCATATCCTGAGCGTGGTGGCATGGATGGCGGGGCTGCTCTATCTGCCGCGGCTCTTCGTCTATCACGCTGCTTCACCCACGGGATCGGAGCAGTCCGAGACCTTCAAGACCATGGAGCGGCGGCTCTATCGCGGCATCATGAACCCGGCGATGACGGGAACGTATCT